>SESD01000163.1_pt1 | contig 40428 bp, 41 predicted proteins | sample 3171411 | NCBI WGS metagenome assembly SESD01 (sample SAMN06051880, study PRJNA518727) | freshwater metagenome | biome: subpolar coniferous forest; feature: holomictic lake; material: water; isolation source: holomictic Lake 442, 16.5 m depth | place: Canada: near Kenora, Ontario | collected...
ATTGATCACAAGGAAGCACACGTCATGCATGTCAGTCCTGATGATATAGAGTCATCCATTGTCCGCCCAAGTAAGCCGCATCATCACCTGCATAATAAGCGTGGGTCGGTTGGTGCTGGTCGGGAGCCAGAGGATCAGCACTATTATCACGAAGTGGTTGAGGCGTTGGAGGGGGCTCAGCAGATTCTGATTGTCGGCCCAGCAAGTGCTAAGTTAAGTCTTGTTAAGCACATTCACAGTCACGATAAAAAAGTAACTGACAAAGTTATTGGTGTGGAAACCGTTGATCATCCATCTGATGCGCAACTGGTTGCCTATGCGAGAAAATATTTTGATGCGGCTGACCGTATGCATCCATCAGTTTAGCGGTGGGGCGGTCCTTGATTATGGCTGTGCTGCCATCTGCCATCGAGTATGGGTCGCGGATATTCGCAGCGCGTATTTCGTATCAGGAAATGAGCGAGAATGAAAGATATTCTTTGATCCACAATTCCTGTGGATAAGTTTGTGGACAAATTGGAAGTTTGATCGGCAAGGCCTGCTTTTGTAATGCTATTTTACAAATAGTTCAATTATTAACCAGTATATAACTGCTTAATAAACAGTTGGTTATATATAGATCTATGGTTGGCGCGGGTTTGGTTGTCGTTATGATGCCAGTTATGTTACACATGTGAATATAAGTAAGGATGTCAAGTCAAATATTGCCTTTTAAGCGGAGAGTGAGCCCCCAAAATGGGGGGTAAAAAATGCTCCAATATAATAAGGAGCTACTAACAAAATAGGGTGATATTGTGTCTGTGGAAGTGGCGTTGAGACCGGAATGATCCGAATGGGCTATATCAATGCATGCTCAGTCGGACCTAGACTATAAATAACTCTCTGCAGAAGTTATGGGGGCGATGACTCATTTCTTAGTGCGGTATCAGTCGATGAGTACACTTAAAGTCGGAAGAGATGAATTGAAGTCCACTAGAGGGTGTACCACTGACTCCTTAGCGATGAGACTTGATAGGTCAAGAGAAAGAATCAATACCTGCTCAGAGAGCCAATGATGCACAATTTGTTCAGGATGGAATGATGACCCGATTCAGCAGGCGGATTAACTTTGACTCATTGATGCTGCTCGCAATGACCCCTGTGATGGGGATCATTGTCCTGACGGGATATCTGGTCGGTCTGTGTGTAACTTGAGGGTGAAGGATGGCAGTTGATGAGCTTGGAGGGCCCTCTCAATCCTGCGTTCTCGCTTTGTCTCTATCCCTGTCCTGAGATGCGGGTGGTGACAGACCTACGGGAATAGTTCTCCAGACTCAAACAGTTGATTTACACGTTAAATCTGAAATGCATCACATCGCCATCCTTGACGATATATTCCTTACCCTCTAACCGCATCTTCCCCGCTTCCTTAGCACCCTGTTCACCCTTGCAGGCACTGAAATCATCGTAACTAATGACTTCAGCACGGATGAAACCTTTCTCGAAATCGGTATGGATCACGGCAGCGGCCTGTGGCGCGGTGTCGCCCCTGTGTATGGTCCAGGCACGAACTTCTTTAACCCCGGCAGTGAAGTAGGTCTGAAGTCCTAATAGATCATAAGCTGCACGGATGAGACGATTCAGCCCGGCCTCCTCTAAGCCGATATCCGCAAGAAATATCTCTTTGTCTTCGTCAGAGAGCTCAGCGATCTCAGACTCGAGTGAAGCGCAGATTGCAACTACAGGGGCGCCTTCTTGTGCGGCATACTCTTCCATTCGTTTGAGTAGCGGGTTATTAGTAAAACCTTTCTCATCAACATTGGCCACGTAGATGGCTGGTTTCGCAGTCAGTAGGCAGAGGGGTTGCAGCAGATGCCTCTGATCTTTATCCAGTTGCATGCTCCTGGCAGGCTTCCCCTGGTCGAGATGTGACCGTACGGTTTCCAGTAGCGACACAAGCTTGATCGATTCCTTGTCTCCGGACTTGGCCAGTTTGGTTTCTCGGTGAAGCGATTTTTCTACAGTGACCAGATCAGCCAATGCAAGTTCGGTCTGTATCGTTTCAATATCAGAAATTGGGTCCACTCGACCAGCAACATGGACCACGTTATCGTCGGCAAAGCAGCGAACCATGTTGATGATGCCGTCAGTCTCACGGATGGTGGCGAGGAATTTATTACCCAGACCTTCTCCCTTGGATGCGCCAGCCACGAGGCCGGCGATATCAACGAACTCAACAATGGCAGGCTGCACCTTTTGGGGTTTGACGATTTCGGTGAGTCTAATCAGTCTGGGGTCCGGAACCTCAACGATGCCGATATTAGGCTCGATGGTACAGAAGGGATAATTCTCAGCAGCGATCCCAGCCTTGGTCAGTGCGTTGAAGAGGGTGGACTTGCCTACATTGGGTAGGCCAACAATGCCGCATTTCAGGCTCATGAGTTTATGGAGTAATGGATGGGTTAGTGTGTAGCTTCAGCATAGCGGCTTGGCAGTTATCTTGATTGATCAACGGCCAGACCTCGAGGCTGCGGCGGATTGATTCATCTATCAGTGGAGATTCCTCCTTATAGGGCGGCTGCAGTACATAGTCCGCCACGGCATTCTTATCACCAGGATGACCGATCCCGATACGTAGCCGCCAGAAGTCCCTGGATGCGAGGTGAGCGGCGATATCCTTCAGTCCATTGTGCCCCCCGAGTCCGCCACCGAGCTTCAGCTTGGACGTTCCTGGGGGCAAGTCCAGGTCATCATGAGCCACGAGGACCTGTTCAGGTTGAATCTTATAAAAACGGCATATCGCAGAGACTGCTTTACCACTCGCATTCATATAGGTTTGTGGGTTAAGTAACCACATCTCGCCATCACCCTGGCTGATGTGAGCGCACAAACCATGAAACCGCGCCTCTGTCCTCAGAGTTGACTGGAGTTCTTTCGCCAGACGGCTTACCCACCAGGCCCCTGCATTATGGCGGGTGGCGGAATACTCTTTGCCTGGATTACCAAGACCGACGATGAGTTTCATCGAACACGCCACAGTTGCGGTTAACCATTAGAAAACCCGCCGGGACCAGGATGACTCCGGCGGGCTTATTCAGCAGCTCTCTAGAGCCGGCAGATGCTATTTCTTCTTGCCGCTATCTTTCTTGTCAGACTCCTTCACGGCAGTCTCTTTCTTCTGAACGGTCGTCGGGATGTCAACAGCAGCAACGACGACCGCAGCTTCTTCAGAGGCTACGGCGCGGGGAATAATGATCGTTGCTACAGGTAGATTCTCACCTCTAATCAGCGAAGGAATTTCGACTCCTTTTGGGAGCCCTAGATCGCTCAAGTGCAGCGAATTAATAACGGTCAGATTGCTCAAGTCCACCGAGATAAATTCAGGCAGATCTTTTGGCAGGCAGGAGATCTCCAGTTCAGACAGGATGTGACTGACAATACCACCGGAGACTTTTACCCCGGGGGCAATATCGGCATTGATGAAGTGCAGCGGCACCTTCATGTGTATCTTCTTATTCTGATCAACTCGCTGGAAGTCGATATGCTGTATCTGTAACCTAAATGGATGCATTTGCAGGTCGCGTAATAAGACCTGCTCCTTCTTTCCATCCAGATCAAGCGATAGGATGGATGCATGGAACGCCTCTAGCTTGAGTTTGTGATACAGATTATTGTGATCTAACTCGATAGATTGCGCCTGAGCCTCTCCGCCATAAATGATCCCCGGAACCTTACCGGAACCACGGAGGCGGCGGCTCGCACCCTTGCCTTGTAATACGCGCTTATTGGCGCTAATTTCGATTTGCATTTTACTTCTCCAAGATAAGGATCATCCGCGACCAGATGATCCGATTACAAAAGGGCGCACAACACGCCCAACCCTATTCCATGAATAGTGAACTCACTGAATCCTCGTTACTGATGCGTAATACCGTCTCTGCCAGCAGGCTGGCAACACTCAATTGAAAGATACGACTACAGGCCTTGGCATCTTCACGCAGCGGGATGGTATCGGTGACCACCAACTTATCCAGTGCGGAGCTCTGAATCCGCTCTACTGCATTACCTGACAGGACCGCATGCGTACAATAGGCCATGACACTGGACGCTCCTTGCTCTTTCAGAGCCCTGGCAGCTTCGCATAAGGTGTTGGCAGTATCGACCATGTCGTCCATGATGACGCAGTTACGACCCTTAACTTCGCCGATGATGTTCATCACCTTAGCTACATTTGGTTTAGGGCGACGCTTATCAATGATTGCCAGATCACATTCTAGACGCTTTGCCATCTGCCTTGCCCGTACCACACCACCGACATCGGGGGAGACCACCACCAGATTTTGGTAATTACTTTTCCACAGGTCACCCAGCAGTATCGGCATACTATAGATATTGTCGACAGGGATATCAAAGAACCCTTGGATTTGGTCTGCATGTAAATCCATCGTCAGCAACCGGTCAACACCGACCGTGGCGAGCATATTAGCAACGACCTTGGCAGTGATCGGCACCCTCGCAGAGCGTGGCCTTCTGTCTTGGCGGGCATAGCCGAAATAAGGTATTGCAGCGGTGACCCGTCCAGCAGAGGCTCGTTTCAGGGCGTCCACCAGTACAAGCAGCTCCATCAGGGTATCGTTGGTGGGAGCACAGGTCGACTGCAATATAAATACGTCCTTACCGCGAACATTCTCCAGAATCTCAACCATGATCTCGCCATCGCTGAACCGGCCTACGGTTGCCCGACCCAGATGGATGCTGAGATGTCGCACCACATCCTGAGCCAGCTTCGGATTGGCATTGCCGGTGAAGACCATCAAGCTATCGTAGGCCATGGCTAGCGATGTAGGTTATAGACGCAGATAAAGGACACAGGTTACTCCTGATCAAGTCGGGTCTGCCAAATGATCGTGGCAGTCTTGGACTCTAACATCTAAAACTGGCTGGGGAGGTAGGGATCGAACCTACGAATGCCGGAATCAAAATCCGGTGCCTTACCACTTGGCGACTCCCCAAAATTATTGTTCCGCAAAATCATACATGGGATGACGATCCAGTCCCCGAGCTACAAAGCCTCGCATATCGACGGGGAGCTGTGTCAATGCCCCGTGCGCCTGCGCCTCGTCGGCGAACTCAGCAAACACGCACCCACCAGAGCCTGTCATTGCCGCCATCGTGGTATTTTCAAGCCTCCTGAGCCACTGCAGATGCCGCGCTACTTCAGGATATGCTCGACACACCACCAGCTCCAGATCGTTATGTCCCTGAGCGATGGAAAAGGGCGGTATTTTGATGGGAATCGTGTTTCGTGTCAATTCGTTACTGGCAAAGATCTGAGCCGTTGGAACATGTGCCGGGGGGGTGAGTACAAGGTAACAGGCTGATGGCAGCTTGATGGGGGTGAGTTTCTCGCCGACCCCTTCGGCAAAGGCATTCTCGCCAAAAATGAATACCGGCACATCTGCTCCCAATCGGAGTCCAAGCTCCATCAGATGAGCCCGTGTCCAGCCGAGGCCCCATAAGCGATTGAGCGCGAGTAGAGTAGTGGCCGCATCCGAGCTTCCGCCACCCAATCCTCCACCCATCGGAATATGCTTTTCCAGAGAGATGTCGACCCCAAAAGGAGTGTTACTTTCTTGCTGTAATAACTTTGCGGCCCGGATGCATAGATTGCTCTCTTCAGGGACGCCGACGGTGGGCGTATGCAGACTTATCCTGCCACTTTTTTGTACTGTAAAGCGCAGCTCGTCAGAGAAATCAAGGAATCGAAAAACGGTTTGCAGCAAGTGATAACCGTCTTCCCTGCGTCCTACTACATGTAGGAAGAGATTGATCTTGGCGGGTGCGGGATAAGTAAGACTGTTCATTTGAATTGTATTTGTTGGATGGGCGAGTCAGTCTTCCACTGGTCGATGACCAGTCTTATCCGAAGATCACCACGGTTGAGCACCAGTACCTTGGGGCGTTCAATTTGAGAATGTCCTAACGGAAAGTAACTCGTGTAAGTAATCTCCCAGTCATCCTGCCAGATAGCGACAACTCGTCCACTACTGTCCCGGTCCAGTGACGCCCTAGTCGTAGGAGAGTTCATACTCTGTACCCAGTATTGCAATCCTCCGAGTGGTAGATACCAGCCCAAAACTTGTTCGGTTAAGTGTTCAATATCAGCAGCGTAATAGGTCTTCTTCTCTGGGGTGGTGAGGCTAGCACCGGCAGCGCTGGACTGAATCTGCGCAACCGTTTGACCCAAGGGGGATAAGAGTAGAATCTCGTCCCCCGTATCGGTGTGTTGCCAGTGAATGCCTCCAGAGAAGCCCTGCCTTTCATCCCTCACCGAGACTCGGCCGATCAGTCCAAAATTATCGGGTCTTGCATCACCCCTAACGACCGAGGGTTCGATGAGGGAGGTGCTGATGACCGCACTCTTGGTATTGAGAGGAGCGCAACTAACCAAGAAAGGGAAGAGAAAAAGAATCATCCCATAGTGCGGAAGATGAGTATGCTTTCGATTGGAAGGTGAGGAACGCATGCAGCGGACCCACTCTCCACCGCAATAACTCGTCACTGAGGTATGAACTTCTTAATGGTCTTGAGTAGCGCCTCGTTGTCAGGCCCGCTCTTGAGGGAGGAATTCCAGATCTCGCGTGCCTCATCTTTTAGATCCTGTGCCCACAAGACCTCTCCCAGATGGGCCCCAATTTCAGGGTCAGGATAGACCATGAATGCTCGCCTCAGGTAATCTGTCCCTTGGTGAAGGTCGCCCATGCGGTAATGTACCCATCCCAAACTGTCCATAATGTAGGGATCATTGGGAGAGAGTGTGCTCGCCCTCTCGATCAGCTCCAATGCTTCTGTCAGCCGCCGGTTATGCTCTACAAAGCTGTATCCAAGGGCGTTATAAGCATGCGCATGATCGGGCTTCAGTCGAATCAGTTTTCGCAGGTCGCGTTCCAAGATCTCTGGCTTACCGATTTTATCTGCTGCCAGTGCATGCTCATAGAGTAGTTCAGGATAGTTGGGCAGCTTTTCTAGGCCACGGCTGAGTACAGAGAACACTTCCTGATCAGCGCCCTTCTCGCGCAGTAACTGCGCCTCTGCGATGATCAGTTGAGTGGTTTGTTGATCACTTGTGGAGGGGAGTTGCTGCAAGTGCTGGCGGGCTTCAGTAATCTTTCCCTGTTTGGCCAGCAGCACAGCATATCTAATTTGCGATGGAAGATACTGATTGCCACTGGTTACAGAGAGATACCATTTCATTGCTGCTTCAATTTGCTGAGTCTTCTCATAAATGCCCGCCAAGTAGAAGCGGACCGCCCCGGCGTCTTTATAATCTAGCTCAAGAACCCTCTTGAAATTCACCTCCGCTGCATCATAATCACGCAACTCCATCGACAGGAGTCCCACCGCTAGGATGATGTCAGCATTTGCTGGATTCTCCATCAACAATTTTTGAAACTGTTCGCGCGCCTGGAGATAATTTTTTTCTGCTGTTAATAAACGGGCATAGGCAACACGCGTGTCGTTGTACCTAGGATAGTTGTCGAGATACTCTTTATAAAATTCAATGGCTGCGTTGCCGGAGGTGCGTTGCAATATCCGGCCCAGATAGATCGCCGCTGTCTCCCAATTGGGACGCAATGCCAGTGCCTGTTTCATTTCTGCCAGTGCAATATCAAACTGGTTGGCGAACCATGCCGCCTGGGAGATGGCAAAGTGAGCTTCCGGTAGATCAGGATAGGGTTGGGAGAGATGCTGTACCAGTTCAAGTATCGCAGGCTTATCAGCGCTACGGGCGAGGAGGCCGTTCAGTTGCATGAATGCTTCGTGAATACCGTTACCCTCAGAGGCTAATAACCTCTCCAGATGAGGCCGCGCCTCCTCCAGCCTGTCTGCACTCACGAGGAGTGCGGCAGTCGTCTGACGGGCGTTCATTGCACTTGGATCAAGCTCCACCCAGAGCATGGCCGTTTCAAGTGCTGGCGCAGGCTGACGAGAGTGCAGAGCCACCTCGGTCGCGCGTTGAGCGATACGCGGGTCACGTGTGTTTCTTGCAAGCCTGAGATAGATCCCTGTTGCGATCTCTGACTCACCACGTTGTAGCGCTGTCTCTCCCAGTAAAAAGTCGAACAGCATGGGCTCGGTCAGTCGTTGTACGGGTAACTTTAATTGCCCGGCCTTGGACTGCTCTGACGACTCGCCTCCGGTCCTAGTCGGAATCTGTGCACAGGCGACAAGGGTGAGCGGCAGCAGCACGCCAAGAATTTTAAGATTCATGGAAAAATCCAGACAGGGTTCAAAAATAAGGCTATAAAGGGCGGGACAAGCTTCAATACAGCTCACATATTAGGTATATTTCATGCTTATCACAAGTGGCATTAAGAACGAATCCGAATGGCTGTAAAACAATACTAGGCCTGCTGCGAGCATCATTATTAATTCTAGGGTGTGGGTGACCTGTTGGTCGATAGCCTGAAAGCAGAAGTAAATAATCAAACGATGTGACGGTTGTTCACAAATCCCGGTCCATGGAAGTGCCCTCATGAATGAACAAACCGCTCCGACTACCATTCTGGCTCAAGGCCTTTGCCGGGACTTCGGCAATCGTGCTGCAGTATATGACGTCAATCTGGAGTTGAGGAGTGGTGAGGTTCTGGGATTTCTTGGACCTAATGGCGCAGGTAAGACGACCACAATGCGTATGCTCACCGGTAATCTTGCTCCCAGCGCTGGCAGCGTGGCAATCTGTGGCATCGATATGATGGACAGACCGCGCGACGCCAAAGCGCGCATCGGTTATCTACCAGAAATGCCACCGCTCTATCGTGAACTGAGCGTGGATGAGTATTTGCTACTCGCCGCCAAGCTCCACCGGGTGGCCCGTGCTAGCTTGTGTCCATCGTTGGTTAAAGCTAAGCAGCGGTGTGGGCTGAATGATGTAGGGAGACAGTTAATTGGTTCATTGTCGAAGGGCTACCAGCAAAGGGTCGGTATCGCGCAGGCGATCATACATAACCCAGATGTGATTATTCTGGATGAGCCGACAGCAGGGTTGGATCCCAATCAGATGCGTGAAATCCGTGCTCTCATACGCGAACTGGGTGCAGAGCACAGCGTGATCCTTTGCACGCACATCCTGCCGGAAGTTGAAGCCGTGTGTGATCGGGTGCAGATCATGCACCGGGGGAGGATGGTCTTCAATGATTCTATCGATGGATTGAAACAAAAGCAGACTAGCTTGGAAGAGGTATTCGCAAAACTCACCTTGGGTGAGGAAAGCGCCGGAGAGATTCAAGCCCAATGATCTTCACAATTGCTCGCAAGGAATTAAAGACTTTGTTTGCTTCATCGCTGGCCTGGACGCTGTTGGCGTTGGTGCAGCTGGTTCTGGGGTGGGTCTTTATGGGACGTCTCGATGCCTTCCTGGAGATTCAGTCACAGCTCGTGCAAATTGCTAATCCACCAGGTGTGACAGAGATCATCGTTGCACCGGTATTTGCTATGGCTGCAGCGGTGCTCTTGATGGCGACCCCGCTCCTGACGATGAGACTGATTGCCGAAGAGCGACGTAACCATACCATGACCTTACTCACCTCCGCGCCGATCTCAATAACTGACATCGTTCTGGGAAAGTTTTTCGGACTGATGATTTTCTTTTGCAGCGTGATACTTTTAGTTATGGTGCTCTCGCTTTCGCTGCTGATGGGTGGAACGCTCGATGCTGGGTTATTATTGAGTAACGCCGCTGGTCTGCTGCTGATATGTGCCTGCTTTGCTGCTCTCGGACTGTATATCTCTTCCCTCACCGACCAACCTGCAGTCGCTGCAGCGGGCACCCTCGGGGCCTTACTGGGATTGTGGGTGATGGACATTGCCGTAGATGATGGGGGCAGCATCATGCGCACCCTCTCCCTGCTCAAGCATTATGAAAGTTTTAATCGCGGTCTGATCGATACCTTCGATCTTGCTTATTTTTCTTTATTCATCCTTACCTTTCTGGTGCTGGCCATTCGCCGCCTGGATGGGGAACGTCTGCGCGGTTGAATTCAATCCAATCGAATGATCACAGTAGATAAGAAGCTGCGCCGGCATTGGTTGATCCAAGATGGCGTATTTGTTGCACTCTTGCTGACGCTGGTCGGCCTGCTGGGTTATCTGGCATGGGAGACTAAGGTGCAATGGGATGTCAGTCAGAATAAACGGAACAGCCTGAGCCAGTCGAGTGTGGAAGTCCTACAAAAGATGAATGGCCCGATCCATGTCACCGTTTATGCTACTTCACAGGATGTGCGATTGGGAGATATCCGTAAAATCATCGGTGACTTCCTTGGGCTCTATCAGCGCGCTAAGTCTGATTTTAGTTTGACCTTCGTCGACCCAGCTGAGCAGCCAAAGCTGGCACAGGAGGCGGGTATCGAGATCAATGGCGAGATGGTGGTGGTATTTTCTGGGAGAAGTGAGCGCCTTAGCACCGTTAATGAGCAGGCATTCACCAATCTTCTGATGCGGCTAGCACGTTCCAGTGAGAGGCTGGTGGTCAGTCTCGCCGGTCACGGTGAGCGTAGGCTCGATGGCGCTGCTAATCATGATCTAGGGGAGTTCGGCAAGCAACTCGCACTCAAGGGGTTAAAGACGGGGTCGATCAATCTCGCTACATCTCAAGAGATACCCGCCAACGCAAGTATGCTGATCCTCGCCTCGCCACAAGCAGATCTTCTGGAAGGGGAGATAGATAAGCTGCTCGCGTACATTGACCGTGGAGGTAACTTGCTGTGGCTGATAGATCAAGAGTCTCTACGAGGGATGCAGCCACTGGTGGAGAAGCTGGGTCTTACGCTTACGCCGGGAGTGGTGATAGATCCTCAGGCGCAGCAATTGAAAGCGCCGATTACATTCGCATTGGGAACGGATTACGGGCAGCATCCCATCACGCATAATTTTGATTACATTACAGTGTTCCCATTTGCGCGACAGATAATCGCCGACGAAAATGAGGAATGGCGTACCGTGTCGCTGGTGGAAGTGGCGCAGAGCGGTTGGGTAGAAAGCGGCAGTCTTCAAGGTGATATCACCTTCAGCCAGGCTCATGACGTGGCTGGGCCAGTCGGAGTTGCTGTCGCCTTGAGCCGCATTCTGGAAGAGAGAGAGCAGCGGATCGTAGTGATCGGCAGTGGCCATTTCCTTGCTAACAGTTATCTCGGTAATGGAAGTAATCTAGATTTTGGTATCAATATCATTAACTGGCTGGCTGAAGATGAGGAGCTGATTACCATTCAGCCGCGGGCTACACTCGACAGCAATCTAGTCTTTAGTCAATCTGCTCTGACCATGATTTCCATCGTCTTCTTGACCGTACTGCCAATCGCCTTTCTGGTGAGTGGCGTGACCATTTGGTACAGACGCAGAAGGAGCTGAGACTCCGCCCTCATGACATCTCGTTCACTATTGAATCTGACCTTATTGGTCGCCGTGACCAGCCTGGCAGTATGGGTTTATTTCAAATCTAAGCCCCCAAATGATCAACTGGAATACAGAATCTCATCGCTGGCAGCGGAAAATGTACAGAGCCTTCGTATTGAGCGGCAGGGGGTGGAAATTGTTCTTCAGAAAGTAGAGGGGTATTGGGATTTATTACAACCGCTACAGGGTAGAGCTGACGAGATTAAAGTAGGGCAGATTCTGGAGGTGCTGACAGCGACCAGTCTGCGCCGTTTCTCTGCAATAGATTTGGAACGATTTTATTTGTTGCAACCCGCGGTGAGGCTCTACATCGACAAAGAGCTGTTTAGTTTTGGTGGATTCGTACCCATCACCAACGAGCAATATGTTGCTAACAATGGAACTGTCTATCTGCTTTCTCCGCGATATGCCGCGATGCTGACAAGGCAGCCGGTCGATCTGCTCAGTCCTAGATTATTTGCGCAAGGCGAAATTCCGATTGGGTTTGAGCTTGAGGAGTTCAAGATGATGGAGCGGGATGGTAGCTGGCGTATAGCACCTGAGAAATCAAGTATGCCCCTAACCCAGAATGAATTCATTCACTGGGTGCAGTCTTGGCAGCAAGCATACGCGGCCGGCCTTTCACTGAGCACGGAGGGGGCGAGTCAAATTGTTGATGGCAAGCGGGGAATCAAGATAACTCTGAGGGGTGGTGGGGATATACAGTTGGTGATCTTGCAGCAGCGACCTGAACTGGTCCTGCTGAGAGTAGATACGGGGGTACGTTATCGCTTTCCGAGTGAGATAGGTAGACGGCTACTTGATCCTTATGCTGCAGTAGGTGGCTGATGCCAGAGCTTCCAGAAGTCGAAGTAACTCGGCGTGGCATTGAGCCCCATCTTATAGGGCGGCGCATTGCAGGGGTGACAGTGCGCAATCCAAATCTGCGTTGGCCGGTACCGGGCCATCTGGAGAGAACACTAGTCGGGCTCAAGGTTCATCAGGTAGCGCGGCGTGCTAAATATCTGTTGCTTGATTGCGGCGAGGGTACATTGATTCTGCATCTGGGCATGTCCGGTAGCCTGCGCCTGCTGTCTGCTGATACCCCCCCACAAAAACATGATCACTTTGATCTAGTGCTGGAAAATGGCACGTTATTGCGGCTGACTGACCCGCGCCGTTTTGGCGCAATCTTGTGGACAAGTGATGATATCTTACAACACCCGTTATTAGCGCAGCTTGGGCCAGAGCCACTGACTTCAGGGTTTGATGGGGATGTGTTGTATGCTAGGACCCGTGGTCGTGGCGCAAGTATCAAGGAGGTTTTGATGAATAGCCATGTTGTCGTCGGAGTCGGTAATATCTATGCGAGTGAAGCTCTGTTTCACGCGAGCATCAATCCCAAAACGACCGCAGGTAGGATCGGGGTGGGTCGCTGCGAGAATCTAGCCCAGGCGATAAAGGAGACACTCAAGCTCGCGATCAAGGCAGGTGGGAGCAGCCTACGAGATTATGTCAACAGCGATGGTAAGCCCGGTTATTTCCAGCAGCAGTATTGGGTATATGGCCGCGCCGGGTGCGCTTGCCGGAAATGCGGTGCCATCATCCGACAAATTAAACAGGGGCAGCGTTCAAGCTTCTATTGCCCGCATTGCCAGAAATAAATAAAACCTCGGGCTGGTTTTGATGTGTAACACCAGATATCGGATGTGAGTGGGCAGGAAGCCGCTCGAGTCAGGGCTATCTATTCAGGGTCATTGACCTTGAAGCTTGGTATATCATCCAAACTTACAAAACTCTAACAGCGTAAGGTCTCTATGAATATCACTTTCATCGGCGGTGGCAACATGGCCTCTGCTTTGATTGGCGGGATGTTGCAGCAAGGGTATTCCGCCATGCAGATACGTGTGGTCGAGATTAGTGCAGAAGGGCGCAATAAAGTGTCGCGCGATTTTGGGGTGGTCTCGGTGGCAGACCTTGCCGATGGTATCAGGGGCAGCGATGTCATCGTCCTGGCAGTGAAGCCACAACAGCTCTCGAGTGTGGCGCAGCAACTGGCGCCACTTCTTAAAGATCATCTGGTTATTTCCATCGCCGCAGGTATTCGCACTCGCGATATCTGCCGCTGGTTGGGGGGGTATGCACAATTGGTACGAGCCATGCCCAACACCCCAGCGCTAGTACGTGCGGCAGTGACTGGCCTTTATGCGTTGCCGGAGGTGAGCTCTGAACAAAAGCAACATGCCCAGGATATTCTTGCCGCGGTGGGTTCCATTCTGTGGCTGGAGAGAGAGGAATTATTGGATGCCCTCACCGCTGTATCTGGCAGCGGCCCGGCGTATGTTTTTTATTTTATTGAAGGACTGCAGCGGGCTGCAGTAGAGTTGGGATTGGACGCAACTCAGGCGAGGCAACTAAGCATAGAAACCTTTCTTGGTGCGGCTAAGTTGGCAAGTCAGAGTGAGGAGGATATTTCCACGCTGCGTGCACGGGTTACTTCAAAGGGCGGTACCACGGAGAGCGCACTTCAGAGCATGGAGAATGACGGAATTGGGGGTGCTATTGTGCGCGCGATCTATGCAGCTCATGAGCGTGCATGTGTGATGGGCGATGACCTTGGCAAGGAATGATCTTCAACCACCAATGTCCTTCAAGGAGTGTCCATGCTTAACCAGATACTAATATTTCTACTTGATACGCTACTGGGATTATTTTCCTTGGCACTGCTGCTGCGGTTTTTTATGCAGTTGCTACGCGCACCTTACCGCAACCCGTTAGCGCAGTTTCTTATTGCCCTCACTGATTTCATTGTGCGCCCATCGCGTAGAATGATTCCCAGCCTACAGGGGATGGATCTCTCTACGCTAATATTGGCATGGCTGGTGGAGTATGCTTTGTTAGCTGGAACGCTCGCGCTAAAGGGATATGACTTCAGTTCAGCAGCGGGTATCGCCATTGGCGGGATGGGGTTGTTGGCGGTGGTAGAGATCGTCAAGATGACGTTCTATATTATTTTAGTAGCAGTCATCATGCAGTCTGTTCTCTCTTGGGTGAGTCCTCACAACCCGATGGCGCCATTGCTTGACAGCTTTACTAGGCCGTTTCTTGGAATCTTTCGACGCCGCATCCCGACCATTGCCAATGTTGATCTGTCGCCTTTATTTCTTCTGGTGCTGATTCAATTATTATTAATGATGGTGTCGGGGGTGGAGCGAGAAATCTCCATTCTGATGTGATGCTCTGTTCTTGGTACCGCAGTCATGACGATGGCCGGCGGTTTACCCTCACCCTCCATGTCCAGCCGGGTGCAAAGCGTACTGAAGCTAGTGGAATACATGGGGACGCCCTTAAAGTAAAACTGGCGGCCCCCCCTATAGACGGCATGGCTAATGCTGCGCTGTTGCAATTTCTTGCCGGGATTTTTGAAGTGCCCTTGCGTCAGGTGACACTCAAGCAAGGAATCAAATCCAGGCGGAAAGTAGTTGAAATACAGCAGTCAGCCGTGAGGCCTGAGATATTGTTGCAGTAGGTGGCGGGTTCAATTATGGACCAGTAAAGTATATTTCATCGAGAGCAAACTGTAATTTTTCAAGGGGGAATAGTGGACCTTATTCTATGGCGCCATGCCGAAGCTGAGGATGGGTTGCCTGATTCTGCGCGTGAACTCACTGGTAAGGGTTTGAAACAGGCGCGGTCTATGGCGGCATGGCTTGAGTCTAGGCTGCCAAAAGATGCGCGCATCATTGTTAGCCCTGCTCGACGAACACAGCAGACTGCTGGAGCGCTTTGCAATACATTTGAAACTGTGAGAGAGATTGGGGTTGGCGCTTCCGCGAGGGACGTTCTTGTCGCTGCCGGCTGGCCCAGCGCAGAGGGTACGGTAGTGGTGGTTGGTCACCAGCCGACACTGGGAGAGGTTGCGGCATTTGTACTTTCAGGCGGACGGGTTGGATGGAGCATTAAAAAGGGCTCGGTATGGTGGTTAAGTCAAAAGAAAAGCCTGGGGGGTGAAGAGACTGTACTGCGATTAGTGATCTCTCCAGATATGCTTTGACTTCCACAAATATAAAAATATGACGCGCTTGATCCTTTTCAACAAGCCGCATGGTGTCATCTGCCAGTTCACACCTGAAGCTGGGCACAAGTCCCTCAAGGATTTTATTTCCTTGCCTAATTTTTATCCTGCAGGACGGCTTGACGCTGATAGTGAGGGCCTGGTTTTACTCACTAATGATGGCAAGTTGCAGCATGAAATCAGCGATCCGCACCATAAACTTCCTAAGACTTATTGGGTGCAGGTTGAGGGTGTTCCGGACGAGTCTGCGTTGGAAGAATTGCGACGGGGCGTGATGCTAAAGGGCTACAAGACGCTACCTGCTCAGTCACGCTTGATGAAGGAGCCTGATCAGCTTTGGCCACGTATTCCGGCCATCCGTTTTCGCAAGAATGTGGCCACTTCTTGGATTGAGTTGGTCCTCACCGAAGGCAAGAATCGCCAAGTGCGACATATGACCGCATCAGTATCTCTTCCAACGCTGCGACTAATCCGCAGCGCCATCGGCTTATACACGTTAAAAGGCATTGCACCGGGGGAATGGCGCGTCGTTGATTAGAGTGATCCGATAGGGTGTTGCGGAATCTAACTTCTATCTACTTGCAAGCTCCCCAATCAAAGATTAATGGATTTTGTGCTGCTCTGATCTAATATGAATAATATCCATATCTTATTCTACTCAATAGATTGAGGGCGTGGGTGTTGGTACAAGTACATGTTGTTACTTTTGCTCGTCTGTCTGACATTCGACTAATGCCCCACTCAATAAAGAGGTGGATCATGCAAGTAAAATCGCGTTTCATTGTCTTAGCTGCTATCGGACTATTGGCCTCATGCGCTCCGATGGAGCGATACCACCCGATGGACATGACTCAGGCGGTGCAGAGCGCTAAAACTCGGACTGATCATGAGGCGTTGGCTACGCATTATGAGAATGTGGCCCAAGCGATGCGTGAAAAGGTGCAGACACATAAAAAAATTCTTGAGCAATATGAGTCAGATGGTTATCACTACGGGAGAGAGGCCGAAGATCTGAGGGCGCATACCAGGGCTCTGATTCGATTCTATGAGCAGGCCGCGGAAGCGAATTGGAGTATGGCTTTATCACATCGGAAACTGGCGGCAGGGATTAATCAATAGTTTTTCGCAAAGACTCTCTTGCAGTCTGATCAAGTAGTAGCTGGCAGCTTTATTGCATAGGATTGCGAACCGCTCATTCCGTTTACAGTAAAACACCATGAATACATGGGAGGGGCAATGTACAAGACTTTCATTACATCGATCTTGGCAATAAGCTTGATCTCGGTCTGCATTATTACCCAAGCTAATCAGGATAGTGAAGAGGACTTATCTGCTATTGGTAAGCGAGGAGATCCAGAGAAAGTGTCACGGACGGTCGAGATCAGTATGGTCGACAACCGCTTTAAGCCCGACGAAATAAGAGTCGAGTATGGTGAGACAGTGAGATTTATACTCAGGAATGCTGGCGAGAAAAAGCATGAGATGATGATCGGTTCGTTAGTGCAACTGGATAAGCATGCCAAGATGATGAAGCAATACCCCGACATGGAGCACTCAGATCCCAATGCAATAAGGATCGACCCAGGTAAGATTGGGGAACTGGTTTGGGAGTTTACTGGGGGCGATATAGTTAATTTCGCCTGTCCTCTACCAGGACACTACAAAGGGATGCGTGGTAGAGTTATAATTGAAAACAAATGAGCACATCCATCCATACACTTTTCTCCAGATCATTTGCTGCCGCTGTTTTGTTCGGCGCGACCTCCTTTGCTCTCGCCGCAACAGTAGAGGTCTACAAGAGTTCGACCTGCAAGTGCTGTGCGAAGTGGGTTGATCACATGCGAGCCAATGGTTTTACCGTAAATACCAATGATGTTGGCAACAAGGAAGTGCGGGAACGATCAGGTATTTCGACTGCGCTTGGTTCATGCCATACTGCACTAGTCGATGGCTATGCTATCGAAGGGCACGTGCCGGCGGAGGATATCAAGCGACTTCTTAAGGAGCGTCCACGTGCTACCGGACTGGCTGTTCCAGGCATGCCGCATGGATCTCCTGGCATGGAGGGTGCACGTAACGAGCCTTACAATGTGCTGCTGATCGATAAGCAAGGCGGAACCACCGTGTTTAGTCGCCATGGCCCGGCTGACCCGCGGGATTCGGTGATGCGACTGAAGTAAGAGGCATGGATCTCATTTATTAACCACAGTTGTCATATTGTGCTGAACAAGAAACACTTATTCATTTTATTCTCGCCGAATTGGTCACTGCAACAAACCGGCACAGTCCCCAATAATACCTTTTCAGTTTCTACTTCGATAAGCGGGCGATACCATGAACTACGATAGAAGGCAGAGCCTTGGTAATTTTGCACAAGGTATAGAGAGGGTGTCGAACTTGAATGGCTCTCAATCATGAGAGCCCATTATTTACTTGTGCTGGGCATAGTTGCCGGCTTAGTGGCGGGTTGTGGTAAATCAGACACACCTACTACGCCGCCCGTCACAACGCCAGCCCCATCTGTTGCTGCACCACCGCCATCTGCCGCAGTTCCTGTGTCATCGAGTACCGCACTGCCACCGCCATCGCGGGAGAGTATCGCAGCGCGTAAGCTAGATCCGGAGAAGATCAGGAACGGTGCGGCCATTTATAGTAAGAATTGTGCGTCTTGTCATGGTCCGAATGGCGAAGCCATCTCTAACTGGCGGGAGCAGGGAGCGGATGGAAGGTATCCGCCGCCGCCATTGGATGGAAGTGCGCATGCTTGGCATCACTCGACTGCAACTCTAGAAAGAATGATCCGGGAGGGTTCGCCCGGTGTTGGCGGGATGCCGGCGTGGAATGGAAAGCTATCTGATCAGGAGATTGGTGACGTGATCGTATGGATCAAGACACTCTGGCCGGATGAGATTTATGATATCTGGCACAAGGAAATTGAAGGCAATCAGAAGTAATCAGGAAGCCCCGATTTACTTGATTCATCGGAGTGGAGCTTACTAAGCAGGGCCACCTTATGGTGACCCTGTGTGAAGTTTGACTTAGGCTGGCTTACTTTCCTGAGGGATCTTTTTTGCGGTTGCGCGCGCAGGAAGCTTCTCACGGATACGAGCCGATTTTCCGGAACGATCCCGCAGGTAATAGAGTTTGGCGCGGCGTACTGCGCCACGACGCTTGATCTCAATACTGGCAATTAGGGGAGAGTAAGTCTGGAAGGTCCGTTCTACCCCCTCGCCGTTGGATACTTTGCGCACAGTAAATGCAGAGTTGAGGGAACGGTTACGCTTGGCAATGACAACACCCTCGTAAGCTTGAATCCGTTTGCGGTCGCCTTCAACCACATTCACATTAACGACAATGGTATCTCCAGGGGCAAAATCCGGGATGGTCTTGCCGAGGCGATTGATTTCTTCAGTTTCAAGTTGTTCGATTAGATTCATTTCCTGCTCCTTAATTTGTTACGCTTGCTTTGAGTTGTAGTCTTGTTTGAATTCTTCTAGCAATTTATTTTCTTCCTCTGTCATACCCTCTTCAACTTTTGATGCCAATAAATCCGGCCGTCTTAGCCAAGTTCTGCCCAGCGACTGTTGCAAGCGCCAGCGATTAATTCTCGCGTGATTGCCAGACATCAGAACTTCTGGGACAGCAATCCCTTGATACAACTCGGGCCTTGTGTAATGGGGGCAATCTAGTAGATTCTTGCGCCCATCCGCAAACGAGTCTTGGATAGCCGACTCGGGGTCACCCAGCACCCCAGGCATCTGTCGCACCAGAGCATCTATCAAAACCATTGCTGCCAATTCACCGCCGGAAAGCACGTAATCGCCAATGGAAATTTCATCATCCACTTGGCGGGTTATTAGGCGCTCATCCACTCCCTCATAGCGACCACACAGCAGCACCAACCCTTGTAATTTTCCTAAGTCCATCATGGCTGCCTGGTTGAGAGGGCGACCTTGTGGGGAGAGGTAAATTACTTTTGTTCCGCTGGTGTGGCTTGTTGCCTGTCTTGCCTTGGCAGCTTCAATTGCCCTTTCCAGCGGTTGCGCCATCATCACCATACCAGGGCCGCCGCCATATGGTCGGTCATCTACTGTACGGTACTCATTCTCGGCGAAATCACGAGGATTCCACGTATTCAGCTGGTAAATCGCCCTTTCTCTTGCTCTGCCAGTTACCCCATATCTACCAATAGCATCAAACATCTCCGGAAATAGGGTAATAACATCGAATTCGAAAGGCATGGTTAGTAATCAATGCCCCAATCCACCGTCAAACGGCAATCTGTCAGGTCGACCTTCATGATCACCTGGGCAGTAAAGGGAATTAGCCTTTCTGTCGAACCTTCTTTCTCATCCTGTACTTGTAGCACATCGTTAGCACCAGTCTCCAGCAAACCGATCACTCTTCCAAGGCATTCGCCTTGCAGGTTAATCACTTCTAGGCTAATTAGATCTGACCAGTAGTAACCATCTTTGCCGTTTTTTGGCAAGGATGGCAATTGGTTCCGGGGGATTGCAATCTGTAACCCCTTTAAACGCAAGGCCGCGGTACGATCAGAGCACTGATCAATGGCAGCAGTCAGCATCTTTGCATGTACCCTGCACTCGCTAACTTTCACCTGACGCCATTTTCCGTCACCCTTACCCAGCCACCACACCGGGTAGTCAAGCAAACCATCCACATATTCTGTGAAGGCGAGAGCTTTGATCCAACCGAGTACGCCAAAGGGACCGACAATGCGCCCCATCACCACCATGGGCTCGGTTACTTCGCCTTGCTTAACTGTTTGTTGCGGCTTGTTGTTTTGCGCCAAATTGTTTGACCAGTCTTGTCACAGTGTCGGATAACTGCGCGCCCTGCGACCGCCAATGGCTGATCCGATCTAGTTGAACACGTAATGCCTCTTCGCCTTCGGTTGCCCTGGGGTTATAAAAGCCTACGCGCTCAATAAACTTTCCGTCACGAGCATTACGGGAATCCGCTACAACCAAATTATAAAAAGGACGTTTCTTGGCGCCACCTCGCGCCAGTCGAATAATGACCATATCTGTGCCTATACCTTATGAAGGTCCGAAACCGAAAAGGGTGTGATTTTACGGCAATTTTCCTGTTATTAGCAAGAAATAAAGAGATTGCTGGGGACTGGGGTGGCAAGGGCGCGTTTCTATCGGCTAGTGCGCCCGTTCCCAGTTGGGCCCCGTACCTGTTTCTACCAACAGTGGCACATCAAGATGTGCAACACCACACATGAGTTTTGGCAGCTCTTGTTTCACCAGTTCGATTTCATTATCTGGGACTTCCAATACCAGCTCATCATGGACTTGCATGATGAGCTTGCTGCATAGCTTTTCTTGCATCAGCCAATCGTGCACTGCAATCATCGCGAGCTTGATGATGTCCGCTGCAGTGCCTTGCATCGGAGCGTTGATGGCAGCGCGCTCTGCACCCTGCCTGCGGTTGCCGTTGGGGCTGTTGATTTCAGGCAGCCACAACCTGCGGCCAAACACAGTTTCAACATAGCCGTTTATTTTGGCATCCTCTCGGGTGCGTTGCATATAATCTGCCACACCGGGGTAGCGTGCAAAATAGCGGTCCATGTAGGCGCGTGCGGCAACTCGTTCAATTCCTAGTTGTGAGGCGAGGCCGAATTCAGACATACCGTAGATTAGGCCAAAGTTAATAATCTTGGCATAACGGCGCTGTTCATTGTCTACTGCCTCCAATGGCACGCTAAACACTTCTGCAGCAGTGGCACGGTGGATATCTTCCCCTGCAGCAAAGGCTTTGAGAAGCCCCGCGTCTTGTGCGATGTGGGCCATGATACGAAGCTCGATTTGTGAATAGTCAGCGGAGATGATGCTGTGACCGTTCGGTGCGATGAATGCTTCCCTGATACGACGCCCTTCGGCGGTACGTACCGGGATGTTTTGCAAGTTTGGTTCGTTGCTAGTGAGTCGCCCTGTCACAGCTACCGCCTGGGCATAATTAGTATGCACACGCCCGGTATTACTGTCGACCATGCGTGGCAGCTTGTCGGTATATGTGGACTTAAGTTTGGCAAGGCTACGATAGTCAAGCAGTATCTGTGGCAGCGGATAATCCAATGCAAGCTTCTGCAAGGCATCCTCGTCAGTTGACGGCACTCCGCCCGGTGTTTTTTTTATGACGGGGAGTTTGAGTTGGTCGAATAAAATTTCCTGTATTTGCTTGGGTGAGTTCAGATTGAAGGACTGTCCGGCGATGGCAAATGCCTGCTGCTCCAGCAGCAGCATCTTCTCGCCCAGTTCGCGGCTCTGTACTTCTAGAAGTTTGATATCCAGTAAAACGCCGTTGCGCTCCATTTCAAAAAGCACCTCCAGCACCGGCATTTCGAGTATGTGATAAATGTGACTAAGCTTCGTGTCATCGGCAACTTGCGGGTACAGGTGTTTATGTAGTTGCAGGGTAATATCGGCATCCTCAGCTGCATAGTGCGTAGCCTGTTCGATATCCACCTGGTCAAAACTAATTCGGCTGGCGCCCTTTCCGGTCACTTCATCGTAGCTAATCGTTTTGGTGCCCAGATGACGTAGTGCAAGGCTGTCCATGTTATGCGGACGGTGTGACTCAAGTACGTAGGACTGCAACAATGTGTCATGGACGATGCCGTTTAATTGTAGGCCATGGTTAGCAAAGATATGTTTGTCGTATTTGAGGTTCTGGCCCAGCTTAGGTTTGTCTGGGTTTTCAATCCATTGCCTGAGTGTGTTCAATACGAGATTGGTTGCCAATTGTGGCGGAGCGCCGGCGTAACAGTGGCTAAGTGGTAAGTAAGCGGCTTGGTGCGGCGCAATGGAGAATGAAATGCCGACGAGCTCTGCTTGCATCGGGTTTAAGCCGGTAGTCTCAGTATCTAATGAGACTAGAGGTGCGGCATTGAGACGCGTGAGCCATTCATCTAACTGGGGCTGGGTGAGTATGGTCTGGTAGTCGATAGGCGCTGACTCAGCAGATGTTTGCTGGCGGGGCGTGGTTCCTGGGTGTTCGCTTGCAGAAGGTGTTGCGTTATTTTGTTCTATGCCTGGAGCCTGTCGTAACTCTCGCAACCAAGTTTTTAAATCTAACCGTTCATATAATTCAGCAAGTTTAACCGTATCCTGGGGCTTTAAGCCAAGGTCATATAGTTCAACTGGCAATATTACATCGCACTTAATGGCGAGTAGCTCGCGTGATTTATTCAACCAATCTAGTGACTTACGTAAATTCTCCCCCACCACTCCGCTGATTTCGCTGGAATGGGTAATGATATTGTCCAGCGTGCCATATTGTGTGAGCCACTTCAATGCCGTTTTGGGACCGACCTTCTCTACTCCAGGAATATTGTCTGCCGTATCTCCGACGAGTGCGAGGTAATCAAGCATACGTGCCGGCGGTATGCCAAATTTAGCAAGCACTCCCCCCTCATCAAGGACCTCATTGCTCATTGTGTTGATCAGCGTGATCTGTGGGCTGACTAGTTGTGCAATATCCTTGTCACCGGTGGAGATTATGCAGCGCATACTCTCCTGCACGGCTTGTTTTGCTAGGGTTCCGAGGACATCGTCAGCTTCCACCCCATCGACTATCAGCATTGGCCACCCCATGGCGCGTATGCATTCATGTAGTGGCGTAATTTGCGCCACCAGATCATCCGGCATGGGTGGACGGTGGGCCTTATATTCCGGATATAGATCATTGCGAAAAGTCTTACCTTTTGCATCAAATACACACGCGCTATAATCAGCTTGGTAGTCCTTATGCAGACGCCGCAGCATATTGAGAACACCATGAATTGCACCGGTCGGCTCATTAAAGCGATTCCGCAAATCCGGTAATGCGTGGAAGGCGCGATACAAATAGGAAGAGCCATCAACTAGCAGCAGTGTTTTCATTTAATTCTTCTAAGGGTGTCTGCATGAGTGCACAAGATAAATTGTCTGGTACTGCTGGCATTGATCTTCCAGAGCAATCCTGGTCCGCAAAAGAGTCTTGGCGAGTATTCGGCATTATGGCAGAATTTGTCGAAGCGACTGAGCGCCTCAATACGATTCAGCCGGCAGTAAGCATCTTTGGCAGCGCCCGTACTCCTTCCGATCATCCTCACTATAAACTGGCCGAGCAGATTGCGCGACAGCTATCTGATGCAGGCTTCTCTGTTATTTCAGGTGGCGGTCCCGGCATCATGGAGGCAGTTAATAAAGGTGCTTTTTCTGGGAGATCACTCAGTGTTGGTCTCAACATTCAGCTGCCGCATGAGCAACATAACAATGCTTATCAGGATGTCAGTAGAACTTTTCGTCATTTCTTTGCACGGAAATACATGTTTGTAAAATTTGCCACCGCCTATGTGGTTATGCCTGGGGGGTTTGGTACACTGGATGAATTAATGGAAGCGCTTACACTGGTTCAAACTGGTAAGACTCGGAAAATGCCGATCATTCTAGTCTGTTCAGATTTTTGGGGTGGTATGCTCGATTGGTTCCGTCAGGTATTGGTAGCTGAGAATATGATCTCTGCTGAAGATATGGACTTGGTGCAGGTGATTGATGAGCCTCGTCAGGTGGTTGATGCGATCTTCAAGTATTATGAGACCCGCGGTTTTGAACCTTCGGCGGTGGAACGGGAAATACAGCTCAATTTGTAACTGTTCAGGTCATTTCGGCTAGAATAAACGTATTGATAAAGTCGGGAGTCACCTTGCGTCGAATGATTCTTGTATCGTTGCTGACTCTTGTGCTGCCAGTCGCCGCACAGTCTACTCAGTCCAAGAAGCTGGTGCCAATCCCGGAATCACCAGAGTTGCCGCTGCCGCCGCCATTATCAGATTCGGAACAGGATGCTGCGCTGGAACCCCAAGTCACCATCATTAAGCGTGGCGAGGACACGGTCGAAGAGTATCGCAGCAATGGTCGGCTATATATGGTCAAGGTCACTCCGCGCATTGGTTTGCCCTATTACCTGATCGATAACCGCGGGGATGGGACATTCGCCACTCGGAGCGATATGGATCAGGGCATACGCCCGCCAATGTGGGTGATACACCGCTTCTAAAATTTCTATAAAGGTTAGGGAAAGAGACTGCAACGGTTCATGCTTCGCCATCCTCCTTCTTTCCTCTTCTCAATCTATGTCTGTTTTTACTACCGTCTCCGAAGAGCAGCTTTCCCCTTGGCTAAAAAACTATTCCCTAGGTACGCTTATTAATCTGCAGGGAATTACGTCAGGTATCGAGAACACCAACTATTTCGTTACGACTAGTCATGGGAAGTATGTTCTTACTTTGTTCGAGAAGTTGACCAAGGTTGAGCTGCCCTACTACCTGAACCTGATGGCACACTTGTCTCAACACGGTATCCCTTGTCCCAGTCCGGTAGCCAGTACCGACAGCAGGTTTCTAGGTGAATTAAACGGTAAGCCAGCGAGTATCGTTACCTGTCTGCCGGGAAAGTCACAGATGTACCCCACCCATGAGCACTGCGCTGAGGTGGGTTCATTGCTGGCAGATTTGCACTTGTCCGGTCTGTCCTACCCTGAAAAAATGGAGAATCCGCGCGGACCCAAATGGTGGGAAAGCATAGCGCCCGATGTTATGCCATTTTTGACAGAACCAGAGGCAGCGATGCTTAGGGAGGAGTTGCAGTTTCAGTCTGCCCACCATTTCGAAAGTCTGCCTCGCGGTGTGATTCATGCAGATCTGTTTCGTGACAATGTGTTGTTTGTTGACGGGACTATTGGTGGCGTGATCGATTTTTATTTCGCCTGCAATGATACGTGGCTGTTTGATCTAGCTATTGCGGCTAATGATTGGTGTCTAACTGAGAGTTGCGAACTGGATGGGGTGCGTTTATCATCCTTGATCAAGGCCTATCATCACGCCCGTCCTCTCGCCGCTATCGAGCATGATGCTTGGCCGGTGATGCTACGTGCCGGGGCCCTACGCTTCTGGTTGTCTCGACTGTATGACTGCCACTTGCCGCGGGTGGGAGAGTTGACACACGTCAAGGATCCAACTCATTTCAGACGTATACTGAAAAATCACTCAACATTTTGCCTCGAGTTAGCGCAGATTTTGGCTTGAGCGGCTTGATTGTTGGATCATGATCGAACAACGAGTGATCGCTCTATTGGAGAAATGAAAAATGGAAGCCAGGCAGACGAGCGCGAAGCAGGGATGGCAGTGGATCGTGAATGGCTTCTACCTGTTTTTCAAGGCCCCGCTGGCATGGATCCTGTTGTGCTTTGTCTTGTTATTGATTGCAGCTACGTTGGCACTTATTCCGATGGTGGGGCAGTTTTTTTTCACGCTACTCTCGCCGCTATTCTTGGCCGGGTTGATGATGGGTTGCAGAGCGCTAGAACGAGGTGAAAAATTGGAGATCACCTACCTGTTCGCGGGCTTTAGGCAAAACCCCGTTCCGCTGATCACTGTAGGAGGGATCTATTTAGTGGGGCAAGTACTAATTTTGGGTGTGGCCATGATGCTCGGGGGCAGTACGCTGATGGATCTATTGGTAAACGGGAAAAGGGTCGATGAGAATGAATTGCGAGGTGTCATGAGTGGCGGTCTAACGGCTGTGATGGTGGCCTTGGGGCTGTCTGTCCCGCTGATGATGGCGGCCTGGTTTGCGCCATTACTGGTGGTATTTAAAGATATGCCCGCAGTGGCTGCGATGCAGTTGAGCTTTCTTGCTTGTATAAAGAACATCATACCGCTACAGCTTTACACTATCACAATGGTGGTGCTGGCGGTGATTGCGGCAATGCCATACGGTTTGGGATTTTTCTTGCTTGTTCCGGTACTCTTTGCTTCGCTCTATGCGAGTTATGAGGATATATTTATGGAGGCAGTTGGCCCCACTATCCCAGTATAGCCACTACTTGCTATCTTGTTTCAGATAGGTACTAGTTTGGCATATTCTAGCGATAACCACTTAGTTCCAGAACGACTAAATTTCACTTGGACACGTGCATCTGTGCCCTGGCTCTCGCAGCTAATAATCACACCATTGCCGAACTTGACATGGGTTACATTCTGTCCAACCCGCCACTGTGCAGCCTCTGCATCTCGAACGCTCGTGCTGTGATCTTGCATACCGAACGCAGGCCTTTGGGCAGTCGTTCTCGATTTCGGGCTTCCGGTTTCTGGAGTCTGGTTCCTGTATCCGAGTTTTTGTACGGGTTGTAGCCACTTCAGCAGGCCATCTGGAATTTCCTGCAGAAAACGCGAGGGGACATTGTAGCGAGTCTGTCCATGCAGCATGCGACTCTGGGTAAAGCTCAAATACAAGCGCCGCCGTGCGCGAGTTAGGGCCACGTACATCAGTCTCCGCTCTTCTTCTACACCTCCAGCTTCGTTGCGGCTGTTCTCATGAGGGAATAGTCCCTCCTCCAGTCCGCTGAGGAATACAGTATGAAATTCCAGCCCTTTGGAAGAGTGCACCGTCATCAATTGCAATGCATCTTGACCACTACCGGCCTGATGTTCCCCTGCCTCCAGCGAGGCATGGGCAAGAAATGCTGTGAGATTGTCGTCCTCGGCCTCATGCACGAAGCTAATGGCGGCATTGATCAGTTCATTTAAGTTCTCCAGCCGGTCAGCCCCTTCCCGTTCGGCGCGATAATGTGCTGCTAACCCGCTACCCTCGAGCATATGCTCTACAATTTCCGGTAATGGCAGTCCCTCGCAGGATTGCTGTAGCGTTTCGATCAAGGTAACAAAGCCATCCATCCCCTTCTTTGGCTTGTCTGATCTATTAGCCCTTTTGGCCGGCATATTGATGTCGGTATCCAGGGTAAGAGTTTCCCTATCACCACAACTGTTCTGCATCGCGGCCCATAAACCAACTCCTTGCCGGTTGGCCTGGTCTTGCAGTTGTTCCAGGCTGCGCGCACCGATCCCGCGCAATGGGAAATTTATGACCCGGTGTAACGCATTATCATTATCGGGGTTGGCAATCAGTCTCAGGTAGGACAGCGCATGCTTTATTTCCTGACGATCAAAGAAACGCATCCCGCCATACACGCGGTAAGCTAGAGAAGCATTGAAAAGGGCGTGTTCCAGTATGCGTGACTGTGCATTAGAACGATACAGCAAAGCCATTTGCGATAGCGCTATTCCTTCGGTGCGTAGTGATTTAATCTCATCGACGATGAATGCGGCCTCATCGAAATCAGTTGGTGCGTTATATACGCGCAGTGGCTCTCCGTGACCTTCTGAAGTCCAGAGATTCTTGCCAAGACGGCCGCTATTGTTACGTATCAGCGTATTCGCGGCGTCGAGTATGTTGCCATGAGAGCGGTAGTTTTGTTCGAGTTTGATAATTTTTGTGATACGGAAGTCATGTTCAAAATCTTTCATGTTGCTGGTATTGGCCCCTCTGAATGCATAAATGCTCTGGTCATCATCACCTACCACGAACACGGCGGCCTTATCACCAGCCAGCAGTTTAAGCCACTTGTATTGCAGCCTGCTGGTATCCTGAAACTCGTCAACCAAGACGTGGCTGAAGCGCGAGCAGTAGTGTTCGCGAAGTATCTCGTTACGGCTGAGTAGTTCATAACTGCGCAGCAGTAGTTCGGCAAAATCCACGACGCCTTCCTTGTTACACTGTTGCTCGTATACTGTGTAGAACTCAGTCATCTTCCGCGTGAAATCATCATGGACTTCAACCCGCGATGCGCGCAGTCCTTCCTCTTTTGCATTATTGATGAACCACTGTACTTGACGTGGGGGAAATTTCTCGTCGTCTGCGCCGAGGCTTTTCAGAATCCGCTTGATAATTGCCAGTTGATCAGCCGAGTCAAGAATTTGAAAGGCCTGTGGTAGTCCGGCATCCTGATAATGGGCGCGCAACATGCGGTTGCATAGACCATGAAAGGTGCCAACCCACATACCCCGGGTATCGATCGGCAGCATCGTGGAAATGCGTGTGAGCATTTCCTTGGCTGCTTTGTTGGTGAAGGTGACAGCGAGGATGCCATGTGGGCTGACTTGGCCGGCCTGGATTAAGTGTGCAATGCGAGTAGTGAGCACCTTAGTTTTGCCACTGCCAGCGCCCGCCAGCACCAATGCTGATTGGTGCGGCAGGGTGACTGCTTCGAGTTGCTCTGGATTGAGGCCGGACAGTAGGGAGGGCATAGGGAGAAGGCTGTTTCCGGAGAAAATTCAGTGCCAGAATTATACAGCCTTCACCAATCTACGGAGGTGAGCAGAGTATTGATAAATCTTCTGCCTGACCAAAGTGGTGGGATTGCTATTTTTTGCTTTTCGCTACCAAGGTTAGGATCAATGGCGTCAATATCAATTCGATTGCCAGGCCCATTTTCCCACCAGGCACGACGATGGTATTTGGGCGGGACATGAAGGAACCGAGAATCATATTAAGCAGATAGGGAAAATCCATGCTCTTGGAATCGCGGAAGCGGATCACGACGAAACTTTCGTCCAAGGTCGGGATCTCGCGAGCAACGAAAGGATTAGATGTGTCGACCGTGGGTACTCGCTGAAAGTTGACGTGAGTATGAGAGAATTGTGGGGTAATGTAATGCACATAATCGTGCATGCGGCGCAGAATTGTGTGCGTTACCGCTTCAGCAGAGTAACCGCGGGCACTCGTATCGCGTCGAATTTTCTGGATCCATTCTAGATTAACGATGGGCACTACGCCGACCAGCAGGTCTACATACTTGGCGACATCGGCGGTGTCGCTCTTGACTCCGCCATGCAATCCCTCATAAAACAAGAGGTCTGAACCAGGGGCAAGTGACGACCATGGGGTAAAGGTGCCAGCTTTTTGCTTGTAAGGTGCCGCTTCATCATCATTGTGCAGATACAAGCGAGTTTGACCTGTGCCGGTTTTGCCATACTCGTTGAAAAGCGCTTCCAGTTTCTCGAACTCATTGGCTTCGGGACCAAAATGACTGATAGGTCGACCACCGTCTTTTTCTGATTCAGCAACGGCCTTTTTCATTGCATCACGGTCGTAGCGATGGAAGCTGTCCCCCTCTACGACCACGGCAGTCAATTTCTCACGACGGAAGATATGCTCAAAACTGTTCTTGACTGTGGATGTGCCGGCTCCAGACGATCCAGTAACGGCGATGACGGGGTGTTTTTGTGACATGAGAACTCTCTCCTGGAACAATAATAAAAATAAGCGCGTACATCGAACCTGCTTGCAGTTCTGTTGACTTTAGCAGAGCGTCAAGTGGCGCAATAGTCAACCTTATTTATCGTTATGATACGATTTTTGTTATGAGCTGAGCAAGAAAATAAGAGTGAGTCTTATGGAATCATCGGTCACCGAAAAGAATTTTATAAGCTGACCAGCGCATTTTGTTTATACAGCCTCGTGCAAGGCCGGATGAGGGCCAAAGTATGTGCAAAACTACAAGTGAATGTCCTTCACGGTATAATCTTCCGATCTACCGAACAGTGATCAAATCCATGCAAGAAAAATATCATCCCCAGGAAATTGAACGGGAAGCTCAGCAGTTTTGGGAGAGGACCGAGGCTTTCGAGGCCATTGAGATCCCTGGTAAGCCGAAGTACTACTGCCTGTCGATGTTCCCTTATCCGTCTGGCAAGCTGCACATGGGTCATGTGCGCAATTATACAATCGGTGATGTGCTGTCACGCTACCGTCGTATGAAAGGGTACAACGTTCTGCAGCCAATGGGCTGGGATGCTTTTGGGCTGCCTGCTGAGAATGCGGCAATGCAGAATAATGTGCCGCCCGCGCAGTGGACTCACGACAATATCGATTACATGCGCAAGCAACTGAAAAGCCTAGGGCTGGCCATAGACTGGAAACGGGAATTAGCCACCTGCGAACCGGATTACTATCGATGGAACCAGTGGTTGTTTTTACGGATGCTGGAGAAGGGTATTGCCTATAAGAAGACTCAAGTGGTGAACTGGGATCCGGTAGATCAGACTGTGCTGGCCAATGAGCAGGTGATCGACGGGTGCGGTTGGCGAACCGGTGCGCTAGTAGAAAAGCGCGAAATTCCAGGGTACTACTTCGGGATTACCCAATATGCGGAAGAGCTACTTGACGACCTAGATAAGCTGCCCGGATGGCCGGAGCGGGTAAAGACCATGCAATCCAACTGGATTGGAAAGAGTTTTGGGGTTGATATCACCTTTCCTGCCGATACTGACTCAGATATTCCGCAAGATCTAAAAGTCTTCACCACCCGCGCAGATACTTTGCTAGGCGCAACCTATGTGGCGGTAGCTGCTGAGCATCCAGTCGCGCTGCATGCAGCCGAGAAAAACCCACGACTGGCCTTGTTCGTCGACGAATGCAGGCATGGGGCTACCATGGAAGCGGAGATTGCCACGCAGGAAAAGAGAGGTATGGATACCGGGTTATTTGTCCTTCATCCGCTGACCGGTGCGAGGTTGCCGGTATGGGTCGCCAATTATGTGCTGATGACTTACGGAGAGGGTGCGGTGATGGCGGTGCCGGCGCATGACGAACGTGACTTCCAGTTTGCTAAAAAATATTCTTTGCCGATCAAGCAAGTGATCGAAGTGGTGGAGGGCAAAGAGACTAAGACAGGAACTGTCTCGCGAGAGACTCTTAGTGGTGATCCTTCGGATGTCAAATTTACGGTTGACAGTTGGCAGGCCTGGTACGAAGAGAAGAGTGGCCTCTGCATCAACTCTGGCAAGTACGATGGCCTTAACTACAAGGTCGCCGTTGATGCCATTGCTGCTGATCTTAAGGAAAGGGGGCTGGGCGATAAACGTATACATTATCGCCTGCGCGATTGGGGTGTTTCGCGTCAGCGCTACTGGGGCTGCCCAATACCTCTGATCCACTGCGATGATTGCGGCGTGGTACCAGTTCCAAGCAATCAATTGCCGGTGGTGCTGCCGGAAGGTCTAGTACCTGACGGCTCGGGCAACCCGCTAGCAAAGATGCCGTCATTTTACGAGTGTTCTTGTCCCCGCTGTGGTAAGCCAGCGCGGCGCGAGACGGATACGATGGATACTTTTGTCGACTCCTCTTGGTACTATATCCGTTATGCCTGTGCCGACCAGGAAAAGGCTATGACCGATGCTCGAGTGGATTACTGGTTGCCAGTTGACCAGTATATCGGCGGGATCGAACACGCTATCCTACATCTACTGTACTCACGTTTCTGGAGCAAGGTGATGAGGGACCTGGGGTTGGTAAAACTTGAGGAGCCTTTTGCAAATTTGCTAACACAAGGTATGGTTCTAAATGAGATATTCTTCCGTAAAACCGAGACTGGGCGCATTGTCTACTATAACCCAACTGAGGTGGATACTCAGTTGGACGCTCAGGGTAAGTGCGGCCTTTCGGTATTGCGGGCAGATGGCCTGCCAGTCGAGTCTGGTGGTATTGGTACAATGTCGAAATCTAAGAACAATGGTGTTGATCCGCAAAAATTAGTGGAGCAATACGGTGCTGATACCGCACGACTGTTTATGATGTTTGCCAGTCCGCCGGAGCAGACATTGGAGTGGGTCGATACTGGAGCAGAAGGCGCCTTCCGTTTTCTGAAGCGTCTATGGAAGCAGGTATACGAACATTTGCAGCAGGGGGTGGTTGCTGCACAAGACAATAGAGAGCTTGCCCCCGAACTTAAGTCTCTGCGTATGCAGTTGCACCAGACTATTGCTAAAGTCAACGACGATCTGGATAGGCGTCATACTTTTAACACGGCCATCGCCGCAGTGATGGAGTTAATGAACGCCCTCGGAAAGTTGAATGATTCCAGTCTGGCAGCTCGGAGTCTAATGCAGGAGGCGCTAGAAGATATCGTTTTGCTGCTGTCGCCTATTGTTCCCCATATTTGTCGCGCGCTATGGTGTGAACTTAAACCCGGAACTGAACTCCTTGATCAAGCGTGGCCACAGGTTGACTATTCAGCACTGATACAGGACGAGATTGAGCTGATGCTGCAGGTCAATGGCAAGCTGCGTGGTCAAATGCGAGTTTCTAAGAGCGCAGAACGCTCAATAATCGAGCAGCTTGCGCTGACAAATGATCAGGTTCAGAGATTCATTATTGGGCAGACGGTAAAGAAGGTAGTGGTGGTCCCGGGTAGATTGGTCAATATCGTTGTATGAGTTGAGTTTCATTCATACGGAGAGTTCACACGAGGTTATCTACTGAATAAGCAGTGACAGTGCCCAAGAAATTATGAATAGAGGGTGGGGGTGATTGGCTCATGCTCTGAGTGAATTTAACGGTAAGAGTAGTTGGTGAACATGAAATTTAAATCATATCAAATCATTATCATTGGCATTCTGAGCGTGATGTTATCCGCTTGTGGATTCCAGTTGCGTGGTTATGGGCAGCCGCCAACTGTATTTTCATTTGTCTCAATCTATATTTCAGATCCAGACAGTTACCCCATTACTGCAGAGGTTAAGCGGACTATCCATAGTGGCAAGAGTACTCGTGTAGTTGATGATGCGAGGGGTGCGGAGGCGGTATTCGAGGTTCTTAAACAAACCAACGAGAAGAGCATTCTGTCCTTATCTGGGGAAGGTAGGGTGCGAGAATTCTTGTTGCGTTATCTAGTCTCTTATCGTCTCGTTGATGGCAGGGGGGTGGACTTGGTTCCTGCGACGGAGATTATCCGAGAACGTGTTTTACCTTTTACGGATGAGCAGGTGGTGGCGAAAGAGGCGGAGGAGGCAATGCTCGTTAAGGAGATGCAAACTGAGATTGTTAGGCAAATTTTGCGACAGCTGGCGACAGTAAGGATTGAAGGAAAGCTTTGATTGTGCGGACTGAGGGGGCGACATAATAGCCAGCGCCCATGACCGAAATGATTCAATTATTTTGTTGGCCTTGGAATCTCAATCTCCTGGCTTTACTCCCCCATCTTGCCTGCGGTAAATACTGTTTCTACTCTTATGCGCATTAACCCAGACCAGCTTTCTCAACATCTAAAAAAACAGCTAGGCCCACTTTATGTAGTGTTTGGAGATGAGCCTTTATTAGGGATCGAGGCTGCCAACCTAATCCGTACTCAAGCACGCCAGATGAAGTATGTTGAGCATGAGATATTTACGATAGACCACCATTTTAACTGGAAGGAGTTGCAGCAAAGTAGCAATAGCTTGTCACTATTTGGTGAGCGGAGACTGATTGATATTCGCATTCCATCCGGAAAACCTGGCAATCAGGGCAGCGTGATACTCGAAGAGTATTGTCATGCGCTACCGCCAGATACCATCACGTTAATCACCTTGCCCAAGATCGACAAACAGGGTCAGGCGTCAAAGTGGTTCAAGGCCCTTGAAAGGGCCGGAGGTATGGTTCCAATCTCCCCAGTTGAGAGCACTCAGCTGCCGGCGTGGATCCGACAGCGTCTCGCGATACAACAGCAGCAAGCGGATCTGGAGACTTTACAGTTCCTTGCTGACAAGGTAGAAGGCAACCTGCTGGCGGCTCATCAGGAGATACAGAAACTTGCGTTGCTCTATCCGGAAGGGGTGCTGTCTTTCGACCAGGTAAAAGAAGCGGTACTCGATGTGGCGCGCTATGATGTTTTCAAGTTGTCAGATGCTGTGGTGGCAGGAGATACTGCCCGTTATGCTCGCATCCTGGAAGGATTAAGGGGTGAGGGTGCGGCACTCCCGTTTATCCTTACCATTCTGGCAGGACAGATTCGCGCGCTTATCACTATTCGAAAGGGACTGGATTCGGGCAGGCCTCTGATGCAGCTGATGAACGAGGCCAGAGTATGGGGAGATAAGCAGAAAGTGATGGAGCGGGCTGCTAGGTCAATTGGCCTCAAGCCATTAGCGTTGGCATTGTTGCATGCTGCAAAAATAGATAGGATCAGCAAGGGTGTCGCCCAAGGTGATGCCTGGGATGAGTTGCTACAATTGGGACTGCGCTTTGCACTCAGTAAGCGTTAGCGAGTTGAGTTGTATCCATAGCCGCACATCAGCGTTAAAATCCGAATATTTACCAATTCACTACCTGCCCAGGGTTTAGGTATGGACATCATGAATATCAAAGACTATATGCAATCAGTCGGGCGCGAGGCACGTATCGCATCGCGTCTGATGGCGAGAGCTGAGACCGCCATCAAGAACCAATCGCTCACGGTGATGGCCGCAGCCATTAAGCGTGATGAGCATAAGCTAATAGCCGCTAACGCACTAGACCTCCAAGGCGCCAAAGCCCAGGGCCTGGACGCAGCTTTGATAGACCGTCTGACGCTCAACTCAAAAGGGGTGGCCAGCATGGTAGAGAGTTTGTTGCAAATCGCTTCGCTCGCTGATCCTATCGGCGAAATCAGTAACCTAAATTACCGTCCTTCGGGTATCCAGGTCGGGAAAATGCGGGTGCCGCTGGGTGTGGTTGGTATTATTTATGAGGCGCGGCCCAATGTCACGGCAGATGCTGCTGGACTGTGCCTCAAGGCAGGGAATGCGGCGATCCTGCGAGGTGGATCAGAAGCGATTCATTGTAATCAGGCGATTGCTGTTTGTGTGAAGGAAGGACTAAAAGCCGCAGGTCTGCCAGAGAATGCGGTACAGGTAATTGAAACAACTGATCGCGCTGCCGTGGGTGAACTGATTACCATGAAGCAGTTCGTCGATGTGATCGTGCCGCGCGGTGGCAAGGGATTGATCGAACGCATTGCCAGCGAAGCGCGTATTCCAGTGATTAAGCATCTGGACGGTGTATGTCACGTTTATATCGATGCTGCTGCTGATCTGAATAAGGCCATTCGCATTGCCGATAATTCTAAGACACAGCGTTATGGTACCTGCAACACTATGGAGACTCTGCTAGTACATCAAGATATCGCAAGGGAGGTGCTACCAGCGCTATGTAAAATCTACCTCGACAAGGGTGTTGAGTTGCGCGGAGATGCGGCCTCCCGCACCTTCATTAAAGAGATGAAGGAGGCCACTGAAGAAGACTGGTATACCGAATATCTAGCACCAATTCTAAGTATACGAGTGGTGAGTGGGTTGGAGCAGGCTATTGAACATATTGCAGTTTATGGTTCTCAACACACGGACGCCATCATCACCGAGGATTACACTCGCGCCCGCCGTTTTCTGAGAGAAGTCGACTCAAGTTCAGTGATGGTCAACGCCTCCACTCGTTTTGCAGACGGTTTCGAGTATGGTCTCGGCGCTGAAATCGGCATCTCTACCGACAAGATTCATGCACGTGGTCCAGTAGGGCTAGAAGGTTTGACCAGTCAAAAATTCATTGTGTTAGGTGATGGACAGATACGTCAATAACGACAATAGATTATTGTAGCAATCGAAGCGACTCTGATCCGTTCCATAACATGAGATTGTGATGACTCAACTTATCGAAATAAAGGTCCCTGATGTTGGTGATTTCAAGGACATTCCGGTCACTGAGCTGCTGGCGAAAGTCGGGGATGCAGTAGAAAAAGAAGCGCCTCTCATCACGCTGGAAACCGATAAGGCGACAGTGGAGATCCCTGCCCCACAAGCCGGTGTGGTGAGGGAAGTCAGAGTCAAGGTTGGTGACAAGGTATCGGAGGGGTCATCTATTCTTGTCTTGGAGGTGGCGGAAGTTGCGACAAGCCACGCGACAGGCGATGAGGGTTCTTCCATTGCCCCCACCTTGGCTCCAGTTTCTGTCAGCATTTTGACCCCAGTCGTACGCGGGGAAAATCATGCTGACTTAGTGGTGCTAGGTGCAGGGCCTGGTGGTTATACTGCCGCATTTCGCGCCGCTGATCTCGGTAAAAAAGTTGTGCTAATTGAGCGCTACGCTGCCCTTGGCGGTGTATGTCTCAATGTCGGTTGCATCCCATCAAAGGCGCTACTACATGTGGCGAAGGTCATTACTGAAGCGGAGGAAACTGAGCATCAAGGGGTCGCGTTTGGTAAGCCTGCGATAGAGGTAGGCAAGCTACGGACATGGAAAGACTCCGTCATCAGCAAACTCACTAAGGGGTTAACGGCATTAGCGAAGCAACGTAAGGTAGAGGTCATACATGGGATAGGAAAGTTTATCTCGTCTCACCTGATTCAAGTGGAAACGGCTAGCGGTATGAAGATCGTGTCGTTCGAGCACTGCATCATTGCAGCCGGTTCCAGTGTGACACGCATTCCAGACTTTCCTTACGATGATCCACGCTTGATAGATTCGACCGGAGCATTGCACCTGGTAGACATACCCAAGCGTATGCTCATCATCGGTGGTGGCATTATCGGTTTGGAAATGGCGACGGTTTATGATGCACTCGGTTCCAGTGTTAGCGTGGTGGAGTTGATGGATCAATTGATCCCTGGAGCGGATGCAGATCTCGTTAAGCCATTGCACCGGCGCATACAGAAACGCTACGAGGCGATATATCTCAAGACCAGAGTCACCCATATTGAGCCCCGCGAAGAGGGGCTCAGAGTTACCTTTGCAGGAGAGGAATCTCTCGAGCCGCAGACTTATGACCGTGTGCTGCTTGCAGTAGGACGTCGCCCGAATGGTCGCGATATCGGTGCGGAAAATGCTGGCATTCATGTAAACGAGCGAGGTTTTATTTCGGTGGACGAGCAGTTACGCACCAACGTGTCACATATCTTTGGCATTGGCGATATTGTTGGCGAACCCATGCTAGCGCACAAGGCCACGCATGAAGGCAAGCTCGTCGCAGAAATAATCGCAGGACACAAGGCCGCATTCGATGCGCGTACTATCCCTTCAGTTGCTTATACTGATCCAGAAATTGCTTGGATGGGTTTAACCGAGACCGAGGCCAGGAAGCAAGGTATTGACTATGAAAGAGCTAGCTTTCCTTGGGCCGCAAGTGGTCGTGCAATTGCAATGGGGCGTGAGGAAGGTATGACCAAACTGTTGCTGGATAAAAATACTCGCCGCATTCTCGGCGCGGGCATGGTCGGTGTTAATGCAGGTGAATTGATCGCTGAGGCCGTATTGGCTCTGGAAATGGGTGCGGACATGCAGGACATAGGTCTCACCATTCACCCTCATCCGACCTTGTCAGAAACTATTTTCTTTGCCTCTGAAATTGCAGAAGGGTCGATTACTGACCTTTACTTGCCAAAAAAATAATCAGGTAGAACAAGCTTCGTTAGACGTAACAGATTTACTTTGCAACCCAGAGTTTTTTATTTTTGCGGCTGTTCACTCCCTTGGAAGCATTCATCACTCCCGCCTTGCTGGTTGCCCTCGCTGAAATCGGCGACAAGACGCAGCTACTATCATTTGTGTTGGCTGCCAAGCTGCGGCGACCATATCCAATCATAGCGGGTATCTTCGTTGCTACCTTGCTCAACCATGCACTGGCAGCTTCAGTTGGAACGTGGCTAGCGAGTCTGATTTCTGCGCAAGCTCTCAACTGGATCGTTGGGTTGTCATTCGTCGGTTTTGGATTGTGGGCGTTGAAGCCGGATCAGTTAGACAGCGATCCACGCATACTTGGTGCCGGAGTCTTTATCACGACGGTAATTGCTTTTTTTCTGGCGGAGATGGGGGATAAAACCCAGTTTGCGACAGTGGCACTTGCCGCACATTATGATGAGATGACGATGGTAGTATTGGGAACTACACTCGGTATGATGGTAGCCAACGTGCCTGCAGTGTGGTTAGGAGAAGCGCTCGCGCATCGCATTAATATGCAGCGGGTACGTCTGTTTGCAGCAGCCTCATTCGTTTTGATGGGATGCTGGACGTTGACTGGTGGCTGAGCATGCTCAATCGTCATGCCGTGTCTATGGGTCATTGCTATGATTTACAGTAAACGACTTTTATCGCCGCTGACAAATCCGATAAGGGGCTGGTGAATATTCTTGCTGAAGGCGATGGCTTTGAATAATTCACCCATTTCAGAGGGGCTCACTAGTTTCTGCAATTGATTCGCCAGTGGCAGATAGTTCTTGGTGTTTTCTACAGGGGTCTGTGCCAGTATCTCGGTAATGCCGCAGTTGATGAGGAAGTGTGCCTGAGTAGTATAGCCACAAAGTTCAAGTCCCTCATTGATCGCAGTCTCAACGACCGAACTGAAATCTACGTGAGTGGTGATGTCCTGCAATCCTGGCAGGTAGAATGGGTCACCATGAGCATGGTGACGGTAATGGCACATCAGGGTCCCCTGAGCGCGTTGTGGATGGTAGTACTCGCTGCGACCGAAGCCGTAATCGATCAACAGTACTACGCCCTGTTGCAAGATATCTGAAAGACTCCGAATAAAACCAGGCACGGTTAGATTGATCTCACTGATGTATTTTTTTCCGGGATCAAGTCGGTGACTAAGTCCACCCGCAATCTGGAAAAGTTCCCCATCCATTAATAGGCGCTCGCTCCACTCGAAGGTTTTTTTGTTCCAAGCTACTCCTAGTTCAAACAGGTTGTTATCCTGCCACGTCACCAGATGAGCCGGCATAGCATCGAGTACTTCATTGGCAAGAACTAGGCCATTGAATCTGGAGGGAAGGTGTCCTAGCCAGTCGACACTTGCGATGAGATGCGGCGCAAATTTTTTGAATAATTCCTGTTGCTGCTGCCTTAATTGAGCGCTGACTTCGAGTATTAAATACTTCCCTGGAAGATTTCCTCGCTTCTCCATTTCAAGCAATAAATCAACTGCGAGTTTGCCGGTGCCTGCGCCGAATTCTAGAATATCACCACTCTTTCTATCCATGAGCTCAAGCACTTGAGCTGCTTGTCGCGCAACCGCTTTGCCAAATAATGAAGAAATTTCTGGTGCGGTGACAAAATCCCCCGAGCTGCCAAACTTAACTGTATCCGCGCTGTAATAGCCCATACCTGGTGCATATAAAGCCAATTCCATATAACGTGCAAACGAAATCCAGCCGCCAGAAGTCACTATTTCGGTACAGATTATTTGTTGTAAAGCACGGCTATGCTGAAGTGCTATCTCATTTGGGACTGGTAGTAATGGCATCTGCTCTGAAGTTCCTTTATGGTAAATTGTAAAAATTGCAGAATATGCGAGTGTAGAGGAGATACTGATGCAAGGGAAAGTGGTACTCATCACTGCCGGAGCTAAAAGGGTGGGTGCAGCCATTTGTCGAAAATTGCACCTGCGGGGTGCGAACCTGATGGTGCATTATCGTTCTTCTCTAGTGGAAGCTCAGGGGTTGGAGACTGAGCTCAATCAGATTCGTCCTGGTTCAGTGGCATTAGTACAGGCTGATCTGCTCGATATCTCTCAAATGCCTAGGCTTATTAGTCAGACTATTCAGAAGTTTGGCAAGCTGGATGCATTGATCAATAATGCTTCCAGCTTTTTTGCTACGAGGGTGGGGGCGGTTACTGAGGCTGGATGGGATGATCTCATTGGCAGCAATCTGAAGGCGCCATTATTTTTGTCTCAGGAGGCTGCTCCTTATCTTAAGGATCAGCTTGGTTGTATTGTTAACATCGTCGATATTCATGCCGATCGGCCCTTGAAAAATTACGTCGTTTACAGTTCCGCAAAGGCGGGATTGTCATCGCTTACCCGTTCACTCGCGCTGGAACTTGCGCCTGAGATCAGGGTGAATGGCGTCTCCCCAGGTCCTATTTTATGGCCAGAAAATGATGAGTGGAAAGACTTGTCAGTGCGTCATAACATTATCAGCAAAACCTTGCTCAAGCGCATGGGTGAACCCGACGATATTGCTCGAACGGTTTTGTTTTTGATCGCCGATGCGCCTTATATTACAGGCCAGATCATCGCAGTGGATGGTGGTCGTAGCGTCAACCTGTAGGAAATCTGACATTAACTCTAAATCTCAACCCTGGCTTTTGTTCGGAATGGCTGAAGGATGATTTTCGTGGTGGAAGTTCGTGCTTTATCAGTTTTCGTTTGATGGTAGTATCTTCAACGAAGCTGGCTAGACAGTCGCTGCCTATTTTCAGCAATGAAAAGTAGGGAGAGGAAAGTCCGGGCTCCATAGAGCAGGA
>SESD01000164.1_pt1 | contig 40398 bp, 43 predicted proteins | sample 3171411 | NCBI WGS metagenome assembly SESD01 (sample SAMN06051880, study PRJNA518727) | freshwater metagenome | biome: subpolar coniferous forest; feature: holomictic lake; material: water; isolation source: holomictic Lake 442, 16.5 m depth | place: Canada: near Kenora, Ontario | collected...
CAATCCTTGTTGTAACCCTGTCTTTGTAGCTAATTCGATCGAGCTTTTTTGAATATAAATCCAATCTCTTTTTTTATGCTGGAGCTCCAGTTCTTCTTCGCTAAGATTGGCTTCGTTAGCGATATTAAAGGCTTTTTCCAGTTCCTGATTTAGGTTTTTGGGGATGTAATCCAGGCTGCCGGCGTTTTTAATAAAATACAGCCATTTATCCTGAATGCTGGTCAGTTCCGGTTCGGTTTTATTGAATTTTGGCAGTTCGATAAAAATCAGTTCGATGTCGTCGCTGTATTCAATGAAGTGCTTTTTTTCGAGCAATTTAAAGCGATTAATGAGTTCATCACTGTTTTTAAACAAGGTAAAGTCAGTGATGGTTAAAGCAATGACTGGGTTAAGCAAGTGGTAAGCATCGCCTTTTTTTAGCTGTATTGAGTAGTTTTTGGCGGCATTGTAGAGGATTCTTTTTTCCAGGCCTTCATGATTAAGGACTTGCATTTCTATGATGACGCGCGTGTTATCACTCAGCTCGGCCTTTACATCAACATAGGTGTCTTTCATACCTTTCAATAAAGGAATGCTGTAGGGATCAACAATAATTAAATCGGTTATGGTTTGTTGGTTGTCAAAATCGATGACTGAATTTAAAAAACTGATCAGCAGATCTTTTGACTCGTCACTGCCAAAGACTTTTTTAAAAGCAAAGTCTGTTTTTATATCGAGAAATTTCATTTGATTAAGCCTAATGTGCTCAAGGGATATAAGCTAAAAAGGCCTGATCCCTTTGTTTGTCTCAAAATTGATTGTGTCTTAATTATCTAAAGCAATATTGCGAAAGCCGACGGCTTTTTTCAGGTTAAGTGCAAGTCTATCGAACGTTTGGGCCAATATCAAACCGCCTTTGGAATTAGCGAACGCAACAAGTTTTTTAATAAGCTCATTTTTCATAGCTTTAAGGCACTAATTAACTGGCGACTAATCTCTCGAGAAGCTTCTCATAAAATTGCGTTACGCTCTCTATAGCTTGCCTTAAGCGATGTATATATTTTCTCCAGTATTATTTTGGATACATAAATGGAATTAAGTGCCTCCGCAGCTTGTTGCGGCTCATCTTCATATTGATGGGAGATGTTGTTTCTGATTTTTATTAGCTCGAGCCAATCATTTTTATCTTCTAATAAGCTAAGCTGTTCGAGTCTGTTTAAGATGTCAATAAATGGTTTGTTTTTAGGGTTTTCTTCCTTTAAAAATTCAAGTAGCAATATAAATAGCTTTTCACCCATTGCATCTTGCAACTTTGCGAACCGAAATAAAAATTGATCAATATGTTCGATTTGATCCTCGCTTAGTTGTTGATATTTTGTTGCGTCAAGCGGCATAAACAAGGACATTTTCAAGCATGCACTATTGATTCGTTTTAAGTGCTTATCACACTCGGTAATGATTTTTTCTATTCTCGAATCTATCATAGCAATACTCCTGTTTTTATCGCCTGCTGCTCTATGGGTCTATTTTTATCTACCGCCAAAATAACATCTATTTTTTGTTCACCTATTTTTTGTTCAAGTTTAACCAAAAATTTAATTTTATGGTCAATGTCATTTCCAGTTTTTGCTTTGATATACAAGTCTATATCGCCGCCTTTTTTTTCGTCGTCTACTCGGCTGCCGAATAGAAAAACTTCAACTGCTGGCCCAAAAGCCTCTTGAGCTGATTCCTTGATCGCATTAACTTCATAAGCAGTTAATCTCATTTTTAAACATTCACACCGAGAAATGTTTCGATCTTACAAACCGCAAACTCCAACATCTCATTTGTTAATGCAGGTTGCACACCTATCCAGAAAGTGTTGTTCATGTCATTATCGGTATTGGTCAGGTCAGTGTGCTAAATGCAACCAAATTGGCTGAAGATCCGGAGTTGACGATAATTAAGTGCTTAATGCCGATGAAGGCGGCTAGCTTTTTTTCGAATTCGGCGTTGAAACGGCCAGTGGTTAGCCAACCGTCTAGAGAGGCTTCGACCATTAATTGGCGTTCTTCTACACCGATAACCTTACCAGAGGGAGGAATGACACTTTGACTGGGTAAGAAACTTTGCCGGGTATTGCCAAATCTATCGTATCCGATCACTTCATCCGAGATAATGGCACGATATATTCTAGCCATTGCCGCATCAGTGAGCCGCGCCCATTGCTTAATCACCAAGGACTCATGAAGAAGAATGGATTTATCTAGTCGAAGGTGGCTTTCCAGAGGTAACGGCTCACTAGAAAAATCGGCTATCTCAAGTGCTATGGCTTGCTCGAAGGCATCGGGCGGTGTAGTTGTTATGAAAAGAAATCGTGCATCGCCTTGCGTATCGCTATCCGTCAATGCTAACGCTGGACGGGCTTTTGCTTCAGAAAGGTCGGTAAATGGAAACGGTATTTTATAAATGCTGCCCGCTTTTATTTCACAGGTCATTCCACACGTCCTCGGCAGTTGATCCTAGAACATGCTTGGCAAATCCTGTCTGTTCCTGCATTTTGGCCAATGCCAAACTTTCAGCTGGCGTCTGATTTGGACTGTTATCAATATCTTCGATAATCAGCCGTACTTTAACGCCTGCCAACTTTTTAAGTTGAACGTGTATGCATCCACTTTCGTCAACCGTTTCTATACGTGTAATTGCGTGCATTTTAAACTCCTAATTTTTAAATTATCTGGGTATCAATACACCAATAAACTAAGGTCTGATACAAAAGAGTTATGTATTTAAGTGTCAGCATCAAATAGGTCCTCCCAGTCAACATTGTTATCGTCATCGGCATCAAAAAAACTGGTCAATCCGATGGATTGGAAATCCTGTTCAGCCGTGGATTTTGCAGCAAAAAACGATTGAGCTACCTCATTTGTTTGGTCATCTTTATCCAATCTGTTCTGCGTCATTAAAAATTAACCAGAGGTGTTAATAATTGAATATTACCCTTTTTGTAAATTGCTTTCACTGCTTGCATGAAAAGTTTGATAATCTGCAATTTGTTTTAAAGTTACGGCATTCATGTCTGCTCCTTGCTGATACTGTTTTTGCCACGCTATACTTTTATCGAGAGCCTCTTCCAATCGCCATTTTGGCACCCAGTTCAACCGGGCTTTGGCTTTGGAACAATCCAACTTTAGGTAATGGGCTTCATGTGGATGATCACCATCGTCCAATAGCCAGCTTGCGCGCTCCCAAGGATTTGGTTAAATTATGGCTATGTCACTCATTTAAACTGGCTGAAAAAGTCGAACCTTAATTTATAACAGCAATAAATACTTGTTGTCAGTTTTATAAATCAGCTACCCATCAAAAAAAGAGGGCAAAAAAGAGTCAATACAGCTTTGATTTAATCCCTGAAATTTTCAAACTGCAAGGGCATGTCCAAATCTTCGGCCCGCAACATTTTGATTACGTCTTGCAAATCATCCCTGCTTTTTCCGGTCACTCGAACTTGATCACCTTGAATGGCCGCCTGCACTTTCAGCTTTTTGTCTTTAATCAATTTAACGATTTTTTTGGCCAGCGTCGAATCCAAACCCTGTTTCATTATAATTTCCTGACGCACGCATTTGCCACCCGGTTTAGGATCACCAACTTCCATACAGGCGATGTCTACTCCGCGCCGACTTAGTTTTGTACAAACTACGCTAAACATTTGTTGCAACTGGAACGTAGATTCCGAAGTCATTATCAATTTGTCGTCGGTTAATTCAAAGCTGGAATCAGTGCCTTTAAAATCAAAGCGGGTGGTCACTTCTTTATTGGCTTGATCAACGGCATTTTTAATTTCATGCTTGTCAAATTCAGAGATGATGTCGAAAGTAGGCATAGTTATGATTAAATCAAAGAGCAAAAAAAGGAATTTAACTATAATGATCTTTATTACTTTATTCAACACCATTTGCTCAGCGTTGTTACATATTTTTTGTAACCACAAAAGACAGCTAAATAGTTATGTCGGAACCTAATTACAAAACCAGCGCTGAATCTTCGACCGCAAATCCTGCGCCTGGCAAGTTGCTGTGGCTGCTACAAATTACAGGTCTGGCCCTAGCCTACTTTGTAACCGGCAAACTGGGGACTTTTCTGGCCATTCCACCCGGCTACGCCACCGCCATCTGGCCGCCATCCGGCATTGCGCTGGCGAGCATCCTTATCTACGGCTACCGGGTCTGGCCGGGTATATTCCTGGGATCGTTTTTCGTAAACCTGACCACGTCAATCGTTGCCAGTTTTTTTTCACACACTCTCAATGCCATTATCATTACCCTGGTCATCAGTTTGGGTGCGACTTTACAGGCTGGAGCTGGAGCTTATCTGGTTCGCCGTTTTGCCGATTTTCCCAGTTCGCTTACCCGCGAAAAGGATGTGTTTTTATTTTTACTGTTTGGCGGCGTCTTAAGCACCCTGTTTAATTCAACACTCTCAGTCTCAACGCTACTGATCACGGGACAAATCACAGCGGCAAATTTTCCGGTTAACTGGGCAACCTGGTGGATGGGCGATGTCTTGGGAATCTTCATCTTTCTTCCCTTGGTATTTGCCTGGATGCAACCTCCCTGCGAGTTGTGGAAGCATAGACGACTGGTGATCACGCTGCCCATTATTGCCATGTTTGGACTAACAACCAGCGCGGTTTTTTATGAGTCGCAAAATGACAAGGAGCGTCTAACACTGGAATTCGATCAACAGGCGCATGAGTTAAATAGCGCTTTGGAAAAATCCATTTCATCGCATATCAATGTGTTACGATCTTTAGGCAGTTTCTACTCCGCTTCCTCAACGGTTAACCGAAACTCTTTTCGCATTTTTGTAACTGAATCTCTGGATGATTTTCATGGTATTCAAGCGCTTAGCTGGAATCCGCGTATTTTATCCCCAGATCGAAATGCCTATGAACTCAGTGTCAAAAATGAGGGTTATCCCAGTTTTCAAATAACCGAGCGTAATGCCGCCAAACAGCTTTTACGTGCCGGGGATAGACCTGAATATGTTTCAGTGCGTTTCATTGAACCGTTTGATGGCAATGAATCCGCTTTAGGTTTCGATGTCTATTCTGATGAATTGCGCCATGAAGCCATTGATCGAGCCCGTAATACCGGAGACATCGCCGCAACAGCAAGGATAACTTTGGTTCAAGAGCGCAAAAACCAATTTGGCGCCTTGGCATTTATGCCCGTATATCGAAAAGATCTCCCCCATAAAACACTGGAAGAACGCCAGAACTCTATTTTAGGCTACCTGGTTGCTGTTTTTAGGGGGGAGGACATTATCACCGCGACACTCAACAATCTTAATCGGGATAGGCTGTCTTACCAGCTTATTGATGAGAGCGCGGCCAGTGCAGATCAACTCATTTATACCAGTGAACCAGACGGACCAAAAATATCCGTGCAAAAAGAAAAAGGACTATTTAGCAGAAATTTTTCATTGATACATAACTTCATCATCCCTGTTGGCGGCCGCCAATGGCGGCTTCAAATTACACCGACGCAAGTCTTTTTTGACTATCATCATTCAAATAACGCCTGGCTGATTTTATTGGCTGGCTTGATATTGACCAGTATGGTTAGCTCGTTTGCCCTGATGTTTTCGGGGCGTGGAAGCCTGCTCCGCCAATTAGTGGAAGATCGCACAACAGAACTTGCCCAGAGTGAGGAACGTTTTCGCGTTACCTTCGAGGGCGCGCCAGTCGGCATTGTCAATGTTTCGCTGGACGGCTATTTTTTAAACGTAAATCAGGGCTTTTGTGATATCGTCGGCTACAGTCGCAATGAACTTTTATCAATGACCTTCACGGAATTGACCGATCCTGATTATCATCAATCAGATACCACACTAATATCTCAACTCCTCGCCGGTAAAACTTCCAGCTTCAATAAAGAAAAAAAATATGTGCACAAAAACGGTCAACTGGTTTGGGGCAATTTATCGGTCAAACTAATTCGCGATAAAGAGGATGTTCCATTTTATTTTGTCGCGGTAGTTGAAGACATCGATCGTCGTAAACAGGCCGAATTACAGTTAAAAGAATCAGAATTGCGTTTCCGGGTAGTTGCCGATGCAGCCCCGGTTTTGATCTGGCTAGCTGGCACCGATAAACTCTGCTTTTGGTTTAATCAGACCTGGATGAATTTTACCGGCCGAACACTGGAGCAGGAGCTCGACAACGGCTGGGCAAAGGGCATCCATCCCGATGATTTGGAGCGTTATCTGGATATTTATATCCGTCATTTTGACCGACGTGAACCCTTCCAGGTGGAATATCGCCTGAAACATAACGATGGTAACTACCGCTGGATTGACGACCATGGCGTGCCCCGCTTTGATGCGGATGGCTTTTTTACAGGATACATTGGCTCCTGCATGGACATTACAGATCTACGCCAGGCCAAACTGGCGGCAGAAGCACTTGCCCGTGCCAAATCCGAATTTTTAGCCAATATGTCTCACGAAATCCGAACGCCTATGAATGCGATCATGGGGCTTTCGCATCTCGCGCTTAATAATGAAGTTCCTGATGAAACCAGAGATTATCTGGAAAAAATCAACAGCGCCTCCAATGATCTGCTGAATATACTTAACGACATTCTCGATCTTTCCAAAATGGAATCGGGACACTTAAGCATTACCAACAATAACTTTGATCTTAATAGTTTAACCAGCAATCTGAACAATCTGTTTCTTGCGACTGCAGAAGAAAAGCGTATTGATTTAAAAATAGATATTGCGCCGAATGTGCCATGCGACCTGACCGGTGATCCACTCAGACTCAAACAGGTTTTAATCAATTTGTTGGGAAACGCTATTAAATTTTCAAGCAATGGCAAGGTTACGCTCAACATTACGCTTTTGGACAGATCTGAATCACAAGCCAGCTTATTGTTTAGCGTTACCGATACCGGTATCGGCATGTCAGATAAGGATATTGAAAAACTGTTCCTGCCTTTCAGTCAGGTTGACGGCTCGATTAGTCGCCGTTTTGGCGGGACAGGTCTTGGGCTGGCGATTAGCGATAATCTTTTGAAGCTGATGAACAGTCACTTTTTGGTAGAAAGTATACCAGGCAAAGGTAGCTCGTTCAGCTTTGAGCTGGTACTTGGTTTGTCGCCTGTGACCAGTAAACCAAAAGCGGAGTCCAACTTGGAATCACCCACAGTGGCTTCCGACGATTCAGGCAACTTGCTGGTCGGCAAGCGAATTTTGGTCGTTGAAGATATTATGATCAACCAACTGATCATAGGAAAATTCCTAAAGCTTTCCGGCATTATTGTCAGCATGGCCAATAATGGCCTTCAGGCACTGGAGCAATTGGAGGCAGGCGAATTTGATGCGGTGTTGATGGATATTCACATGCCTGAAATGGACGGCTTTGAAGCAACGCAACTGATCCGACGTCAGGCGCGTTTTGCCACTCTTCCGGTTATCGCCCTGACCGCTGGTGTTACCGAAGAAGAACAGGACAAATGCCTGGCACTCGGTATGAATGATTTTATAGCCAAACCGATCAATCCTGAAAAACTGATCTTGACCTTACAGCAATGGCTAAAGCCAGTTGAGTAAAATCTTGTTAATGCTTCCCATACAACGCCACAAACTCGGCAACTGCCTTAATTCTTAATCGACGGATTGCCTCACCTATTTGTGGACCTTGCAACGCCCCGTCCATAACCGAAGAAGTGTCAATCGATGACAAGGCGCTGGCTGCACCCCTTAGCAATTCAGCTTGAGGATAAAGCGTGTTTTCCAAACCGGTTCTGCCTTTGGAATCCGCCTCGCAGGCCAGTAAAAAATCGGGCAATTTATTGCTGGGTTTGTGCGCTCCCAAGGCAGTCAGCATATCGGTTAAGGTTGAAGCGCGTAAGTCAAAAACCTGATGACAATGAGTATGGTATTGCATGACTTGCAGCGCCAGCGATTTAAACGTATTGGGCACTCGCAAACGGTTGCACAGCTTTTCCAATACCGGTAACCCTAGGGTTTCATGTCCATAATGATGCGGCCATTCGACTTTGGGCGTTACTCCTTTGCCCAAATCATGAACCAGGACCGCAAATCTGACTTCGGGATTAACTGATAACAAAGCGGCTTGCTCCAAACACATCATCACATGAACACCGGTATCAATTTCGGGATGATATTTTTCCGGCTGCGGTACACCAAATAAAGCCTGTATTTCCGGGAAGATAATATTGAGTGCGGAACAGTCTTTTAATATATGAAAAAAAGCGCTGGGTGATTTTTCATTTAGCGCTTTAAACAGTTCTGCCCACACACGCTCGGGAACCAGATGATCGACTTCTCCTGCCGCCACCATCGCTTGCATAAGCATCAAGGTTTCTTCGGCCAACGTAAAACCCAGATGGGCGTAGCGTGCAGCAAAACGGGCGAGACGCAAAATACGAACCGGATCTTCGGCAAAAGCCGGCGAAACATGTCGAAAAATGCGTTGTTCAAGATCGTGTTGTCCACCGTAAGGATCAATTAACTGTCCTTGCGGCGACAATGCCATTGCATTAATCGTCAAATCACGACGAATTAAATCCTGCTCTAGCGTAACATCTGGCGCGGCATATACCTTAAAACCTTTATATCCGGGAGCTGTTTTTCTTTCGGTTCTGGCCAGGGCATATTCTTCGTGTGTTTTTGGGTGTAAAAATACCGGAAAATCCTTGCCGACCGAGCGAAAGCCCTTATCCAACATGGATTCAGACGTTTCACCGATGACCACCCAATCCTGTTCCTTGACGGGAAGTCCCAGTAATCTATCGCGCACCGCGCCGCCAACAAGGTATATTTCCACAGCATTACTCAAGTCATTTAATAATGGCGCTAGCATAGCACAGCGGTATTTATAGAGGCATAATGGTGGTGTTAGTTGCTGTAAACCCTATTTTTAATGTCACACACTAAATCAGGAATAACGTGATAACAATTTTTCTAGTCAGTATCTTATTGGGCACAGTTTCCGGCTTAATTGCCGGACTGTTCGGCGTCGGCGGTGGCCTGATTATTGTGCCGATTTTAGCGGTGGTCTTTGCAGCCCAAGGATTTCCGGCAGATCTGGTTATGATCATGTCAGTCGCAACCTCGTTAGCAACCATCATTCTAACCTCAATCTCTTCGGTATTGGCCCACCATCGATTAAACTCAGTTTTATGGCCTAAAGTAAAAAACCTGGCGCCAGGTATTTTAATCGGCGCGGGAATTGGAGCTGTAGTTGCCGAACAGATAACGGGTAACATTTTGCGCTATGTTTTTATTGTTTACCTGCTCATTGTGGGCGTGCAAATGGCTATTCAGTTTAAGCCCAAACCGGGGCGTGAACCGTCATCGAAAGCCTTGGATTTTGGCGCTTCCACTATTATCGGACTGTTTTCGTCGCTGCTGGGTATTGGTGGAGGCACACTGATTGTGCCCTTTTTAGTGCATTTTCAAACACCGATTCGAAATGCCGTTGCGGTGGCCAGCGCCTGCGGTTTACCCATAGCGTTTGCTGGTTCAATTGGCTATGCGCTCTTGGGCAAGGATGCTTTGCAGTTGCCCGCCTGGAGTTTGGGTTATATTTATTTGCCGTCTTTTTTCGGCATTGTTCTGACCAGTACCTACACAGCGATGCTAGGCGCAAAGCTGGCTCACAAACTGCCTGCTGAAAAATTAAAACGTTATTTTTCGCTGTTGCTGTTTGTGATGGCGACCAAATTGCTGTGGGTTTGAATCGAGTTTATTCACGCCTGAAAATTTACTTTATTTTTATGGCGCTAAATTTGCGATAATGCTCCAACAATTTAATTTACAAGGTATCCGTTACGCATGTGGTTTAAAAATCTTAGCATTTTTCGTCTAACAGAAGAATTTACAATGGCTCCAGAAGATCTGGAACTTAAACTTGAACAAATGGCTTTTCGACCCTGCGGCAGTCATGAAGAGTCAACTTTTGGCTGGACTTCACCGCTGGGCAAATCCTCGGAACAACTGGTCCATAGTGCGAATGGCTTTTTGATGCTGTGCGGAAAGAAGGAAGAAAGAGTTCTGCCTGCGTCTGTTGTTAATGAAATGTTGCAGGAAAAAATCCTTGAAACCGAAGAACAGCAAGGCCGCAAATTGGCAAAAAAAGAACGCACCGCTATCAAGGATGAGCTTATCTTTGAGTTATTACCCCGGGCGTTTACTTTTTCAAATAAAACTTACGCCTATATCGACCCCAAAGGCGGCTGGTTAATTGTCGATGCCGCTTCTGCAAAAAAAGCCGAAGACTTACTGAGCAATTTGCGTAAATGCCTGGGTTCATTACCAGCCGTGCCCCTGAACACCATCGAAAAACCCGTTAAAATCATGACCGAGTGGTTAATTAATCATCAAGCGCCAGACGATATTACGATTGAAGATGAATGTGAATTACGCGCTCCGGAAGAAGAAGGTGGCATTATCCGTTGTAAACGCCATGACCTGAGTCTGCCAGAAATTAAAAACCATCTGGATACCGGCAAAGAAGTCATCAAACTGGCTCTGAATTGGGCTGACCGTCTGTCGTTTATTGTCGATGAAAACCTTTCCATCAAGCGCCTGAAGTTTCTTGATTTAATTCAGGATCAGGTTTCTGACATTGATACCGAATCTGAAGCAGAACAGTTTGATGTTGATTTTTCAATTATGTCGCTGGAATTGGCCAATTTTCTTCCCCGCTTGCTGGAAGTGTTCGGCGGCGAAAATAAAGCCTGATCTGTAATGCTCATCCCCGCTAAGATTGCTTAAAAGGCCATAGGCCTGCGGGGATTTTATAGTTGACTTGCAGCGATACCGCGATAGCCTTAAACTGCTGACTCCCGTTTTATCTATCCAAAAATTCTCAAGGAGTTTTCCATGTTAGAAAAAAGCCAACCGGCTCCGCTGTTCAGTTCAAAAAACCAAAACGATGAAACTGTCAGTTTGTCTGACTTTTTCGGCAAAAAGAATGTTGTTTTGTATTTCTATCCCAAAGATGACACGCCAGGTTGCACCATCGAGGCGAACGAATTTACCCAGCTTGCCGAGGAATTTGCAACTGCAGATACAGTAATTATCGGGGTCAGCAAAGACAGTTGTGCCAGCCATACAGACTTTATAACCAAATTTGATCTGCGCCTGGATTTACTGGCCGATGTGGATGGCGAACTCTGCGAAAGTTATGGTGTCTGGCGGGAACGCGAAAAAAATGGCGTTAAAAGTATGGCCATTTTCCGCTCTACCTTCATCATTAACAAAGTAGGTATTTTAGTTGATGTGGAATACGGTGTTACGCCAGACGGACATGCCCAGGCAGTATTGAACAAAATAAAATCGCTTTGATTTAATCGGGCTAACTCTGGCTTTTTGTAATTGACCAGGAACTAAGTTAGTTCCGGCCTTGTTGCGAATTATTTTCTACACGTCCTTCCAGCCCATTATCATAATGACAAAAATAAATTTTACCCTGAGTCATTCCAGCCTCATTGTTTCCAACACCGTCGAATCACTTAAATTTTATTGTGATGTGATTGGCTTGCAACAAACCGAAAGACCCGATTTGGGTTTTCCAGGTGCCTGGTTACAATTGGGCGCCCAACAAATTCATTTATTGGAGTTGGAAAATCCAGATCCAACAACAGGTCGCCCTGTGCATGGTGGTCGTGATCGACACATTGCCTTGAGTGTTGAAGATTTGACACCGATTAAGGATACTCTGGATAGGACGGGAACGGTTTACACCTTAAGCATCTCCGGCCGAAAAGCGTTATTTTGTCGCGATCCGGACGGCAATGCTCTGGAAATTCTTCAACAGCCTTAAGCCCGATTGTGTTTTCTCTTGTGGAATATATTGCGTATCTTAAAGTAAAGTATAGAAGCGGACAGCAACAAGGTTATTGCGTTTGAAAATATAATGGCCTTGTCATTCAGATAAAGGCCATAAATAAGCCAGCACAGCACCCCCAAAGTAAAGCTGCTGTACATGCCCAGAGAAAGGGATTCTGTATCCCTGGTTTTTATGGTTAAAATTGCTTGGGGCAAAAAAGAAGACGTAGTGAGTGTCGCCGCTAAATAGCCAATAATTTCAGGAGTGTTTATCATAAAAAGGGGGGTATAAAGCGACTATTTTCCTGCTGTGGATTTCTTTAATTTTTTTAATACGCTCTGCCCGATCGCATTTGAAAATTCCTCAATATTTTCATATTCTTGTATTTGGGCAAAATTAACGACTGCCATAACTAGCTTTTTTGTTTCGGCGATTTCCTCATGCGATCGGCCACAACCTTGGCAATGAGTTCCATCATAAGTACATTCATCAATACAGGGACTAAATTTCATAATTTTTTCCTCTCAATTTTTACAGTTTTATTGTTTGGCATACAATGAATTTAAACAATGCATACGATTTTACCACATCGCAGATCAGCCGTTGCTCTGGTTACCAAAAACTGAAATTTTTCACATTAAAAAACGCTTCCAAAGCTGATTGCTCCATCAATGATTTGAAACACGCCCTTACCTCGCTCCTGATTGTTTTTACAAATGGCATTTCCAAGCTGAATTTCAGTTCCGGCATGAACAGCCTCTTCAACGATAATCTGAACTTTTTCGGGTAAGGTCATCTGCGACTGCACTTTCAAGTGTTCGGCATGCAGCCGTGGACAATCAACTTCAAATTGCTCTCGTGTGTGTAATAGTTTATTTAACAAGCCATCTTTGTCTTTTTCCGGATGAAGCCCAATAAAAGCAATGATCTTTTTAATGTTCTCCAACTCCTTTTCAACTGCTTCAATCTCTAGCGTAAGTTTATCAAACTGCACCTGGAGAAAAGGGTTGAACCCGACCCTGACCTTGGTTATTAGGCCGGATTTTGTGCCTAATGTTGCTGTTCTTACAAGGTTCGATGCACAAGTAAGACCGCCAATAATCCGACCTTTTTTTGCTCCAGGTTTGCCGACAACTATTCGATTCAGCGAGGTCAAATAGTTATGCATGGAAAACTCTGTGATAAGGATATCCATGTTGGCTTCCATGCAGACATTTTCCGCAAAGCGCGCACTGATTGAGCCTTTGCTAATAACTCTTGCGTTAAAAGTAGGCGCTACGTTAGTATCTCCGCTTAATTCGCTGTGACCAATGACGCCGCCTTTAATAACGATGTTCCCATCAGCTACGATCTCTGCCGCTTCAACGGTTCCACCTATAAAGACATCCCCTGTGGCGTAAACCTTCATCCCGTCTTTTACGTCGCCTTTAATATTGATAGTGCCGTCAAAATTTACGTTTCCAGTCGAGAGGTCGACCAGTGGTAAGTTGATAGTAGGTTCTACGATAACACCATTTGACACAAGCTTGGGCTGTCCGGTGATTGCAGCCAGCAAGAGACTGATATTATCCGCATCACCTTCTGATTCTAGGTCAAGTTCGACTCCTGTTAACCCGGAAGCGTATTGGATATCCTGGCCGGGTTGCGGAGAAAGGATCAGTCCGGTTATGTCCCAGCCTTTTTTACCGGCAGTGGGTGGGGTGCGGCACATTAACGGATCACCCTGCTTTACAACAATAAGATCCCCAAGGTCACGAAAGTCGGCTACACCGTGCTGGTCTACCTGCGGTTTTCGTTCCCTAATTTGAGGTATCAGACTTTGAAACCTTGCATCCGTGCCTTTCACGGACTCCAATCCTTTGGCAATGATACGTTCGGATGCTCGCCCTTCCTTTAAGGCCGCCAGGATTTCATTGTTCAAAATGCCGCGTATAATCCCTTTTCCCTTTATAGCCAGCTGAATTTGTTCCAAAGTAAGCGGATTACCACCATAAGGAGGAACTAATGTTAGACTCGCAGACATTTTGACGGGATCAACCTTGATTATGCATTCGCCGTTCCGGCGTTCGCCAATCTCCAGAACAAAGCCCTGATTAGGATTGTTGTACTGTTTTAACAGGTGTGTAAGCGCATTCTCAAATATAAACAAGTTTGCAACACCTTGTTTCAACAATGCTTCTTTAATTGCTTCCATATCCAAAGCAGGCTTGTTTTCACAGGCCTCGAATATCGCCAGCAACTTACCGTCGTCATTTAGCTTGAAGGTCAGCACATCATTAGGTGACGGCTCATTCATGATTAACTCCTTAAGAGATTATTGCTGTTAATCGTAATACGAAAATAAAAAGCCAAGACTTATCTGGGTATCAACGAGTAACAAGGATTCAGAAGCTTAATCATCAGTTTCACCTAAAGCACCAAGGCGATTTTTAGATTATTTCATGATCAGTTCAACTAATTTGACAAAGACAGAATTAAATAAGGTCAATCCAATTACTGCAATTCCAACTAATATCTTTAACTACAAAGTATTTTGTTTAAGCTAAACACGAAGCACGTTAATTTCAGCTCGAACATCGCTAATTTCAGTGCGCCCCCGTTAATCTCAGCTCACACAAATTCTTTAGTCGCCAATTCTGTGCGTAACTCGTTGCAAAGCTGTACTTTTATTGTGCCTTTTTTGCGGCTAATATGCTTTTCAGCCTGAGGTTCAATGTCTTGAATTGAACCTTCAATTGCCTTGGCGAAAACTTCTGCCTTTTCTCTATCCTGGTTAAGCGCCGTTTCCAGTAACAAAAACACATCGCTTGGAATTGAATCGGCCAAGTTTGCTCTCTTTATTATTTTATCTATAGGCTTCGATTATAACATTATAAAAATAGCGCACCGATAGTAAGACACTGCCAATAATATAAATTCTCTTGATTTAATAGTACCTCAGAATATATCTATAATAAAGACAGCCAAAACTGAACTTTACGTAATATTAATACTACATCGCCGTATAAAATCAATCCGACGTCGTAAGGTGCACGAACGTCTATACTGGCTATTTTTCATTTAGCCTCGACATTGAATAACAAACACTGCAAAATCTGGCCCGTCATAGTAAAATGCAATCAGTCTAAAAATATTAATAATTCAAACATGGATCAACGTACTGCGGAAGTAGAGCGAAATACGCTTGAAACTCAAATTAAAATCAAAATCAACCTGGATGGCTCGGGTAAATCCTCATTTTTGACTGGTGTTCCTTTTCTTGATCACATGCTTGATCAAATTGCCAGACACGGTTTGATTGACATTGATGTTGTTGCCCACGGTGATTTAGCCATAGACGCCCACCATACTGTTGAAGATATTGGCATTACTCTGGGACAGGCGTTTGCTCAAGCTATGACCGACAAAAAAGGCATTTATCGTTACGGCCATGCCTACGTGCCTTTAGACGAAGCCTTGTCGCGTGTGGTCATCGATTTTTCGGGACGTCCCGGTTTGTTCTATGACGTCAAATATCCCAAAGCCATGATCGGCAGTTTCGACGTCGATTTGTTCCGCGAGTTTTTTCAGGGTTTTGTCAATCATGCTGGCGTAACCTTGCATATCGACAATCTCAAGGGTGCGAATGCCCATCACGTTGCCGAAACCATTTTTAAAGCCATGGGTCGAGCCATTCGTATGGCTATTACCGCTGACCCACGCATGGCAGGCATAATGCCATCCACCAAAGGCAGTCTTTAATCTTGTACATTTAATTTATTGTCCTTATGTCTTCTGTCGCCGTAATTGATTATGGAATGGGTAATCTGCATTCCATCGTAAAAGCGCTGCAACATGCAGCGCCGGAAGTCGATGTTATTTGTGTTTCCGACGCCGCTTCCATTCTGCAGGCTGATCGTGTTGTATTCCCTGGCGTTGGTGCTATTAGGGATTGTATGCAGGCGCTGACACAATCAGGTTTATCCAGGGTCATCCGGCAAGTTGCGCTAAACAAGCCTTTATTAGGCATTTGCCTGGGAATGCAGGCTTTGTTAACTGACAGTGAAGAAAATGGTGGAATAAAATGTCTGGACATTTTTCCAGGACACGTCAAGCATTTTTCCGACTCATTAAAAAACCAAGAGGGCGAAACACTTAAGATCCCTCACATGGGCTGGAACCAGGTTCACCAGACGCAAAAGCATCCGCTATGGGACAACATTCAGCAAGATAGCCGCTTTTATTTTGTGCACAGTTATTATGCGCAACCTGACACGTCCGCACTTATCGCGGCAACCACCCAATACCCAGAAGCATTTGCCTGTGCTTTGGCACAAGATAATGTTTTTGCCGTACAATTTCATCCCGAAAAAAGTCAGGCAGTTGGCTTACAACTGCTTAACAACTTTTTACATTGGGACGGAGAAGTTTAATTACTATTGACTGATTACAAGTTGCTGAGGATTTTAGTGTTATGTTATTAATACCTGCAATCGATTTAAAAGAGGGTCGCTGTGTTCGTTTGCGTCAGGGACGCATGGACGATAATACGGTTTTTTCTGATGACCCTGTTGCTATTGCCGGCAAATGGGTTGCAGCTGGCGCAAGAAGAATTCATTTGGTTGACCTCGATGGCGCCTTTGCCGGACAACCCAGAAATGCCGACGTTATTCATGCCATCGTTGCAGCTTATCCAGATGTTCCCGTGCAAATTGGCGGCGGTATTCGTGACGAAGAAACCATTCAGGCTTACCTGGATGCGGGCGTGGAATACGTTATTATCGGAACCAAAGCGGTTAATGAACCCCATTTCGTCAGAGATATGGCAAGAGAATATCCACGTCGTATCATCGTGGGTCTGGACGCAAAAGACGGCAAAGTCGCAATCGATGGCTGGTCCAAACTATCCAAACATGACGTCATTGATCTGGCTCAACATTTTGAGGAAGACGGGGTTGAAGCTATCATCTATACCGATATTTCCCGAGACGGGATGATGGGTGGTGTTAATGTTGAAGCTACCGCCAAACTGGCTCGCGCCATTCGAATTCCCGTCATTGCTTCCGGCGGTATCACCAATATGGACGACATCAGAGCCTTGGGAGCTGTTGCTCATGAAGGGATTATGGGTGCCATCACCGGTCGTGCGATTTACGAAGGCACACTGGATTTTGAAGAAGCCGAAAAATTAGCGGAATCTTTTCAATAACCATGAGTTTAGCCAAACGTATTATTCCCTGCCTGGATGTCGATAATGGGCGCGTCGTTAAAGGCGTAAAATTTGTCGATATTCGTGATGCGGGTGATCCCGTTGAAATCGCCAGACGTTATGACCGTGAAGGCGCAGATGAAATTACCTTTTTGGACATTACCGCAACGCATGACAATCGCGATACGATTGTGCATGTTGTTGAGCAGGTCGCCAGTGAAGTTTTCATTCCGCTGACTGTAGGCGGTGGCATCCGAACTTTGGACGATATTCGCCGCATGCTGAATGCCGGCGCTGATAAAGTCGGCATTAACAGTGCGGCGGTTTTTAACCCGGATTTTGTTCGTGAAGCGGCCGAACGCTTTGGCTCACAATGTATTGTCGTCGCCATCGACGCAAAAAAAGTCAGTCAGAATGGAGAGTATGATCGCTGGGAAATTTTTACCCACGGTGGTCGTAAAACTACAGGTATTGATGCAATTGCCTGGGCCAAGAAAATGGTCGACTTCGGTGCCGGTGAAATTTTGTTAACCAGCATGGACAGAGACGGTACCCGTGAAGGTTTTGATTTACCTTTAACCCGCGCGATTAGCGAAGCAGTGACCGTTCCAGTCATTGCTTCCGGTGGCGTAGGCTGTCTGGATCATCTGGCCGATGGCGTTATTCAGGGCAAAGCCGATGCGGTGTTGGCAGCCAGTATTTTCCATTTTGCCGAATTCACCATTAATCAAGCCAAACAGCACATGGCCTCTCGTGGTATAGAGGTACGGTTATGACCGACATTTCCTGGCTGGAACAGATACGCTGGACCGAAGACGGCCTGGTACCGGTTATCGCGCAACAGGCTAAAAAGGGCAAAGTACTGATGTTCGCCTGGATGAACCGTGAAGCCCTGGCTTTAACCGTTGCAGAGGGTTATGCCGTTTACTGGTCAAGATCACGCAAACGCTTATGGCGTAAAGGCGAGGAATCCGGTCATAGACAGAAGATTCTTGATTTGCGCATGGATTGCGATGAAGACGTTATTCTGTTAAAAATAGAACAGGAAGGTGATATTGCCTGTCATACCGGACGTGAAAGCTGCTTTTATCGAAGTTTGGTTGACGGTCAATGGCAAACTGTCGAACCTGTATTAAAAGACCCTGAAGCTATTTATAAAAAATCATGAGTGACGTATTACAGCAACTGGCAGAAATTCTTGAGCAACGCAAACTGGAAGCAGCCGACAAATCTTATGTGGCGAGTCTTTATGCTAAAGGGCTCGACAGCATACTGAAAAAAATAGGCGAGGAAGCTACAGAAACTGTTATCGCCGCTAAAGATGGTGATAAAAAGCAAATTATTTATGAAACTGCCGATTTGTGGTTTCATTGTATGGTGTTGTTAGCCCATCAGGGACTGGGGCCAGATGATGTTTTGCAGGAACTGCATCGTCGTTTTGGCTTGTCCGGCCTGGAAGAAAAGGAGCAACGCAACAAATAGCGACCTTGATTTTTCAAGGTTTTTAACAACATTAACGTCTCTATTGGAGTTTAGAATGGGCCTCAGCGTAACTCATTTATTAGTTGTATTAGCCATTGTCATCGTTGTTTTCGGCACCAAACGCCTTCGTAATATCGGAACTGATTTGGGCGGAGCCATCAAAGGCTTTCGTTCAGCCATCAAAGACGGCGAAGAAAACAAACCCTCAGATGATAAAGGTGAAACCATCGAAGGTGAAGTCACTTTCAAAAAAACCGATAAAGACTGATTTTTATGTTTGATGTTGGCTTTTCCGAATTGTGCTTGATAGCTCTGGTAAGTTTATTGGTAATCGGACCTGAAAGATTGCCCAAAGTTGCAAGGCTTGCAGGTTTCTGGCTGGGTAAAACCCGCACAATGGTTGCTTCCGTTAAGGAAGAAATCAAACTTGAACTGCAGGCCGAAGAATTGAGACAAATATTTCAAGAACAGGCAATTCTTCAAGAAAGCTTCTTGGATGAAGGAAAAAATGCAATTGCCGAGGTTCGTCATATTGTTGATGAAGCTTCGGAAACGCTTAAATCCACGTCAATCTCAGCAACGGCAGATGATTCAGAACAACATGAGCCAAAATAACACTGAAGCAACAGGAGAGCAGCCATTCATCAGTCACTTGATCGAACTGCGTGATAGACTCTTAAAAGTTGTTTTATGTATATTACTTATGTTTTTAGGACTTGCTTCCTATGCCAATCAAATATACACCCAATTAGCCGGTCCGCTGATGCAGCATTTGCCAAAAAACAGCACCATGATAGCTATTGATGTGGCATCGCCTTTTTTTACACCCTTCAAACTTGCCTTAGTCGTCGCCATTTTTATCAGTGTACCGGTCATCCTTTATCAATTCTGGGCCTTTGTAGCCCCAGGCTTGTATAAACGGGAACGGCGTATGATATTACCACTGCTTATTGCCAGCACTCTGCTTTTCTATATGGGCGTAGCGTTTGCCTACTTCGTGGTTCTGCCTTTGGTGTTTGGTTTTCTGACCGCAGCCGCACCTGAAGGCGTAGCGGTAATGACCGATATTGCCAAGTATCTTGATTTTGTTTTGGGCCTGTTTTTTGCTTTTGGTGTTTGTTTTGAGGTACCGATTTTTACCATCGTTTTGGTTTTGACAGGATTAATAACCCCGGCTGGACTTGCTGAAAAACGCCCTTATGTTATTGTCGGAGCCTTTATAGTCGGTGCGGTATTGACCCCGCCGGATGCAATCTCGCAAACATTATTGGCCGTTCCCATGTGGATGTTGTTTGAGCTAGGCTTGTTATGTTCAAGATTTTTTGCGCCCAAACCGGATGGAGATTATCCATCAGACGAAATGAACATTAAATTGGATAAGATTGAAGGGTATGAACAGGATTAAGCCAAAATCACTCCAAGTGTGTTTATTTTGGCTCAAGGTGATTACGGTGTGTAATCCGATACTATTGCCATGAATATTCGCACCATTATAAAAAAACTATCAAATCCTCGCATTAGAAGACGGTTAAAAATTGGACTCGCGGCTTACGCAGGTATATTTATAATTGGTCTTTCATTTAAGCTTGTCTATGATATTGGTTATTTTAACGCGCAGTCACTTAAAAATGATAAGAACGCTGAACTACCTACTGCATTTCCTGTACTGACAATGGAATCAGCTCAAAGAATTGTGTCGGGTGCCCTAAAAGAAGATCCCACCAATCCAAAAACAGTTGTTACTCAGATTATTGATGACAATCATAACCTTTCAACCATAATCATAGAAAACAATAAGTTAAGGAAAATAGCCTGGATCATAGATATGCGTCTGTTTTTTAAAGACGATCTATTTAATAACGATGGTTATAATTTAACCGAGGGTATTGAACATCAATACAATATCAATCGTAGTGAACGTTGATGGTTTGTAACAATATTAATCTGACAACATTCTAAAGTTCACAGTGTTGTCATTACCCTGTTCTATCAGCTAAAAAACCATCAAATTCCCGGTTTTCTCTCAATAACTCGTCAAATTGTTCAATCGGTAACGGCTTGCTGTAAAGATAGCCCTGCGTCTCGTCACAGCCTTGTTCACCTAGAAAAATTTGTTGTGGAAGATTTTCCACTCCCTCCGCAATTGTTTGTAAACCAAGACTCTTTGCCATATTGATGATAGCGCTAATGATTGCCTTGTCTTCAGGATTAGTATCAATATCTCGCACAAAAGACTGATCTATCTTGAGCTTGTAAACTTTGAATTTTTTCAGATAACTCAACGAAGAATAGCCAGTACCAAAATCATCTATCGACATACGAATGCCGCTTTCATGTAGCTTATTCATTGCGGCAATAGCTGCTTGGGGATTTTGCATCGCTTCACCTTCGGTTAATTCCAACTCCAGATATTCAGGCTGCAAACCTTCTTCAAAAAGAACCCGCGAAATTAACTCCGGCAAATCAGGATGACGAAATTGGACAGCCGAAAGATTTACAGCCATTAATAATGGCGCGAAACCTCCATCAATCCAAGCTTTTGCCTGCCGCACAGCACACCTTAAAACCCATTCGCCAATCGGAAGGATCAATCCGCTAGTTTCCGCGATGGGAATAAATTCTGCTGGATAAACCAATCCAAATTCAGGGTGATCCCAGCGCAATAAGGCTTCCGCTCCGGTGATACGTCCATTCTTCATGGAAACTTGCGGCTGATAATGTATGTATAATTGTTTGAGTTCCAAGGCATGACGCAACGCATTCACTAGCTGTAAGTTACGCTCTGACTGCGCTTGCATTTCAGCGGTAAAAAAACGATAGCATTGACGACCTTCTTGTTTGGCACGATACATTGCTGTATCGGCACTTTTGGAGAGGGATTCCAGATCTTCTCCATCTTCGGGATAAAGCGCAATCCCGATTGATGCGGTCAGCGTCAGATCATAATTTTCAATCACATAACTTCTGGCAATCTCATCCAGTAATTTCTCTGCCACATTAACGGCTCCAAGCGTATTAACTCCAGGCAACAACAGAATAAATTCATCTCCGCCCAGACGAGTGACAGTATCTTCGTCTCGTAGTGCCAGACGCAATCGTTTGGCCAATTCGATTAGAACAATATCGCCAATACTATGACCTAAAGTATCGTTAATGTCCTTAAAATGATCAAGATCAAGGAACATTAACGCCAAATGGCCGTTACTGCGCTTAGCCAGACTGAGCGCATATTTAAGGTGATCGTTCAGCTGAGCGCGATTGGGCAAACCGGTAAGTGGATCAAAATTAGCCAAGTAATGAATACGTTCTTCAGCGAGTTTATGCTCGGTTATATCTTCATAAAGCCCTAATAAACCGATTGTTTCATTAGCCTGATTGAGTAAGGGTACTTTAGAAGTACGTAGCCAAAGGATTTTGCCCTCAGGAGTAGTTTGTTGTTCTTCGAAGTACAGTTTAGGATGGCCTGACTCCATAACCTGCTGGTCATCTGCCCGATACAAGGTTGCCTGATCTTTCCAGGCCAACTGAAAGTCATTTTTACCAATGACAGACTGTGTATCCGGGACTCCAGCATCATTTGCAAAAGGCGGATTACATCCCAAATATGACAAGTTTGTATCTTTCCAAAAAATCCGCATTGGTGCCATGTCAATGATGGTCTTGAGCAACTTATGGGATTCTGCGAGTAAATGCTCAGCCTGCCTACGTTGCTTTTCTCGCTCAAAATTGTTAAGTGCATAATCAATATCCATGACCATTTCCTGCAACAAATCACGTTCAGCCTGATCAAAAGCATTGACCTCAGAAGAATAGATGGTAAAAACCCCTATTACCTCTCCGTCCTTATGTAAAGGCAACGCCGCTGAAGCAGCCCAACCGAATTTCTTTCCCCGATCATGCCAGGGAGCAGTGACTGGTTCACGCTGAAAATCCTGACACCAAATAGGATGGTCTTCACGAATAGCTGTCCCGGTTGGGCCTCGCCCAGCGATTTCATGTTCATTGCTGGAAATATAAAGTCCTTCAAGATATTCTATGCCCCCGCCATAAGACGAAACCGACTTGATTTGCTTGCTGTGTTGATCATGTAAACCTATCCATGCCATTTTCATACCACCAAAAATCACCGCATCACGACAAATTTGTGGAAACAGCTCGCCTTGATTATTACAGTGCACGATGGCCTGGTTACATTGACTCAACGCATAATGAAGCTGGGTCATCCGCTGACTTTTTTCTTCAGCCTCTCTTCGCTTCGCATCACTCCTTGCAAGGTTGCTTTGTGTTTCTGACAGCCAACCCAGTACACTGTTTTCCATGCCAGATCTAACAGGAATTGAGGAAATAAAATCTCCACGACCCAGACAGGTAATCCGTTCGTGTAACTCAACAACAGAAGATCCGAGTGTTGTATGTAAAATCCGGTAGGCTCTCCAAAGTAACGATATTAATAACAATCCAGACAACAGGAACACTATACGTAAAATAATCGCTGTATTTTCAGCCTTATGGACAGCGATCAAGGTACGTTGATCCATCATTTCGTAGCACTCACTGATAGGAATCATTATGGAAACCTTTGCTTTTTTATAGGCGGCATCGCGCAGCATTTGGTTTGCCTTTGAGTGATTTGCTACGTTGGATTTATCAGGAGAATCAATCAGGTCAATAGCCGCATATTCTGTAATGGTGAGAATATCTGAATTGGCCTTAGCCTGTTCCAACTTTGCAAATTCCTGCTCACTAAAACCGACTTTCCGCATCAAATCCATCAGAGCAATTGTTTGGCCATTCTCAGATAGAGGCTTATGCTCTTCGCCAATCACTGGGTCCCAATAAATATCAACATAATTGGCTAAGCGAGGCTTCTTGCCGTTGCGAATATCAAGAATTTCCTGAAAATGTTGCTTATATAAAGGATTTCCTGTGTCAACGTAGTCCTGCACCATACGAGTAAGGTCATCAGATGAATATCGTAATTCATCAATCAACAAATGCGATTGAAACCGCGCTTCATTAGTGCGATCGATTAGTTTCTCAGAATAAACGTAAATGGCAAAAACAATGGTAAATAGTACAAACGCACACAAAACCAGCCAAAGGCTGCGTGGGAATGATGATAAATTTGTGGGGAGGGACATTTGGAATGCGCTTCAGTGATTTAATAGGTTTTCTAATACAGTTTAGTAAGATCTCTGCAGCGCTTGGGTTTATAACATTTCTCCACAGACATTACACTTCAACTCTATGAAACTTATTCATTTAAGATGACTGACTTTCTGTTTGAAATCTGCTTATAACAATAGTAACCAATAAGTGCGAGTCCTAGCCAGCCAGCAACCAAGGGTCCCACAACACCATCATAACTACTGACCAGATAAATATAATCTGAGCTGAAATCTGTATTGAATAAACTTTTACTCATCTTGATTTGCCATACCCAACAGGTATGGCAGCCAATACATAATCCAAGACTTTCTTTAACTTGTGACCTAAGAGTACCAAGAAAAACTCCAACCATCATTAAAGCCGCAAACGCTGATAAAATTTGCGGCTTTATTAAGTTAGAAAAAGCTTCTCCCAATAAAGAAAATCCACTTAATATATTTAATTGCTGGATAGGCACTTCAGCCTTACTGTTCAAAAAATGCAATGCCGCATAATAAATAGAGCTAAGTAAAATTACTGCGATAGTCGGTAGCTGCTTTTTTAAGCCCACAAATAGAATGCCTCGAAAAATAGGCTCTTCAACCAATGAAATCAACATCGCTAGGCATAGCGAAATCAGCATTTTTGTTGCAATTACCTCGAGATTCCATTGCTGGGTTACGTCAATGATATTAATACCCAGCGCATACTGGACTATAAACACCGGCATCAAGGTCATAAAGCCAATGCCAAAGCCTAATATTATCTGCTTTAAAAAGATTTTTTTTGTGGCGAAGCCTAACTCTGGATGACTTATTTTCAGATAGGCCATTGCCGGAAAAATACTCAACACTAATAAAACCTGTGTGGATTTAGTAATTATCTTTGCTAAAGGGTACTGGCCGTCTAAGCCCTGAAAAATAAAATAACCCAAGAAACAGGCTAAAGTGGATGCGGCTAGCAATACAAAAAAAGGGACTAGGCTATAAAAGAGGTTTCTTATCACAAGGTTCCGCCATTACCAAAATCACCCCATAATAATTGCACTGCAGCTAAAGCTGCCAAAGATGCTGTTTCTGTTCTTAAAATACGAGCGCCTAATCGAACAGGCTCAAAGCCAGAGGCTCTCGCAAGGTCTCGTTCCTGATCGGAAAATCCACCCTCAGGTCCGGTCAATAAGGTAACCTTCATGGACTCAGGTTTTAACTCGGTCAAGGTTGTATTGGCATAAGGATCAAGAAACACTTTTAGACCTTCTTGCTTAGTCAACCAGTTATGAAATGTTTCAATTTCCAATAATTCGGGTACACAAGTTCTGCCGCTTTGCTCAGCGGCATGTTGCACTATTTTTTGCCAGTGCACCAGGCGTTGCGGTTTTTTCTCCCCCTTAAATTGCACCACGCAACGCTCGGTCAATAAAGGCGTGATGTGGGTAACGCCCAGTTCAACAGCCTTTTGTACCACCAAATCCATTCGGTCGCCACGTGAAATCCCTAAACCTAAAGTTACCCGCAACGGGGATTCTACTGTGCGGTTGATCCATTGCTCGACGGCTACTAAAACAGATTTTCTACAGACCTCGATAACCGTGCATACATATTCGCCGCCTTGACCGTTAAATAAAATAATTTGCGCATTTTGTTTTAGCCGTAAAACTGTCCTGACATAATGTCCGTTGTCTTCATCTAACTCGATATTTCTTCCTGTTGCCAATAAAACGGGTGTATATAATCTGGAAATGCGCATAATTAATCCCTAACCGCATGTTCTATGCCCTGCCAAGCAATCTCGGCAATTAGCATTAGCTCATCTTCTGTGACAATATAAGGCGGCATAAAATAAATAACGTTGCCTAAAGGGCGTAATAGTACACCTTTAGACAATGCATATTGATAGACTTTAAGTCCGCGACGCTCCTGCCAGAGGTAAGGTTCACGAGTGTTCTTATCTTTGACCATTTCAATAGCCAAGATCATGCCCGTTTGCCTGACTTCTGATACGTGTAAATGCTCATTAAATCGCTTAGCCATTTCAGTCATGACAGAGGCCAACCGTTTATTTTTCTGAATAATATTTTGCTGCTGAAAAATATCTATGGTCGCCAGAGCAGCACGACAGGCCAGCGCATTACCGGTATAACTATGGGAGTGTAGAAAAGCCGTCATGTTCTGATAGTCATCATAAAATGCCTGATAGACCTGGGTCGTTGTTAACACCGCCGACAAAGGCAAATAGCCGCCCGTTAAACCTTTGGATAAACACATAAAATCAGGACTGATTGTCGCCTGTTCACAGGCAAATAATGTTCCTGTGCGTCCGAAACCGACGGCTATTTCATCGGCAATTAAATGCACGTTATATTTATCGCAGGCTTCCCGCAATAATTTTAAGTACACTGGATCGTACATGCGCATATTTCCGGCACATTGCACTAATGGCTCAATAATAACGGCGGAAACAGTATGGCATTGATTTTGTAGCGTCCTTTCCATTAAAGCAAATCGACGAATTGAGTAATCCGCCCAGGATTCGCCCGCTTCACGATAATAACAATCCGGGCCGGGCACTGTTATGACATCCATTAATAATGGAGCGTAGGTTTCTTTATAGAGAGGAACGTTACCAACGGCCAATGCACCTAGCGTTTCGCCGTGATAACTGTTTTCCAGAGTGATGAATCTGGTTTTTTGAACCTGACCTTGGTTGCGCCAATAATGAAAACTCATTTTAAGCGCGACTTCCACCGCAGAAGAACCATTATCGGCATAAAAACAGCGGCTCAGTCCTGGAGGCGTTATTTCAACTAGTTTTTCCGCCAGTTTGATGCCCGACTCATGCGTAAAGCCGGCGAAAATAACATGCTCCAGATTATCGAGCTGGTCTTTTAAGGCCTCATTAATAATTGGATTAGCATGACCGAATAAATTTACCCACCAGGAACTGATCGCATCCAGATAGCGATTCCCATCAAAATCTTCGAGCCAAATACCTTGCCCTTTTTTGATCGGAATTAGTGGAAAGGATTCGTGATCTTTCATTTGCGTGCAAGGATGCCACAAAACGGAAAGATCACGATCAGAAAAGGACTGGTTTGACACTGCTTGCTAAAAAGCTAAAGTCTGGTCAGCCGGCTGATTAAGTAAATCAAGAAAAGAGCTTACATCATCGTTTTCAACGCGCTCATAAATTTCAGCTACAGATAAGGTTATTCCCACGGATTCAAAAGTTACGGAATCACCCATAAAATAATGTTGAGAAATCCAGCCTTCACTGCGCCGACAAACTTCGACGTCAACAAAATCCTGCTCGATCAATACATACTCTTTTAAGGTAGATAGCGTTTGATAAGCCATTTTTTTTGTAGTTTCATCTCGACGACGTGTCGATTTTGACAAGACTTCAACAAGAATAACGGGGGTTTCGGTGTAATAGACATTATCAGTATCATCCTTACACACCACCATAACATCGGGATAAAAAAACTTTGTTCCCACTTTGACTTTAATATCCGATGAAAAGGGTTCGCAGGGCGTGTTTTTTAACTGCGTTCTAAATTCACCGGAAACATTCGCTGTAATACGTTGGTGATTTTTACTGGCTCCGGCCATTGCGTAAACAGCACCATCAATATACTCGCGTTTTATTTCGCTAAGGTGTTCGCTGTGTAAATAAGCTTCTTCGCTTATCCACTCGGCTTCCTGTTTTAAATTTATGGTCATAGCTATTACCTCAATGAAGGTTAATCTAACAGTTCTGAAGTTAATATTTGCTTATCGTTTTAGGTTATCCAATATCGCCATCGTAGGGGCAGATTGATTCATTGTATAAAAATGCAAGCCCGGAGCGCCGCCATCCAATAAGCGTTGACATAGACTGCTGACTACCTCAAGGCCAAATGCTTGTATAGAATCCCGGTCGTCGCCAAAGCTTTCCAAACGTTTTCGCAACCAGCGTGGAATATCGGCACCGCACATTTCTGAAAAACGAAATAATTGTGAGTACTGAGTAATTGGCATAATGCCAGGCACAATAGGAATGGTTATGCCATTTTTTTCGCAGGTATCGACAAAATGAAAATACGCTTCGGCATTGTAAAAATACTGGGTAATAACCGCATTAGCCCCGGCTTCGACTTTGCGCTTAAAGTTTTTAAAATCGTCCACTGCACTTGACGCTTGTGGATGAACTTCAGGATAAGCGGCAACATGAATCTGAAAGTTATCGCCGGTTTCCTGACGAATAAATTCGACCAATTCATTGGCATAACGAAACTCACCTGCTGACATCATCCCGGAAGGCAAATCACCTCTCAAGGCGACTATTTTTGTGATGCCATGCTCCTTATAGTCTTTAAGAATGGCACTAATGTTTGTTTTGGTTGAGGCAACGCAAGATAAATGTGGGGCGGCTTTTATGCCTTTGGCCTGAATATCGACGACCGTAGTAAAGGTTTTATCCCGTGTTGAACCACCTGCGCCAAAAGTAACTGAAAAAAAGTCAGGATTGAGTTGCGCTAGTTTATTATGCACTAGCTGTAAACTTGCAGCGCCTTCATCGGTCTTGGGTGGATAGAATTCGAAACTAAACAATTGTGAATGATTTTTTTGAGATTGCATTTTTGGTCTCGCTTCAGGGAATTTAAAATGCATCGTTCCCAGGGATTCTGTAAAGCTAAAACTGTTGGATATGAATCCCGTGGCGCAGAAGCGTCACGGGATGCTGTCCATGTTGATCGTGAGAACGATGATTAATCAATATCTATAATGATCGGCTTTGAATGGGCCTTCAACCGGAACATTGATGTACTTGGCTTGGGCTTCAGTTAACACGGTCAAATTCACACCCAGTTGTTTAAGATGAGATCTTGCGACTTTTTCGTCTAACTTTTTAGGCAGAATATAAACTTTATTTTCATATTGCGCTGCGTTTGCCCAAAGTTCCATTTGTGCCAAAACCTGGTTGCAGAATGAATTAGACATCACAAAACTTGGATGACCAGTACCACAACCCAAGTTAACCAAACGACCTTCGGCAAGAATGATCAGGCGTTTTCCATCAGGGAAGATAACATGATCAACTTGAGGCTTGATATTTTCCCAAGTATATTGACGCAAAGAGGCAATATCAATTTCAGCATCGAAATGACCGATATTACATACAATCGCCTGGTCTCTCATGGCAATCATGTGCTCATGAGTGATGATATTGAAATTACCGGTTGCAGTAACAAAAATATTAGCCAGCGGTGCCGCTTCTTCCATAGTGACGACGCGAAAGCCTTCCATAGACGCTTGCAAGGCACAAATCGGATCAATTTCAGTAATTAAAACAATTGCTCCCAAGCCGCGCAAAGATTGAGCGCATCCTTTGCCGACATCGCCATAACCGCAGACAACGGCTACTTTTCCAGCGATCATCACGTCAGTCGCGCGTTTGATGCCGTCAACCAATGATTCACGACAACCGTAAAGGTTATCAAATTTAGATTTAGTTACAGAATCGTTAACATTAAAAGCAGGGACTTTTAACGTTCCTTTGGCAACCATTTCATACAACCGCAATACGCCGGTAGTGGTTTCTTCTGACAAGCCTTTAATATCGGCCATTAATTCAGGGTATTTTTCATGCATCATAACGGTTAAGTCACCGCCATCATCCAGAATCATATTTGGGCGCCAGCCATCAAAACCATCAATAGTTTGAGCGATACACCATTCGGCTTCTTCTTCTGTTTCGCCTTTCCAGGCAAATACTGGAATACCAGCTGCCGCCATTGCTGCTGCAGCATGGTCTTGTGTAGAAAAAATATTGCAAGATGACCAACGTACCGTTGCACCTAAAGCAGTCAATGTTTCAATTAATACCGCTGTTTGAATAGTCATGTGCAAACAGCCGGCGATACGCGCACCTTTTAAAGGTTGTGCGGCTCCGAACTCTTCACGCAAAGCCATTAAGCCCGGCATTTCAGTTTCGGCGATATTTATTTCCTTACGTCCCCATGCTGCTAAAGCAATATCGGCGACTTTATAATCTGCTTGGCTCATTAGTATTCCTGTTATTTAGTTGTTAATTAAAGGCCGGCCGCATCTTTTAGTGCGTCAACTTTATCGGTTTTTTCCCAGCTAAAGGAATCTTCTGTACGGCCAAAATGGCCATATGCAGCGGTTGGTTGGTAGATAGGTTTTAATAAATCCAGCATGGCAATCAAACCTTTGGGTCTTAAATCAAAAATGTCCCTTACAATTTCAACTAATCTGTCTTCACTGATTTTGCCAGTGCCGAAAGTTTCAATGCTAATAGAAGTAGGCTCTGCAACACCAATTGCATAAGAAACCTGAATTTCACAACGCTCAGCCAGTTCTGCTGCAACAATGTTTTTTGCAACATAACGCGCCATATAGGCTGCAGAACGGTCAACTTTCGAAGGATCTTTCCCCGAAAAAGCACCGCCGCCATGTCTTGCCATACCGCCGTAACTATCAACGATAATTTTACGACCGGTTAAGCCGCAATCGCCAACAGGGCCGCCAATAATGAATTGACCGGTTGGGTTGATGAAATATTTAGTATCTTTATGTAGCCATTCTTTAGGTAGAACCGGTAAAATAATTTCATCCATAACTGCTTCATGCAATGCCTTAGTGGCAATTTCAGGCGAATGCTGAGTAGACAGAACAACGGCATCTATTGCTACGGGTTTGTTGTTTTCGTAGCGAAAGGTAATTTGGCTTTTTGCATCTGGGCGTAGCCAGGGTAAAGTTTTATTTTTACGAATTTCAGCCTGACGCTTAACCAGTAGATGCGAATAGGTTATGGGGGCCGGCATCAAAACTTCTGTTTCATTACTAGCATAGCCAAACATTAAACCTTGATCACCCGCGCCTTGCTCATGGTCATTAGCTTCATCAACGCCCATCGCAATATCAGCCGATTGCTTGCCAATGGCATTTAATACCGCGCAACTTTGACCGTCGAAACCGATGTCACCATGGTCATAACCGATGTCACAAACAACTTTTCGAACCAAAGCTTCAAGGTCTACCCAGGCATTGGTGGTTACTTCACCAGCCAAAATGACCATGCCGGTTTTTACCAGTGTTTCACAAGCAACGCGTGAACGCGGATCCTGTGCTAATAAAGCATCAAGTACGGCATCGGAAATCTGATCGGCTACCTTGTCAGGATGCCCTTCTGAAACTGACTCTGATGTGAATGTATAATTATTGCTCACAATATCACCTTGTTGAAATGTAAAATGCAGATGTACAAAAGGCTGCAAATGCAGCCTTCTTTTGTATGGTGAGCCCTGTAGGACTTGAACCTACGACCTGCCGATTATGAGTCGGACGCTCTAACCAACTGAGCTAAGGGCCCTATAAATCATTTACTCGCCATCAAGAAAGCATCTTAATTGCTCTGATCTTGACGGGTGTCTAAGTTTTCGCAATGCTTTGGCTTCGATTTGACGTATTCTTTCACGCGTCACATCAAACTGTTTGCCCACTTCTTCCAGTGTATGGTCGGTATTCATGTTAATACCAAAACGCATACGCAGAACTTTTGCTTCTCTTGCGGTTAAACCAGCCAACACATTTTGTGTTGATTCACGTAAACCAGCAATGGTTGCGGCTTCAACCGGAGACAATACTTTAGCATCTTCTATGAAATCACCCAAATGAGAATCTTCATCGTCACCGATAGGTGTTTCCATTGAGATAGGTTCTTTCGCAATCTTTAATACTTTGCGAACCTTGTCTTCAGGCATTTCCATACGCTCCGCCAATTCTTCTGGCGTAGCCTCACGACCCAACTCTTGAAGTATTTGCCTGGAAATACGATTCAATTTATTGATTGTTTCAATCATATGCACAGGGATACGAATTGTTCTGGCCTGATCCGCAATTGAACGGGTAATAGCCTGTCTGATCCACCATGTGGCATAAGTAGAAAATTTGTAGCCACGGCGATATTCGAATTTATCAACCGCTTTCATTAAACCGATATTACCTTCCTGAATTAAATCAAGAAATTGTAAGCCGCGATTAGTGTATTTTTTAGCTATGGAAATAACCAGCCTTAAATTAGCCTCAATCATTTCCTTTTTCGCACGTCTGGCTTTGGCTTCACCAATCGACATACGTCTGTTGATGTCTTTTAGGCCGCTAATGGTCAGACCATACTGTGACTCTATTTCCAGCAATAGTTTTTGAGCTTTTTTGATTTCCTTTTCACGCTCTTTCAGTGCGACTGCATATTTACTTCCTGCACCCAAAAATTGATCAAGCCATTCTGAACTGGTTTCATGATCTGGAAATGAAGTAATAAATTCTTTTCGTGGCATCTTTGCATGATTAACGAAAATATCCAAAATCGCCTTTTCTTGTTCACGTACTGCTGCAAGTCCATTTGGAATAATTGCCGTCAGTTTTTTCAGATACTGAGGAGTCCATTTAAATTCCATGAACAAATCAGCCAAAACTTCAAATTCTTTTTCTATTTTATCACTGGAATAACCATGCTTCTTGATGGCTGTTGCAGCAATTTTTAACTGCTTTCTAAGTTCCTCAACGCGTTCCTTGACCTCTTCATAATTTAATCCTTTAGGTTCTTCTTCGGCTGGACTTTCTTCAATGTCAGTATTGACAGGCAGTGCTGCAATAAAGTCTTCAGGTTCACTTAAATCTACAAAGCCGCTAACTAAATCCGTCAAACGAATGCCGCCTTCTTCACTTGAAATGTTATCAAATGATTGTATAAATTCTTCCACAACGATACAGGAACGAGCAATGGCCTTCACGAGCTGCTGCTGACCTTCTTCGATGCGTTTTGCAATCTTTAATTCATCTGCACGCGTCAACAATTCTACCGAACCCATTTCTCGCATATACATGCGCACAGGATCCGTAGTTCTCCCAAACTCACTGTCAACAGAAGCTAATGCAGCGACTTCTTCCGCATCTTCATCGTCCGTAGTAACAGCCGCTGAATCAGTAATAAGTGAATCTTCATCCGGGGCAACTTCATAGACCTGAATTCCCATATCATTGATCATGCCAATAATATCTTCAATTTGCTCAGGATCAACTATATCACTGGGCAAGTGGTCATTAACCTCTGCATAAGTCAGATATCCCTGAACTTTGCCTTTGGCTATTAGTTGTTTAAGTTGTGACTGCTGTTGTTCTTGATTCATCATCTACCCACGTAAGACTTGGTTCGACCTGACTTCGCCGAACCGACGATTATACAAAAAAATCTGTTGCATTGCATCTAATTATTTGACTGTTAGAATTTTTAGTAACAGCTGTTTTTCTTGTGAAGTTAATCCTTCATTCTTTTCTTTATTAAGTAGCATGGACAGACTCCTTTCCCTGGATTGAATTACCAACCTACTGATCGCATCGAAAAACTCCGCCTCTACCCCATCATCTGGAATCAATGAGTCCAGCAAAGCCAGCGCTTTTATTGATTTTTCTTCGCTAGAATCTCTATAACACTCTACTAAACTAGCCGTAGTTGCCGGATTTTTATCTGCAATCATATTCTGAACATTCTTAAACAGCGATACACCCGGAAAGTCCAACTCATCCCAAACTATCTCCTGCTGATCAAGCATCTCGCCAAGCCAAGGATTCTGGACCAACAGCGCAATTGCCATCCGTGCTGACGATAATCTACCTGTATTTGGGGCTCTGTTTTTGTTATCAGCGTATTTTTGCTTGGAGGTTTGTTTAGTGGCAAGTGTAGCTGTATTCTCCAAAACATCCAGATAATCCCAGCCAGATAGCTCTTTTAGTCTCGAAAACATCATCTCTTTAAAAACGCTCTCCGGTAATTTTTCCAGATAGGGCTTAGCTTTGATAATTAATTGTGCCCGACCTTCCATCTCAGAAAGATTAAGAGCACTGGAACAATGAGCGAAAAAAAACTCTGATAATGTCTCAGAAGATTGTACGCGCCCGATAAAGCCATCAATTCCTTCCTCACGAACCAATGAATCAGGATCATGATTTTGCGGCAATAGCATGACACGTATTTGCCTACCATCTTTAAGGCTCGAAAAAGCCGGCTCCATTGCTCTCCAGGCCGCCTCACGGCCAGCCTTATCCCCATCGAAACAAAATACAAGCTCTGAGGAAAACCTGAACAACAAATCAAGATGCGCTTGAGACGCTGCCGTTCCCAATGCAGCTACCGCATAATGAATACCAAATTGAGCCAGGGCGATCACGTCCATATAACCCTCAACAATTAATATTCTTGAGGGCTTGGAGTTTTTTTCAAGAAGCTCGAAGAGACCGTAAACTTCTTTGCCTTTGTGAAATAAAGGTGTTTCAGGGGAATTTAAATATTTAGGTAAAGAATCGTCAAGTACTCGCCCACCAAAGCCGACAATTCTAGAGCGCTTATCCCTGATTGGAAACATGATACGACCACGAAAACGATCATACGGTTGCCCGCCATCTTTACTGATCAAAAGCCCGGCATCAAGTAACGCTTTTGGGTTAAAACGAGTCGCCAGGACTCGCCATTCATCAGGAGCATAGCCAATCATGAAATCATCTGCGCAAGCGCTACTTACACCACGATTTTTTAGATATTCAACCGCTAACTTCCCGGCATCGCTAGTTCGTAACTGGCTCACATAGAACCCGGTTACTTGCTCCATCAGTAAATACAGGCTATTTAAATCTTCATTCTTTTGTTCAGGCTTATATTCACTCGAAATCCTGGGAATGTCGACACCGACAAAGCCAGCTAAATCCTCAACCGCCTCAATGAAGTCTAGATGACTGAAATCCATCAAAAAGCTAATTGCATTACCACTAGCACCGCAACCAAAACAATGGAAAAACTGCTTTTTTCTGTTGACAGAGAAGCTAGGGGTTTTTTCTGCGTGGAACGGGCAGCGGGCGACAAAATTGTTACCCGTTTTTTTTAGAGGTACGTGCGAATCGATTAAATCGACAATATCAACCCGCACCAAAAGCTCATCAATAAACTCACGAGGGATTCTACCGGACATTATTTGCACCGATAAAAGTTATAAAGATTAACCAGCTAACGCAGCCTTGATTTTAAGACTGACATCGGACATGTCAGCACGTCCCTGCATTTGAGTTTTGAGCAAAGCCATAACCTTGCCCATGTCTTTGACAGACTCTGCACCAGACTCGGTGACCGCATCCTTAACCATTGAAGTAATTTGTTCTTCGGTCAGAGCCTGCGGCATAAAATCTTGAATTACAGGAATTTCAGCTTCCTCAATCGCTACCAGATCATGACGGCCTGCATCTGCAAATTGCCGAATTGATTCTCGGCGCTGCTTAAGCATCTTATCAAGAACCACAATTACCCGCTCATTATCCAGAACAATGCGTTCATCAACCTCAACCTGCTTAATGGCAGCCAAAATCAACCGTATCACTCCTAGCCTGGCTTTATTACCTCCTTTCATGGAGGCCTTCATATCTTCCTTGATACGATCCGTTAACAAATCCATCGTATTAGCCTTAAATTTTATAGTGCAGGACGTCCGCGACGCAGGTTTTTCAACGCATAACGCTCACGCGCCAATTTTTTCAAGTGACGTTTAACAGCAGCAGCACCTTTACGTTTGCGCTCTGCAGTTGGTTTTTCATAAAACTCGCGACGACGTACTTCTGCCAATACACCGGCTTTTTCACATGCGCGTTTAAAACGGCGAATTGCGATATCAAATGGTTCGTTTTCTTTGATTTTTACTGACGGCATTATAATGACCCGAATATGTTAATATTTAAAAGTTAGGATTTTTTAATCCACTGAACAAACAGAACCCTTAATTATACCTTTACTTTTATAAATTTCAAAAAATCAATGTACGTTTTAGGCATAGAAACATCTTGTGACGAAACTGGAGTCGCAATTTATCACTCAGAACATGGCTTATCTAGCCATAAATTATATAGCCAGGTTGACATGCATAGTGATTATGGAGGGGTTGTTCCTGAACTCGCCTCTCGCGATCACATTCGTAAATTAGTACCTTTGATAAAGCAATGTTTAGCCGAAAGTCAGTTGACGAGTAACGCAATTAACGGCATTGCCTACACTGCAGGCCCCGGATTAATGGGGGCATTACTGGTTGGCGCAGCAACGGCGAGAAGCTTGGCTTGGTCATGGCAAGTTCCAGCACTTGCAGTTCATCATATGGAAGGGCACTTGCTTGCCCCGATGCTTGAAGAAAATCCACCACAATTTCCTTTTATTGCCTTGTTAATTTCCGGCGGTCACACGCTACTGGTCCAGGTTGAAGGTATCGGTCATTATCAGTTATTAGGTGAATCCCTTGATGACGCTGCTGGCGAGGCCTTCGATAAAACGGCAAAATTGCTGGGATTAGGTTATCCAGGTGGACCAAAACTGTCTGCACTGGCTGAGCAAGGCATAGCTAAGATTAAATTTCCTCGACCGATGACGGACCGTCCCGGCTTAGACTTTAGTTTTAGCGGATTAAAAACATTCACCATGAATATCTTCAATGCTTCCGAAAAAACAGAGCAAAACAAAGCCGACATAGCGGCTTCATTTCAAGAGGCTGTTGCAGATACGCTTAGCATTAAATGCAAAAGGGCTTTACAGCAAACCGGTTTAAAAAGGTTGGTTGTCGCCGGTGGAGTAAGCGCTAACAAACAAATTCGCGCAAGTCTCGCCCAAATGGTTGACAAGGAAAATGCACAGCTTTATTTTCCAAGACTTGAATTCTGCACCGATAACGGCGCAATGATTGCCTATGCAGGTTGCCAGCGCTTAATGGCAGGCCAGCAACAAGGATTGGAAATTTATGCCCGCCCTCGCTGGCCAATTAGTGAGTTATCGTGATAGTCATAACCGCTTAAATAAAATGTTCCGCCTCGATCAATGATTTGCCAAGCTGATCTTTTGCAGACAAAGTAGGTTCGCCCTGAACCGGCCATTGAATATTGATCTGGGGATCATTCCAGGCAATACTGCGCTCGAATTCGGGCGCCCAATAGTCGGTCGTTTTATAGAGAAACTCAGCAGTGTCAGACAACACCATAAAACCATGCGCAAAACCTTCAGGTATCCATAACATTAGTTTATTTTCAGCAGACAATTCAAGCGCAAGATGCTGCCCAAAAGTGGGGGAATTTTTACGTATATCAAGAGCTACATCATAAACACTGCCTTGCACGACCCTCACTAATTTGCCCTGAGGTTGGCTGATTTGATAATGCAGTCCACGCAATACGTTTTTCACAGAACGACTGTGATTATCCTGCACAAAATTGACGTCGCGCCCAATGAGCTCATTGAATCGACGCTGATTAAAGCTCTCAAAAAAAAAGCCTCTCTCATCCCCAAATACCTTGGGTTCAATGATTAATAAATCAGAAATTTTAGTTGAGATAATGTTCATTTAAGTATGGTAAGTTAGTTTGCCAATCCATTTTAAAGGCGAATTAATGGCCTCTACAAGACATTTCATCAAGGCTGAACGCCTTCATTCAACAAGCGCTGCAAATATTGTCCGTAACCGTTTTTTGCAAGTGGTTGAGCCAATTTTTCAAGTTGTTCGGCACCAATAAAACCTTTACGAAAGGCAATTTCTTCCGGGCATGCAACCTTCAAACCTTGTCGATGCTCGATCGTTTCAATAAAGTTGCTCGCGGCAATCAAGCTCTCGTGCGTGCCGGTATCAAGCCAGGCATATCCTCGACCCATAATTTCCACATTGAGCTGATTACGTTCAAGATAAATCCGGTTAAGATCAGTAATCTCCAACTCACCTCGCGCAGAAGGTTTAAGGCTAGCGGCAATGTCGACAACCTGATTGTCGTAAAAATACAGGCCGGTAACAGCATAATTACTTTTGGGTTGTAAAGGCTTTTCTTCCAGACTGGTTGCTCGACCTTGTTTATCAAAAGCCACTACGCCATAGCGTTCGGGATCTTGTACATGGTAAGCAAACACCGTTGCCCCCGCATCACGCTCTGTTGCTTGCTCAAGCTGGATTTGCAGGTCATGGCCATAAAAAATGTTATCACCCAGCACCAGAGCACTAGGCGCATCGCCAATAAATTGTTTGCCAATAATAAAAGCTTGCGCAAGGCCATCGGGACTGGGTTGCACAGCATATTCGAGATTCAGACCCCAATCGCTTCCGTCCCCCAGCAACTGCTGAAACCGGGGTGTATCTTGGGGCGTGGAAATAATCAGAATATCTTGAATTCCACCGAGCATCAAAGTACTCAGCGGATAATAAATCATCGGCTTATCGTAAATCGGCAGCAGTTGTTTGGAAACGACTTTAGTCACCGGATAAAGCCGGGTACCAGAGCCACCGGCTAAAATTAAACCTTTTCGTTGGATCATGTTTACTTCTCCAGAATTTCAGTAAGCATGCGAGTAACCCCGCTCTGCCAATGGGGTAAATAAAGGTCAAATGTATTTTGAAATTTTCCAGTGTTAAGTCGAGAGTTACCGGGACGCTTCGCTGGTGTGGGAAAGGCACTGGTAGGCACAGGATGAATTGCTTCAGCCGCAATCTTAATATTAATATCGGCCTGACGAGCAAACTCAATAACGAAACCGGCATATTCGTGCCAACTTGCCTGCCCCCCGGCAACAAGATGATACAAACCACTAACCTCAGGGCGTTGCAAAGCAGTTCGAATCGCGTGGGCAGACGCATCCGCCAACAATTCTGCACCGGTTGGCGCTCCAAACTGGTCGTTTATCACACTCAAACTGTCTCTTTCAGTAGCCAGTCTCAACATGGTTTTCGCAAAATTTCCGCCGCGTGCGGCATAAACCCAACTAGTACGGAATATAAGATGCTGGCAGCTGGTTTCGCGAATGGCCTCTTCACCTTCCAGCTTAGTTTTACCATAGACACTTAGCGGTGTGGTAGGATCGGCTTCGCTCCAAGGCCTCTCACCACTACCGTCAAACACATAATCGGTAGAATAATGAATGAGCCAGGAACCACAACTCTTGGCCTCCCGCGCCAAAATTGCAGGAGCCATTGCATTGATTTTACGGCAAAGATCAGATTCACTTTCAGCTTTATCAACCGCTGTATAGGCCGCTGCATTGACAATAATATCCGGTTGAACACTGCGAACAGTTTCGGCAATTCCATCCAAATCAGTAAAGTCACCGCATAAATCCTGGCTATCAGTTCCCAGTGCTACCAGCTTACCCAGAGGGGCAAGACTGCGTTGTAACTCCCAACCAACCTGACCACCTTTGCCGAACAGCAGAATAATCATATTAAGCTATCCTTTGCACTTATCACGCAACACGTCCTGAGTAATTTTTTTCCACCCATTCCCGGTAGCTACCGGACTGGACATTGGCAACCCATTCCTGATTTTCAAGATACCACTGGACGGTTTTACGAATCCCTGTGTCAAAAGTTTCAGCTGGCTTCCAGCCAAGTTCACGTTCGATTTTGCTGGCATCAATAGCATAACGCCGATCATGACCGGGACGATCGGTAACATAGCTAATTTGTTCCCGATAACTTTTATTGTCCGGTCTTGGGCGCAATTCGTCTAGCAAGGCGCAAACGGTATGAACGATATCTAGATTTGGCTTTTCGTTCCATCCGCCGACGTTATAAACCTCGCCTAATCTACCCGCTTCCAGAACCCGACGAATCGCGCTGCAATGATCTTTAACATACAACCAATCCCGAATTTGCTGGCCATCGCCATAAACCGGTAAAGACTTATCTGCAAGGGCATTAACGATCATCAGTGGAATAAGTTTTTCCGGAAAATGATACGGACCGTAGTTATTCGAGCAGTTAGTAGTAAGTACCGGTAAGCAATAAGTATGATGGTAAGCACGCACCAAATGGTCGCTGGCTGCTTTGCTCGCCGAATATGGACTGTTGGGTTCGTAACGATTAGTTTCTGTAAAAGCGGGCTCATCTTTAGAAAGTGAGCCATAAACTTCATCGGTTGAAACATGCAGGAAACGAAATTGTTGCCGGGGTTCAGTTTGCAGATTGTTCCAATAAGCCCGCACTGCTTCCAATAGACGGAAAGTACCTACGATATTGGTTTGAATAAAGTCTTCCGGACCGTGAATTGATCTGTCTACATGGCTTTCAGCGGCAAAATTAATAATGGCACGGGGCCGATATTGAGCCAACAAACCGCTTATTAATGTGGAATCAGCGATATCACCCTTTATAAATATATGACGGTCATCTCCAGTCAATGACGCAAGATTCTCGCGATTGCCAGCGTAAGTGAGAACATCGACGTTAATCACCGCTTCATCAACGTGCGCCAACCAGTCCAATACAAAATTTGCACCGATAAACCCGGCACCACCCGTTACTAGAATCATTTTATCTGCCTGTTGTTTTGATATTATTTGCAATAACACTTATCAAGTGCAATTTCATTTAAGTTTTCTATTTTATGGGGGACTATGGAGCAGGTTGGTTTGCTTAATTAAATCCATCCTTGGATTTTTTATCAGCATCAGCTATCAATTTTTTTCTGATTAAAATTGCTGCACCGATTGCACATAAAGCCGGAATTTGTATTAATAAAAAAGTACCAGTTGGACTTTTTGCAACCATTGAAGTCAATCCTGATACTACTGTCAATTTTACCGCCCACCAGGCAATCCAATAACCAATCAATCCTGTGATAGCCCAGTTTATGGGGGATTCTCCTTTTTCCTTTGCTGACAGATAAAACCATACAAGCACTGCAATGGCAGC
>SESD01000166.1_pt1 | contig 40345 bp, 37 predicted proteins | sample 3171411 | NCBI WGS metagenome assembly SESD01 (sample SAMN06051880, study PRJNA518727) | freshwater metagenome | biome: subpolar coniferous forest; feature: holomictic lake; material: water; isolation source: holomictic Lake 442, 16.5 m depth | place: Canada: near Kenora, Ontario | collected...
AATCGCTCGTACCATCTTTGGCACAAGTCACGATACCTCACACGTCTATCCAATTTATTCAAATATCAGACTCATTCGCCTCGTCGACTTTCAACCTATCATCTCCGCAATTTTACTGTTTCAATATGACCGATTAGTCTCATTTATTGTCAGAGGACTGCAGCATACTGACTTACAAGGTGAAACGCTGCTAGTGACTTCCTGTGCTTTTGGAAATGTGCTTCCTCGCGTTGTAACGGCTGCTGTTGAAGCTGGTGTAAAGCGCATATTAATTGCGGATATTATTAAAAACGAGCTTCTACATGCAAAACAAAAGCTTTTAGCGAATGTCGATAAAATAGAATTTATTGAAGAGAATGCAGTAGCAATGAAACAGCCTGATAACTCTGTAGCAGTTAACGTGATTTTCTTTCTACTTCATGAGCTTCCTCACCATCTTAAAGCTAAAGCATTGCAAGAGGCTGGGCGAGTATTAGTGCCTGGTGGAAAACTTTACTTGGCTGAATTTCACCGCCCAAATATTCTGATACTTAGAATGTTTAGTTGGACGTATTTTAAGGTCTTTGAACCTCTTGGTCTGGCATTATGGAATACACACGACCCAGTAGACATGCTTGAGGGGTTAGGTAACTTCACTTGCGAACGCCACACAATTTTCTTTAGCAACTTTCAGATTGTGATTGCCACTAAAAATTAATGGATTACTTTTTTATGCTTGGGTGCTGCGCAGACTAATGATGCCGCTTAAGATAATCAAGCTAATCGCAATATAGTCATCTAGGCTTAAATGTTCATGCCACCATATCACCCCCAAAGCGCTCGCTATTAGTACCGTCACATAAGCTAAGCTTGCTACCACTAGCGTGTCACCAGTGCGGTAGGCGCGTGTCATGGCTAGTTGTGCAATGGTGGCTGAAAGTCCTAAGCCTAGTAAAACGGGTAGATCTTGCCAGCTAATCGCATGAAAGCCACCAAACTGAATGTTACCAAAAGTGCTGGAGATGTTACTCTGTGGTGCAAGTATCATCCACAGACCTGCGCCAATCGTTGAAATTAGTGTGAAATAGAATACGGTACGCCAGTCTGGTTCATTCACTTTTCCTAGTTGTTTGACATGTACGTAAGCCAATGCGGCGCCTAAGCCAGAGAGTAAGCCAAGGCTGCCAGCCAGCCAATTAGCGCTATTGATGGTGGGCTTCAGCAGTAAACTTACGCCAATAAAGCCGACAATTAATCCGATAAATAAGATCTTTGTTGGCTTTTCGTGGAGTAAAAATGGCGTGAATATGGCTAGAAATAAAGGGGAGGTGTAGTTAAGTGTAATAGCGGTGGCTAAAGGCAAATGGGCGATTGAATAAAAAAATAGTACGAGTGAGGCAAAGCCAACCAAAGCGCGCGACATTTGTTTAAATATAACGGGGGTGGTAAGCGGTAATTTTTTACTGAAAATATATAAGTAAATAGCCATTAAGCCAAATATGGATCTATAGAACACCAATTCACTGCTGCTAAATTTTTCTGCGCCTACCTTAACCAGTGCACCCATGATGGCGAACCCAAGTGCGGCAACTAGCATCCATAAGCTACCTAAATTTGGCAGGTTAGTGCTGGCTAGTTTAGAGGGTAAGTTTTTTAACGTTAATTTCATTCGATAAGGTGTTGTTTGTTAAATGTTATGGCGAGTGTAAGGGTTGCCAAATAAGGGGTTTTCAGATAATCTCACATATATTGTTTGATTAATAATTATAATTAATAATTAGCAATCCTTTCATGAGTTGTCTGTCATTGTAATCGTGGACATGCGCTACATGATAAATACAGCAAATTAAGTTTCAAACGGCGGCATTAGTCGCCGTTTTTTATTATTTTTGAATTAAATTTTGTTAAAGAATGTTATGTCAGATCACTTAATGAACACCTATATGCGTCAATCCGTTACCTTCACTAAAGGCGAAGGTGTTTGGCTTTGGGATGCTACTGGCGAAAAGTACTTGGATGCACTTGCTGGCGTGGCGGTAAATGGCCTAGGTCATGCGCACCCTAAGTTGGTCAAAGCGATTAGCGAGCAAGCGGCTAAACTTATTCACGTGTCTAATTACTATCATATTGCTGAGCAAGAGGCTTTGGCAGATAAATTGTGTGAAGTTTCAGGCATGGATAAGGTGTTTTTTTGCAACTCAGGTTGCGAAGCAAATGAAGCTAGCATTAAGTTAGCGCGCCTGTATGGCCACAATAAAGGTATTAGCAATCCTGAAATTATTGTCATGGATAAATCATTTCATGGCCGTACTATGGCGACGCTTTCAGCCACCGGAAATCGTAAAGTGCAAGCCGGCTTTGAGCCTTTGGTTAGTGGCTTTATTCGCGTGCCTTATGATGATATTGAAGCGGTTAAACAAGTCGCTTCACGGAACTCTAATGTGGTGGCTATTTTGGTTGAGCCGGTGCAAGGTGAGGGCGGAATTAACATTCCTAAAGATGCAAGCGGCTATTTAGAAACATTGCGCCAAATTTGTGATGCACACGGCTGGTTGTTAATGCTAGATGAAGTGCAAACAGGCATAGGTCGAACCGGCACTTGGTTTGCATTCCAGCATACCAATATTCAACCAGATGTGATGAGCTTAGCCAAAGGCTTGGGTTCAGGTGTGCCAATAGGGGCTTGTGTGGCCCGAGGTGCTGCGGCGAACGTATTTACTTATGGTAAACATGGCTCAACTTTTGGGGGCAATCCATTAGCTTGCGCGGCGGGCTTGGCTACTTTGCAAGCAATTGAGCAAGAGGGCTTGTGTAAAAACGCTGAGAAAATTGGTGATTTAATTCGTTTAGGCTTCGAAGCTGAGTTTAAAAATACCACAGGCGTGACGACTGTGCGTAATGCAGGTTTAATGATCGGTGTTGAGTTGGATCGCCCGTGTGGAGATTTGGTGAAAATGGCATTAGCGGCCAAACTACTGATTAACGTGACGGCAGATAATGTGGTGAGATTGTTGCCGCCACTTGTGATGAATGAGTCTGAAGCTGAAGAGTTGGTACAACGTTTGGCTACGGTAATTAAAACTTTCTTAAACAGTTAGTTATAAGCACTATATAATCAAATAACTTAAAATTTCATACTAAAAGTCATTGGAATTAATGCGGTAAATATTATGGCAATAAAACATTTTTTACAATTTAACGACTTAAATCGTGAAGAGCTCGAATATGTGTTTGAGCGAACACGAGTCATTAAAAGCCAATTTAAGGCTTATCAACAATATTGGCCATTACAAGACCGTACTTTGGTCATGATTTTTGAAAAGGCTAGCACACGTACTCGCTTGTCTTTTGAGGCGGGGATGCAGCAGCTCGGTGGTTCAGCCATTTATTTGAATACGCGAGACTCTCAGCTAGGTCGTGGTGAACCGGTAGAAGATGCGGCACAGGTAATTTCACGTATGAGTGATGTGGTGATGATTCGTACGTTTGAGCAGGAAATTATTGAGCGCTTTGCCGCTAATTCCCGTGTGCCGGTGATTAACGGCTTAACCAATGAATATCATCCTTGCCAAATTTTGGCAGATATTTTTACCTATATTGAACATCGCGGTTCTATTCAAGGTAAAACGGTCGCTTGGATAGGGGATAGCAACAACGTCTGTAACACTTGGCTGCAAGCCGCAGAGGTGCTGGATTTTAATGTGCACGTATCAACACCGCCGGGCTATGAAGTTGAGCCTGAGCGCGCTAACTTATATGGCAACAATCATTTCGAAGTGTTTGCTGACCCTATGGATGCTGCCCGTGGTGCTCACTTGGTTACCACGGATGTATGGACTAGCATGGGTTTTGAAGCTGAAAATGAAGAGCGTTTACGTGATTTTGCTGACTGGCAAGTTGATGGCGATATGATGCGTATTGCAGCTAAAGATGCACTCTTTATGCATTGCTTGCCTGCGCATCGTGGTGAAGAAGTGTCGGCAGATGTTATCGATGGCACCCAGTCAGTAGTTTGGGATGAGGCAGAGAATCGTTTGCATGTGCAAAAAGCATTAATGGAATATTTACTATTAGGAAAAGTTTAAGCAATGAGTACAGTCAATAAAAGTGGGAAAAAAGAAGTTAAGAAGGTTGTTTTAGCCTATTCAGGTGGCTTGGATACTTCGGTTATCCTGAAGTGGCTACAAGATGAATATCAATGTGAAGTTGTTACTTTTACTGCTGACTTAGGTCAGGGTGAAGAATTAGAACCCGCACGTGCTAAAGCTAAGGCTGCCGGGGTAAAAGAAATTTATATCGATGATGTACGTGAAGAGTTCGTACGTGACTTCGTATTCCCAATGTTTCGTGCCAATACTGTGTATGAAGGTGAATACTTATTGGGCACATCAATTGCACGTCCTTTAATTGCTAAGCGCTTAATTGAAATTGCTCGTGAAACCAATGCCGACGCTATTTCACATGGCGCTACAGGTAAAGGTAATGACCAAGTGCGCTTTGAATTAGGTGCTTATGCCTTAAACCCGAATATTCAAATTATTGCACCGTGGCGCGAGTGGGATTTATTAAGCCGTGAAAAATTGATGGCTTATGCTGAAACGCATGGCATACCAGTCGATATGAAGCATAAGCAAGGCGGTAGTCCATACAGTATGGATGCTAACTTGCTGCATATTTCATACGAAGGTCGTCATTTGGAAGATCCAGCTGCCGAGGCTGAAGAATCAATGTGGCGTTGGAGTCTAAGCCCAGAAAAAGCACCTGATGCTGCTGAGTATTTAGATATTGAGTATGTGAATGGCGATCCAGTGAGCTTGAATGGTGAGGCGATGAAGCCGCACGAGCTGTTAGCACATTTGAATAAAATTGGTGGCAAACACGGTATTGGTCGTTTAGATTTGGTGGAAAATCGTTATGTGGGTATGAAGTCTCGCGGCTGCTATGAAACACCAGGCGGCACAATTATGCTTAAAGCCCATCGTGCTATTGAATCAATCACCTTAGACCGTGAAGTTGCGCACTTAAAAGATGATTTAATGCCACGTTACGCCAGCATGATTTATAACGGTTATTGGTGGAGTCCAGAGCGTCTTGCCATTCAAACATTGATAGATCATACACAAACGGTAGTGAATGGCTGGGTGCGCGTTAAGCTCTATAAAGGCAATGTGATCGTTACTGGGCGTGATAGTAAAACTAATTCATTGTTTGATTCTACTATTGCAACTTTTGAAGATGACAAAGGTGCTTATGACCAAAAAGATGCGGGTGGTTTTATTAAGCTAAATGCTTTGAGATTGCGAATTGCAGCAAATCTAAAGCTTAGACAGTAGTCATAGTTGCCAATTGGTTAGCCATACCGAATGTCCGCTTGCTGTGTAAACAAACATGGCAGGCGGTTTTTGTTTAAACGGGCGTTTTAAGGTAAATAATACTCATGTCTTTTAAGCACATTGTTTCTCGTGACAATCCAGTTTTTAAACACCTAAAAAAACTTGCGGACAATGCTCGTGAGCGGCGTAGCGAAGGGCAAACCCTGCTCGATGGCGTTCATCTGATAGAAGCCTATATAGCGGCATTTGGTGAGCCTACCATGGTGATTATTCCTGAAGGTCAAAGTAGTGTTGAAGCCACCGGCCTGATTCAAGCGCTAGAACATGTTTCTACTATGATGTTGCCAACACTGATGTTTGCTGAACTAACGCCAGTAGCGAGTGCAACAGGCATTCTTGCTTTAGTGAAAATCCCGCAAATAAACATGCCTGAGTCTCCAAGTTTTGTGTTGATGTTAGAAGATATTCAAGATCCGGGTAATTTGGGTAGCATTTTGCGTACTGCCGCTGCGGCTGGTGTTGAGGTGGTTTATTTAAGTACAAGTTGTACCGATGCTTGGTCGCCAAAGGCACTACGTGGCGGACAGGGCGCACAATTTGTACTGCCAGTAGCTGCGCGTGCTGATTTAATTGCTAAGCTTGAGAATTTTAATGGCAATAGTTATGCAACTGCCATGCAAGGTGAGTCCTTGTATGCGCAAGATTTGACGCAAGCCACAGCTTTTGTGATTGGCAATGAGGGCGCTGGGCTACGTAAGCAGACCATCGCAGCAACGACAAAAAGCATTACTATCCCTATGGCAGAAACTAAGCTGGGTGCAGTAGAGTCACTTAATGCAGGTGCGGCAGCGGCGGTGTGTTTGTTTGAGCGTAAACGTCAAGCTAACTAATAGTTAATGTACTTTTGGATTGCTTGGGGTGAGTGTTTCAGTCATTAATAACTGCGTCGCATCGACTTTATCAAATGCGTAATGTGCGTTACAAAAATCACAGTTCACTTCAATGTTGCCACGCTCGGCAATAATTCCTGTTAATTCTTCATTGCCTAGCATGCGCAACATATTGGCTACACTCTCACGTGTGCAACTGCAGTAAAATTGCGTGTCACTTGCTTCAAAAAGACGAACATCCTCTTCGTTAAATAGCCGTGTAAGTAAAGTTTCTGCGGGTAAATTTAACAACTCATCATCAGTTACGGTGCTGGCCATATGGCCAACGCGGTTCCATATATCTGCGTCTTGTATTTGCATCACTTGATTCATGGTTTCTGGCATTTTTTGAATCAACATACCAGCAGCAGATTCTCCATCACAGCATAACCAGATTTTTGTATCAATTTGCTCAGAACGCAGCATATAGTTTTCAAGTATCGCGCTGATGCTATCGCCTTCTAGTGGCACAATGCCTTGGTATGCTTGGCCGCCATCTTTAGGGTCTAGCGTAATCATAAACTGACCATGTTCAATTAATTCGAACAAGGTTTGATGGTCTTCAATCTCACCACTCCATTTGGCAGTTGCACGTATTTTCATTGAGCTATCTAGGTCTGAAGTACATTCCACCACTAATAACTTTAACGCACCTTTACTTTGAATTTGCAGTATCAGTGCACCATTCATCTTTAGCGTAGCAGCGAGTAGGGCGCTCGCTGCCATTAGTTCACCTAATGATTGTCTTAATCCGGCAGGTAAGTTTTGTTTATTTAGCGCAAGTTTTAACGTTTGCGAGAGATTAACTAAATTGCCACGTACTGGCGTGCTTTCAAATACAAAGCGTTGCAGTTTGTCTTGGTTATTTTTCATAGTTACATTTTAACATTCAGCGTGACTTAAACAAAAAAATGTTGCAATTGTAAATAAGAACGATTATCATTTACTTTAATTAATCGCTAGGAATTTTTATGAAAAAGTTAACTTATATTTTTCTATTGCTACCAATATATGGTTATGCCGCCGATACTGACATTAACATTGTTTTACAAGATCATCGCTTTCAGCCCTCTGAAATCAATATCCCAGCTGGCAAAAAAATAAAATTATTAATTGAGAATAAGGATAAGACGCCAGAAGAATTTGAAAGTCATTCATTAAATCGCGAAAAAATCATGGCGGGTAACAGCATTACTAAAATTTACATCGGTCCTCTTGAACCAGGAAGATACCCATTTTTTGGGGAGTTTAACGAAGCGACTGCCCAAGGCGTAATTGTCGCAAAATAACACAGGAGTAAGTGATGTTTAGTACTGCCATTATTGTTTTTCGTGAAGTGCTTGAAGCGGCCATTATTGTCGGTATCTTAGCAGCTGCCACACGCGATGTGCCAAGGCGCAACCGTTGGTTATTAGCAGGCATGCTTGTTGGGTTGTTGGGTTCTGCTATGGTTGCCGCTTCTACTGACTTGATTGCCTCTTTTGCCAGTGGCGTTGGACAAGAATTATTCAATGCTCTAGTACTTGGGGTTGCTGTACTGATGCTAGCTTGGCACAACATCTGGATGTCATCGCACGGTGCTGAATTGGCTAGTCATGCACGTAACGTTGCTTCCGATATTCGTGAAGGCCATAGTGAGTGTTCAGTGTTATTAGTCGTGGTTGGTTTAGCTGTATTGCGTGAAGGTTCCGAGACTGTTTTATTTCTATACGGTATTGCCGCATCTGGTGATAGTGGTATACATAGTATGTTATTTGGCGGTTTGATAGGCCTTCTGACGGGCATTGCGGTAGGTTACACGATTTATGCTGGCTTGTTGCGTATTCCGATGCGCTGGTTCTTTGCCGCTACTACGGGGTTGGTGTTGTTACTGGCAGCTGGCATGGCTTCAACTGCCGCACACTTTTTAATTCAAGCTGATTTAATACCAGCATTAGCATCGCCTTTGTGGGACACCTCGGCACTACTGCCTGAAAATGGCCTTTCAGGCATGTTACTTCATAGTCTAATTGGCTATGATGCTCGCCCTGCAGGTATGCAGGTCATATTTTACATGACGGCGCTCACTCTAATTATTATTGGCATGAAGATGAATGCTAAGCCTCGCCAATCAATTCAAACAACAGGAACTATTTAACATGAAAATGAATGACATGATTGCCTACCTAGTGATTGGTACAACTACTACGTTTTATTTTGGTAATGTTGTCGCAGGTCCGGCTGATTACATTTACACCCCTAACGTCGAGCAAGGCGAAAAAGAAATTGATTTCAAATTTGGTACCGATAAGCAACAAGATGGATCGCACAAAACTGTCGGTTCAATGGGTTTTGGTTACGGAGTAAACGAAAATTGGTTTACTGAAGTGTATTTAAAGTCTGAGCATCAGTCGGGAGAAGGGTTGACCCTAGCTGAATGGGAAAATAAATTTCAACTCACTGAAACTGGCAAATATCCTATAGATATCGGTCTTATCAGTGAAATTGAGGCGCCATTGAATAATGGTAACGAGCCGTGGGAATTGAAACTGGGCCCGTTATTTCAGAGCGAAATTGGTAGAGTGCAAATGAATGGCAACATCTTATTCGAGCGTAAATTTGGCTCAAATGACACCGGCATAAAATATGTCACGGAAATAGGCTATCAGTGGCAGGTCAAGTATCGTTGGCAACCATCTATAGAATGGGGTGCCCAGGGTTTTGGGGAAATGGGGCAGTGGGATCATTGGGATAAGGCTAGCTCACAAAACCATCGTTTTGGCCCTGCAGTGTTTGGCAAATTAGCGCTTGGCAACAAACAAGCAATTAAATACAACGCTGCTTATCTATTGGGTGTGAGTGATGCTGCGCCTAATAATACATTCAGGATGCAGTTAGAGTACGAGTTTTAACGCTATTGTTGATAGGGAGGGATGTGCCAAGTACCTAACTGATTGCCCAGTAGCAATAGGTTACAATGCAGGCGATCGGCGCCATTGGCACTTACTTCAAACTCATAAGTACGTAAAAACTGCACATGCCCGCGACCGTTTCGCCCTAACCATAATTTACTGCAAGCGACGGTTTCATCTAGCAACTGTAAATTGAATCGGGAGGCTAAATCGTGACCAAGTACAATAGCTCTTTCCCGCTTATCCATGCTATCTAGCCAAAACCAAGCGACTAGCATTAATATCAACAACAGTATCAGTTCCATAAATTAAGACTCATTTTTAATTTTATGACACACAAAATATGTATCAGATTTGCCAGAAAGTATGTATGCCAAGCATAATATTGTAAAGTGGATATTGATGATCAATATTAGATTAATTGCACTACTTTAGTGCGCATAAATTATAGTTGCACTATATTTGTGCATATCAACATAATTTATCTAGAGATAGATATTACAAAACAATAGGTTAAGTATTGGCGCAGTATTTGCTTTACTTAGGCACACAAAAAATTATGGGGTAGTTTTAGAATGGAAGCTCTAGTCTCATCGAATGATGTTTTATTTGTTTTATTAGGCGCTATTATGGTGCTTGCCATGCACGCGGGATTTGCTTTTTTAGAAGTCGGCACAGTGCGTAAAAAAAATCAAGTGAATGCCTTAGTGAAAATTATGGTCGATTTTTCAGTTTCAACTATCGCTTATTTTTTTATTGGCTACAGCATTGCTTATGGGATTAATTTCTTTAGTGGGGCAGAAGTATTAGCCGCTAAAAATGGCTATGAATTAGTCAAATTCTTTTTTCTACTGACATTTGCTGCAGCTATCCCGGCCATCGTATCGGGTGGTATAGCTGAACGTGCGAAATTTAACCCACAACTGGCGGCAACTTTTGCATTGGTTGGTTTTGTTTACCCATTTTTCGAGGGCATCGCTTGGAATAACCATTATGGTTTCCAAGATTGGTTGAATGTCTCATTTGGTGCGAAGTTCCATGATTTTGCCGGTTCAGTAGTAGTGCATGCGATGGGAGGCTGGATTGCACTCATTGCAGTATTATTGCTTGGAGCACGCTCAGATCGTTATGGTAAAGATGGGCGAGTGCATGCTCATCCACCCTCTAACATTCCATTTTTGGCGCTTGGCGCTTGGATACTGACTGTAGGTTGGTTTGGTTTTAATGTGATGTCGGCTCAATCTATTCAAGGTATCTCTGGATTAGTGGCGGTTAACTCATTGATGGCTTTGGTGGGGGGCACTTTGGCTGCATTAGTGATGGGTAAGAATGACCCTGGTTTTGTGCATAATGGCCCCTTAGCTGGTTTGGTTGCTGTGTGTGCAGGCTCTGATGTGATGCATCCATTAGGTGCGTTAGTGACAGGTATTATTGCTGGCATTTTATTTGTTTGGGCATTTACACATACACAAAACCGCCTGAAAATTGATGATGTATTAGGTGTTTGGCCCTTACATGGTTTATGTGGTGCTTGGGGCGGTATTGCTGCTGGTATTTTCGGTAGCCAATTGCTAGGGGGCAGGGGTGGTGTGAGTTTTATATCACAATTGCTTGGTACTGGTTTAGGTATAGTGGTAGCAATGATAGGTGGCGTGCTTGTTTATGGCACACTTAAAAAAATTGTCGGTATTCGTATGAGTCGAGAAGAAGAATTTGATGGGGCAGATTTAAGCATCCATAAAATTGTATCTACTGCGGATGATTAATGTTGATGTTGAGCTAATGCCCAAGTAATATGCTCTCGCAATAATGCTGAGTCGTCATTTGCGCGAGCTTGTAAGGCAGCAATTACTTCAGGCGTAGTGTCAGCATTGCCTAAGCCAATGGCGATATTGCGTAGCCACTGTGTATAACCTATACGATAGATGGCGCTGCCAGCGAGCTTGGTTTTAAAAGTATTTTCTGACCAAGAAAAACAATCGATTAAACTAATATCATCTAAACCATTTTTGATGGCAAAATCTGGCTCACGGCTAATTTCTGCAAATTTATTCCATGGGCAATATAACTGGCAGTCATCACAACCATAGACCCGATTGCCTATGAGTGATCTGAATTCTAGCGGGATGCTGTCTTTAAGTTCTATGGTTAAATAGGAGATGCATCGCCTCGCATCTACCTGATAGGGCGCTACTATGGCTTGCGTCGGGCACACTTCCATACAGCTACTGCAGGTACCACAATGGTTGTTGCTAGGTGTATCTATAGGTAATGGCAAATTGGTATAGATTTCACCTAAAAAGAACCAAGAGCCACGGTCTTTATTGATGAGTAAGGTATGTTTGCCACGCCAGCCTATACCAGATTTTTCTGCAAGTGCGACTTCAAGCACTGGCGCACTATCGGTAAATACCCGATATTCAAAATTAAGCTTTTCTATCTGATTGACAGACGATTGAATTTTTTCACTGAGTTTTTGCAGTTTATTGCGCATAACCTTGTGATAGTCTCTCGCCAATGCATAGCGTGAGATGAACGCTTTAGTGTTGTCTTGCAATACCTGCTCACTAGCTAAAGCATTCGGTGGTAAATAATCTAATCGGGCAGAAATAACGCGCATGGTATTTGGCACTAATTCTGCGGGGCGAGTGCGTTTCACACCGTGTTTTGCCATATAATCCATTTCACCATGAAAACCTTTAGCAATCCAAGCTTGATGATAGGCTTCTTCAGTCTGCAAATTAGTATCAGTGATGCCAATTTGATCAAAGCCCAGTGCCAAGCCCCATTGCTTAATGTCATGGGCGAGTTGATTGAAATCGGTGGCGTTATTCATGGATGATAATTTTACACTTGATTTGCCTGACGAAGCGGCTACCTTGCAATTTGGTGCTGTGTTGGCGAAGGCGATGCGTCCGAATCTAACCCTTTATTTGCACGGCGATTTGGGGGCGGGTAAAACTACATTGGTGCGCGGACTGTTACATGCGCTAGGACATGTAGGTAAAGTGAAAAGTCCAACTTACACGCTGGTAGAGCCCTATGAGATTAAATCAAATAATAACTTTAAATTAAATTTATATCACTTTGATTTATATCGTTTTAATGATGATGAAGAGTGGGAGTCTGTAGGCTTTAGAGATTACTTTAATGCTGAAAGCGTCTGTATTATAGAGTGGCCAGAAAAAGCACAAAATGTATTACCGACTCCCGACATTGATATTACTTTTGACGTTAAAATGCTAGGAAAATGTTTAGGTCGTAGCATCACAATATCAGCGCATTCAATACTAGGAAAACAATGTTTACAAGCTATTTCAATAGAAAGATGATGGTTTTTAATCAGTTAACAGTGATTCATTTTTCATTTCGAAAAGTGTTTTTTCTAGGGCCATTATTAATTTTTTTAGTCGGATTGATCTCAACTGTGCAAGCTGCAAGCTTGGTAACTGCTGTGCGCATTTGGCCTGCTCAAGATTACACGCGTATTACCCTTGAGTCTAACCAAGCATTTGTTTATAAAATGACGATGATTAAAAACCCTGATCGCGTGGTGATGGACATTGAAAATATTGACTTAAACCAAGTGGTTAAATCATTAACTGACAAAATTCAGCCAAATGACCCTTATATCAAGCAGATTCGCGTTGCAAAGTTCCAGCAAAACATCGTACGTGTTGTGATTGATTTAAAAACCGAAGCTAAACCCAATGCGTTTACCTTAACGCCTACGGGGGACTATAAATATAGATTAGTACTAGATGTTCATCCTATGGTCGATCCATTGATGGCGATGGTCGCCGAACGTGACGCGGTTAATGTTGCTAACGTTACGCCAGATGGCGTGGCTAAGAGTTCTGCACAAGCAAGTGTTATCGTTGAGCCACTGCCAGCGCAAAAAAATGAGTCAAGTGAGGTGTCTAGTGTTTCCCCTGAAATTAATAGTCAGGATGCTGAGAAAAATGCACTACAGGACAATACGGGCCCAACGAACAACAACATAAATAATTCAGATGTCAAAAAAGTGGGTCGTCTAATCATTGTCGCGATAGATGCTGGACATGGCGGCGAAGACCCTGGTGCATCGGGTGCAACTGGTAGCCGTGAAAAAGACATCACCTTAATGGTGGCAAAAAAACTTAAACAGCAAATTGATAATGAGCCCAATATGCGTGGCGTTTTAACACGTGATGGTGATTATTTTATTCCATTACACGGACGTGTAGTCAAAGCGCGCAAGATGCAAGCGGACTTGTTTGTCTCGATACATGCTGATGCATTTACTAATCAATCTGCTAGGGGGTCTTCTGTATTTGCTTTATCTGAACGTGGTGCGACGAGTGCCAGCGCTCGGTATTTAGCCAAAAAAGAAAATGAATCTGATTTAATAGGGGGTGTAAGCCTAGATGATAAAGATCCAATATTAGCTAGAACCTTGCTTGATCTCTCACAAACGGCAACGATTAACGACAGCTTGAAGCTTGGCAAGGCGGTACTTGGGCAGATAGGTGAAATTAATAAGTTACATACCAAGCGTGTAGAGCAAGCTGCATTTGCTGTACTAAAATCGCCAGACATTCCTTCGATATTAGTTGAAACAGCTTTTATCAGTAATCCTGAAGAGGAACGTCGATTAAATGATGAAGCGTATCAAGAGCAATTGGTAAGTTCAATTTTGCAGGGTATTAAAAAGTATTTTTCCACGAACCCTGCACTTGCTAAAAGTAAGATTGCATTAGAGTGATAAGTGTTGCGTAATCTACCATCAATCATCAATCATCAAGGGTCTTTGATATGGAATTAACCTTTCTCGGTGCAACAGGGACCGTCACCGGTTCAAAATATTTGTTGACCAGTAAAACTGCATCTGGTGGGTTGAAACGTATTTTGATTGATTGTGGCTTATTTCAAGGGCTTAAGCAGTTGCGCCTTAGAAACTGGGCTACCTTACCTATCAACCCAAAAAATGTTCATGCGGTGGTACTCACACACGCACATATTGATCACAGTGGTTATTTACCACTCTTTGTTAAAAATGGCTTTTCTGGCAAAGTCTATTGTAGTGAGGCGACCCGTGACTTGTGTGAAGTATTGTTGCTAGATTCCGCACATTTACAGGAAGAGGAGGCTAGATATGCCAACAAAAGTGGATTTTCCAAACACAATCCAGCGTTGCCGCTATACACGAAAGAAGACGCACAAAATGCACTCGCGCTACTGACAACAGTTGATTATGAGAAAGACATTGATTTAGGTGATGATCTACGTTTAAGATTTTCTCCTAGCGGACATATTCTAGGATCTGCATTTGCACGTATTCATAACAAAAGAACTTCCGTCCTCTTTTCAGGGGATATTGGCAGGCCTCATGATATTTTAATGAAAGCGCCAACCAAGATTAAGCAGGCAGATTATTTAGTTGTTGAATCTACCTATGGTAATCGCTTGCATGATCAAACGGATCCAAAAATTAAACTCGCTGAGGTCATCAATCAAACCGTTCAACACAAAGGCGTGGTGGTCATTCCGGTATTCGCAGTAGGGCGTGCGCAAGAGTTGCTTTATTACATTCATTTACTTAAATCTTCTGGCGCCATCGATAACAACATCCCTGTTTATCTGAATAGCCCAATGGCAGTAGATGCAACGGCAATATTTAATCATTTCAAAAGTGAGCATCGCTTAACACCTGACCAGAGTCATGCGTTATGCCATACGGCACACATGGTCAATGGTATTGAAGAGTCTAAGCGGTTAAATGAAACCAAGGGGCCAATGATTATTCTTTCAGCCAGTGGGATGGCTACGGGTGGGCGCGTTGTACATCATTTAAAAGCTTTTGCCCCTAACCCTAACAACACGATTCTGTTTGTTGGCTTTCAAGCAGCAGGGACGCGCGGTGCTGCGATGCTAGATGGGGTAGAAAGCATTAAAATTCATGGCGAATATGTGCCAGTGCGGGCAAAGGTGGCATTGATTTCCAACCTTTCTGCCCATGCGGACTATTCTGAAATTATTGCCTGGTTAGGGGGTTTTGAATCGCCACCGAAAAAGACCTTTATTACCCATGGAGAGCCAGTAGCCGCTGATGCGATGCGACTGCATATTGAGGAGCAACTGCATTGGCGTGTTGTGGTGCCCGATTACCTTGAAACAGTCACTTTAGATTAGGCGCTCAACGTCTATTCGATATCAAATAGTCAATTTCTCTTGCGGTGTCACCATAGCCGGTTTGGCAAAGTAGCGCATTTTCTATATAGCGGCTAACGCATTGCCTTAATGTTTTTACCGCATCACCATTCACAAAAATTTGTGGAAATTTGAAACTCAACCAGGCATACAAACTTAGGTTGTGGGTGAGTAATTCTGCAGCTTCTAAATGCTTAGGGCTAGTTGACGTTAGCCAAGTGGGTGCGGTGGGTAGGGTACGCTTTTGTGACAGTGCGACACTTTGCAAGCAGAGTAGGTAATAGTCTTTTTCAAACGCAACATTTAAAGAAATAGGCGCACATACAAAAATATATTTATCTTTGAGCGCCATATTGGGGGCATGTTCATCGACTAATATGGCCTGTGCTATTTGGCTATATAGCGGAGCGTTCGTAAATAATGCGGCATGAATCTTACTTCTATGCTGATGGTACGTAAGCACTTCGGCAATTTTTCGTGTGTGTAGTTTTTGTGAAATTTCATCGATTTGCTTAAAATTAATTGTGATGGGTAGTTTTGTTAAATCAGCGGTGTCATCAGTGCTTAGCATGTGTGCTACGTGTATAAATTCATCATTCTCAAATACGCTGATATAACCGGTATCATAAATACCAAAGCGGCCAGCACGGCCTCCAATTTGGCGCACTTCAGTGGCATTCAGGTGCCGAGAAGCGACACCATCAAATTTATGAATATTGCTGAAAATGATGCGACGTATCGGTAGATTTAAACCCATGCCTATGGCATCGGTCGCTACTAAAATATCTGCAGCGCCAGAACAAAACCGTTCGGACTCAGTACGCCTCACTTCAGGGGATAGTGCACCATAGATTGTTGCGACAGAAAACCCCCATTGGCGGAAGCGTGCGCTAAAAGTAAGTACATCTTTGCGGCTAAACGCGATGATGGCATCGCCTTTTTTAAGTTGAGGTTTGAGTTTTTGGCGACTATAACGGTTACCACAAATACTGACTTCTTCTAGTATCAAGGGTGTTTTTCTTGCTAATTGAGTAATTTCATACGTTTCGTGCATGTGTTCAATCACGGCAATACATGGCGCCGTGACTGCGTTAGAACCACAAACAAATACCCGTTGTGCTGGAACCCCTACCAGTGCAGCCGTCCATGCGCTGCCACGATCAGGGTCTTGTAACATCTGAATTTCATCAATAACGGCCACGTCTACTAAGTTGGATGGATTCATCATTTCAATGGTGGAGGCGGTATGTTGTGCGCCAGCCATCAAAATACGCTCTTCCCCAGTGATTAAGTTGCAGGGGATACCTGCGGCTACTAGTCGGTCTCGTATCTCCATCGCCAGTAGTCGTAATGGCGCTAGATAAACGCCTGATTTAGCCTCTTGCAAGGCGATTAAAGCATGATGCGTTTTACCTGAATTGGTAGGGCCTAAGTAAAAGTGATGATGTCGCTTTAGGCTGCGTGCTTGGGTGAAGCTATTGATGTAGCTATTTTGCGTTAAGGCTTGATTTAATGAAGGCATATGTTCAAGAATTTATATTAAAACGGGTAAAATACCAACCACAAATGCGCATTCAACTGTTACCAGATCAATTGATTAGCCAAATCGCGGCGGGCGAGGTGGTTGAGCGCCCAGCTTCTGCGCTTAAAGAATTGCTTGAAAATAGCTTAGATGCTGGTAGTACTGACATTCAAGTATCGTTAGTGCAAGGTGGTGTTAAGCAGTTAAGAGTGGCGGATAACGGCACTGGCATTGCGCAAGAAGATTTAAGTATGGCGCTTACACGGCATGCCACCAGCAAAATAGCGACTTTAGATGACTTGGAGTCTGTCGCAAGCTTGGGCTTTCGGGGTGAGGCTTTGGCCAGCATCGCATCGGTGTCTCGCACACAAATTAGCAGTCGCTATGCTGAAGCTAAGCATGCGTGGCGTATTGGTTCGGATGGTAGCGAGATTTCAGCGATTGAGCCAACAGCGTTAGATTTGGGCACCATCATCGAGGTGAATGATTTATATTTCAACACGCCGGCACGCCGTAAATTCTTAAAAACAGAAGGTACGGAATTCGGGCATTGTGAAGTCGCTTTTAATCGCGTGGCGCTTTCTCGTCCAGACGTTGCTTTCATGTTGCAGCATAATGGCAGGGCGCTAAGCCGTTATGCCGTCAGTGAGCCAGTGAAAAGATTTAGCGATGTATTAGGCGCCGAGTTTGCCGCTGAAACCATTCATGTAGACGAGTCTGCAGCTGGTTTACGCTTATGGGGTGTGGCGGCTAAGCCTACTTTCAATCGTTATAAAAGTGATACGCAATATGTTTATGTGAATGGTCGATTTGTGCGTGATAAGTTAGTGAGTCACGCCATTCGCCAAGCCTATCAAGATGTGCTGCATCATGATAGGCATCCAGCCTTTGTGTTGTTTATAGAGCTAGACCCCAATTTGGTAGATGTGAATGTCCATCCAAGTAAAACTGAGGTCAGATTTAGAGATGGGCAAGCCATCCATCGATTTATTTTTCATTCGCTACATAAAGCCTTGGCAACCCCTACAGGTGTTTCAAATGCCGTGACGGCGAATCAAGCGGGACATAATCCGTTTGCTTCAGCGCAACTGAACTATCCTACTTATCAAGCACAAATCAATTTAAATGCCACTGAGCCTAATGGTTTTTATCAGACACTGTTTGGTGATGTCAAATCAAACCATAGATTCAATGATACGGCCCAGCAGGCTAATATGGGCGAGCTTTATGCGGACACTCCTTTAGCTCAGCGATTAAATGAATCGCATACTGAAACTAACTGTCCGCTAGGGTTTGCAGTCGCACAGATTCATGGTGTGTATGTGTTGGCACAAAATACCCAAGGACTAGTGGTGGTGGATATGCATGCCGCGCATGAGCGTATTATGTACGAGCAACTGAAGAATGCACTCGATTGCAAAAGCGTCTCCATGCAACCTTTATTAATCCCTGTTAGTTTCAATGCAGATCGATTAGAAATTGCAACGGTTCAGGAGGCTTTAGCGAGCCATGAAGCTAGTCTTCAGCAGTTAGGGTTTGATATTGCCATACTGTCGCCCACCACCTTGGCAGTTCGGGCCGTACCTAGCATGCTACAAGACGCAGATGCCGTGACATTAGCGCGAGATGTCTTGCGTGACTTACATGAGTACGGGGCTTCGCGTGCACTTACTGAGCGTAGAAACGAATTGCTCGGCACCATGGCCTGCCATGCAGCCGTGCGAGCAAACCGTAGTTTAACGATTACTGAAATGAATGCTTTGCTGCGTGATATGGAAGCTACCGAGCGCAGCGGTATGTGTAATCACGGTCGTCCCACTTGGTTTCAAGTGAGTATGGCTGATCTAGATAAAATGTTTATGCGAGGCCAATAAAAAGACGCTATGTCTCATCCCGCCATTTTCCTGATGGGCCCTACAGCCAGTGGTAAAACGGGGGCAGCAGTTGCACTCGCTTCAAAGTTACCCGTAGAAATCATTAGCGTAGATTCAGCATTGGTGTTTAAAGGCATGGATATCGGCACAGCGAAACCAGATGCTGAAACTTTGGCAATTGCACCCCATCACCTTATCGACATCATAGAACCTACTGCAGCCTATTCTGCGGCTAATTTCAGAAGTGATGCATTGCGATTAATGGCTGATATCACTGCGCGTGGGAAAATTCCGTTATTGGTAGGCGGTACCATGTTGTACTTTAAAGCGTTGCAAGACGGTTTAAGTGGCTTGCCAGAAGCGAACCAAGAGGTGCGTGCTAGGCTTGATGCGCGTGCTGCTTTGATTGGCTGGCCAGCCATGCATGAGAAGCTGGCCTTAGTTGACCCAGCGACCGCAGCACGTTTAGCGCCTAACGACATGCAGCGTATACAGCGTGCTTTAGAAGTATTTGAAATGACGGGTGAGCCGATGTCTGCGCTTTATGCTAAACAAACGAGTGAGGTTTTACCTTATGATTTGCTTAAAATCGCCTTATTGCCTAGTGATCGAAAAGTGTTGCATGAGCGTATAGCCACTCGATTTGAACAAATGCTCAAAGATGGGTTTGTGAAAGAGGTGAGGGCGTTGATTGAAAAATACCCTTCACTCACACCTGAATCTACTTCTATGCGCTGTGTCGGTTATCGACAGGCTTTGGAGCACTTGGCGGGCGAATATGATATCGCTGAATTACGCGATAGAGGTATTTTTGCAACGCGTCAACTGGCTAAGCGTCAGTTGACATGGTTGCGCGGCATGAAAGATATAGTGGCATTAGATTGTTTAAATCCAACACTTAATGAAGCTGTATTTAATCAAGTCGATCAATTTATAAAGATTAATTGATTGAACTAGACAATCATTTTTTTAATGCGATTGGCCGCCTCGACGCACTCATCTAAGCTAGCCACCAAGGCTAAGCGTACAAAGTTTTCACCAGGATTGATACCGTGCGCTTCACGCGCTAAATAACTGCCTGGCAATACGGTGACATTGAACTCACGGTAGAGTGTTAAGGCAAATTCGGTATCTGACAAGTGACGCCCATGGGATTGTTTTATTTTTGCCCATAAGTAAAAAGCAGCATCCGGCTTTTTAACTTCCAGTACTTCACTTAAAAGTGGGGTGATAATCTGAAATTTTTCTGCATAAAGTTTGCGGTTCTCAATGACATGCGCCTCGTCATTCCAGGCAGTCATACTTGCTGCTTGTACGGCTGGGTTCATGGCACAACCATGATATGTGCGGTACAGGGCAAATTTCTCGATAATTTTCTCATCGCCTGCTACAAAGCCAGAGCGCATGCCAGGCACGTTAGAACGTTTTGACAGTGAGCTAAAGACAACGAGGTTTTTGTAACTTCTATTGAGCTGATGTGCTGCTTGTAGCGCGCCTAAGGGTGGCTGGCTTTCGTCAAAGTAAATTTCTGAATAGCATTCATCAGCAGCAATGACAAAGTCATATTGATCTGACAAGTCAAAAATCACTTTCCATTGTGCTAGGCTCATGACTTTGCCAGAGGGATTGCCAGGGCTACACACATAGACCAATTGTGTGCGATTTAATACGTCCACTGGCACGCTGGCAAAATCCATGGCGTAATCATTTTCAGGGAGTGTATTTAAAAAGTAAGGTTCAGCCCCTGCTAAAAATGCCGCACCCTCGTATATTTGATAAAAAGGATTCGGTGAAATAACCACTGGGTTCGGTTTTGAGCGATCAACAATCAATTGTGCGAATGCAAATAGCGCCTCGCGACTACCGGTGACGGGTAATATTGCAGCTTCAGGATTGAGTGGCGCCACACCGTATCGGCGCGAAATCCAGTTGGAAATTGCCTCGCGAAGCGTTAATGCGCCTATAGTGGTTGGGTAACTGGCTAAACCTGCTAAATTATCGACTAAAGCATCTTTAATAAGCTGTGGTGTGGCATGCTTCGGCTCACCTATGGATAAATTAACGGGCGCATAAGCAGGGTTAGGGGTTGTCCCCTTAAATAAGTCTCGTAAGCGCTGAAAAGGGTAAGGTTGTAGTAAATTAAGATTTGGATTCATAGCCGATATTGTAATATAGGGTAAAGGTTTTGGCTAAATTGAATCAATGAATACCGCTAAGTGGATTACATGAAAAATACAGCACAATTAAATAATAACAACGCCAGCCAATCTGTCGCCATATTCGGCTTACTATTTGGTGCACTTTGCTGGGGAATTATTTGGTTTCCTTACCGATTGATGGCCGAAGCTGGCATGTCGGGGGCCGCTTCAAGCTTTTATACCTACAGCATTGCAATTATCATCGCGGGTATTTATTTTGCCAAGCATTGGCGAGGGGTCTTTGAGTTACCCCTGAGTATCGTTTTTTTAGCGGTTGTGGCTGGTTGGACTAATTTAGCGTATGTGCTTGCCGTCATTGATGGTGAGGTCATGCGCGTCATGTTGTTGTTTTATTTATCCCCCTTATGGACATTAATGCTGGCGCATTTTTGGTTAAAAGAAAAAACCAGTGTAAAGGGCTATATTGCTATTGCGGTATCTTTAATAGGTGCTTTTACGATGTTGTATAACCCGCAAGTCAGTAGCTTGCCTTTGCCAAAAAACACAGCAGAATGGCTGGCATTATCTTCTGGCATAGGTTTTTCTTTGACGAACGTCATTACTCGGCGATCCACGCATTTAAGCATTCGTGCAAAATCTTTTGCAGTATGGGTTGGTGTGTTGGTAATGTCGTTGTTTTATATCCTATTAAGTCATGGCGTATTCCCAAGTCCTAATGTGCTAACAGCCACTCACTGGTTCGTAATCGTTTTAATTGCCATATTGCTTTTGGCGGCAACCTTATTAGTGCAATATGGCGTGACGAAAATCCCAGCCACGCGCGCATCTGTGATCTTTTTATTTGAGCTGGTAGTTGCCGCAATCGCCTCTTATTATTTAGCGCATGAGACGATGGCACTCAATGAGTGGGTAGGGGGTAGTTTAATTGTGCTTGCAGCAATATTTGCTGCGAGTGAACAAACTGACTAACTACTACTGCTGCGCGTACCTTCAGCGGCGAAGCGTATTTTTAACGACAAATCATTGCGTGAGTCAGCATTTGCTAGTGCATTATCTTCATCAATTTTACCATTACTAAACAATTTGAAGAGTGCTTGATCGAAGGTAGTCATGCCAATATCATTGTTATCGGCCATGGTATCTTTGATGTCACCCAGTTTTTGTTTTTGAATAAGTTCCGCGATGTAGGGTGTATTAATCATGATTTCAGTGGCGGCAACGCGCTTGCTTAGCTTGCCTGGAATCAAACGCTGAGAAACAATGGCCACTAAGTTCATGGACATGCCAAGGAGCAAGCCCGCTTTAGCCTCTTCAGGGAAAAATGAAATCACACGTTCTAGCGCTTGGTTAGCGTTATTGGCGTGTAAAGTGGCTAGACATAAATGACCTGTTTCTGCGTAGGTCATGGCGTTTTTCATGCCTTCCATATCACGTACTTCACCAATCAGAATCACATCGGGTGCTTGGCGCATGGCATTTTTAAGGGCGTTTTCAAAAGATAAAGTATCGATGCCTACCTCACGTTGATCAACGATTGATTTCTTATGGGTGTGTATAAATTCCAAAGGATCTTCAACGGTGACAATATGACCATTGGCATTTTCGTTGCGATAATCAATCATAGACGCCAAGGTAGTGCTTTTGCCAGACCCAGTGCCTCCGACCACTAAAATTAGACCACGCTTACGCATAATCAAATCTTTTAATGTGTTGGGCAACCCTAGGCTATCAATAGAGGGGATGGTCGTTTTGATATGGCGGATGACCATACCCACTTCACCCCGTTGCCTAAATGTATTAATACGAAAACGACCAATATCCGGCTTATCAATAGCGAAATTACATTCTAGCGTGGTTTCAAATTCTTTTACTTGATCGGCACTCATTAAAGAATAGGCAATTTCTTTAATCATGCCGGGTTTCATAATTTGCGCATTAATCGGTAGGGTATCGCCCTCCACCTTAATATGAATCGCTGAGCCAGTGCTAAAAAAAAGGTCTGACCCCCCTTTATCCAGCATGAATTTTAAAATTGGACTAATGTCGATTGCCGCCATGTTAAATCCTATCGATAATGAATTAATTCTCAGTATGACTTTATCATAAATTTTTGCACTATTCTTTAGCGTCACCTTTAGTGTTTTGCTAATCTAAATAGCGCTGCCACATAGATTGATAAATCGTTTCTAATGATAGGGCAAAATCTTGCGTATTAAACAGCACTGATTGTTTATTACTGGCCAATAATTTTTGCTTGATTGTTGCTAAGATATCACGATTATTATGAAAATAAAGTGCTTTATTTTCATAATCTTGTAGGTAATATGTAATCAATTCAGTTAAGTTGGCCGTATGCAATAAACTACCTGCAACACGTGCTGAAAAAGTATCCCCTACACAGGTTAATACCGGTACCCCCATCCATAGGGCGTCACTACAAGTGGTATGAGCATTGTAAGGTCGTGTATCTAAAAATAAATCGGCATGGGTATGCCGCGCTAGATGGTCTGCAATTGCAATTCTAGGGGCAAAAATTAGCCTGTCAGCACTCAAACCTTGCGCTAACGCCTCTGCTATTAAGTTTTGTTTTGCCCAACGGTTGCAATCTAATAGCCAAAGCACGCTATTTTGTGTGGTTTTAAGTATGCGTAGCCATACAGCAAAAATATCAGGGGTTATTTTAAATGTTTGGTTAAAGCAGCAAAAAACAAACGCGCTTTCTGGCAGGTTGCAACTGGCTCGAGTAGGGGCTTTGCCGACAGGCCGCTGACTATCATTCGCTTGGTAGCAATGGGGTAATAAGGCTAATTGTTCGGCATAGCGTCCTGCGCTACCTGCAGGGCTAATAAAGGCATCACTTAATAGATAATCAAATAAGGCTTGTTTGCCTGTCGGTGCGACAGTTGTAATCTCACCCATCGTACCAGGAAAGCCAAGCCAGCTAACATTAATCGGCGCGGGCCTTAATGCAGCAATGCCGCTGCGACTGGTTTGAGTAAAACCTGTTAAATCAACCAATATATCAATATGACAGGCATTAATTTTTTGAGCAGCCTCAATTTCAGATAAGTTTCGGATGTCATAAAATTGATCAAAGGCGTCTTCTAAGCGCGCTCTGGCGCTAGAATGGTCGTTAACGCCGTATGAGAAAGCGATAATTTCAAATTGACTTCTGTCGTGTCGTTCTATTAATTCAGTCACTAAAAATGCCAACGGGTGCAATCTAAAATCTGCTGATAAATAAGCAATTTTTATTTTTGGCTTTTTATCTAGCAAGTCGTATTTAAAATTGAGTAATGGGCTTTGTGCAATGAGGCTTGCATAACGATTATTGAGCCAATGATCAGCACATATTTTTTGTTCTGCCGCAGTCGTGCCAGGCATCGCTAAAAATGCAAAGGGCGATATTTGTGCTTCCGGCGCAGTTTCTAGCCACTGACGAATTTCATTAATATCATCTTGCAAGCCATACCAGTCACAACAATGTTGTTTTTGGTGTACCAAATGCACTTTTGCATGATAGAGCTTGGGGTTAATTGAGAGCGCTTTTTTGTAACTCTCAATGGCTAAATCCAATTGACCTAATTCTCGCTGAACATTACCTAAATTGTTATAAATATCGGCATCGTGAGGGTTTAACTGAACCGCCTTTTGATAGTGCAGGGCTGCGTCGGTCGTTTTACCGAGTTCTCGCTGTGCGTTGGCCAAGTTGTAATGTAGCGCCGCATCTTCTACATCGTTTTTTGCGCTATGCACTAATGCTTCCTGAAAGCATGTTTCTGCTTGTAAATAGTGCCCCGTCAATTGTGCTTGATTGCCTAGCGTCGTTAGGCAATGGCATAGTGCAGCCCGCACACTGCCTTGGGTGGCATTATTTTGCTTGGTAAATATCTGCAGCAGGCGACGGTAATAAGTGGCTGCTTCTTCAAATCGATTAAGTGTGAGTAGCGTATTTGCGATATTAAGTTGGATATCTAAATCTTTCGCTTGAATGCTAAGTGCTTGCTGAAAGCCTTTTAAGGCGGCGTCATGCTGCCCGCTAGCCCGTAAGGCGAGTCCATAATTATTTAAATAATCTACATTACGTGGCGCGATGCTAAGTGCCTGTTGTAGATATTGCGCCGCTTCAGCCACACGATTGCTTTGATAGCAAATAATGCCCAGTAGATGCAATGCGTCAGCATGCTTCGCCTGCAAGGCTAACACTTCTTTAAGCGACTGCTCAGCTAGGGCTAAGTCGCCCTTGCGATATAGATTGAGTGCATTAAGGTAGTGGGCTTGCGGCATGGTTTAATTTTAACTCGAAATAGGTTTGTTAATGTTAGTAGTACTTGATGTGGCAAGCATTCTAGCCAATCTTTTTAAGCCTAATTTTCGTAATAGAAAACGGTTGGGATTTAATAAGCCCGCTAACTCATCTGGCATCGGTAGATTGTCGTGACAGATGAAGCTCGCAAGTAGCGCTGCACATAGTGGTGCGCTGGTGAAGCCGCGACTCCCATGTGCAACATTGATATACAGGCCTTTTATCCAAGGCAATGATGTTGCTGTGGCGTTAGGGCGAGGCGGTCTTGATATGAGCGCGCTGCCTTCTAGCAACTCACCCACTAAGGGAAAATAGTCGGAAGTGCTACATCGCAATGAAACGCGGCCATCACAAATATTGTCTTTAAGATTTTCATACAAGCCCATTGAATAGCTTTTGAGTCTTACTAGATTAGCCTGATGGTCTAATTCATCAATGCTCAAATCCATAGCGTCTGTTGAAAAGGTTGCGCCCAAGCAATGCTGCGCATGACTAGCGGGGCTTAAGTAACCATCACTGCATACAATTAATTTAAGTGGCGTGCTCATCGCGCTAGCATTAACGATACTTACTTGACCGCGGACTGCTTGTGTTTTGAGGGGCAAAGATAACCCCATATTTTTCGCCTCATTGGCATTTGCAATGATGATGATATCGGCTTTTTCTATGAGCTTATCATTGGAATAAACTTCAAATAAATCATTATTTTTCAATAACTTATTTATACTTATTGATGCTTTAACTGAGATATTTTCATGGTCAATGAGGCGCTGACATAGTGGCTGTGGATTGACCCATGCAGCATTAGGAAAATAAATAGCATCGTGCATCAGTTCAATGCCTGCAAGGACGCTTGCTTGTTCTGCGGTAACGTATTTTACAAACGCTTCAGATTCAAAAAATGCAGCTACTTTTTGAATGCGTGCGAGCTCTCTAGGATTAAATCCAAGTTGCAACATGCCGCAAACGTTAAAATCAGCCGGGCTCAGATTCAGTGTTTTAAGGAAATCTAAGCTATACAAATAGCTCGTGAGCGCAAATTGACTGGCCGTATCATTTCCGCTTAAGCGTGGATAAAGCATGGCTTGTGGATTACCAGAGGCTTCGCTGGCAATAGCGGTGTTGCGTTCCAGTAAGGTGACTTTAATGCCACGATGAGCCAGCGCATGCGCGGTGCTACAGCCAGCAATGCCACCACCAATGACAATCGCAGTATTAACTATCATCTTTAGCACCTACAAAGTGCCCCCGTAACATTTCACGCTTCTTGCCAAAGCCTGATTGCTTGATAACGACAAATCCAGCATTCATTAACGCGCGACGCACAGCACCTGCACTGGTGAACGTGGCGAATGTAGTACTTGTGTTTGACAGCAATGCCATGTTTTTAAAAAGTGTGGCTTGCCACATATCGGGATTTTTTGCCGGTGCAAACCCATCTAAAAACCAAGCATCGACGATGAGGTTCGTGTGTTCAACGTAGTTTGATTGATAGGCCTCAGTGGCGTCCGCTATTAACAAGCTGAGTTGAATGCGGTTATCAAACAGCACAAGGCTTGTTGCGCCGTTTAATAAGCGTTCATACTGGGCTAAAAATGGCTCGCTTAAGGCATTAAGTGTTGGCCATAGACGTAACGCAGTGGTGATTTCCACTAGGCTGAGTGGGTGCTTTTCTACACTGATAAAGTGCAATCTAGCCTCTTTAGGTGCGGTCTCAAGCCAAAGCTTTGCAGCACATAAAAAGTTCAAGCCTGTACCAAAGCCAGTTTCGGCGATAGTAAAGGTGTTAGCGTTAAGGGATTGCCAGCGATTTACTAATTCATTGCCTTGCAAAAATACATAGTCGGTTTCAAGTAAACCATTATCCGTAGAAAAATAAACATCTTGAAAAGCGCTGGCATAAGGCTGGCCATCACGCCATTCAATAACGGCCTGTTGGTTAGCCAACATTGACCGCCACCTTAAATACTATTTTATGAATGTGTTGCTGAGCAATGAGTGGCGCATGAGCATCTTCTGGAAAAAAAATGCAGAATGAATCCGCGGGCGTGGCAATCCACGCATTGGGTGCGTCATGGAAAAATTGAATATCGGCATCTACACTGTAATCGCTCACGGGTTGGTGGCAGTCGGCGAGTGGTCTCCAGCCCATTTCATCTACACCTTCTAGTACGAACTGAATATCGATATATTTGCGATGACATTCTAACTGCGCAACATCGCGAGTACGCCCCGCAACGCGTTGCACAATCGCAAATACATCCTCTCCTAAAACAGCATGTCGCCCAACTGCAAGCGATTGCAAGGGGGTGTTGCGCATAAAGGCAAACACTTGTGAAAATAGGGGATGTAAAGCGCTATAACGTTCTGCGTTGTGCAGGGTGTCAAGGATCATCGCAATAGACTCCTTAGCGCTTCCATACCTTGCCATAGGCCGCTAGCAATTGTTGGTGCATTTTACTGCCTTCCATATTGCTGCCTAAAAAGCCTAAGCCAAAATACTGCGCCGTTTGGTTCAGTAAGGCTTGCGCTTGCTGCACAGTAGCTTTGCCATACATCAGTTCTAAATTAGCTTCAAATAAGCGGGTGTCGCCATTTTCTAATTCTTCAGTAATTTGCACTAAGTTAGCAATACAGCGATACACCTTTGCACGCGCTGCACCCAGTTCATTAAATTGTGCAATCCATGCGCAGCCATCTAATATATCGTCAATGCTGTTGCAAGCGAGCGCCGCAAGTGTTTTAAGCTCGCCAACGCGCAAGTCAACCCAAGTCGTATTAGGGTCGGCGCATAGGCCAATTAAGGTCGTCACAGGCAGTTCATCGGCCAATTCTAGATCAAGCAAAGTTTCAAGTAATTCAGCAGATTCAGCGGATTTAAGTTCAGGTAATCTAATGGCAAAAGGGCGGACCAAATTGCCTACGGTATTATTTTCCCATTGCAATTCTTCCACAGGGTAAATTTCACTCATGCCTGGTACAAAAATACGACAAGCGTAAACGCCTAGATGGGTAAAGTCGGCAATGTACATATCGTGACCACTATTGTGGATAGTATTAACGCACCAGTCGTAATCTTCCTGCGTGGTCGTACCAAAGTTCCAATCGACAAAGGCGTAGTCGGGTGTGCTACGTAAAAATTCCCAGCTAATTACACCGCTAGAGTCGACAAAATGAATTTCTAAATTTTGCGAGTCGGCGATTTCTTCCATATCAAACCCTGGGGCGACAAAACCTTTCAAACTATCAATGGCGCGACCTTGAAGTAGCTCAGTTAATGCGCGCTCCAATGCCACTTCAAAGCGCGGATGTGCGCCAAAGCTAGCAAAACAGCCTTGGTCTTCAGGGTGTAATAAGGTCACATTCATCACTGGATATTGCCCGCCTAGTGAGGCATCTTTGACTAAAATACCATAGCCAGCGTCACGTAAGCCTTTAATGCCTGCGGCAATGCGTGGGTAGCGATTAATGACTTGTTCTGGCACGTCTGGCAGGCAAATACCATCACGAATGATACGGAACTTAATATCGCGCTCAAAAATCTCTGCCAGCGCTTGCGTACGCGCCTCCATGAGTGTGTTGCCGGCACTCATACCGTTGCTGACATACAAATTGCCAATTAAATTCACTGGAAATAACACCGTTTTATTATCACGCAAGCGTTGATAAGGAATGGCGCAAATGCCACGCTCAGTGTTACCTGAATTAAGATCAATCAATTGACTGGCCAGTGCACCGCCTTCTGGATTGTAGAATTTTTGTAATTCTGGGGTGAGTAATTCTTTAGGCCATTGATCGCCCTTGATTTTAAACCATTGCTCATTGGGGTAATGCACAAAGTCTTTATTGGCAATGGTGTCGCCTAAGTAAAAATGGGTCCAAAAGTAATTGGTGCTTAAACGCTCAAAATATTCGCCTAGGGCGCTAGCGCGAGCGGCCAATTCTGATGCCCCCTTGCCGTTGGTAAATAAGCGGGTGCAATCTTTATCAATCACGTGCACAGACCAAATACCTTCAATCTCGTTGAGCCATGATTTCTCTTCCACATGAATACCTAAGGCCTTCAGTTTGCCTTGCAAAGTGCTAATGGATGATTCTAATGAGGCATCTTTACTAGGAATAAAGGTTTCTGTTGTGTTCATGATGAATGCTCTTGTTGAAAAGGCTGACAGAATATCATGCTGTGCGGAGAATGCGAAAATTGACGAGCGTGAGTGAGGCTCAAAAAAAGCCAATCAATTGATCGGCTTGATGTAAGGCTTAATTAAAATTTAACGATTGCGCATGAGATCGTGAATCAGTGGCGCTAAAATAATTTCCATGGCTAGACCCATCTTCCCGCCAGGCACAGCAATCGTATTGCGACGCGTCATAAATGAATTATTAAGCATCGATACTAAATATGGAAAATCTGCCATACCAGGATCGCGGAAGCGAATAATCACGAAACTTTCGTCTAATGTTGGGATGTCACGCATTACAAAGGGATTAGACGTATCGACAATGGCCACGCGCTGAAAGTTGATGTGAGTGTTAGAGAATTGCGTCGCAATATAATTGATGTAAGAGGGCATGCGTCTGAGTATCGTGTCGACCGTCTCTTCAGCTGCATAGCCACGCTCTGAGCTATCCCGATGAATTTTTTGAATCCACTCTAAATTAATGACAGGCACTACCCCTATGCCTAAATCGACATGCTTAGGTAGGTCAACCTCGTTAGTTTTAACCATGCCGTGTAGGCCTTCGTAAAACAGGACATCGCTATTGGCTGGCAAGTCCTCCCATGGGGTAAATTCTCCTGCGCTTAATTGTGTGCCAAGCCGTGCATTTTGTTCCGCAGCTTCTGTGGGGTTATGGATGTAATAGCGTTTTTTACCTGCGCCTGATTTGCCATACGTTTCGAACAATTCTTCAATCTTATCGAAATGGTTCGCTTCAGGGCCAAAGTGACTAAAATGATTGTTGCCTTGCGCTTCAGCATTTTTGACGGCTACTTTAAATTCTTGGCGATTCAAAGAGTGAAAGCTATCCCCTTCAACGACCGCGGCATGAATGCCTTCTCGCCTAAATACATGTTCAAAAGCACGTTTTACGGTGGTAGTGCCCGCACCCGATGACCCAGTTACTACAATAACGGGATGTTTCTTTGACATGGTACTTCCCCCTAATATATTTATGGTTATGCACTTTTACTCTATTCTATCAGTGACTTTGTGATTTGTTAAAAAAATTACTGTTACTTAGAATTAGGTATTGGTATAGTGTCAGTAAAGCTTATCTAGTAGCCAGTTGCACTACAATTTTGCTATAAACTATTTTTATAAAAATACGTTAGGGGAGAAAGTGATGGATCAGTCAGGGCGTTATTCAGATCTTAGTCTTAAAGAAGAGGATTTGATCAAAGGGGATAAACATGTGCTGGTTGCGTATCACATGCTACCAGCGTCAGGCCATGGTTATTTGGAAGTAGCAGCGCATATTGCTGCTGAGTCATCTACTGGCACCAATGTGGAAGTAAGCACCACGGATGATTTCACTAAGGGCGTAGATGCCTTGGTGTATTTTATCGATGAAGCCAAAGGGGTGATGAAAGTCGCTTACCCGAATGACTTATTTGATCGCAATATCACCGATGGTCGTGCGATGTTGGTCTCGTTCTTGACGCTCGCGATTGGTAACAATCAAGGCATGGGCGATGTTAAGCAATTGCAGATGCAGGATTTCTACGTACCGTGGTCTATGCTACGTATGTATGATGGCCCCGCTAAAGATATTACTGATTTGTGGGACATTTTAGGTCGCCCTCGCGTGAATGGCGGCTATATTGCCGGTACGATTATCAAGCCTAAATTAGGCTTACGCCCAGAACCGTTTGCTAAGGCCGCTTATCAATTTTGGCTAGGAGGCGATTTCATCAAAAATGATGAGCCACAAGGCAACCAAGTATTCTGCCCCACTAAAAAAGTCATCCCGTTGGTGTACGATGCAATGAAGCGTGCGATGGATGAGACAGGGGAGGCAAAATTATTCTCAGCCAACATTACCGCTGACGATCATTATGAAATGCTCGCGCGTGCAGATTACATTTTAGAAACTTTCGGCCCAGATGCTAACAAGGTTGCATTCCTTGTGGACGGCTATGTAGGCGGCCCTGGCATGATTACCACCGCTCGCCGTCAATATCCTAATCAATACTTACACTATCACCGTGCAGGGCATGGTGCGGTGACATCACCTTCTTCTGTAAGGGGTTACACGGCCTTTGTGTTGAGTAAAATGTCTCGATTACAAGGCGCTTCTGGTATCCACGTAGGGACGATGGGTTACGGCAAGATGGAAGGCGGCAACGATGATCGTATTATTGCTTATATGATTGAACGTGATTCTGCTGATGGTCCTTATTACCACCAAGAATGGCATGGCATGAAGCCGACTACCCCTATTATTTCTGGGGGCATGAACGCGCTACGTTTACCGGGCTTTTTTGAGAATTTAGGTCACGGTAACGTGATTAACACGTCTGGTGGTGGTGCCTATGGCCACATTGATTCTCCAGCAGCGGGTGCAATTTCATTGCGTCAGTCTTTTGAATGCTGGAAATCAGGTGCTGATCCGATTGAATATGCTAAAGAGCACAAAGAGTTTGCCCGTGCATTCGAGTCTTTCCCAGGAGATGCTGATAAAATATTCCCAGGCTGGCGTGAAAAATTGGGCGTTCATAAATAAGTATTTAAATGGATAATCAAGCCCCTGCAAGTCATTTTTGCAGGGGCTTTTTCGTAATGGCAGTGTGTTTTATGTGGTGTATAAGACAGTTTTTATAGGATGTAAAATGATGAATACCCCCTTTGATATTCAGCAATACACAATCACTCAAGAGCCTTTTTACCAGCCACAAGGCAATGAGATTGAGCTGTATGCGGCGGCTTATGCAGCCCGTTTACCCGTCATGCTAAAGGGTCCCACCGGCTGTGGTAAATCTCGCTTTGTTGAACACATGGCTTGGAAGTTAGGTAAACCGCTTATCACGGTTGCTTGCAATGAAGATATGACCGCGTCTGATTTGGTTGGACGTTATTTATTAGACGCCAACGGCACGCGTTGGTTAGATGGACCGCTAACATTAGCCGCCCGTTATGGCGCGATTTGCTATTTAGATGAGGTGGTTGAGGCTAGGCAGGATACAACAGTCGCCATTCATCCTTTGACTGACCACAGACGCAATCTACCCTTAGATAAAAAAGGTGAGCTTGTGACGGCGCATGCAGATTTTCAAATGGTGATTTCTTACAATCCCGGCTATCAAAGCTTAATGAAAGATTTGAAACAATCGACCAAGCAGCGTTTTACGGCAATGGAATTTGATTATGCACAAGCGGATGTAGAAGCTGACATTGTCACTAAAGAAACGGGCATTCAGCGGCCTTTGGCTTTGCAGCTAGTGGGCATTGCGGCCATCGCACGCAACCTCAAAGGGCATGGCTTAGATGAAGGCATCTCAACGCGTTTATTGGTCTATGCAGCGACGCTCATCAATAGTGGCGTAGCCGCTAGAGATGCCTGCCGTATGGCATTGGTAAGACCGATTACCGATGACGCAGACATTCGTGACACACTCGATCATGCCATTGACGCTGTTTTTCCTTAAAGCCTGCGTTGTCTAGCGAGTAAATAGCGCTCATGGAAACCCCGGTACTAGCCAACCAAGCCGAGCGCCAGGCGCTTGATTGTGCTTTTGCGGGTGTGCAAAGGGTGTTTGATGACTGCTTGGCCTACGCTCGTAGCTTACTGAGCGCAGAAGGGGTTGCCGCTTATATTGAGGGCGCACGCGTCATAGGTAAGATGGGGCGCGGTGAGGCGCCTGTATTGGCGTTTCTTGAGGAAATGCCAGATGTGGCCGCTCAGCTTGGGGAAGACGTCATTGTCCATGTGGTCGAATTCACCCAAAAGTTATCACGCACGCCCAATGCCCAAGCGATTGCCCCATTTTTACAAAGTCTTGCTTCTGCTGCACGGGCATTAGAAAGTCAGCCGCTATTTAATGAATACCTACAATTGGTTTGGCAAACCATGGAACGCACCATGCCTAAGGTACATGGTATTGATACCATGTATAACAGCCCATGTTTGCCGGATTTTCTCAGAAGCATGTCGTTTCTGCTTGGTCAGTTATCGATAGGCGGTTTGCGCAATTGGGTGGACTATGGCGTTAAGGCTTACCCGAATAATCCTGACCGACAGTGTGAGTTCTTTTCACTACAATCCGCAGATAGTCGTGCAGTATTGCAGCGTGAGCGACATGGCACCTTACTGAAAGACAGTGAGCGTAAGCTCGATCTGTATTTGCGTGGCTTGTGGGATACGCAGGTGGATTTTCTGCCTTACTCCTTGGCGTTTGATGCAGTGCATCAACCCTTACCCTATCTGGATACGCCAGGGCTAGCGCAATGGGCCATTCATCTACCTGATGTGTATGATGACACGGCAAATGGCGTGCGTGGCATTGATCGTTACCGAGCGCTACTGGCACACTTTGCGGCACATCAGCGTTGGACTACCCATTTGGTGGCTGACAACTTTAGCCCGTTTCAGCGATTAGCGATTGAAGTGTTTGAAGATTCTCGCGTTGAGTATCTGGCGATGCAACAATACCCAGGCTTGAAAAATTTATGGGGTCAATTGCATCCAACTCCAGAAGAAGGGGCTTGCCCTGAGGGGTGGTCTGCCATCCGACATCGACTTGCGCTGTTATCACGGGCATTGTTAGATGACCAACATGGCTATACGCATTCCATTCTGCTCGAATACGTCGCTCACTTTCATCATCTCATGCTAGCGGGAAACACGCGCACCGATGATATGGTGCAACTAGGCCTCAGTTATATTGCACAAACGCGCTTACAGAGCGATCAGAGCGCAAATATTTGGTTCGAGGATGTTGAGGTGAGCTATCGTGATGATAATCGTCTGATGTGGCGTTTTATTGAAGAAGGCGATGAAGAGGAAACGACCAGTAGACCTACACCACCAAAACACAACGAGCACGCGGACACTTTATTGCCACCACGACTTTACCCTGAATGGGACTATAGCAGTCAGCACTATCGGCCTGATTGGGTCAGTGTCTATGAGAATTTGCATCCGCAGGGCAGTGTGGCCTTTATTGACGCCTTATTAGAGAAACATAGCGCGCTGGCTAAGCAGCTCAAACGTATCATCGACCTACTCAAACCGCAGCATAAAGTGCGGATTCGTTATCAAGAAGAGGGCGCTGAGCTCGATTTAGATATTGCGCTGCGTTCACTGATTGATTTAAAAAGTGGTAGCACGCCTGATGCGCGTATCAATATGAGTCACAAGCATGATGGGCGCAGTGTGGCGGTCTCTGTATTGTTGGATTTATCGGCATCGCTCGCCGATGTGCCTAACGGTTGCACGCAAACTAAATTGGAATTAAGCCAAGAGGCCGTGTCTTTGCTGGCATGGGCGATTGACGAGATGGGTGACCCATTAGCCATTAGTGGCTTTCATTCAAATACTCGCCATGAAGTGCGCTATTTGCACATTAAAGGCTTTAAAGAACAATGGAATGAGGATGTAAAAGGGCGCTTAGCCGCCATGGATGCGGCGTACTCAACACGTATGGGGGCTGCCATGCGCCATGCTGGACATTATCTTCAGCATCAAGCGGCGGATAAAAAATTATTACTGATTTTGACGGATGGTGAACCTTCAGACATTGATAGCAAAGATGAGCGCTTGTTAATTGAAGATGCGCGTATTGCGGTGCGCGAGCTTGACCAGAAGGGTATTTATACCTACTGCATTAACCTAGACCCGAATGCCGATGACTATGTGGCGGATATTTTCGGTAGCCATTACACGGTGATTGATCATATTGCCAAACTGCCTGAACAGTTGCCTAAACTGTTTATGCGTCTGACTAAATAAAGCTTAGTCTTTACCTAAGGCGCGGCGGTAGGCTTCTAGCTTGGTTTGGTAATTTTCTGCAACGCCATACTCTAAAAATTGTGCATAACGTTTATGCGTACCCAGTATTTTACGAGCATGCTTGATGGGGCAAAAATACTGTTCAGTGCGCGCAATAATTTCACTCACATAAGAAATCATGCCACTGCCGTAGGCGCAGTAGGTGCAATGAAATTTTTCGATAAAATTCAGGTAATGGAGCTGCTGCCTATCAAAAATAATATAGTCAGCGCGCCGGACTTTTTTGATGCCGTAAATGGGGAAACAAGTCATTTGATAAAAACTGACGAATACATCCGTCACCAGTAATGGAATAATCATCGAATAAATAATCGGCCCGGTAATTAAGTTCTGTGGGCGGTTAGTCACCAACCAGCGAAAGAAATTCTGTTTAAGGCGTCGATGGGTTTGTTTGATGGATTGCTCAAACTCGATGCGCTTGCCTTTGATTTGAAAAAACACAGTGGATTGTTGCTCGCCAAGCGCTTTACGCAAATCATCTTCAAGTGCAGTTATTTGCTCAAGCAATTGCTGGATAGGGTCGTTCATCTAAGGTTCCAATATCAAAACAGATTAGGCTAGTATAACGATATCTAGCCTTTAATGATGGTCGACAATTGCTTAAGTAAATGTCGACAAAAAGCCTAGGCATAAAAAATAGCAAAAGGTATACATGTCTGTATACTTTAGGCATAATATTTATAGTGTTCACTTTTACATTGAAAAGAGCGTTGTGATGATTCAGTCAACAATCAATCGGCAGTTAACCCCTGCTGTTGCCAAAGGGTTTGTATTGCTTAGTTGTTTAAGCATGCTGTCTTGTGCGGGCTTAGCCAATAAGCCTCTGAGTGTTTCGGGTGCTGATAAGGACTGGCCGAGCTTTGGTCGTGATTTTACCAATCAGCGCTTATCGCCACTGACACAAATCAATCAAGACAATGTAAAAGGGTTGAAGCTGGCGTGGCAATTTAAAAGTGGGGTGGCCGCCAGTTTTCAGGCGACGCCTATTGTCACTCAAGGCGTCATGTATGTGGCGCTGCCGTTTAATCATGTGGTTGCTTTAGATGCAAAAACTGGACAAGCGCTTTGGCGCTACAAGCATGAACGCAGAGCGAATTGGAAAATGTGTTGCGGCCCTGCCAATAGGGGCGTAGCGGTAAGTGATGGCAAAGTATTTATCGGCACGGTCGATGCTAGATTAATTGCGTTGGATGCTAAAAGCGGCAAAAAACTTTGGGATATTGATGTCGCGGACGATACCGCACTGACAGAAAATACCAGCTCATTAAGTAAGTCAGATGCTAAAAGTGCGAAAGAGGCCTATGGCGGCACCGGTGTAGGTATTGCAATGGCACCGGTGGTGTTTAATGGCAAGGTGATGGTAGGTATTACGGGGGTGGGCTATGGTTTGCATATCGCACAGCCCACACAATCTGCACCATTAGGTGCAGTGGTGGGGGTTGATGGACGTTATGGGCGCCCTGGCTTTTTAGCGGCGTATGATGTGAATAGCGGCAAGCGTGTCTGGCAGTTTGATACGATTCCTACGCAAGGTTGGGAAGGTGATTTTGTAGAAACGACTTCAGATGGCATTTCACTTAACCGTGATATTGCCGCTGAAAAAGCCAACGTCAAAAATAATATCGATGCATGGCGTTATGGGGGCGGTTCAGCTTGGAGTACGCCGGCGATTGATATTAACACCCATACGCTATTCTTTGGCACGGGTAACCCTTCACCGCAAATGAATGATATTTCGCGCCCTGGCGATAATTTGTACACCGTGTCATTGGTTGCACTCGATACTGAAACAGGTCAATTGAAATGGCATTATCAACAAGTACCCCATGATGTTTGGGGTTACGATTTAGCCAGCCCGCCAGTGTTGTTTGACTATCACACGGGCGGTCAGCCTATAGCAGCAGTTGGCCAAGCCAGTAAAACGGGTTGGTACTATGTGAATGATAGAACAACTGGCAAACTGTTGATGAAGTCAGACGCATTTGTGCCACAAAAGAACCTATTTGCCAAAGCCACTAAAGCCGGCACTGTACTTTATCCTGGCATATTAGGTGGCTCTAATTGGAGCCCGAGTGCCTTGGATGAGCGTAGCCAAACCAGTTATGTGGCAGGCATACACGCACCGGTCAAATATACACTGGTAGAAGAACCTGCAACAAGTGATACCGCAGCGATTCGCTATGCATCCTCTGAGCCAACGACAGACCCACGTTGGGGCGTGATATCCGCCATCAATTTAGCGACTGGTAAAATGCGCTGGCAAGTGAAAACCGAACAACCGCTGATGGGCGGCCTGTTGGCAACGCGTGGTGGCTTATTGTTTATGGGTGAGGGTAGCGGTAACTTTAACGCTTACAACAGCCAGACCGGCGCGCTGCTATGGCAAACCAAGGTGGATGCAGGAGTGAATGCGCCGCCGATTAGTTATGAAGTTGACGGGGTGCAATATGTCGCGGTTGCCGCGGGAGGTAATGCGATTTTTGGCTACACCGCTGGTGACAATATTGTGGTGTACGCCTTGCCAAAATAAGCGTCGCATACTGGCAAGCGCTATGAAAAATTTACTCCTCATTGTTTGTTTCGTCATTCAGTTGGCAGCTTGTGGACGTGATCCGCATTTTACGGCCTTGCCTGCCAAGGCTAATGTGGTGATTTTAGGCGATAGCTTGACGTATGGCACAGGCGCCAATAGTGGTGAGGATTACGCCAGCATACTGGCCGCTAAGACCGGTTGGCATATTGTGAATGCGGGCGTGCCAGGCAATACCTCGTCAGATGGCTTAGAACGCCTGCCAGCCATTTTGGCGGAGGGTCATATTGATTTACTCATTGTTGAACTGGGCGGCAATGATTTTATTCGACATGTGCCTGTCAAAGAAACCACGCAGCATTTAAAAACAATATTAGCGCAGGCTAAAGCCCAGCATATCCCCACGCTATTATTAGCCATCCCAGAATTCAGTCCGTTTGGCGCGGCTGTGGGGCATTTATCGGATCATCCGGTGTATGAAAAAATTGCCAAAGAGACGCAGACGCCTTTGGTGGAGGATATTTTTTCGGAGGTATTAGGCAACTATGCCTTGAAAGCAGACCCGCTACACCCGAATGCAGACGGCTATCGGATTGTGGCGGAAAATTTATACCAAGCGCTCATTAAGCTAGGATTTTTGACTCAACGCTAAGTGACTATTTAGTGTTTTAGTTTTAAGTAAAGCACCACACAGGCCAGTATTAAGGTAATGCTATTTGCCAAGATAATGGGCCAACTGCCTATCATCAGGCCATATACCAACCAACCCGCCACCCCTAAGCTAAATAAGCTGTACATGGGCAGTGACACGCCTGATAGGTCGCGTGTCTTCCAAGAGTGCAGGGCTTGCGGCACGAATGCCAGCGTGGTTAAAAATGCCGATAGATAGCCAACGAGATCTGCTGTGGTCATATTGAAGTGTTTGTGACGGTGTTTAAAAAATAAGGGCAAAAAAAATGACCCAATGAAGGGCCATTTTTTTGGATGCTGTGTAACTTAAGCTTTCTGAATGTTAGAAGCTTGTTTACCTTTTGGTCCGTCTGTTACGTCAAAACTTACGCGATCATTTTCTTTTAAGCTTTTGTAGCCGCTATCAACGATTGCTGAGAAATGAGCGAATAAATCGTCGCCGCCTGCATCAGGAGTAATGAAACCAAAACCTTTTGAATCATTAAACCATTTAACTAAACCTGTAGCCATATCTTATTCCATACTTTAAAAAAGGGAGGCACCCTAAATGAATGGGTTTTTAACAAAAAATCAGTTTTGACAACTAGACCAAATTAAACAACCAAACGCCGAAATTGCTTTTTACGGGGAAATGCTAAGTCTGTCAAGTATTATTTAGAGATTATTTGTAAAAATAATGCTTACGTGAAAAATGCCCTAATATTGGGCATAAAAAGTCATTCAATGGCTGAATCAAGCCGATGATTGCCAAATCAGTAGGGCAAGACTATAATGCGCGCGAGATAGGTGTTTACGTTGGTTAAGTACAACAACGCATTCAATTGAAATGGTGCTAAACGCCATGAGGTTGTTGCTAACACACCTACCTCATATTATTACTGGAGATATGTATTGGCTAAAGAAGAACTCATTGAGATGAATGGCGTGGTAATGGAAATATTACCCGATTCACGCTATCGCGTGACCTTGGATAACGGTCATAAGTTGATCGCCTATACAGGTGGCAAGATGAAGAAAAATCACATCCGTATTCTAGCGGGTGACAAAGTGACTTTAGAGTTATCGCCGTATGATATTAATAATGGCCGTATTACCTTTAGGCATATTGAAGCAGGCGGCGCGACTTACACGCCAAGAAAACGTACTTATTAATCTACACTCGCTGAATATTCAGCGTATCTAATTCAGTGAAGCGGGTCAGTTGATTTAAGCCTTTAGTTAACTTCAATCATGTGGCCTGCCACTTGCACCGTTTGACCGCGACGAATTTTAGCGGTTTTTCTAGATTCAACTACACCATCTACTTGCACTAATCCTTCTGCGACCATCGTTTTACCACGCCCGCCGCTATCGGCCAAGCCTACTAATTTAAGCAAGTTACATAGCTCAACGTACTCGGTGCTTAACTCAAATGATAGGGTTTGCGCCATGCTGATGTTCCTTTATTCTAAGTGGGTGTCATTTTAGCATTCTTGCCCGAGAAATGAATGACTAATACCCCTTAGACTTGATTTGTAATTTTATGTAAACCTGTTAGTCTTGTGGTTATTACATAAAATACACACTTAAGATTAACGATTAAGGCTTACACGATGAAAAAGATACTAATTGTCGATGATCATTCAAACCTGCGCCAATTAATTCGTGTAACTTTAAGTCAAGATTTTGAAATTCTAGAGACCGATAACGGCGTCACTGCACTCAGCATTATTCGTAATAGCATGCCTGATTTAGTGGTGCTGGACATCATGATGCCAGGGCAATACGATGGTTTAGCGGTGTTGGACATCATGAAGTCGGAATCACAGCTCAAAAATATTCGGGTGATTATGGTCTCGGCACGGGGTCAGTTGGCAGATTTTAACGATGCCATCAAACGCGGTGCAGACGATTATTTCATTAAACCGTTTAGTCCTATGAAATTGGCCGCCG
>SESD01000167.1_pt1 | contig 40299 bp, 28 predicted proteins | sample 3171411 | NCBI WGS metagenome assembly SESD01 (sample SAMN06051880, study PRJNA518727) | freshwater metagenome | biome: subpolar coniferous forest; feature: holomictic lake; material: water; isolation source: holomictic Lake 442, 16.5 m depth | place: Canada: near Kenora, Ontario | collected...
TATTTGGAAACGATTAATACTACAACGACTACAACTACTGGCATTGGTAAGAAAGCGGTAACCACAACTACAACTAAAGCAGTACCAGGCAAGCAGATGATTCCAAATAACAAGCCCACGACTGCAGAACTGCAAGCGGCTGTGCATAGAACCTTCGCCTTTGGCCGCTCTTCGGGTACCGATGCGTCGCCTTGGACCATTAAAACCGATGATCTGTCAGGCGGTGGCTTGTCAGCTGATGCACATAGGGTTTCTGCAGCTCCAGAGCTTCCAGTTAAAGGTGAATTAGGTAAAGTCGAAATCTGGCATATTACCGGTTCCGCAGGTTGGACCCATCCGGTGCATGTGCATTTTGAAGAAGGCCAAATCCTGAAACGCGGCGGTGTCGCGCCTCCAATCTGGGAAAAATATGCGCGTAAAGACGTGTATCGTGTAGGCCCTATTGCCGATAGCACCACCAGTGTTGATATCGCAATACGCTTTAGGGAGTTTGCCGGTACTTATGTTGAGCATTGTCATAATACCCAACATGAAGACCATGCGATGTTGTTACGCTGGGATCTTGAACATCCAGGTCAAACCCAACGTTTTGCTACACCGATCCCCGACTGGAATGGCGTCACTTATATTCCGAGTGTCAGCTTACCGACTGTTAAAACCGGTGATTTGACGGCAAAGGCAAAGTTTGTATTACCATAGGCAGTAAGTTGCGGAGGTTGGGTTAACAGCTTTTTTGTTAACCCAACTTATTGTTGCCAATAAGTTTGAAAGGTCGGTTTGCCAAATGGATGGTAAACCGGCCTTTTTATTATTTACCATTTAAGATTACAGTTTCAAAGGCTGGGTTAACAACCTTATCGTTAACTCAACATTCCTATGTAAAAAATTTAGAGTGTTAAAAAGCTCAGGTTGCCGAATTTACGTTAATCTGACCTTTTTAATATTGGCCATTCACTAGTTAGTGATTTTGGGAGCGCACTTACAATCCCAAGCACATTCTTCGGCTCACTGCTGTAGCGAATTTGAGATGAGCAGCGGGATCAAATGGAGAGTCTATATTTCGTGCCAAATTTGAAGCTTGCCAAAGTGCCGGTAGTGAAGACGGTTTAGGCCAGACTAGCTGATTAACGGCAAAGATCCGGTAGCGCTTAATTTGTAAAAGAAATATAAAGAGTTTCACATGCCTAATTTGCGTCTTCAAGACAGTAAAGTAGATGAGGTGATTGGGTATTTTGAAGAAAAAGACAAGGCGGTTAAAGAGTAGTTTGCGGCCTGGGCGTATAAGGCTTTACTTATACATCCAACAAAAATAGCTTTGTAGAATGGGTTGCCTTTATCAAACTTTGAATTTAGCGGGTTCTTTTAAAAAGTTTACAAAGATCTAGGCTTAACTTTAGAAATTAACTTACAAACAGGATCAATCGCGTCAATTAAGGTCAGTCAATTGATCAAACTTATCCTCCTGTCTGCTACCGAGCAACGTGAGGGCAATGGTCAAACAATAGATAGCGATCAGGCCTAGGCTTGATCTCTCTTAATCCAGTTGTTTAACCTCTATTAATTAATCGTAAAAAACGAAAAAATTAAAAACAGTGCCCTCTTAAATGGACAACATCCTGATTATATTTCAAACTCAGATCGCTGGTGACCCAAATTAAGCAATTCCTGCATCCATTTTGGCGCCACACCACGGCCAGTCCAGGTTTTATCATTATCTACCGGGTGAATATATTTAATGGGAACTTTTACTCCTTTACGAACCGATTTTTTCTCAGTTTCATGGATTTCAACATTAACATTAATGGAAGCCGCCAAATCTCTAATCTGTGAAATAACTTCCTTATGAATAAGAGCCTGTTTATTCTTTAATACTTTTTCCACATTTTCAATAATAGACTCTAAATCATGAATCGATAGGTGTTTATACTCTGTCATAATTGCCTCTTTAAAAATAAAAATTAATTGAACTAGATTCAATTTTAAAATTAAAATAACTAAAAGGCAATATATATTACTTAATTTATAGTATCTAATATTATTTAACTTCGAATGTTTTCTCGCTTAATATTCGATTAGTCTGATCAAACATTCTTACAGTCCACTTCCCTTTATCCTGCTCAGACAATAACTTTCTACTGGAAGTACGCCATGTATCGCCCAGTATATCAATCGACTGCCTTGAAACACGCGAACCATTTTTCAACCATTCATGGTGAACCTGACCGCCTTTCATCGCTTTTATTTCAGTAAAATAATAAATCCAGGTTGGCTTTTTACCACTAATTTTTACCGTTCCTGCTATTTCGCCTGCAGGTTCTTTATTACTTACCGAGTAAGTTAACAAAGACCTCGTAACATTATTTATAGGGTCATGCCCCTTAGTATTTTTTTCAATAACCGATTTCTTTACAGATTCTGGACCTGGAGTTTGTTTGTTTTTATGGGAGAGTTCCTTATTGGGATTAACTGAAGGCTTAACTTCGGAACCCAATGACCTTACAGACTCGGTATTTTTTATAAAAGAATCTTTAATATCAAGTGGTGGAGATACTTCTTTTTTAATTTCAGGCAAAGCTAAAACAACATTATCTGATTCAAGTTTTTGCCCCTCCCTATTGCTAAAATATATCAACGAAAGCAAAACAAGAATCACAGCACCCGCGGCAAATGCTATCCTCTTGACATTCCATTCTGTTATTATCCGTGGTGCCAAATGCCTTTCGACTTTTCCTGAAACCGGATAATTAACTTTTATTACAATATTTCTTTTGTCTGCCATAAAATCAAACTCTAAGTGAAAATGATGAACGAACCTTGTTAAATCCAAGAACCCGATTTTTTATCAATGTACGTGTTAAACATTGGTAATATACTACTTAAACTGTTCAGACAAAGACAAAATCCTTACCGATCAAATTGGACGCCAATAATGAGTAAGCTGCTTAAACTTTTTCAAGATTCTTCTTCATTCTATGGCAGCAATGCCACTTTTGTTGAAAATTTATACGAACAATTTCTCGAAGACCCGGATTCAGTAGAGGCAAGCTGGCAAAAACAATTTAGTGAAATACATAACGGCACAGAATTTGAGACCCCTCACAGTCCTGTCGTTGAGCGTTTCGCCCAACTTGCACTTAAATCGGAAGGCAGGCTGGCTAAATTACAGGGCTTTACCGAAGAAAGTGTCAAAAAACAATCGGCTGTTGCCCGACTTGTTAATCACTACAGGGTTCGCGGTCATCAGATTGCCAGCAACAATCCATTGGGTAAAACCTTGCCCCCCCCTCCCGACATGGATCCTACTTACTATGGCCTTTCTGAACCAGACATGGATACCCTGTTCGATACGGGCTCACTCTATGGGGTAAACCGCTTGCCTTTACGCGATATTATTGCCAACCTGAAGGCAATTTACTGCGGTAGCATCGGTTCTGAATACATGCACATCGTCGACACACAGGTCAGACGCTGGATTATAAACCGCCTGGAAAGCGCCAAATCCAACCTGGAACTGGAGCCTGAAAAAAAACGCTGGTTACTTGAACTGCTTACCGCTGCGGAAGGCATTGAAAGCCACTTGCACAATCGTTTTGTCGGCCAAAAACGCTTTTCTCTGGAGGGTGGCGAATCGCTGATTCCAATTCTGGACGAATTGATTCAAGGTTTTGGAAGCAAAGGCGTTAATGAAATAGTAATCGGCATGGCGCATCGTGGCCGCTTGAATGTGCTGGTCAACATTCTTGGAAAAAGTCCTGCCAGTCTGTTTAATGATTTTGCCGGTACCTCACCACTTTCGCCGGGCGTCAGCACCGGTGACGTAAAATATCACATGGGCTTTTCTTCGGATATCAGCACACCAGGTGGCCCTGTACATTTAACACTGGCCTTCAACCCCTCGCATCTGGAGATCATCAACCCGGTTGTCGAAGGCTCGGTTAAAGCACGTCAGGACAGAGCCGGTGAAAACGGCACCAACACGGTCATTCCTATCTTGATACATGGCGATGCGGCATTTTCCGGTCAAGGCATCATCATGGAAACCTTGAACATGTCACAAACCCGCGCTTTCTCGACAGGCGGTACTGTTCATATTGTCATCAACAACCAAATCGGCTTCACTACAAGCAATCCTCAGGATGCTCGCTCGACCTTATATTGCACCGATGTTGCCAGCATGATTCAGGCCCCGGTGTTTCATGTCAATGGCGATGATCCTGATGCCGTTATCTTTGTCACCAAACTGGCCTTGGATTACCGCATGATTTTCAAAAAGGACGTGGTTATCGACCTTATTTGTTACAGACGCCTGGGGCATAATGAAGCCGACGAGCCGTCAACCACTCAACCGTTGATGTATAAAAAAATTCGCAAACTGAAAACGACGCGAAAACTATATGCTGAAAAACTGATTAAAGACGGACTCATTTCTGCGCAGCAAGTAACTGAAATGGAATCAAACTACCAACAATTACTGGAAGACGGAACTGTTGTTTCCAAATCTATTTTAAACAATGGTCCTTATCCTTACACAAACCAATGGAACAACTTTCTTAACACCAACTGGAACGTTGCCTGTAACACTTCAGTAACGATGGAGCATTTGCGCTTTTGTAATGACAGAATGCAACGCTTACCTACCGGCTTTGAGTTACATCCCAGAGTCGAAAAAGTCATGGAAAATCGCCGTAAAATGGCGGCAGGAGCCATGCCACTGGACTGGGGCTTTGCCGAAAATATGGCCTATGCAACTCTGCTGATGGATAAATACCACGTCCGTCTCACCGGACAAGACGTAGGGCGCGGCACTTTTGTGCATCGCCATGCGGTTTTGCATAGTCAAATACAAAATAAGACCTATACGCCGATTAAGCATCTGGACAAAGATCAAGGCACTGCACAGATTTTCGACTCACTGCTTTCTGAAGCAGGCGTATTAGGTTTTGAGTATGGTTACAGCACCACGATGCCGAATACCCTGGTTATTTGGGAAGCCCAATTCGGCGATTTTGCCAATGGCGCACAAGTAGTTATCGATCAATTTATAAGCTCCGGAGAAACTAAATGGGGGCGTATGTGTCACTTGGTCATGTTGTTACCACACGGATTTGAAGGTCAGGGTCCTGAACACTCGTCGGCTCGCCTAGAACGCTATCTTCAACTCTGTGCTGAACATAATATTCAAGTTTGCTGCCCAACAACGCCCGCACAAATATTTCATTTGCTGCGTCGCCAAATGCTGCGTCCCTATCGAAAGCCACTGATAGTAATGAGTCCGAAAAGTTTATTGCGCCATAAACTTGCAGTTTCTACGCTTGAAGATCTTACCAACGGGCAATTTATGCCGGTGATTGGCGAGCAAGACGACGTCAACCCAAAAAAAGTCACACACCTGGTTATGTGTGCCGGCAAAGTCTATTACGATCTGATCGAAACCAGGCGCCAGGATGATCTTAAACACGTTGCTATTGCCCGCATCGAGCAACTTTATCCCTTCCCGGATGAGTTATTCAAAGCAGAAGTTGCTAAATACCCTCAACTTAAAGAATTTATCTGGTGCCAGGAAGAACCACAAAATCAAGGCGCCTGGTATCAATCAAACCATCACTTTCGTGTTAATCTTTCTCCCAAAATCGGTATCTCCTATGCAGGTCGAGATGCATCGGCAGCACCCGCTGTCGGTAATTTCCGCGTGCATATAGAACAACAAAAAGCTGTCGTTAAATCGGCGCTCTACGGCAAATCTTCAGGAAAATAATAATGAGCATTGAAGTCCTAGTCCCTCACCTACCCGAATCTGTTTCTGATGCAACACTGATTACCTGGCATAAACAGGCCGGTGACACTGTCATTAAAAACGAAAATCTCGTTGATCTTGAAACAGACAAAGTGGTGCTTGAAGTGCCGGCTCCGGAATCAGGCGTTTTAATCAAGCTACTAAAAAGTGACGGCTCGATTGTGCTTGGTGGCGAAGTATTAGCCTTGCTGGAACCTAGCATCCTGAAACCTGGCGAACAAAGTGATAGCTCCATTTCAGAATCCGAAAATGAAGAATCAGACATACCTTTAAGCCCTTCAGTACGCAGACTAATTACTGAAAATGCGCTGGATCCTTCTTTAATAAAAGGCTCAGGAAAAGAGGGACGCCTGACTAAAATCGACGTTTTGGATTATCTGCATAAAAATACACTACAAGAAGCGCAACTCATTGCACCAGCCGCCGCTGCTCCAATTGCCCCAACAAAAACGGTCGAAATACCAGCGGTTATTAAAAGTGAAACTGCAAGCAGCGGGCTTTTAAATCTAAGACCTGAACAACGTGTTCCGATGACCCGACTCAGGGCCAAAGTGGCAGAACGCCTGTTACAGGCACAGCAAAATGCAGCCATGCTGACTACTTTTAATGAAGTCAACATGCAAAACGTAATTGATCTTCGTAATCAGTACAAAGAACGCTTTGATCAAAAGCATCATGTAAAACTTGGCTTTATGTCTTTCTTTGTTAAAGCGTCGATTGAAGCTTTAAAACGCTTCCCAGCGATAAACGCCTCCATTGATGAAAACGATATTATCTACCACGGCTATTATGACATTGGCATTGCTGTCAGCACTGAGCGAGGCCTGATTGTGCCAGTCTTGCGCGACGCCGATCAACTGGACTTTGCCGGCATCGAACAAAGTATTGTCGAATTTGGTGCAAAAACCAAAGCGGGTGCCTTGACCTACGAAGATCTGAAAGGCGGCACCTTTACCATTACCAACGGCGGTATCTTCGGTTCCATGTTATCGACGCCCATACTTAATCCACCACAATGCGCAATTTTAGGGATGCACGCCATCAAGGAACGCCCTGTGGTCGAAAACGGGCAAATTGTTATCAGACCTATCATGTACCTGGCGTTGTCTTATGACCATCGCCTGGTTGACGGTCGTGAAGCCGTGCAATTTTTAGTTACCATCAAAGAATGTTTGGAATCGCCAGCCCACCTTTTGTTGAACATCTAAAACCATGCCAATCAAAAAAACGCAATTGTATGACGTCATAGTTATAGGTGCTGGTCCGGCCGGTTACTCAAGCGCTATTCGCTGCGCAGAGCTTGGCCTGAAAACCGCGTGCATTGATAACTGGCTTGATAAAAAAGGCCAAAGCAGTCTGGGCGGCACTTATCTTAACGCTGGCTGTGTTGCGTCTATTGCATTACTGGAATCCGCTAAAATCTACGAGTTGCTAACAAACAATATCAAGGAGCACGGTATAGAGGCTGAGACTATTTCTTTGGATATTGCGTTGATGATGCAACGCAAAAACCAGATTGTTGCCAATCTCAGCCAGCAAATAGCCGATGCGTTTTCTACACACAATATTGCTCATATACAGGCCGAGGCAAAAATAATTTCAGAACGACTAGTCGAAATAACCCCAACTGACCGGTCCGCTACGTCAATACTCGAAGCCAAACACATCATTCTGGCAACCGGTTCATCGCCGATAGATTTGGCCTGTGCCCCCATAGATAACGAATTTATTATTGATTCCACCATGGCTTTAAATCTCCATCAAGTACCTAAGCGCCTGGCAATCATTGGCGCCGGTATTATTGGACTTGAATTGGCTAGCATCTGGAGCCGATTAGGTGCAGAAACAATTCTGTTGGAAGCTCAGGAATCATTTTTAAGTTTCGCTGATCAGCAAATTGCCCAAAAGGCTTATCGCATCTATTCCGAGCAGGGACTTGAACTACGCTTGGGCACTCGAGTCATTTCTGCCAAAAAAGGCAGCAAAAAAGTGACTGTTGAATATCAGGACAGTGAAGGAACGCATGCTCTGCGAGTCGATAAACTGATCGTGGCATCGGGTCGAAAACCCAACACCGAAAACCTAGCGGCAGCTGAAGCTAATTTACTGCTTGATGAAAATGGCTATATTCATGTCGATGAAAACTGTCGAACTAATTTGCCTGGGGTATATGCCATTGGTGACCTGACTTTACTGGGCCCCATGATTGCTCATAAAGGCATCGAAGAAGGTCTGTTTGTTGCTGAACAAATTGCTGGCATTCATAACTCAGTCAACTACAACGTCTTGCCCAGTGTTGTGTTTACAGACCCTGAAATCGCCTGGGTAGGTCAGACTGAACAAGCGTTGAAAGCGATGGGTGAATCCATCAAAATTGGTATTTTTAAAATAAAAGATACCGCACGGGGACAAGCTATCAGTAAAACTGAAGGCATGGTAAAGATCATCACTCATGCTGAAACTGATACCATCCTCGGGGTTCATATCATAGCCTCTCAAGCCTCGGAAATGATTGCCGAAGCCGTGCTGGCCATGGAGTTCTCGGCTAATAGTGAAGACCTGGTCAGAACCATACATGCCCACCCTACCCTTTCCAAAGCCATACATGGCGCAGCGCTGGCGCTTAAAAACAAGGTTTAGCTAACTACAAAACAAAAAAAATTAAAGAAGGTTCCACGGCGTCTTTCAGGATCATTCTGTGGTATTTGCAATAATCCTGTGTATCCGTTTAGAGCTAATTGCAATAATTATCAAAATAAATGGAATTGAAATACCTTCAACAATAACCGGATTAATTTTCCAACCTCCAACATGGAAGGCTTCGGCTATTTTACCAATAAGACTGGTGGCATAATAAGTGATCGCGACCATCGAAATACCCTCAACCATTTGCTGCATCCGCAACTGCATCTTTGCTCGTAAAGCCATTGATGTAAGCAAACCCTGATTTTGTTTTTCGATAATAATATCAACACGCGTTCGAAGCAACTGACTGGCGTTACTAACTCTTTCAGAAAGCAGGGTAAATCGGTGCGAGGTAGATTGACAGGTATTGATAGCCGGTTCCAGTCGCCGCTTTATAAACTCGCCCAGGGTCTGAATACCCTGAATTCTAACTTCGCGTAAATCATTAACCCGTTGTTCGACCAATTGGTAATAGGCACTGGCGGCGGCAAAACGGAAGTGATTACTGGAGATATAATTTTCAACTTCAGCCGCGAGAGTGGTTAGTTCATCCAGTAATTCACCATCGTTATGATCAGCCAGCGTCATTGAATTAGTAATGGTATATAACTGCCGATCACATTTTTTTAATGCAGGATATAGTTTTCGTGCGATTGGAAAAGCCAGCAACGCCAGGACGCGATAAACCTCAATTTCAAACAAACGTTGCAATAAACGCCCCGCCTGCTCTGCTCTCAATCCATGATTAATAATCAAAAATCGGCTAAACCCGTCAACGTGTATACGAAAATCTGTAAATACTGAGGCAGCCCCGCCTGTTACTTTTGAACCAATCACCGGATTACCGTCAAACCAGTCAGAAAATAACGACAAGTCCATGTTCTCCTGATAGTTAATATCGCTCGGTGAAACAATGGTTGCATGAACCGCAACGATAACTTGCCCTGTTAATTGGGACAACCAATCGAGCGGAACCTTTTTTAAGGCAGAATCCTCAAAAGGATCATTCGGCGTATCATGCACATAGAAGCTGTAAGCACTAAATTCGCCATGTTGTTCCCAGCGTATTTGAAAAGAATTAAAAGTTGCACTAAAGTGATCCGCTTCCTTTTCAGGGGGAGCCAGTCCGAATCTTTGGCAAAGTGTTGCTAAATGCACTCGTTCCTGCATTTTTTCGTCACTGGAAAGTAATAACGCCAGATGACTGGCCCTAACAGGCAAGTCAAGATTAAACGGGGCTCGGGCATGAACTTCGTTATGAAGAACAAAACGTTGCGGGTGGTTACCGGGGATGGGGAATAAAGTCGTCACAGTTGTTCTTTTAAACTAAGGATTAATGTCTCTAATTTAACCTAAAAACTTCAATTCCGCTCGGCTAATATTTGAGACTTGACACGTTTTAACTCTAAATTCGAAGATCCCAAACACCCTAAACCGACTCTTTGCCCCAAGTTAACCACAGAAAATATCACCTTAGATTTTTACTCTTTTAATATTTCTGCAAAAAAAAATATAATGCGGTATAATCCCCTGATAAACAAACACATTTCTCCGCGCTTTGGCGCCTTCTAGCTTCCAACAGGTAAATACATGTCCAATGATGTTTCTCCAATACCCTCTTTCCGTGATTTAGCTCTGATCGAACCGGTGCTAAGAGCACTGGAAGATGTCGGTTATGAAACACCTTCTCCAATACAAGCACAAACCATCCCGCTCCTACTAAAAGGTAAAGACGTTCTGGGGCAAGCACAAACAGGAACCGGCAAAACTGCCGCTTTTGCGTTACCAATATTATCGCGCATTGACCTTAATAAAAAAGACCCGCAAGTTTTGGTGCTGGCACCAACACGTGAATTGGCTATTCAGGTAGCCGAAGCGTTTCAGCGTTATGCCTCACATTTAAAGGGCTTTCATGTTCTGCCAATTTACGGCGGACAAGATTACAGCACCCAGTTACGACAGCTAAAACGCGGCGCTCATGTCGTTGTCGGTACTCCGGGTCGGGTTATGGACCACATGCGCAAAGGAACGCTAAATCTTAAAGGTTTAAGCTACCTGGTTCTTGATGAAGCCGATGAAATGCTACGCATGGGTTTCATTGATGACGTGGAATGGATTCTGGAACAAATCCCGGAACAAAGGCAAATCGCGTTGTTTTCTGCAACCATGCCTTCCGTTATACGTAAAATTGCCCAGCAATATCTGAAAGATCCTGAGCATATCACCATTAAAGTCACCACGGCCTCCGCTGAAAATATCCGTCAACGCTATTGGCTGGTAAGTGGTGTGCATAAACTGGATGCATTGACCCGAATTCTGGAAGCAGAAACTTTTGACGGCATGATTATCTTCGTCAGAACTAAAACTGCAACCGTTGAACTGGCAGAAAAACTGGAAGCGCGCGGTTATTCCGCCGCAGCGATTAATGGCGATATGTCTCAAGCGCTTCGTGAACGCGCTATTACCAACCTGAAAAACGGCAAACTGGATATCTTGATTGCGACTGACGTTGCCGCTCGTGGATTGGATGTAGACCGTATTACTCATGTCGTTAACTATGACATACCTTACGATACAGAATCTTATGTTCACCGTATCGGAAGAACAGGTCGTGCCGGACGAACTGGCGACGCTATTTTGTTTATTGCCCCCAGAGAAAGAAATCTGCTGGCTAATATCGAAAAAGCGACCAAGCAAAAAGTTGAAGAAATGGGTTTACCTTCAACAGAAGTTATCAATAACAAACGTATTGCCCGTTTCAAACAAAACATTACCGATACGCTAGCCGCGGAAGAACTGAGCTTCTTCAGCCAGTTGATCGAACAATTCCAGCAAGAGCATAATGTATCTGCACTGGAAATAGCTTCAGCACTGGCTAAACTGGTACAGGGCAACACGCCTTTATTAATGCAGAATCTGCCAAAAAGGCCAAAAGATAGCCGTGACGACAGACCTTCACGAGATGATCGCCCCTCAAGATCCGAACGATCTGACAGACCCCAAAAAGACCGCAAACCAAAGCGTGTATTCCCCGGTGGCGCAGATATTGAAATGGAAACCTATCGGATTGAAGTTGGACATAATCATGGCGTTAAGCCGGGTAACATCGTCGGCGCTATAGCCAATGAATCCGGAATTGATGGTGATCATATTGCCCGCATCAGAATCCAGGATGACTACAGTACGGTTGAATTACCGGCAGGCATTCCCAAGGAATTATTTGAGGAATTGAAAAAAGTCAGAGTAGCTGGCCAACAACTCAATATTTCAAAAATGAGTGAAGGCGCAAAAAAAGCGGCCAAAGATGACGATGACGCAAAAAAAGTAGACAAAAGCAAAAAAAGAGTTGGTTCAACGTCCAGACGGGCAAAACCGAAAGCCGAAGATTAATTATTGACCCTAAAACCACGAAGTGAAGGAAAAGATTTAGATTTTCACTTCCTTCGTGATTTTACCGACTTACAGATTCCAGATACACTCAACCCCAGATTTTTCAATTGCCTCCAAACCCTGTTGATGGGCTATTAATTCCTCTTCCGAACAGCTAATGACTTTTAAAGCAGGTCGATCTTTCATCACATATTTTATCTGGCTTTTTAGCTGATCCGACTCCGCTTGAGATTCATCAAGCAAAGAAGACTGTCCACCGGTCATCAACAAAAACACATCCGCCAGAATTTCAGCATCAAGCAACGCGCCATGTAATTCTCGGTGACTATTATCGATACTATAACGCTTACACAAGGCATCCAGACTATTCCGCTGTCCCGGATGCTTTTTTCTGGCATAGGCCAGAGTATCAAATACCTTGCTGTATTCGGTTACCGCTCCTATGTGATTATTCAACTTTGAGAATTCGGCATTGATAAAACCGACATCAAATGGCGCATTATGAATAATCAATTCAGCGCCCTGAATAAAAGCAATAAAGTCCTCGGCAATACCTGAGAATACTGGCTTATCTGCCAAAAACTGATTGGTGATACCATGAACCTCAATAGCCCCGACATCAATAATCCGCTCAGGATTAATATACGTATGAAAACGCCTGCCGGTTAAACGACGATTGACGACTTCCACGCAACCAATCTCGATAATTCTATGTCCTTCCTGAGGATTTAAACCGGTAGTCTCAGTGTCTAAAACCACCAATCGATTTGTAAACGTACGTTTATCCATATGCAAGCTTCCTGTTTAATCAATTTACCCTAAGCTGTGAATGACTATATGACTAGCATTTACCCAATTTTTATTTTCAAGTATAAATGTTTTAAATCAACACTTCTTATTAATTCAATAATTCAGACTGTTAAGTAGCCACTAACAAAAGTTGACGCTATCTTTCATCAATTTTCTGTTAGAATTTAATCTTAGCGTTTAGTGTTTACAGCTATCAAGCACAAAACTTTCTTTAAAGAATTTCAGAAAATCTTGTTATGACTATCAAAAAACAACAACCTGACAGAAGCAAACTGGACCAAATCGTAACCGAAGCACGCCGCTCCCAGGAACTGAGAGAACAATCATATCGCGGCCAGGCTCTTAAATTATATCCTTGGGTTTGTGGTCGTTGCGCCAGAGAATTTGACCACAAAAATCTGACCGAGTTGACAGTGCACCATAAAAACCACAATCACGATGAAAATCCGTCGGATGGTAGCAACTGGGAATTATTATGTCTTTATTGTCACGACAATGAACATTCAAGATACGAAGAAACTCGCTTTGATGGCGCTAAAACTGATAAATCATCCAGCAATACTGCAACTCACAATCCCTTTGCTGATTTAAAATCCATGCTGGGTAACAAAAAATAAGCGCTTGAAGTCATTTAAAGCGAGTTTGTCTTTGATAAAAACCGCGCCGTTGAATTTCAAAACCATTTCTACAACAGGATTCAATCAGATAATCCCGAAATTGGGGATAATTCTGTTCAAAAAAGATCCCGTATTTAAAGGGTAACGGAATAGCTGAAATCAAATCGCCAGGAAACAGTTCCACAAACTCAGCTTCCTGGAAATTACGTTGTTTATTAAAGGTATGCACAACCTGCCCATTAAGGAAAAAACTTTCGCCCTGATCAAAAAAAAGCGTAATTTTAAGGTGGTGGTTTATTTTCAGGGACTGATTACTATAAATTGCAACGCCCTGTTTACTTACGTTAATTATTTTTACCGGCTGAAACGGGTTTAAAAAAACAGGCGTTTCTTTCATAACGAACTTGTTGCCGAGATGACTTCGCTTCCATAACGCGCCTGTAAGCTGGATTAAATAATCGCCCCTTCATTATGAAACCAATTTGATTAGTCTGGTTAAATTGCTGATTGTTGATTCAAAAACGCATGAAAAGGATTTAGCGCACATAATAGGGCCAAAGCTGCCAATTATCTATACGTATCAATACCTAAACCAATTCCCCAAATGGTAAATAAACCAGCGTACAAAAAACTTTTTATCAAGGGCACCCCAACGGCAACCCTCTATAAAATTAACAATTATTTTAAATTATCGATCAACACATCAGCAAACTCGCTGCATTTAACTTCCGTCGCCCCGTCCATCAACCGGGCAAAATCATAAGTCACCTGTTTGCTGGCAATGGCAGCGTCCATTGCTTTAATTACCGCATCAGCCGCCTCAGTCCAACCCATATAACGAAGCATCATTTCGCCTGACAGGATTAACGAACCGGGATTAACTTTATCCAGGTCGGCATATTTTGGCGCAGTTCCATGAGTCGCCTCAAAAACGGCGGTGCCCGTCTGATAATTAATATTGCCACCGGGCGCAATGCCAATACCACCAACTTGTGCCGCCAAGGCATCAGATAAATAATCGCCATTTAAATTTAAAGTTGCGATCACATCAAAATCTTCAGGACGGGTCAGTACTTGCTGCAAGGTAATGTCCGCGATGGCGTCTTTGATTAAGATACACCCATTTGCCAGCGCATCAGCCTGAGCTTTATTGGCTGCCTCTGCGCCAAATTCGGCAAGCGTTTTTTCCCATTGCCCCCAGGTATAGACCTGCTCAGGATATTCTCGTTCGGCCAGTTTGTAAGCCCAGTTCCGAAAAGCACCTTCAGTAAACTTCATAATATTGCCTTTATGGACAATGGTAAGAGATTTACGTTTATTGGTAATCGCATAGTCAATAGCCGAACGGACAAGACGTTCGGTGCCTTCCTGCGACACTGGCTTAATACCAATACCCGATGATTCAGGAAAACGGATTTTTGCATACTGCTTGGGAAAGTTCTCTTTTAACAGCTGCAAAAAAAGCAACACCTCATCACTACCTTGTTCAAACTCGATACCGGCGTATATATCTTCAGTATTTTCCCGAAAGATAACCATATCGACAGCGCTCGGATTTTTTACCGGCGAGGGAACGCCGCTAAACCACCTTACCGGTCTTAAACAAACATACATATCAAGCAGTTGGCGTAAGGCAACATTTAAAGAGCTAATCCCACCGCCTATTGGGGTCGTTAAAGGCCCTTTAATGGACACCAAAAAATTTTTACAGGCATCGACAGTTTCATCAGGTAACCAGGTATTTTTAAGTCGATAAGCCTTTTCACCGGCATACACTTCCATCCAGTGAATTTTCTTTTGTCCCGAATAAGCATAGGAAACTGCCGCATCCAAAACACGAACCGTGGCGCGCCAAATATCAGGGCCGGTACCATCACCTTCAATAAAAGGAATGATCGGATTGTCCGGCACCAGTAAAACACCGTTGTGCATGGTGATAGCACTGCCGTTTGAGGGGGGATTGAGAGTAAAGCCAGCCATAACATCTCCTTATAAATAACACAAAATATGCAACATAAGGTAGTGACGTCGCAACGCACCAAAAGCAGGCGTATTAAGCGACGTCTCCACGGACTTTTTCCATCATAACAAATGCAAAGCGATTTGTACCTTTTAACCTCCAAGACTGGATAAATACAGGCTTATGGCACTATAATTGATTGAACAGCTTTTTTTAACCCATGGAGAAGTAAATGCATATAGTTACATTGATAAAAGGTGATGGTATTGGTCCATCAATAATGAATGAAGCTGTCAAAGTGATTGACGCATCGGGCGTAAAAATTCAGTGGGAAGAAGCACATGCCGGCATGGCCGCTTTTGAAAAATTTGGCACACCGCTGCCAGATGAAACAATGGCCTCAATTGATAAAACCCGCCTGGCCTTTAAAGGCCCGTTAACCACGGGTGTTGGTGGCTCGGGTTTTAGAAGCATCAACGTGGCATTGCGCCAAAAGTATGAGCTGTATGCCAATGTCCGGCCCGCTAAAAGCTGGCCCGGTGTAAAAACCCGTTACGACGACGTTGACATTGTTATCGTTCGGGAAAATACCGAAGGACTGTATGCGGGACTTGAGCATTATCTGACCCCTAAAAAAGACATCGCCGAAAGCCTGGCTGTTGTTACCCGAGCCGGTTCGGAACGCGTCATTGAATATGCTTTTAAATATGCGCGGGATAACAAGCGCAAAAAAGTCACCGTTTGCCATAAAGCCAATATTTTAAAATTCACTCAAGGACTATTTTTGGATGTCGCTAGAGAAACTGCGGCGCGCTATCCCGACATCCAGTTTGACGAAAAAATTATTGATGCAGCCTGTATGCACATGGTTATGGACCCGTCTCAGTATGATGTTATCGTTTGTACCAATATGTTCGGCGATATTTTGTCCGATTTGACCGCAGGATTGGTAGGCGGCTTGGGCTTGATTCCAGGCGCCAATATCGGTAATGATGCTGCCTTGTTTGAGGCTGTTCATGGCAGCGCACCCGACATCACCGGCAAAAACCTGGCAAATCCTACTGCCGTTATCATGGCTGGCGTGATGATGTTGGATTATCTTGGCGAACACGAAGCCGCAGCGAAAATAAAAACTGCCGTTGAAAAAGTGGTTAACGAAGGAAAATTTGTAACGCCGGATCTTAATCCCCAATCAACTTGCGGAACCATTGAAATGGGCAATGCGATTGTTGAGGCGATGCAGTAATTACCTCAACTAATTGACATCGAAATAATTACATTTTTTTGTTGAGTTACCTGCAGCATTTCAATGGAATGTTGCAGGTAATGTATCTGGAGGATTTATGCAGTCGACTGTTGCTACACGCCTACAAAAACATCGGGCCGGCTTACGCGCTTCCGGTCTTCGACCCGTACAAATTTGGGTGCTGGACACAAAAAACAATGACTTTGCCAATGAATGTCGACGTCAATCGCTTACTCTGCGTGAAGACTCCCAAGAAGCAGAGACCTTATCTTGGCTTGGAGCTGCTGCCGATACCGAGGGCTGGGAGTGAGGTGTGGCGATTTGGTTACTATTGTTTTGCAAGGTGCTTATGGCAAACCACGACCCGTTCTAATTATTCAATCCGATCTATTTGCAGAGCACACCTCTGTTACCCTTCTCCCTATAACCAGCGAATTACGAGGCACGCCACTATTTCGAATTCCAATTAAACCAAGTGAAAGCAATGGCCTACGCAAACTGTCTCAAGTTATGGTTGATAAAGTGCAAACCGTACCTCGAGAAAAACTCGGACAAGCATTTGGTCACCTTGCCGAAGAAGACCTGCAGGTCATTAACTGGACACTTGCAGTGTTTCTGGGCGTTGTCTAATCCCGTTTTAAACCCTCTTCCCCAAGGAATCCCCCATGCTAGAAAACTACCGTAAACATATAGCAGAACGCGCCGCTGAAGGCATAGTGCCCAAACCGCTTGAGGCTGAACAAGTCACAGCGCTGGTTGAGCTGATTAAACAGCCACCCGCTACCGAACAAGAGTTTATTCTTGATTTACTGGCTAACCGCGTTCCTGCGGGCGTTGATGAAGCGGCTTATGTCAAAGCCGGCTTTTTGGCCGCTATCGCTAAAGGCGAAATCAGTTCCCCGATTCTTGATGCAGCACGGGCAACTGAATTACTGGGCACCATGCTCGGCGGTTATAACATTGCACCGTTAATCGAATTACTCGATAACGATGCCTTAGCCCCTGTCGCCGCTAAAGCACTTTCGCATACATTGCTGATCTTTGACGCATTTCATGATGTCCAGCAAAAAGCAGACGCGGGCAATGTCTATGCAAAACAGGTACTAACTTCCTGGGCCGAAGCCGAATGGTATACCAACAAACCCAAAGTCCCCGAAAAACTGACCGTTACCGTTTTCAAAGTTACCGGCGAAACCAATACCGATGATTTGTCACCAGCTCCCGACGCCTGGTCGCGGCCTGATATTCCGCTGCATGCCAAAGCCATGCTCAAAATTCCGCGTGTAGGCATTACTAACGCAGAACAACAAATTACTGAACTTAAGCAAAAAGGTTTTCCGGTCGCTTATGTTGGCGATGTGGTTGGAACCGGCTCGTCACGTAAATCGGCGACCAATTCGGTATTGTGGTTCATGGGCAATGACATTCCCTATATTCCCAACAAGCGCGAAGGCGGCGTTTGTATCGGCACTAAAATCGCACCGATTTTCTTTAACACCATGGAAGATTCCGGCGCCCTGCCCTTTGAATGCGATGTCAGCAACCTGGCGATGGGCGACGTAATTGATATCTATCCTTATCAAGGCCAAGTTAAACGCCACGCCAGTGATGAACTGATCAGCAAGTTTGAATTAAAAACCGAAGTTATTCTCGACGAAGTGCGCGCCGGTGGCCGTATTCCGTTAATCATTGGTCGAGGTTTAACCGATCGCGCCCGCAAAGCCCTGGGACTGGCTGCCTCGACGGTTTTTTGTCGTCCGGTTAACGCTGAAGACAGCGGCAAAGGTTATACCCTGGCACAAAAAATGGTTGGGCAGGCCTGCGGCGTTAAAGGCGTTCGTCCAAATACCTATTGCGAGCCGCGCATGACTACGGTCGGTTCTCAGGATACCACCGGCCCTATGACCCGCGATGAGCTGAAAGATCTGGCGTGCCTTGGTTTTTCTGCCGATCTGGTTTTGCAATCGTTCTGTCATACGGCGGCCTATCCCAAGCCGATTGACGTTACCATGCAACATACCTTACCAGACTTTATCATGAATCGCGGCGGCGTTTCCTTACGTCCCGGCGATGGCATTATTCATTCCTGGTTAAACCGGATGTTGTTACCTGATACCGTCGGCACGGGTGGTGATTCGCATACCCGTTTTCCGATCGGTATTTCGTTTCCGGCAGGTTCGGGTTTGGTCGCCTTTGCCGCGGCAACTGGCGTTATGCCGCTGGATATGCCGGAATCGGTTTTGGTTAGATTTACCGGCACAATGCAGCCCGGCATCACTTTGCGCGATCTGGTTAATGCCATTCCTTATGTCGCAATACAGCGCGGCTTGTTAACTGTTGAAAAACAGGGCAAGAAAAACGTCTTCTCTGGCCGCATTCTGGAAATAGAAGGCTTACCGGATTTAAAAGTGGAACAGGCGTTTGAATTATCCGATGCCTCAGCGGAACGCTCTGCCGGCGGTTGTACTGTGCGTTTAAATGAGGCGCCGATTCGCGAATATCTTAATTCAAATATCACGCTATTAAAATGGATGATAAGTGAAGGTTATGGCGATGTGCGCACCCTGGAACGACGCATTGCCAGCATGAATGATTGGCTGGCCAACCCGGTCTTGCTGGAAGCGGATGCCGATGCCGAATACTTTGAAATCATTGAAATTGATATGAATGAAATCAAAGAGCCGCTATTGGCTTGTCCTAATGACCCGGATGACATTAAAACCCTGTCCGCTGTTGCCGGAACCAAAATTGACGAAGTCTTTTTAGGCTCCTGTATGACCAATATCGGCCATTTCCGCGCCGCCGGTAAATTGTTAAATTCTCACGCAGCACAGGGAAACCAAGGCGAATTGCCGACCCGTTTATGGATTGCACCACCCACCAGAATGGATGAATCCCAATTAACCGAGGAAGGTTATTACAACACCTTTGAAAAAGCCGGCGCCCGCACTGAAATGCCCGGCTGCTCTTTATGTATGGGTAATCAGGCACGAGTGGATGAAAACTCTACCGTCGTCTCTACATCGACAAGAAACTTCCCCAACCGCTTAGGCAATGGCGCCAACGTTTATTTATCCTCTGCCGAACTGGCCGCTGTCTGTTCACTGCTGGGTAAAATACCCAGTTTTGAAGAATACATGCAGTATGCCAATCAGATTAACGAAACAGCTGAAGATACTTATCGTTACCTCAATTTTGACAAGATGACTGCTTATCAATAACCCAATAATTATTTTTTAGCAGGATAGGATGTGCTGGACAAAGTGAAGCACATCAATCGCGAAACGATGCGCCTCCTTGCATCGGCAGTCATGTAGGGCAAACAGTTTCATCGTTTGCCCACCATTTGACAACAAAAGCGGTGGGCAGAAAAGCTCTGCCCTCCCAACCTGGCTCTGTTTTTTTGTAAATACTGAAACTGGAGACGGTGCAAAAGAGGTGTCGACTTCTGCTCACCCACATGCTGCCAAGGGAGTTAGCAGTAATGGACTGGGGCTTTTAATTGTCAAAAGAATTGTCGATATGCATGGCGCAACCGTGAAGACAACTGAAACGCCCTGTAAAAGTGGACGTGAGGTTGTGATTAGTTTTGCTAAGCCTTAAGAACTGTAGGGATTACCTGGCAAACGAAGCTTCACTCAGCTCTTTGTCAATTCATTGCTATCGCAGATAGTCTTGCTACAAAAGTTCTTCAAACTGTATTATCGGCAAGGGTTTACTAAACAGATAGCCTTGATAAAGAGGACAGTCATGCAACTCCAGAAAGACACGCTGAACTTCTGTTTCAACACCCTCTGCAATGACTGTCATGCCCAAACTTTTAGCCATGACGATAATGGTCTGCACAATGACGACGTTATCGGGATCATTCGCAATATCGCGCACAAAACTTTGATCGATTTTAAGTTGGTTAAGCGGCAGTTTTTTTAAGCTGGATAGTGACGAATAGCCCGTACCAAAATCATCCATGGAAAAATGCACGCCCATTTTACGGAGTGCATTCATTTTAATAATGGTGTCGTCGATGTTATCGAGCACTAAACTTTCTGTTAGTTCCAGTTTGAGCTTTTCGGGGTTAATACCGCTAAGGAATATAACCTGACGCACTTGCTCTACAAAGTCAGGAAGAAAGAACTGACGCGCACTAACATTAACGGCAAGAATTAAATGTTGTGCATGAAAATGACTTTCCCAAGCTTTTATTTGGCTACAAGCCATCTCCAACACCCAGAGCCCAATAGGCAAGATCAAACCTGTTGCCTCTGCCAACGGAATAAAGTCGGCAGGTGTTATTAATCCATTGCGTGGATGTTGCCAGCGGATTAATACCTCTGCCCCTAAAATTTGGCCGATGTGATTGACCTGTGGCTGATAATAAAGCTCAAATTGGTTTTCTCTGATGGCTAATCTTAAATCGGCTTCCATTGCCACACGCTTATCAATACTAATCTGCATTTGTTGATCAAAAAACCGCATTCCATTACGCCCTGCGTCCTTGGCTTGATACATGGCAATATCCGCCTGTTTTAATAGTTCATCTGCGGATTGGTCGTGATCATTGAACAATGTGGCGCCAATGCTTGAAGTGCAGAGGTAAAGATGGGTGTTAAGTTGATAGGGTTGGTTAAGCGCGTCCAGGATTTTATGACTGATCACTTCAGCCTGGACTGCTGCATCAAGGATTCTTTCACTTAAGTCTTCCAGTATTACGACAAATTCATCCCCGCCCAAACGAGCGACAGTGTCGCCTTCACGGACACAAAACTCCAGACGTTGGGCAACCTGTTGCAGTAGCAAGTCCCCCATGTTATGTCCCAAGGTGTCATTCAGGGTCTTGAAATTATCCAGATCAATAAATAGCAATGCGCCTTTTCGGCCGCTACGAAAACTTGAGGCCAAGGCTGGCTCAAGGCGATCCCGAAGCAGTCGTATATTCGGTAAACTTGTGAGAGGATCATAAAAAGCTAAATACTTAATTTCTTCTGCCGCCGCATTACTCAGGGTAGTGTCGACGCTAGCGCCAATATAATTCGAAATATTACCACTCGCATCAACTACCGCTGTGATAGTGAGATGCTCGGGATAGCACACCCCATCCTTACGCCGATTCCAGACTTCACCTGACCATACGCCATGATCCTTAATGTTTTTCCACATTGCCGCATAAAACTCAGGGCTGTGACGACCTGACTGAAGTATGCGGGGATTTTTGCCTATTAGCTCTTCAGCTTTATAGCCAGTGATATGAACGAAGGCGTTATTCACACGAAGGATCATTCCATTCGCATCGGTGACCAGCATCCCTTCTTGTGATTCAAAAGCGATAGCGGCAATAGCTGACTCATTCTCCTGCTGCTTAATTTCAGTGATATCCTCCAGGGATAAAAGGATAATATGCGTACCAATTTTTTCTCTGAAAATCTCCCGTGCGTTAAGTAAAAAGACCTTATAGCCAATGTAAGGGAAGCTGTGCTCAACTTCATAGTCATTGAATACCGCACTATTTGGAAGAATATCCTCAAGGAGAGTTCGCAGCGTCGGAATGTCCCATTGCCGGTTACCGAGATCATAAATAAAATTACCGATAGTTTCTTCCGGAGTTACCTTAAAAGCTTTATAGAAACTGAGGTTAACAGTCATAACCTTAAAGTCTGAACTCAGCACCATAAGCGGTTCCCGCATGGTATCAATAATGTTCTCTGAGTATTTCAGCGCATCCTTATGTTCATTCTCCAGGTACTTATGATCAGTGACGTCTTGCATGGCTAAAAGAATAATCTTTGAACCGATTTCTTTTCTAAAAATTTCCCGCGCATTAAGCAGAATAACTTTATGACCTATAGTTGGAAAGTTATGCTCAACTGTGTAGTCATTAAATACCGTATTATTCGGAAGAATATCTTCCAGGAGCGTTCGTAACGTCGGAATGTTCCATTGTCTGTTACCGAGATCATAGATAAAGTTACCGACCGATTGCTCTGGTGTCACCTTGAAGGTTTTATAGAAGCTGAGATTAGCAGTTACCACCTTAAGGTCTGAACTCAGAACAATCAGTGGCTCTCGTATCGATTCTATGATGCTTTCAGCGTATTTCAATGCATCCTGAATTTCTGTCGCCAATAACTTGTTCTCAGTAATGTCAGTCAGCGAGACACGCAACATGAAATCATTAGGAGCGAACGTCATCTGGATGTAGTTCAATAAAACAGGAAACACATTACCATCGCTGTGTTTTAGCAACAATTCAATATTATTCCGCTGGATATTCTTCTTCACCGCCGTGAAAAACAGATGCCATAGATCAGCGTCTTTAGAGTCAATAAACGCGGAAAAACGATGGCGCAACAAATCCTGGCGATCTACCCCCAGCATTAAAGCCGCCGTAAGGTTGGCTTCGGCAATCAGACCATCGTGCGTAATAGTCAGATAACCGACCGGAGAAAAATCATAAAGATTGAGATAATTATCACGAGATGTTTCCAAAGCAACATGGGCTCGGCGCAGCTCTTCGCACTGCATTTCCAATTCAATCTGGTGAACTTGCAGCTCATGCAGTAATTCTTCTGTAGTGCGAGCTGATTCAGTTTCGGGGGCATTACGGAGTTGCTTTTCGGCTGCTGTTCGCAAGGCATTTTGCTGCGTGATTTTTTTCGCCATAAACACCTCCCTCGTTAACAGTAAGACATGAAGCACAAAAAATTTAAACTGACAAGGCGGCTTAAAAATAAATTATCAAAGCCACAATAGCATAATTTACATATTCTTGTAGGTAATAGTACCTACATAAAAACGCAACTAGCCGCGTGACTACCCTCTCCAGGATGGCCGGCAAATTGATAAGAATTGCGTAGCGTTAGTTTTTTATTAAAGCTAAGATTACTATCCACCACAAAAAGTCGCTCCCTCCTGAAGCAATAGACTGAAAAATTTCATTTTTTATACTTATAAATTGCAATTACATACAAAATAATATATTTTTATTTTAAAAATAGCCTGTATTCCATTCAACAAAAGTCAATCGGAGTGATCGATATGGATCCCGAATCCTCAACACCAAATTCATTTAAGCCGATCGATTGCCCCCCAGAAAAATTGCTACATGATCTCCATCTACGCCAGATTGATCTGGAATTTAAATTGATTGAACTGGAAGTTCAAAACGAGCATCTTAGAAGCCTGCACACCAAGCATGAAGAATCCTTAAGCCGGCACGAACAAGCAAAAAATTATTATGCTGACCTGTTTAATAATGCCCCGGTCGCTTATCTTACGCTAAGCGATAAGGGCATTATTTCTGATGCCAACCATGCCGCTTCCGAACTCTTTGACATAAATCATCAGAACCTGCTCTCTCGTTGTTTTGCGTCCTTGATATCGGCCCAAAATGGTGATCGCTGGTATCTTTTTTGCCGTGGATTAAAAAACCACATGCAACGCGCCAATATCGTTTTATCTTTTTTTGGCTCTGACTACATCGAAGTCAGCGTTCTGCTTGACTGTCTTCGCGTCAACTCAATGCTGCATATCACATTAACAAAGCTTCCATCGACAACAACAGACGCTTTGCTTTTAGATGAACACACGAAGACGGGGACGACGGAAAATGAGTCAACGAATCAACTATGCAAAATTGCCAAATCACTTCCCGGCGTTATTTTTCAATACTGTTTACAGCCCGATGGCCGCTCCACCTTTCCGTTTATAAGTGACAACGCTTACAACATATTGCGACTCAGCCCAGAAGAATTAAAAGCGGATACCTTCAAATTTTTATACGCTATTCATCCTAATGATTACTATGACTTTCGTGCTTCCCTTCAACAATCTGCAAACGATTTGACCCCGTGGGACTATGAATTTAGAGTCAAATTTGACGATGGCACAACACGCTGGCTGCTAGGTAATGCATTGCCGGAGCGCGAAGCGGATGGCTCCACACACTGGCACGGCATCATTTCCGACATCACCCAGCATCGGCAAATTAAAAACCAGCTGCGGCTCGATAATATTTCCCTGAATGTAATTTCGCAAGGCGTTTTAATCACCGATGCAAATCACAATATAACTTGGGCTAATGATGCTTTTCAAGCGATTACGGGCTATAACAAAACAGAAATAGTGGGCCAGAACTGTCGTTTTTTACAGGGACCGTTCACTGATCCACAAACGATCGACGAGATACGGCAGGCTCTTGCAAATTTAACCCCAATTTCCTGTGAAATCCTTAATTTTCGCAAAGAGGGTGGTCTCTTCTGGAACGAATTAACGATTACACCGCTCTTCGACAAACAGGGAAAAATAGCTAACTTTATCAGTACCACGCGAGATATTACCGAACGCAAGCGGCTGGAAAAGCAATTAAGCGTCAGTCATAGTTTTAATCTCGATATCATTAACTCCCTGAGTTGTTATATTGCCGTATTGGATTTCAAGGGAAATATTATTGTCGCCAACAAAATATACCAGGACTTTTGCGAGCAAAATAGTTTGCCGGGAACCCAGATGAACATGCTGGGACTTCATTGTGTAACGAGTTGCACAAACATGTCGGACGATGGTTGTATCAAGCAGAACAGCGCCGCCGAAATTGGCATTAATGAGGTTTTGAGTGGCAAGCAAGACCTCTTTGAATTGGAGTATCAGTGCCATTCAAAGACACAGCTCTATTGGTTTCATCTAAAAGCAACTCTGATACAAAATTCACCTAACTTTTTGGTGATTAGTTATGATGACGTTACTGAACGCAAACAGAATGAACTAATTGATAAGGAACATCTGGCTCAACTCGCTCATATTACGCGCCTTGGACTTATGGGAGAAATGGCCTCAGGCTTGGCTCATGAAGTTAACCAACCCCTGGCCGCGATTGGTACTTATGCCCAAGTCAGTTTAAATCTATTGAAAAATGAAAATCCGGATTTATTAAAGCTCGCCGAAGTAGCCGCTAAAACCCAGGTACAGGTTTTACGGGCAGGGAAAATTATTCACCAGATGAAAGATTTTTGCAAAACCAAGTCACAACAGCGATCAACGACTGATATCAATGAATTGATTAATGACTCTGTCAATTTGTGTGTCGATCATCTGAAGCAAAATAGCATAACCATCACCCTTAAACTTGACCATACGCTGCCCCATATCGCTATTGAACATATTCAAATTGAACAGGTACTGATCAACCTGATTCGCAATGGCATCGATGCCATTGCCAGCATGGCCGACAAGAAACAAGGTGAGATAAGCATCCAAAGTTACTTGACACCCAATCATGAAATACAGGTGCGCGTAAAAGACAATGGCCCTGGCATTCAGGAAGACCAAAAAATGAAAATATTGACGCCATTTCACACCACCAAGGCTGAAGGTATGGGTATGGGTTTATCAATTAGTCGTTCACTGATAGAAGCGCACAAAGGGACACTGCATTTCAATAGTCAATTTGGAAAAGGCAGTACTTTTTATTTTACGCTGCCTATTTAGCTTGTTAGAGGTTTAGCTATTTGCAATTGCACTTTTTGCTGGCGTTGATTTAGCATAACCGTCGCCTGTCAACCGTCTCTAAAGTTTGATGGAAATTCAATGGTGTTAGTTTTTTGTGCAACAGGCGATCCATGACCCACAGCTTATTGGGATATAGATTTTAAGCTTCCAGGCTCCAGTCATTCTTAAAAGCCGGCATCCACTTTGAACTGGCGTCTTAATCGATAGCGCTCAACCATATAAGTATTTCTTTCTAGTTATTTATACGTATATGAATTTGCTTGATAACAATACATACTTCAACCAAAGCTATAAAGTTTGGGTGATGCCGGTGTAACCGTCGCTAGCTGGGTATTATTTGATACGTCACAATCTGCAAGTGGATAAAAATGCGCCGATGAAAGCTCCCAAAAACTTTTCTCTACTCACTTACAGCTTCTGGCTGAGCCTGTGCATCTTCATCGTTTTTATCATACTTTTTGATAAATACGTGCATGCTGAAAAACAGATTAACGACGCCAATGAGTTACGACTCCAGTCCTACTTGCTTGCTGACGAATTACGCCAGTCTTCAGATGATCGCGCGCGTATGGTGCGTAGTTATGTGCTTACCGGCAACCCCCTTTATAAAAGACACTTCCAGGAAATTCTTGACATCCTTAACGGCAAGAGTCCCCGCCCAGTTAATTATAATTTTATATACTGGGATCTGGTCTTGGCTGACGATATACGACCTCGTCCCTATGGCGAACAAAAGATTGCCTTGCTGGAGATGATGAAGCAAGTCGGTTTTACCGACGTAGAATTTACCAAGCTAGAACAGGCTAAAGCCAATTCCGATGCATTGACCAGCACTGAATTTGCCGCGATGAAATTGGTCGAATCCACTGCAACACCTGCTGACGCCAACAAGCTTAAGGCAAGCCTAATGTTGCGGGATGTGGCCTATTTTCAGGCCAAGTCTGACATCATGCGCCCTATCAGCGAGTTTTACCAGTTGATGGATCAACGCACTTTGGATGCGGTTCATGCAGCCGAAACTGTGGCCACCCGTATGCGTATACTGTTTATTTTATCGGGTTTTGTATTGATAATTACCTTGTGTATTTTTTACCTGCACACTACAAGAACGCTACAAAAAATGGCTTATACAGATCCATTGACTGGCTTATTTAATCGCCGCATATTTTTGGAACGGCTAACGCAAGAAGTAGCGAAAATTGATCGATTACACAATTATTCAGTTGCGTTATTAATGCTGGATTTGGATTTTTTTAAAAAGGTAAATGATACCTATGGTCACGCCTCTGGAGATGCTGTGCTAAAAGCATTTGCTGAAATTGTCAAAAACAATTCGCGTACTATTGATGTTGCTGCGCGCCTTGGCGGGGAAGAGTTTGCTATTTTGTTAACAGGAGCGGACAAAGAAAATGCCCATATAATTGCAGAGCGCCTACGCGAACAAGTTGCAGAACTTGTTATTGACCATGATTTGGGATCAATCATGATTACCGTTAGCATAGGTGCTGTTTGTGTTATGAAAGATGACACTAATACCGACGCGGTGATGCAGCGTGCAGATGATGCTCTGTATGAGGCTAAAAACAGGGGGCGCAATCAAATATACTGGTTCCATTAAAATCTTCATAAGCTACGGCAATAAGTCAATTCATAGCACTGCATGTCACATTACCTACTTCGGAATCTATAACCTCCTAAAGATTCATCAAGCAAAAACAGGTTATAATCATTGAACTTTTAGCGTATATAAAGCCCCGATATTTACTGTGAAAATCAATAATTTATGGCTAGCTTTATAGTGCAACATGACCCACAACAACCCTTTAGGCATCCGACTTGCTGAAAAACCGATATAACGCTTTGGTAGCGCAAAGACAACTTCAGTACGAAGAAAACCAAATTATTGCACTGGAGCAATTGCAAATCCTGCTTGATAAGCTGAGTTCGGCTCATGAATATAGTCAAAAATCAACGCTGCAGAAATTATTTTTAACACAACCCGATACCTGCCAAAGTTTATATCTCTTTGGCCATGTTGGGCGAGGCAAATCAATGTTAATGGATTTGTTTTATGAAGCCTGTCCCATCACTCAAAAAAGACGGGTCCATTTTCATGCGTTTATGCTTGAAGTTCATGCCTATATTCATCAATGGCGTAAATATAACAATACCGATGCCATTTTAGCGCTGGCAAAACATATCAGGGCTTCAGAACTGCTGCTGTGTTTTGATGAGTTTCATGTTTCTGACATTGCAGATGCGATGATTCTGGTTCGGCTTTTTAACCGGCTCTTTGAGCTGGGCATCGTGGTGGTGATTACTTCCAACTGCCATCCCAAGCAACTTTATCATGCCGGTTTGCAAAGGGAGTTATTTCTGCCTTTTATCAGGCTGCTGCAAGAAAAAGCCGATGTCATAGAACTGGTTGCCGCCCAGGATTATCGGCTCAGTCATTTGCATGCCTTAAAAACCACTTATCACTACCCGCTAAATGAACAGGCTGAAAAATTTGTGCGGCTAAGTTTTAACGAATTTACGCAATTTGCCCCGCTTAAACCAGGCATTATCGAGGTCTTGGGTAGAAAGGTAGTGTTATCTGCAATTCATGGCAATGTCGTATTGTCTTCCTTTGAGGAACTTTGTATGAATGCCCTGGGCCCCGCCGATTATCTGGAAATAGGCAACCGCTTCGACATTGTAATATTGGCTGGCATTCCCAAAATGACTAAAGAAAAGTGTAATGAGGCTAAACGCTTTGTAACACTGATTGATGCCTTATACGAACATAAAGTCAAATTGATCTGTACCGCAGAAGTGCCCGCAACTGAACTGTACACCGATGGCGAGGGCTCGTTTGAATTTGAGCGGACGGTATCCAGATTAATCGACATGCAGTCAGATTGTTATTTACAGTTAGCGCATATTTCTTAATTGCAATATAAGCTTTACCCTGTATTATCAAGTTTTACTAATCCATCAGCTCCATTGCGAGGAAACTATGCACAACACAAAAATAATTACTTTCTGCATGTCAATGACTGTTTCTTTAGTCTCTATCAATAATGCAGATGCCGCTGGATGGCAAGACCTTCTAAATGCAGTCGGCAATAAGACCAACAGCCAGGCAAATAATCCAGCGCCACTTACACCACCAGTACAACAGCTTGTTGCTGGCAGTTTACCAGAATTACTAATGCAAAAAACCGGCGTTAGTGGTGCTCAGGCTCAAAGCGGCGCGGGCGCTTTGTTTCAGATCGCTAAAAACAAGATGTCGGCTGATTCCTTTACCCAATTGGAGCAATCTGTTCCTGGTATGCAAGGCATGTTGGGAGCTGCGACTCCCGCGCTGGCACAACCCAGTGGATTGGCGGGGACTTTATCTTCATTGGCGGGTGGGGCTTCGGGTGGAACTGCCGGAAGTTTACTGTCTGTGGCATCTGCTTTCCAGCAACAGGGCATGTCGCCCACGATGATCCAACAATTTATTCCGGTAGTTATCGATTATGTCAAAGCCCATGGCAATGATGCTTTGGTCAATAGTCTAAGCAGTGCTTTGATTGGGCATTGATAACAACTTAGCTTCGATTTGAGCTAAGTTGTTATTTAAGCGATAGCCTTAGCTCAAGTATTAAGAATAACTTTCAACTTTTTTCCCGGAGTGAGTGAATTACTTATTTCGGGCGAATTCCATTTACGCAAATCTGCGATTGAGACATTAAATTTACGGGAAATTTGGGCCAGTGAATCACCCTGTTTAACCGTGTAATTGATCGAATGTATCGCCGCCATTGATGCTACCAGCTTTTGATTTGGTGCTTTCAACAACGGTTTTCCAACAGTTGCAACTGCGTGTGGAATTAGAGCCGGTGGTTGATTAGCCACTTTAATCATTAACTTTTGACCTGAAACCAGAGCAGTCTTTAAAGAGATTTTATTGGCCTCAGCTAGCTCCTTCTCATTAACCGCAAATCGTTGCGAAATATTCCACACCGTATCACCTTTTTTAACCACATACATCTGGGTGTTTACAGCGTTATTTTTAACCATTTTTGTGGCTGATAAGCTGTCGGCATTTTTCTGCGCTACCGCCGGTAACTTCAGAAGCATACCAGACTTAATAGCATTACTGCTTAGATGGTTGCTCTGACGAATCGACTGAGGCGTTGTATTGTATTTATCCGCAATTGAAACCAGGCTATCACCCGCCTTAACTTTATGTTGACTTGGGACAGGAGGCGGATCATCACGTCGGGCTTGCGCCGCAATCGCGGCATTCGTAGCCGCAGTCTCCGCATGATAACGCTTTAAATCAACTCGTTCTTCATAGGGCAACATCGCCAGATTCTGTTTAAATGCATTTGCTTTCGCAACTGGAATTAACAGATGATGCGGACCTTGAGGAGCGGTACTGGAATAATTAAAACCGGGATTTAATTTTAAAAACTCATTAAGCGGCGTATCAGCCAGTTCAGCAGCCTTGTTTAAATCTAACTGGGATTTAACATCTACTAATTCGCAGTAAGGTTTATTGGGGATGTGTTGCAAATTAATATTATATTTCTCGGCATTTGCAAAAATTCTGGCTATTGCCAACAATCTTGGAACATAATCCGCGGTTTCTTTGGGTAAATCCAAAGACCAGTAATCCGTTGAAAGATTGAGGTTTTCATTTTTTTCAATAGCTTTTCTGACGTTGCCTTTCCCGAAATTATAAGAAGCCAAGGCAAGATGCCAATCGCCATCAAACGTCTCCCCCAATTGCTTTAGAAAAGTCGTGGCTGCTTTTGTTGAAGTATAAACATCTCGACGACCGTCGTACCAGGCATTTTGTTGCAAGCCATACAAACGACCGGTCGCCGGTATAAATTGCCAAAGTCCGGAGGCATCGCTTTTTGAATAGGCTTCCGGTAAAAAGGCACTCTCAACTATCGGCAATAAAGCCAGTTCGCCGGGGATATTTTTTGCTTCAACCTCATCAAGTATCATATGTAAATAAGGCTCTGCCCTTTGCTGAACCCTGGCCAGATAAGCCGGATGCCGCAAATACCAGTTTAACTCGCGATCTATGCGTTCGTTTTCGATCTCGGGCAACGAATATAAAGAAAGCAAACGCTCCCAAACTGTATTATTGTATTTCGCTGGTACACTATATTTCTGAGTGCCAAACGCATGATGGGCATGTCGCACATAACCGTTATTCAGCTCGGAGCTCTCAGGCGGTCTATCATTTAAACCGTCTTTAGAGGTTGCTGAGCAACCTGTAATGATGAAAAAGATCGATAGTGATAAAAGTTTAACTGACCAGTTAAAGTTAACGCGCATCATCTAAGCCTTTTTAAGAGTAAAGTTTATTATTACAATGTTATCATTATACCTTGTTTTTATTGAATATCATCAAAGTCAATCGGCATAAAATCAAGTCATGAAACGTAATTTTTTATTTGCCTGGTATCAAACGCCCAGAGGCAAGCTTCTCCAGGAGCTTGAAATAGACTATTTACAAAGATCTATTACCGTAAGTTGCCAGCAAACCATTTTGCAGATTGGCGGTCTGGGCTGGGAAAGTGACTTCATCGACTGCACTTTATACAAGAATTTTACGATACTTGATGCCAAAAAACTGGGTTGCGCAAAAGCTAAAAAAATCCAGGCAAAAGCTTACAGCCTTCCCTTGCAAAGCAACAGTGTTGACATGATCATCATTCCGCATTTATTGGAATTTGATGCCTTTCGCTTTCAAACCATGCGTGAAATAGAGAGAGTTTTAAAACCTGAAGGCATATTGCTAATAATCAATTTTAACCCCTGGAGTTTATGGGTTAGATACCAGTTTTTATGGGATAAAAAAATGGCGGACTCATGGGGCGGACACTTTATTTCTCGCCCACGAGTTCTTGACTGGCTAAAATTATTAAATTTTGAGGTTACGGTTTCATCCGAGTTTTACTTGGACAAAGTAAAGTCTATACACGGAAAATTCATAACTCGTGGCCACTCGCTCACCTCAACCGCCTATGCCATTAAAGCGATCAAACGCCGATATAACTTGATTCCCCTTACACCGGTTAGCTCACTAAACCCCCGTTTAATTTTATCAAACCCACTGAATACACCGACCACACAGATAAACCGACATGAATGATTTCGTTATTATTTATACCGATGGTGCCTGCAAAGGCAACCCTGGACCCGGCGGCTGGGGCGTAATGCTCAGCTATAAAGGTATCGTTAAAGAACTCTTCGGTGGCGATCCTGACACCACTAACAACCGGATGGAATTAATGGCGGCAATTCAGGCCCTTGAAGCCTTAACAAAACCTTGTGCAATCATGCTACATACTGATTCAAAATATGTCCTGCAAGGTATAACCGAATGGATGATTAACTGGAAAAAACGCGGCTGGAAAACCGCCTCCAGAACTCCCGTCAAAAATGAAGACTTATGGCGCAGACTGGATGACGCCATACAACGCCATGATATTGAGTGGACCTGGGTAAAAGGACATTCCGGCGATAAGAACAACGACCGTGCAGACGAACTGGCTAATCTGGGTATCGGGTCATTAAAGAACGCATTAGCATTATCTTGACGCTTAGCTAACATTCAAAAAAACAGCGCCTAAACTCACTACAAAATAAAGCGCTGTTTGTTAACCTCATTCCAGCGCATAATCATCGGTGATGCCGAAGTTTTGATCAACACTTTTTAGTTATATTTGAACTGGGGATGACTTACTCGACACACGATATAAATTACTTTAGTTCCTCACAGTCTTTGTGCCGAATGATGAGCCCATACCTTTAATAAAGAGAACCCTTAAAATGAAAAAACTAAATATTGCCACCCTTTTTTTGCTCACATTTGTATTTACTGGCGTTGTTAGTGCTGATATTACCCTGAAATCCGCAACTGAAGTAGAAGGAACCTGGAAGCTTGAATCCAGCAAAAATTCATTAAATGATAAAGACGCCGTCAAAAGGGAAGATACCTGGATATTTAAAGATGGCAAAGTAACGATTTTACATATTCCTCGTGATGGTAAATACTATGATCAACCACCAGTAAATTACGAAATTGAAGATGGAAAATTAAAAATCGCACTGCTGGGTAATAGCCGATTTGATATATTTTCTTTGATAGAAATAGCTGATAAGAATATGACCTTAAAAGGTAAATTTGGCGGCTATTATTACTTTATTAAAAAGTAGCCTTCAACGTGGCGATGGTTTATGACCTCGCCACTGCTTTGAGGACGGTTTCGCGCCAGCAAACCGTCAATCAAAGCACAAGTATGTCGCAGTAGTCGTGTATTTACCTAACGGCAAATACACACCACATAAATCCGCAAAAAATCACCCACGTTCATCCCAAGCTTTATCCATGCGCTTTGCAGAAATCGGATAAGCAGTCTTAAGCTGTTGCGCAAATAACGAGACCCTGAATTCTTCCAGCATCCAGCGAAACGGATCTTGCTCGGGAATCACCTTGTCTTTTTTTGCTTTTTTCTCGACTTCATTCCAAAACCTTGTCACATAACGACTGGCTTCCTGAATCTTCTGTAAATTGTTATCGAACTTTTCCAGACGATATTGTATAGCTTTTAAATAACGGGGGATTGCTTTAAGCTGAAGATAAGGCGTATTACGGATAAAACCGGCATAAATCATAAAATCAAATTGCTGGTTTATATCTTTAGCAACCGGGTCATTAATATTAAGGCGTTTCAGTTGTGTTGTAATCGCCCCATACAACTCCATAATTTCAAAAGCAATTTTTCCAGCTTCATTGGCGATACTAATCAGTCCCGCTTTATTGGTGCGCAAGTTTTGTTCAAAAGCCTGCTGAGTACGAATGGTTTGACCCTCAATAAAAACGCTGTATAAAACCAGATTGAGCATGTCGTCTTTATAGGAATAACTCGCGTCTTCAGCAACCAGAGGATGTTTCGGCAAACGGTTATAGGTTAATTCTACCGCTGCCGATTTCGGGATATTTTTAACAATATAGGTGCATTCCTTACGCAGTTGCAACTGAAACAAGCGCATTAAACCGGCCTGATGTTGCAGTGCTGCTTTTTGCTCGGTATCAAAGATGCGCACACCAACGGCATCGCCTTCATCGATAATCGCTGGAAAGCCTATAAATACTTGATCCTTTTGAATAAACTGATAAGTCTCGGGCAGATCATCAAACGCCCAGCCAATACAACCGGTAAAATTGAGTTCCTCGGCGGCGATCTGGTCAAAGCTGTCACCGGCTTTTGCGGTATGTTTGAGCTGAAGTTTTTTCAGGTCGCGGCCAAAATCCAACAATCTGCCCTGATCGTCAATCACTCTGAAATTCATCCGTAAATGATCTGTCAATGCTTCGTTATTCCAGGCATTTAACGGAATCGCTTCCCCGGTCAGTTTTCGTAAGCGATTGCCCAGCCATTCCTGCAACAAACCTTTAAAATCGGGTTCGATTTCAAGGCAGCGTTTAACGGTTTCAGGCACGGGCACAAAGTGCTTTCTGATATTTTTAGGCAGTGCTTTAATCAGGGCGACGCATTTTTCCTCCAACAACCCCGGTACCAACCAGTCAAACGGTGTTTGCGTAGCCTGATTTAATTGTTCCACCGGAATAACCGCAGTCACGCCATCTTCATCATGGCCGGGTTCAAATCGGTATTGCAGGAGAATGCTCAGATTGCCGATCTTTTTATTGTCAGGAAAATCCCAATCATTGACATAATCCTGCTCATTTTCCCGGGTTAAATCTTCCTTGGTTAAAAACAGGATTTTTGGATCAGTGCGCTCGGCTGTTTTACGCCAGGTATCCAGGGTAACGCCACTGACAACCTCGGGTGGCAGTTTGTTATCGTAAAATTCATAAAGCCACTGTTCATCCTCAACCAGATCTACACGCCGGCCTTTATGCTGAATCATACCCACTTCTTCAAGCAGTTTCTGATTGGCAACATAAAACCGCGCATTACTGTGGTAATCATGATCGACCAGCGCCGAGCGGATAAAAATCTCCCTCGCCGCTTTTGCGTCGACATGATCATAGGGAATCTTGCGCCCGGCTTGCAGGGTTAAACCGAATAGCAAAGTGCGTGCAGACACCATGCACCTTGCGCTTTTCTTTTCCCAATGCGGATCGTAATAGTTGTTTTTAACCAAATGACCGGCGCAATGTTCGATCCATTCCGGTTCGATTCGAGCGACATTTCGCGCGTAGACTTTGCTGGTTTCAACCTGCTCCGCAGCCATAATCCATTTGGGTTTTAGTTTATGCAGGCCGGAACCGGGGAAAATAAAAAATTTCAGACCTCTTGCGCCCAAATATTCATATTGTTCATGGCGAAAACCAATATTGGAGAGTAAACCGGTTAACAGGGCGCGATGTATCTTTTCATAACGGGCTATACTTGCCCGTTCCTCTTCGAGCACTGTGCGTGCCAACCCGCTCCTGGCGGATTGGTCATACCCGGCACCATCGGTATTAAGGTGCATTTTTAAATCGACTTTAATCACCTGCATAATCTGCGAGTGAATATCAAACCACTCTCGCATCCTTATATAGGAAAGGAAATTATCGCTGCAATATTTACGAATCTTGCTGTTGGACAGATGTTTTTTCTGCTCTTCGAAGGTATTCCAGATATTTAAAATCGTTAAAAAATCGGATTCGGGATGACGAAACGCCAGATGTTTGGCATCGGCCTGCTGCATTTTGTCGGCCGGCTTTTCTCTGGGATCTTGCACGCTTAAGGCAGAAACAATAATCGCAACTTCAGTCAAGCAATGTTCGTCCCCAGCCGCGAGCAGCATCCGCGCCAGCTTTGGATCAGTCGGCAGTTTGGCCAATTGCCTGCCAATTTCGGTCAGTTTGCCGGACTTATCCAGGGCATTGACTTCGTGCAATACGTTTTTACCATCCCGAATCATCTTGTCTTCGGGCGGTTCCAGAAACGGAAAATCTTCAATATCGCCAAGATTTAACGAAATCATCTGCAAAATAACCGCAGATAAATTGGTGCGCATGATTTCCGGTTCGGTAAATTCCGGTCTGGCCAGATAATCGTCGTGCGAATACAGCCGGATACAAATCCCTTCGGCGACCCGACCGCAGCGCCCTGCCCTTTGATTGGCGGAAGATTGCGAAATGCGTTCAATCGGCAAACGCTGGATTTTACTGCGATGACTGTAACGACTGATCCGCGCATGACCAGTATCAATAACGCAACGAATGCCCGGCACCGTTAGAGACGTTTCCGCGACGTTGGTTGCCAGCACGATGCGCAACTTGCCGCCTTTGGGTTTAAAAACCCGTTCCTGCTCGCTGACGCTAAGTTTTGAATACAGCGGCAACACTTCGTATTGGGTTGGATGATGTTTTCTTAAGGATTCGGTGGTTTCCCTGATTTCACGTTCACCGCTTAAAAAAATCAGTATATCGCCGCGCAAATCCCGATACAGTTCATCTACGGCATCAAGTATTGCATTTTGCAGCTCATCTCCAGTCTCGTCAGCTTCTTCATCCTGCTTGGTAACAATAGGCCGATAACGCGTATCTACCGAATAAGTTCGCCCAGAAACTTCAATAATCGGCGCGTTATTAAAATGCGTCGAAAAGCGTTGTGTATCAATGGTTGCCGAAGTAATGATCAGCTTTAAATCAGGGCGTTTGGGCAATAGCCATTTCATGTAACCGATCAAAAAATCAATGTTCAAACTGCGCTCATGCGCTTCATCGATAATGATGGTGTCGTATTGGTTTAAATAGGGATCATTTTGCGACTCGGCCAGTAAAATACCGTCAGTCATCAGTTTAACCAACGATTCGGCGTGGGTTTTATCGTTAAAACGGATTTTATAACCGACTGATTTGCCCATCGGTTCGCCCAGTTCTTCCGCAATACGATCAGCAACGGTGCGCGCGGCAATTCTGCGCGGTTGGGTATGGCCAATAAAACCGGCCGCTCCCCGACCTATCGACAAACAAATTTTGGGCAACTGCGTGGTTTTACCGGAACCAGTTTCACCGCAAACGATGACTACCTGATTTTCTTGAATCAACTTGGCAATATCATCTTTTTTGCCGGTAACGGGTAAATCAGGAAAGGTTAGCGCAGGTATACTGGCGAGGCGTTTATTTCTGGCGGCAATTGAGCGTTCAATACGGCTGGACAGAGCATTGAAATCCTCCAGGGATTTTTTGCTACGGCAACGGTCTAATTGCCGTTTTAAAACCGGCCTGTCCTGATTTAGACAATCGGATAACTGCTGGGTAAGTTGCTTGAAAAGATCGGGGGTGGACATCAAATACAGCCAAATAAAATTACAAATTATACGTTACTATCTGATGTTACGCAGAAGTAGGTAATTATCCTGTTTACTGCGCCAGTTACCAAGGCTTTTACAGGACATTTTTCCTGACTTATTAAACCTGTACTTCTTGAAGCTGAATCAGATCAGCCCTTTATCATCACGAGTCGGCACGATAAAGCCCAATCCGTCATCTGTTGCAATAAAATCTGCTAATTCCAGACGCAACTTATCCAGTGCCTCGTCAAGTGACTCCTTCTTAAGTTGATGAAAAGAAGGCAACAGGGTTGATGCATTATGATATTTTAATATATCCAGCAAAATTCTTGCTTGGTCTAGGGTGTATCGATGCTTCACAACTTCTCCGTGGAAACCACAATTATGGCTAAGGGGGGTTAAATTTTATCTGCTTGTATTATAAGCCATATGGCAGGCTACTATTTAAAATGTATTCATTAAACCATCTAATGTTAAGCCGCAACTGGGCACAAACGCGTTCATAAAAAAAACAACTTCGGGTTGTTCCAAGGCACTTATAGCAATAGCCAATTGGGCAGCGGCAGTTTCAAATTCAAGATTACCCGCTTTTAATTCAGACTGACATTTCAAATACGCTGAAATTTTATCTGCTGCCTTGATAATCTGCAAATGCTCTAGTGGAATCTCATCGTGGTCAATCAACTTCTTAAAATCAGCTTTAAGCTCATTTGGCAACAGGGCCAACAACTCAATTTCAGCCTGATGCTCAATCCGCTTGTAGGCAGCGCTAATTTCCGGTGAATGATATTTAATAGGTGTTGGCAAGTCACCGGTAATGACTTCGGTAATATCGTGATATAACGCCGCCGTAGCAATAGCATTGGCATCAACCTGACCCTCGTAATAACGATTTTTAATCAACGCCAGGGTATGAGCAATAACCGAGACTTCCCAGCTATGCTCCATGACGTTTTCATCATAAGCATTTCGCTTAAGCCCCCAACGCTTAATCCATCTTAATCTCGATAAATAGGCGTAAAAACTACTGGTAATTTGTGTCATTAATAATAAATCAGAGTCAATTGTTGTTTTACAGAGGTCAGGACATAATGATTTTTTTACTCATTATGCTTTTATATAATTTTAGCTGTTGATTGTATAGTGATGATGCTTAAATAGTCTATTTTGATAATCGCTAAACATCATGCTTATTCAATGGTACCCCGGCCACATGCACAAGGCCAACAAAGAGGTCAAAGAAATCCTGCCCCAGGTTGATTTGATTATTGAGATCCTGGACGCGCGCATTCCGTTCAGCAGCCAAAATCCCATGCTTACTGAGCTACGTGGCATTAAACCCTGTATTAAGGTACTCAGCAAAAGCGACCTTGCCGACCCTGAGATTACCCAGCAATGGCAAACTTATCTGGAACGCGAGCAAGGCGTAAAGACCTTGGCACTCACTATTGAACAACCGGAGAAAATGCGCCAACTCCCGGAATTATGCCACCGGATGCTGCCAAATAAAGCCACTAGCGACAAACCTATCCACACATTGATCATGGGCATTCCCAATGTCGGAAAATCCACGTTGATCAACATACTGGCCGGTAGAATGATCGCTAAAACCGGCAATGAGCCTGCCATCACCAAAACCCAGCAACGCATCGACATAGGCAATGGCATTATTTTACTGGATACTCCCGGCATGCTTTGGCCTAATGTTGAAAACAAAAACAGCGGCTACCGTCTGGCAACCACAGGCGCTATTAAAGATACGGCAATCAGTCACGATCATGTTGCCTTCTTCGCCGCTGAATATCTATTGCAACATTATCCTGAGCTCTTACAAGAACGCTTTCAATTGGAACAACTCCCCCAAAGCGAACAACTATTGATGGAAGCCATTGGCAAAAAGCGCGGCTGTCTTCGCTCTGGAGGACACATTGAGATGGATAAAGTAGCCAAGATACTCTTAACTGAGTTACGTGCCGGCACCATTGGCAGAATCAGTCTCGAAACACCGGAAATGATGGAAATAGAACTGGCCGAACTGGTGATTATTAGAGAACAAAAAGAAGCCAAGAAAAAAGCCAGAAAACAAAAATGGAAAGGATCAAACTAGCTTATTGCATTTAAAAAAATTGGTCGGGCTTGCCCGACCAAAAAAATTGCATTACCCTGGAAAAACGCCTGTGGACAAATACCGATCACCACGATCGCAGATGATAACCACGATCACCGCCCGCACAACTTCTTCAGACAATCTCAAGGCCGCATGAACAGCACCACCGGAAGAAACTCCTGCAAAAATACCTTCTTCGGCAGCCAAAGCACGAGTTACATTTTCTGCTGAGGCCTGATCAACGTCAATAATTCTATCAACCCGATCCGCCTGATAGATTTTGGGCAAATACTCTTCAGGCCAGCGCCTGATTCCGGGAATTTTAGATTCGCCTTCAGGCTGCACACCGACTATTTTGATCGAAGAATTCTGCTCTTTCAGAAATTTCGATGTCCCCATGATCGTACCAGTAGTGCCCATCGAACTGACAAAATGAGTAATTTTACCTTGGGTATCACGCCAGATTTCAGGACCTGTGCCTTCATAATGAGCACGCGGATTATCCGGATTTGAAAATTGATCGAGCACCTTGCCCTCCCCTGCCGCCTCCATTGTCCTTGCCAAATCAATAGCCGCTTCCATACTGCCTGCACATGGTGTCAGAATAATTTCAGCTCCATAGGCTTTCATCGATGCCCGGCGTTCTTCACTCATATTATCGGGCATTATCAAAGTCATTTTATAACCTTTAATCGCAGCCGCCATTGCCAGTGCAATTCCGGTATTCCCGCTCGTTGCCTCAATCAACCGGTCGCCGGGTTTAATCTCGCCTCGGGCTTCGGCATGCTGAATCATACTCAACGCCGGCCGATCTTTTACCGAACCGGCTGGATTATTGCCTTCTAACTTGACTAAAATAGTGTTACTCGTATTGCCAGG
>SESD01000168.1_pt1 | contig 40264 bp, 42 predicted proteins | sample 3171411 | NCBI WGS metagenome assembly SESD01 (sample SAMN06051880, study PRJNA518727) | freshwater metagenome | biome: subpolar coniferous forest; feature: holomictic lake; material: water; isolation source: holomictic Lake 442, 16.5 m depth | place: Canada: near Kenora, Ontario | collected...
GGCGAGCATGGGGTCGATGACGATGCAGGTGCGTCCCGCAAGTGACTCGGGGAGCTTGTTCACATACGGCTTGGGCTCAAATGTTTCTTCGTCGCGTGAGATACCCACGAAGCCGATGTCGGCGCCCGGCATCAAGTTTTGAGCTGCAGTCAAAAAGCCCAGTCCGGCTCGAAGGATGGGCACGATCACGGGTTGGGTCTTGAGTACGCGCCCCACGGTGAGGGTCACTGGTGTTTGTACTGATACGACCACGGTTTCAAGCGAAGCGGTGGCCTCGGCCAACAGCAGGGTGCCGATGCGCTCGAGCTCTTGGCGGAACAGCGTGTTCGGCGTGGATTCGTCTCGGATTCGGGTAAGAGCGGCGGCGATGAGCGGATGGTCGACAACAGTTACTTGCACGGGCATTGGATCATCTTTGCATGGTCGGGCCTGAACGCAATGATGCGTAGCCGGGCTTGATCTGCTCGTTGATGATCTTGAGGCGTTCGGGGAACGGTGCGAACGCGCTCTTCAGCGCATTGATCGTGACCCATTCGAAGTCGTCGAGTCCCCAGCCAAAGGCCTCGGCCAACTGGGTCATTTCCTGTGACATCGAGGTGTCGCTCATCAGCCGGTTATCGGTGTTGAGCGTGACCCGAAAGCGAAGTCGGCGCAGCATGCCGATTGGATGCTCGGCGATAGAGGCGCAGATGCCCGTGCCCACGTTTGATGTTGGGCACAGCTCAAGCGGAATGCGGCGGTCGCGTACATAGGTGGCGAGGCGCCCAAGGGTTTCGTTGCCTTCGGGCCCGCTGATGTCGTCGACGATGCGCACACCATGACCAAGTCGCTCGGCTCCGCACCACTGAACGGCTTCCCAGATCGAGGGCAATCCGAATGCTTCGCCTGCGTGGATGGTGGAGTGAAAGTTTTCGCGCTGCACGTATTGAAACGCATCGAGGTGGCGGGTGGGTGGGTACCCCGCTTCGGCGCCAGCAATGTCGAAACCGACCACGCCTTGATCGCGCCATCGCACCGCAAGTTCGGCGATCTCGAGTGAGCGCGCGGCCGTTCGCATTGCGCAGCAGATGAGATAGATGGTGAGCCCGGTGCCAGCAGAGCCGCGGGTGAATCCCTCGAGTACGGCGGCCACGACCTCGTCGAGCGTGAGTCCGGCTTCGGTGTTCAGCTCAGGGGCGAAACGAACTTCGGCATACACCACGCCATCGGCTGCGAGATCGACTGCGCACTCGTAGGCAACACGCTCGATGGCATCGCGGTGCTGCATGACCCCAACAGTGTGAGCAAAGGTCTCGAGATACAGCACGAGATCGTTGCGCTTTGCGCCCCTGTTGAACCACGACCCGAGTTCGACGACGTCGTGTGTAGGCAGCTTGCGATAGCCGTATTCGTCGGCGAGCTCGATGACCGTGGCTGGTCGCAGCCCGCCATCGAGGTGGTCGTGCAGCAGCGCTTTGGGTGCGTGTGCAATCAGTTCGTTGATCATGCTGCCGACCGATCGGAACGGTCGAGGCGGCGCAATGCAAAGTTTGAGTTGCGCTGCAGCCAGTTCCAGGCCGGGTAGTCGGCCGACTGCGAAATGCAGTGCAACGAATAGGCATGACGACTTTGAGCAGATCGATTGACGTCGCTCCAGTGAGGTAACAAGCCGTGCAGCACGACCATGGTTCCGGCCTTGACCTCGAGTGGCACCAGTTCTGCGGGCTCGGGCAGCGGGGCGGGGTCAACGATGTCGAAGATGACCCCATCGTCGTTGGTGGAACCGGCGCGCTTGAACTTCTTGCGCAGCGAGGTGACATGGCCGCCTGGCGCGGCCCACAGACAACCGTTCTGCAACGTGGCATCTTCGATCGCAAACCAGAAACCGGTGACGGTCATCGGATCGGTGTACAAAAAGGTGGCGTCTTGGTGACAGCTCACTTCGCCGCCGATGCGGGGCTGCTTGAAGATGTACATGCTTTGCAATGCGAGTGCATCGACCAGCCCAATGTCTGCTGAGACTCGAGCGAGGTCGGGTGAGTAGCTGAAGTTCTCGAACACCGGATCGAGATCGTGCATGGCATGACCGATCTTGTTGATCGACAGCGACTTGTCTTGTCGCAAGCGTCCCTGAGCGTCGAAGGCCTCGGCTTCGAAAAAGCACCATGACCCATTGGCCGATTCGAGAAACTCGGCGTTGTCCTGGCGATCTTGGTCGTTGGTGGTGAACACCGAGCGATGATCGCTTGGGGTGAACTCGTCGACCATCTCGACGGCTCGTTGGCGAAGGTCGGCGCAGGCTTGGCTGTCGACAAAATCGGGGATTACCAGAAATCCGTCGCGGTGATAACTGCTGATCTGTGCATCGGTAAGAACACTTGGCATGACGCAACCGTAGTCTTTCTTTCCATGGACCTCACCGAGCCCGAGTCGCCCGCAGAATCACAGCACCTCACAGTGCTCGGCAGCACCGTGCGACATGCCATCGATCATGTCGAGACCTTTCCCGCTCCAGCCAACGTGACATCGGTGCGTTTCACCACCGACGAGTTGGCCAGCGTGTGTCCGGTTACCCAGCAGCCCGATCTCTCGCATTTGGTCATCGAATACGCCCCAGATCAGGCGTGCATCGAGAGCAAGAGCCTCAAGCTGTATCTCTGGAGCTTCCGTGACCGGCCAGTGTTCGCCGAGGCGCTCGCAGCCGAGATCGCTGGCGAGATCATGGCAACGGCAAAGCCTCACCATGTGACGGCCACGATCACGCAGCGACCCCGTGGCGGCATCGAAGTGCAAGCGGTGAGCCGACTGCAGCGATAACGCTGGCCGAGTTGCGTGACATTGGTGGCCGAGCCTCGACGGATAGCGACGGTGTTTCGGCGACCGTTAGCCATGCGGCTATGATCGTTGCGACTCGGATATCACCGATGTCGAAACTCATACCAAAAAGGGGAGAAATGCGGAAGAGCACAAGATTGCTTAGCGCGCTCACGATTACCACAGTCCTTGGCCTCGTTGCCACGGCCTGCGGAAGTGACAGCACCACTCCAGCTACCGAGGGCACCACTGGCGCCAGCGTTGTTGGCGACACCACACCAGTGACAGGCGGCGACACCACCGGCGCCAAGATGTCCATCTTGTTCGACCTCAAGGGTCGCGGCGACAAGTCGTTTAACGACTCAGCAGCTGTGGGTCTTGACAAGGGCGCAGCCGAGTTCGGCTACGACGTGACTGAAGAAGTCCGTCAGGGTTCCGACGAAGCACAGCTCCTGAAGAAGGCCGCCGACGGCGGCGCGAAATTGATCCTCGGCGTGGGCTTTGCCTGGCAAGAAGCAATGACCGCAGCAGCAGCTGAGAACCCAACCCTCAACTACGCAATCGTTGACTCAACTGTCGACGCGCCAAACGTGGCTGGTCTCTTGTTCAAGGCCAACGAGGGATCGTTCCTCGTGGGTGCAGCCGCTGCCCTCAAGTCGACGACTGGTTCCATCGGCTTCATCGGTGGCGTCGACATTCCGTTGATCCAGGACTTCTTTGCTGGCTACGAAGCTGGTGCCAAGGCCGTGAACCCTGACATCAAGATCGATGCCAAGTACATCTCGCCAGCCGGTGACTTCAGCGGCTTCAACGACGATGCCAAGGCCCGCACCATCGCACTCAAGCAGTACGAAGACGGCGCCGACGTCATCTTCCATGCCGCTGGTTCAGCCGGTAACGGCTTGTTCGGTGCAGCAAAAGAAGTGAACGCATCAGGCAAGAAGGTCTGGGCCATCGGTGTTGACTCCGATCAGGCACTCACCGCAGCTGCCGACCTGGCCCCGTTCATCTTGACCTCGATGATTAAGCACGTCGACGTCGCTGTGTACGAGACCATGAAGGCCGTCAGCGACGGCACCTTCAAGGGTGGCGTTCGCGTGTTCACCGTGGCCGACGGTGGCCTCGACTATGCAACCACTGGTGGCAACGTCGACGACATCAAGACCCAGCTCGATGACTTCAAGGCCAAGATCGCTTCTGGCGAGATTAAGGTTCCTTCAGTCTCCTGAGCAACCAGCTAAGTTTATGGCGTGACTGAAAACGCCGACAGAGGGGCCGCCGGCGATGCCGGCGGCCCTTTCGTTATCCCCGGAACAGATGTGCTGCCGGCCACCCCGTATGCCATCGAACTCCGCGACATCGTGAAACGATTTCCCGGGGTAGTGGCCAACGATGGCGTCAACGTGGCGGTTCGCCCAGGAACCATTCACGCGCTCATTGGCGAGAACGGGGCGGGCAAGTCCACGGTGATGAAGATTCTCTATGGCACCCAGCGCCCCGACGAAGGTCGCATCGAGGTCAATGGTGTCGAGCAGCACTTCAAGTCCCCGAAAGACGCAATCGCTGCGGGCATCGGCATGGTGTTCCAGCACTTCATGTTGGCCGACAACCTCACGGTTCTCGAGAACGTCATCCTCGGCGCCGAACCGGGCAAAGGCGTCAAGATCGACATGCATTCGGCTCGTGAAACGCTCACCCAGTTAGCGGCCGCCAACGGCCTTGAGATCGACCCTGATGCGTTTGTGTCCGAGCTTGGGGTTGGCGAACGGCAACGGGTCGAGATTCTCAAGGTGCTGTTTCGCGGTGCTCGCATCGTCATCCTCGATGAACCCACTGCGGTGCTGGTTCCGCAGGAGGTCGACGAGTTGTTCGTCACCCTTCGCGAACTCGCCAGCACCGGCGTCACCATCGTGTTTATCTCGCACAAGCTCGACGAAGTGCTTGCGATCGCTGATGACATCACGGTGATCCGCAAGGGCAAGACCGTCGCTACGGCGATTCCTCGCGAGGTCACGGCTCGCGATTTGGCTCAGATGATGGTTGGCTCCGAACTGCCCAGTGCTGCCACCCGAACAGCCACGGTTACCGACATTGCCACGCTCAAACTTGAGGGCGTCATGATGAACGCAACGGTGCGTGGGTCGCGTCCGTTGCTCGACAACGTGAGCTTTACGGTGCATCAAGGCGAGATCGTGGGCATTGCCGGCATCGAGGGCAACGGCCAGACCGAACTGCTCAAAGCAATCATCGGCATTGATCGAATCGACGGCGGCTCCATCTCTATCGATGGACACGATCTCGTCGGCGTGTCCACGAGCGATCGTCGCGAGATGGGCGTTGGTTACATCCCCGAAGATCGCCAGCGAGAGGCACTGTTGTTGCCGTCTCCGCTGTGGGAGAACGCAATCTTGGGTCATCAGCGCAGTGGTCGATTTGGCAAAGGTATGTGGATCGACCAGGCGGCTGCTCGCGCCTACACCGAACAGATCATCAGCTCGTTCGACGTACGCACGCCCAGCGTCGACACCATCTCGCTGGCCCTCTCGGGCGGCAACCAGCAAAAGCTCATCGTGGGCCGCGAAATGCTCGCCGATCCCAAGGTCTTAGTGGCGGCTCACCCCACTCGAGGCATCGATGTTGGTGCGCAGGCAGCGGTATGGGACGCAATCCGCGACGCCCGCGGACAAGGCCTTGCGCTGTTGCTCGTGTCTGCCGATCTCGAAGAGTTGCTCGGACTTTCCGACACGGTGCTGGTCATGCTTCGTGGCCGCATCGTGGCCAAGCTCGACCCGGCGAAGGTCACCAAGAGCGAACTTGGCGAATACATGACAGGGGCTCGTGAGGTGGCCGCATGAGCATCAACCGTAAGAAAGTGTTCTATGCCCTCGCTGCACCGCTTGGCGCGTTCGTGTTGGCCATCGCGGTCGCCGGATTGGCCCTCTTGGTCAGCGGCAAGAATCCGTTCGTAGCGTTCAAGCAGATGGTCGTCTACGGCGGCACTGTCGACTCGTTGATCACCAGCATCAACGAAGCCTTACCGTTGTTCGTGTCGGGTGTTGCCGTGGCCATTGGCTTCCGCACCAACTTGTTCAACATCGGCGTCGAGGGTCAATACCGTTTGGCTGCAATTGTTGCTGCGGTCGTTGGCGCCGAGTTACCCGGACCTGGTTTCTTGCGCATCATCATGGCGATGTCTGCGGCCATCATCGTTGGTGCGTTGTACGCCAGCATCGCCGGTTTGCTCAAGGCCTATCGCAACGTCAACGAAGTCATCGCCACCATCATGCTCAACGGCGTGATGACCGGCCTGGTGGCAGTGCTCTTGAAATGGGACTTGATTGCGTCGATCAAAGACCAACAGCTGCGCACCAGCCGACTGCCCGAATCAGCGTGGTTCCCCAGCGTTACGTTGGGCGGAAGCGAGCTCTACCTGTGGGTCTTTGTGGCGATCGCGATTGGCATCGGCTACCACCTGTTGATCAATCGCTCGCGTTTCGGCTTCGAGCTCCGTGCCTCGGGTATCAACCCTGGGGCAGCACTTGCCGCTGGCGTGAATCCCAAGCGAATGGTCGTGAAGACAATGGCGTTGTCTGGCGCCGTTGCAGGTCTTGTCGGAATGCCGCTGCTGTTGCAGCGTCAGCATGAGTTCACTCAGCAATTCCAGCAGGGGCTTGGGTTTGCAGGCATCGCTGTTGCGCTTGTGGGCCGACAAAAAGCCGCTGGTATGGCCGCTGCGGCACTGCTGTTTGCATACCTCACTCGCGCATCGCAGGCACTCACGAGTCCTCCAACTCGAGGCACTAAAGAGATCGGCACCATCTTGCAGGGCACGATGATGCTTGCTGCCGTGGTCGCCTACGAGGTCGTGCGGCGTCGAGCCGAGGCCAACGCAATTCATGAAGCAGCGCATCGTGCCGCAGCGCAGTTCGCCGAGGTTCCAGCATGAGCACTACCTACGTAGACCTCGCCGATCCGAAGGCCAGTTGGTGGACCACGATGTCGCGTTCGCGACAGATCATGCTGATGTTCTTCGGAGCGTTCCTCGTGTTGTCGTTGGCTCGTGCGGTCTCCGGCGAGAACGATCTCACTTCTGAGTTCACCGTCACCAACACGATTGCGCTCACGTTGCCCATCTTGCTCGCGGGGCTCGGCGGGTTGCTCAGCGAACGAGCCGGCATCGTGAACATCGGTCTCGAGGGCATGATGATCCTCGGCACATGGGGTGCCGGTTTCTTTGGCTACCACTACGGCCCGTGGGGCGCGCTCATCGGTGGCGCACTTGCTGGTGCTGTCGGCGGCCTCGTGCATGCCGTCGCCACGGTCACGTTTGGCGTCGACCATGTCATCTCTGGCACAGCCATCAACTTGCTCGCATTCGGTTGGGCTCGGTTCTTGTCGGCATCGCTGTTCAAGGGTCGCGGCTCTGGCTCCGAGACCAACAGCCCCGGATTCGACACATCGAAGGGCATGCCCACATGGCGTATGCCTGGGTTTGCCGACGATGGCTGGCTGGCCCGACTCGAATTCAAGCATTGGCCCATCGTGTCCGATCTTGCGGGCATCAGCCGCGGCTTGTTGGGATCGTGGAAGGTCTACGAATTGGTCGCTGTCGCGGTCGTGCCGCTCGTGGCGTGGCTCGTCTGGAAGACCAAGTTCGGCTTGCGTCTGCGCTCGTCGGGCGAGAAGCCATCGGCCGCCGATTCACTGGGCGTCAACGTCGTGGTGGTGCGTTATCTCGCGGTCATGGCGTCGGGAGCACTCGCAGGCGTCGGTGGAGCCCTGCTGGTGCTGCGCAACAACGGCGCATACTCCGAAGGCCAGACCAACAGCCGTGGCTACCTTGGCCTTGCTGCGTTGATCTTCGGCAACTGGAAACCAACAGGAGTCCTCGCCGGAGCAACACTGTTCGGCTTCCTCGACACGCTGCAGCTCACGGCCTCTACGGCCGTTCGCGGGCTCTACCTGCTCGGTGTTGTTGGATGCCTCATTGGGTCCATCGTGTTCTTCCGCCGCAAGAACGTTCGGCTTGGCCGTTCGCTCGCTGCAATCTGTGCAGCGCTCTTGGTGTTCTACGTGTCGGGCATCGATATGAACGACGATCTCGTGAAGACCTTGCCGTACTTGGGCACGTTGTTGGTTCTCGCGGTGTTTAGCCGCCGCCTGCGTCCGCCGGCTGCCTCGGGTCAACCGTGGCGCAAGGGTCAGATCACGTAGGTCGCTTGGCTACGCACCCACCCTCGGGTCGTCGTCGCTCGCGACGGCGAATGCGGCGCATCTATCTGCGCCGGCGCGTGGTGGTAGCGATCGTCGCGCTCGCTGCGGCCGTTTCATTCATCGCACTCGCAAAGGCGTTGGTCGGCGGCGATTCAACACAGACAAAGGTTGCATCGGCGGCATCAACTGATGACTCCACGGCGCTCCGCGTTCCCGCGAGCGCCGAGGTCACTACAACCACCGCTACGCCGCCTTCGCTGCCGCCAGAGACCACTGTTGTCGACGCAGGGCCTACTCCTACCCCAGCCGACCCGGCGCGGGTGTACATCGCCGGCGATAGCGATGCTGGATCATTCGCTCCGTTTGTGTCGCGGCTGTTGCGTGCCAGCGGGGTTGTGGCGACCACCGTGGACTACAAGGTGTCGTCGGGTTTGGCCCGTCCAGACTTCTTCGATTGGCCGGCCCGACTGTCTGGACGCATTCCCAAGCTGAATCCAGACATCGTGATCGTCGCGTTCGGAGGGAACGATGCTCAGCCGATTCATGGCTTGAACAAGCAGGTCGATACGCCCGAATGGCGCGCCGAATACGCCAAACGCGTGGGAGCAGTCATGGATCTGGTCGCCAACGACGGCCGCACGCTCATCTGGGTTGGCGTTCCCAACGACAACCAATCCGACACTACGGCGCGCCTCAAGGTGCAAGACGAAGTTGTGCGGGCTCAGGTCGCCGCTCACCCCGGCGTGGTCTTTATCGATTCGTGGAACATCTTCTCGGGTCTCGACGGCGGCTATGCCCAGTACGTAGTTGATCCCCGAGATGGCGTCAGCAAGTCAGTCCGCAGCGATGTTGATGGATTCCATCTCAACACCACTGGCGCCGAAATCCTTGCGTTTCATATCGCTCGTGCGGTCGAGTCCGACCTCGCGAGTCGAGGGGCCGACCTTGCTTCTGTATCGTCTGACACTGGTTAGGCCTTTTGGCACATTGTCGGGGGCGGAAACATTTTTCCTGTACTCGGTCGGGGTACAGCGGTAGTGTCATCGGCAGGGAAAGCGATGAGACATTGGGCGACAAGTTGGTCGCAAATGCCCAATGAGGAGCGAGTGCGAAACCGGCCCTTCAAGTGCACTCGCATCTGAGGTAGGGCCATGAAGCAAACTGTTCTCAAAATCACGAGTTGCGTGGCAATCGCTTTGGCTACCTCAACGGTGGCGATGCAGCATGTGTCAGCCGCCCCAGAAGACACCGCAGCGACCGCAGTGTGTCATCGGTTGCCCTCGTCTTGGTCGGGCAATATCAGCCTTGAGCCCGGCGCGTCGTACTCCACAGGTGTGGCTGTTGAGCCCCAACCCGGCATTCAGGCCGTGGTTGATTCAGTAGCCGTCTCTACCGGCGAAGGTTCTCCCACCGCTCTTACAGTGCGCATTGGTGGTGTCGCTGCTACATCAGGCGCCATCGTGCTCGGCGGCGATGTTGCCGTGACCAACGGCGGAACCAGTGCAGTCAGCCTGACCTCGGTCGACCTCGTGGTTTCGCATTGTCACCTCGTCGCAACCACTGAAGCACTCTCGGTTGGCTCGTTCGGTTTGAGCGGTCGGCTCGGCGAGTTGCTGCCAGCCACCGGCGCAAACAACGGCGAGCTTGCGCTGATTGCGTTCGGTTTGGTCAGCGTTGGTGCTGGCCTGGTGGCCGTGGGCCGCCGTCGTCGTCTGGCGTAGTAGTCCTTTGCGGGCTACTGCCTGCGACCTCGCGAGATAATGCCGTCGCGGCGCTGGGCCACTTTTTCGGCGCTGAACATCGTTCGGGCCCACTCGGTGCCGTCGCGGGCCTCAATTTCCCAGCCTGCTTGGTCACGGGTGATTTCGGCATAGGTGCGCCGGATCTGGCGAACGCCGTTTTGGTCGTTGCCGATGATGTCGCGAGCCAAGCCCCGTGCCGTCGGCAGAAGATCGCCGTGGGCGACTACGTGGTTCACTAAGCCGAGTTCGAGGGCCTCGTGAGCACTGAGAAAGTTGCCGGTGAAGCTCATCTCGCGTGCCCTGCGAACACCAATGGCCTGAGGGAGTAACACGGTGAGGCCCCAGCCCGGCATGACCCCTACACGGGCGTGTGTGTCGCCGAATTTGGCATGCTCGCTCGCAACCAGAAAGTCGCAGTTGAGGGCCAACTCGAATCCACCCGTAACGGCAACACCGTTGATCGCTCCGATCACCGGCTTGGTCATCGACGGAAAGGGCCCGCGCATCCCCTCGGCTGAGGCCTTGGGAAGCGTGGAGTCTGCAGCATTCGACGACCCGCTACGGCCACCCAGTTCTTTCAGGTCGATGCCCGCACAAAACGCTGGATCTGACCCGGTGAGGATGACGACGTCGACGTCGTCTCGGCCATCGGCCTCGCGCATCAGCGCAGGAAACAGACGCATCACATCGGCACTCAACGCATTGCGGGCGGCCGGCCGGTTGAGGGTGACGGTGGCGATTCGATCGCTGACTTCGAGCAGAACAACATCGGTCATCTGCCGATGTTCGCAGGCCTCAGAGCGCGGCTACGAGTCGGTGTCGTCGGCCGGCAAAAAGTTGAGCTTCAGGTCGCCGAGTTTTACCAAGGTGGACGCGATCCATGTGCCCAAGGTTCCGAAGTGGTGATCGAGCAATTTGCTCGCGCCGTCGGCGAGTGTTTCTTCGGCAAGCTCGTAGATGCCCTCGTAAGTGATCTCGATAGCAAACTCAGGAGCTTCTACGACATCGCCGAAGTAGCCGATCTCAACGGTGGCCCCGGCGCGCTCAAGGCGTTCGTTGCCAATGAGCGGGCTTGATTCGGGCATGATCGCCTGCACCGGCACAGGGTTGGGCTGCTCGGCCAATCGTTGCACGCGAAACCCAATTTCGATTTCGATCGAAGGTTGCTCGTCGATCATCTCGTCGACATACCAGCGCCGGTACGCGGTTTGGCTCCACGTTGGCCACTCGAAGGTGATGTGCGCAACGACCCGTGGCGGCTGGCCTTCGCCGGGCAAGCCGTAACTGGTCTCCCACGTGATATCGCCGAGCAGTACGTCGATCTGAAAGTGCTCCTCGAAGCTCTGGCGTTCGAGGAAGGCACCTTCGAATGCGTCACGCAATGCGCCGATGGCATCGGTGAAGACGTGATCAAGCATGCAGTGCGACCCTAACTGTTTGTGCGCTCGTAGGCGTGGGGGAGCCCGTTATGCATCGACATTCGGTGCCTTGGCCCGGGCAGCGATGCATCGCCGGACTCGTATCCGGCGTCGGTTTCCCAGAGCAAAACCAGTGCGCCTTCGTGTTGCGCCGGAACGGTGACGAAGCGCTCGATTCCGCGGCGGGCGACGAGTTGATTGAGACCTTCAAATGAACCGGCTTCGGCGAGCGTAATGAGCGTGACATGAGTGGGCGGGGCCATGGGCAATGCTTGAGCGATCGCGTCGGTAGGGCTGATCCAGAGCGACTCGACGATTTCGTGATTGTCGATCGTGACGTCGTCGCCAGACCATGGGGCCACGAAGAACCATGTGGTGTAACGCTTTGGCGCAATCGCTGGAGGAGTCCAATGCGACAGGGTGACAAGGCTGTCGCGGTCGAGTCGTAGGGCAACTTCTTCGTGCGCCTCGCGAACCGCTGCGGACACGGCGCGGCTCACTTCGTCGTGACCCGAATCGTCGTCGTCGACACGTCCACCAGGAAAGACCCACATGTTCGCAAACGCGCCCACATCACTGCGCTTCAAGAACAGCACCTCGAACTGATCGCCGTGTTCGCGAGCCACAATGACCGTGGCCGCGGGTCGGGCGGGAGGAAGAGTCTCAGCTGCATTCACACCGCAACCTTGGCACATGCGACAATCAAGGTTATGAGTCTTGTTGAAGTCACCATCAGCGAACGCGTCGCGACCCTGACCCTGAACAATCCTGCCGAGCGCAACACGCTCACTGCGCCAATGGTCGCTGAGATCCTTGCCGCAATGGACGTCATTGAGGCCGACCCCGGTGTTGGCGCAATCGTTGTGACTGGCACAGCTCCAGCGTTTTGCGCGGGAGCAAATCTAGGCAATCTCGCCGAGTCATCAGAGGAGAGCCTCGGCAGCATCTACGAAGGGTTCCTGCGAATTGCGCGGAGCCCATTGCCCACGTTGGCTGCGGTGAATGGCGCTGCTGTTGGCGCCGGCATGAACCTCGCGCTTGGTTGCGACGTGCGCATCGCTGGCCGTCGAGCCAAGTTCGACACGCGGTTCTTGCAAATCGGTATCCACCCAGGCGGCGGCCACACGTGGATGCTGCGTCGCATCGTTGGCCCACAAGCAGCCATGGCGGCGGTTGTGTTCGGCGAGGTGATGGACGGTGCCGAGGCTGAGCGCATTGGGCTCGTGCATCGTTGTGTCGACGATGACCAACTGCTGGCTGTTGCGCAAGAAATGGCCCAGCGTGCCGCAAGCGCACCGCGCGAGTTGGCCATCATCGTGAAGCAGACAATCCACGACATGGCCGACATCGACAATCACCCAGCCGCGGTGAAGCGCGAACTCGATCCGCAGGTGTGGAGCACTCGTCAACCTTGGTTCGCCGACCGCATCGCAGCACTGCAACAAAAAATCTCGTCAAGAAAGTAGCTGCGATGCTTCACAGGGACCCCACCTCGGGTGTACCTTTCGCCTAAGGGGAGTTTGTCAACCGTACGTCTCACAGGAGGTACTCGATGAGCCAGCGCCATCACATGCAGGAGTCGGCCCCACAGCCGAAGATGGACCTGCGTGCACACGCCCACAACGAGCGGCATCGCATTAACAGCGAGCTGCAAGCCGTTGCCAATCAGGTCAGCGCAGGTTCCGAACCCGAGGACATCCACGAGCCCGGTAGGGCTTGGGTGCCGAGTCACCGCCACGATGCGGCCAAGGGTAAGGCCAGTGCCACCAAGCAAGAAGTGCGCCACTGGAAAATGAAGAGCTGGAAGCGGCGCTCAACAGTGCGCAAGGCCCGGGCTCTTGTGACCCGAGTGGTGGCTGAACAGGCCTAGTGCCTTAGAGCCAGGTGGCGATCATTTCGTCGCGACGGGCTTGCCATTCTTCAACGGTGATTGCGTAACGCATGTGGTCTTCCCACACGCCGTTGATCTCAAGAAACCGACTCGCCACTCCTTCGTCGCGAAGTTGCAGCTTGTCCATCACGCGCCGGCTATTGGTGTTGCGCGGGATGATGCACACTTCGAGGCGGTGTAGCCGCAGGTCGTCGAACGCAAAGCGAATTACCGCGCAGACGCCTTCGGCGATGTAGCCGTGACCAGCGCGTGAGCGATCGATCCAGTAGCCGATGGTGGCGCATTGCTGAGCGCCGCGAACCACAGTGTTGAGGTTCACTTCGCCTGCCACTGAGCTATCAACGAAGAGGCCGAACGCATATGCCGCGCCCATTTGCCGGTCGCGGTCGCGGGCGGCGCAGCGGGTGCTAAAGGCATCTCGCTCGCGAGTTGGGTCGCCTTGGTTGGCAAGCCGCGACGGTTCCCATGGCGTGAGCCAACTTTCGTTGCGGATGCGTACGTCGCTCCACGACGCGAAGTCGGGGCTCACCAATGGGCGAAGCATCACGCGGCGGCCGTAGAGGCGGAGTCCGCTGTTGTTCGGCGCCGACGGGTGCGTGAAGGGGTGATGCTCGCTGCTCATACCGATGCACTGCCGGTAGTAGTGCTGACTGGTTGCGCGGCGATGGCGATCGACACGGTGTCGAGGTGCAAACACCGAAATAGCGCCACCATCACGCAGCATCCGGCAACGATTGTGTTGGCGAGTTCGGTGGGTAGGCCAGGATTGTGGCGGCGCTCGGCCGAGGCCTCGAGGGCCAAGGTGCGAAACACGTCTTCGGCGGCATCGCGGGTGAGCTCAAATGCGTCGGCATGGATGTCGCCGCCATGTTCGACAGCGGCGATCACCCGAGCTGTCTGGCCCGACACGACCACTGAGCGGGCGTCGTCGAGCAAGGGCATGACCCGGCGGGCGTCGTCGAGATGGTCGATCACCTCGCCGATTGCGTTCGTGAGGTCTTCGGGTAGCGCGGGGTCGGCGTCGAAGTGGCGGCGATGGAGTGAGGTGATGCCCACCGGGACCACGAACGAACCTGCTTCGACCCCATCGTCGAGGAGCGAGATGGTGATGCTGTCGTTCTCGATGAGAACTACGCAACTGTTCATTTCTTGTACGCCTCAATGCGGTCGTGCACCCATTGGCCCACGGGGTCATTACCGCCAGCAAGGAACCATGCGTAATGAGCGTGCAGACACTTCACGCCTTGGCGTGTGCCGCCGACGCCACCGCTTGGGCGTGGACCAACGTAGTGCTCGGGCAGGGCAGCGTCTCGCTCGGCTTCATGCTGCTGGTGAGCGTGCTCGAGTGCCGCTGGATCAACTGCTGCCTCGGCCTGGCGAACGCCACCTTCGGCCTCGATGCGGCCGATGGCCGCGACGATGGTCTTGTTGATCAGCCAGTAGCGGGTTGGCATCGGTGTGCCGTCGTCGAGCAGCGGTTCGTTGAGCAGCACTACTGGATCGCCAAGCGCGTCGCGCACGACTACTTCGAACTTGCCCTGTGGCTCGCGGCCAAGCAGTTCTCGAACGCGATCGCGATCGGTCATGGGTTGAGTGGTGAGCATGGTGAAAGTGGGTGCTGAACGTGCATTACTGAGCGGAGTCAGCGCAACTAGTTCTTGCGGCGGCGGAACACGAGCAACAACAGCACTAAGCCGCCAAGCGCTGGCAAGAGACGCTTGAGAATTGCGCTGCCGCCGCTGCGCAATGCATCGATGGGCTCGGCTGCTGGACCGTTGATAATGCGAATGGTGGGAGCAGCTGGCTCGTTGGCTGCTGATGCGGAATCAGAGGTGGCAGCGGTTTCTGCGGCTGGCGCTGCGACTGCGGCTTCGGCGGCAGGAGCATCGGCTGCAGCGGGCTCGGCGGCATCTTTTTCGAGCATGGCGTCGAGGTTCTTTGAGAACTGCAACATCAGCTTTCCGCTGATATCGGCGAGTGCGCCGCGGCCGAACTGGGCGACCTTGCCGGTCATGTCGAGCTTGGTGTGCACGGTGCACTTGGCACTCGTTGGAGAGATCTGCTGCAGCGACGCGGTGATGATGGCCGACGCATTTCCGTTGCCCTTTGTGTCGCGGCCGTCGCCCTTGAGTACGGCGCGATAGTTGGCGTCGTCACGCTCGAGAAAGTGGGCCTCGCCTTTGAGGGCGGCACTGATTGGGCCGACCTTGACCTTGACGACACCTCGGTACGAGTCGCCTTCGATTTCTTGCAACTGGGCGCCCGGCAGGCATGGTGCGATGCGCTCGACATCGGTGATGACGGCCCATGCTTCGTGGATTGGCCGGTTTACGGTGAATTCGTTGATGAGTTCCATTGCTGGAGTTCCTCCATCGTGTCGATGTCGGCCGAGCTGCCGGTGCAGGCAACCTCGCCGACGAGGTCCGGGCGTTGGCTTAATAGGCTACGGGCGCCGTGGTCGCCTTCGGTCGCCAACAACGACCAAATCGATCGATCGAGGCGCACCGGATTACCACGAGCGCCACCGTATGTAGCGACTGCGATTGGCGTGTGGGCCATGGCCACAGCGCGCCATGCTTGGGTGGTGACGAAGGGTTGATCGGCAAGTCCCACAACCACAGCTGTTGCGCCGAGTGCGTCGGCAGCGGCGATGCCGCGCTGCAGCGAAGTGGCTTGGCCTTCGCTCCAATGGGGGTTATGGGCGCGAACCGCCCACTGCGGTAGGTCGAGCTCGACGCAGCCGGTCACAACCACCACATGAGCAAAGCCTGCTGCTTCGATCGAGTCGAGTGCCCAGGTGTAGAGGGGCCGTCCGCGTAGGGGTGACACGAGTTTGTGTGACGAACCGATGAAGCGACTGCCCTGTCCGGCGGCAAGCAACACGGCGCATGTTCCGCTCGGCAAAGCGGGGTCACCAAGACGCTGAGCAGGGACGGTATTCATCACCTCGCAAGCCTGCCAGCTTGAACCGCCGTGAGCGAGCTCAGAACGAGGGTGGATGCAATATGACGAAAAGGTTACGAACGAGTTGATTATTGCAGTTTCATGTCGATAGTCTTGCGACCGTAACGAACGGCCGACTTCTTCGGTCGTTCAGTTACGCAAGCGTGGCGCTCTCGTGAGGCGCGACGTGACTTGGACGCAACAAGCGTCCATGCCACGACATTCGGCCGGCTCGGTCGGATGCGCTAACGAAGCGAGATTGTAATGAAGCACAGCAATGCGACTTCAGGTCACCCAGTTCTCAAGCGCGTCGGCTTTGCAGCCCTCGCTCTCGCAACGATGCTTGGCAGCGTTGCGGCCACGTCTACCGCGGCCGGTGCTTCAAAGAATTCGAAGCCAGTCGTTCGTAACGATGCGCTCGCTCCCATTGCCGTTCAGGCACTCTCCGACCTTCAAGACGTCGAAGCAGCGAGCCTGTGGGACACAACAGCCGACACTGTGGCCCCCAGCGCCGAAGCGGTCACTCGTGATCGTTACGTCAGCGCTCGAGACGCAATCGCCACCGAGGTCGCCGGTCGTCTCGGTATCGAGCCATCACGCATGATCGAAGCGTGGGCCAACGCCGACTTCGCGCATCAGACAGCCTTGATGGCAGCGATGTCGCAACTTGGTGTGCGCTACCGTCGCAACACAAGCGAACCTGGTGTTGGGTTCGATTGTTCCGGCCTCACGGCGTATGCATGGAGTGTTGCTGGCACCGAGATTGCGCACCAGTCGCGGTCGCAGATTCGTAACGCTTCGCCGCGCACCATTGATACCGCCCAGGCGGGCGACCTCGTGTACTACCCGGGCCACATCAGCATGTACCTCGGTGTCGACAAAGCCATTGTGCACTCGCCCTTCACTGGCCGCACCGTTGAGGTCGCCGTCATCGGCAAGCGTCGTTCACTTCGCTTCGCCGACCCAGTTGGCTGAGCATTCACTGAGCGGTGTGAATCGCTCCCGATCCGTCTCGTAACGACGGAGTCTTACGTCCGGTGCGCCGGGCAATGATTTCGGCACAGATCGAGATCGCCGTCTCTTCTGGCGTGCGGGCGCCGATGTCGAGCCCAATTGGCGACATCAACCGATCGATCTCGTTGGGGTCGGTGAGCCCGGCCTCGGTGAGCCGCTCCATACGCTTGGCATGGGTTGTGCGACTGCCCATCACGCCGATGTATCCAACGCGGGTGGTGAGTGCGCCCATCACCGCTGGCACATCGAACTTTGGGTCGTGGGTGAGCACACAGACGGCATCGCGGGGGCCGAGCGCACCGCCCCGCTCAACGAACACCGGCATGGGCCACGACACCATCACTTCGTCGGCCATCGGGAATCGGCGACGAGTAGCGAAGACTTCGCGTGCGTCGCAGACGAGCACGCGGTAGCCAAGCACTTTGGCTACCTTGGCCAACGCAGCGGTGAAATCGACGGCTCCAAAGATCCACATTTGTGGCGGTGCAGCAAAGCTCTCGACGAAGACACTGACCGTGTCGGTATCGATGAGATCTTCGGGGGTTGTTTGGCCCTGCGGTCCGTAATGGCGAACTCCGCTACGCCCGGCCTCGAGCTCGGCAAGTGAATCGCGGGTGACGATGCGATCGAGTTCGGGGTTGCCGAGCGTGCCGCGTGAAGCGCGGTCGGGGGCAATCAGCAGCTTTGCGCCGATGTTCGGACCGTCGATGATCGTGCACAGGCCAGTGGGCTGATCGGCGCGGATGCGGTCACGCAACTCTTCGTAGAGAGACGGTGTGTCGGTCATGGCGCTACCAATTGAGCGGTTCGATGAAGAGATGAATGATGCCGCCACAGGTGAGCCCCACGGCAAAGGCTTCGTCGTCGCTGTAACCAAACGTGACCATGCGCGGCTGCATGTCGCCATGCAAGATCGCCAACGCCTCGCCGACCACAGCGCCTTCGACGCAGCCACCGCTGACTGAGCCGGCGACTTCGCCGTCTTCGTTCACCGCCATGCTGGCGCCAGGATCGCGTGGTCCGGAGCCTTCGATGTTCACGACCCGCGCCACGGCGATGCGTCGATTGTTGTGCCGCCAGCGCTCGATGTCGTCGAGAATCTCACGCATGGTTGGCCCTTTCGGTTGAGCCCGAGATGACCCGGGCGAGTTCTTCCATGGCGGCCAATGAGTGACCCTCCACGAAGTGATCAACATAGGGCAGAGCCGCGGCCATACCTCGCGCTAGCGGCGCGTAGCCGGGTGTCACTTTGAGCGGGTTGACCCACACCAGGCTGTGAGTAATGCGTTGAAGCCGCTGCATTTGTTCGGCGAGCAACAGTGGTTCGCCGCGGTCCCAGCCATCGCTGAGTACAACCACGATCGCACCGCGGGCCATGCCGCGCACGCCCCATTCGTCGTTGAAGAGGCGCAGACATTCGCCGAGGCGGGTGCCGCCGCTCCAGTCGGTGACGCGGTTGCTGGCCAACATGAGGGCCTTGTCGGGATCGCGGCTGCTGAGTTCTTTGGTGACCCGGGTGAGGCGGGTGCCCAACGCAAATGCCTCAACGCGTTGGCGGCCAGCAACTGCGGCTTGCACGAAACGCAAGAGTGCTCGCGCGTACGGCTCCATTGAGCCGCTGACGTCGAGCAACAACACGAGCCGGCGCATTCGTTCGCCGGGTTCGCGGTAGTAGCGGCGCACCGGTTCGCCACCAGATCGAAGCGAAGCGCGAACCGTGCGACGAAGGTCGGGGCGGTGACGTTGCCGCTTCGAGTGAGACAGTCGCAGCGATTGGCGCGGTGGACCCACAAAGCGCAGGCGGCTCATCAACTGCTGAGCCATTTGCAGTTCGTCGTTGCTGTATGCGCCAAAGTCTTTACGGCGAAGTACCTCAATGGCGCTGAAGCGGAGGTGAATGGTGGGGTCGTCGTTGGCGTCGGCCGCGTTTGCTTGGTCGTCGTCGTCGGGCGGGTCGCCGTCGTCCATCTCGATGCTGATGTGTTGTGGTTCGCTCTCGGCCTCTTCGGTTGATTCGCCATCGCGCGCTTCCCAGAACACCGCAAACGCTCGATCGAACAACGCCAGATCCTCGGGGCGGCGAACCAAGGTGGCACGTGCTGCCCAATAAACGGAATCGCGTTCGCCGATGCCAAGCGCGCCGAGTGCTTCGGTGAAGGTGAGCACACAGCCAATGGGCACGCTGAGCCCAAGACCGCGCAGCAGCCTCGCGAAAGCGGTAGCCATACGCTGAGCGGCACCTTCGCTGGGTGCCGGGTCGCGATGAGCTACGGGAGGTGCGAACGCGGCCATTAGCCGGGCTGCGAGCCTCGCTCGAAGGCGTGCTTCACCATGTCGGCGATGCCGTGCAGTTGAACTCGCTCGACATCCTCGCGGTACTTCAAGACAGCGCCAAGTGTGCTCTTCACCGACGACTCGGAGAGTTCGCTGACGCCAAGGCGTCCAAGCGCTGTGGCCCAGTCGATGGTTTCGGCGACACCCGGCGGCTTGAACAGGTTGAGGCCGCGCATCGTTTCGACAGCGGCGGCCACCTGGCGAGCGAGCATCTGGCTGACGGCGGGTACGCGAAGTCGAACGATCTGAACCTCGCGCTCAAAACCGGGATGCTCGATCCAGTGGTAGAGGCAGCGACGCTTGAGTGCGTCGTGAACGTCGCGCGTGCGATTGCTGGTAAGAATCACGATTGGCGGGCGCTCGGCGCGAAAGACGCCAAGCTCGGGCACGGTGATCTGAAAGTCGCTGAGCACTTCGAGCAGGTACGCCTCGAACTCGTCGTCGGCGCGATCGACCTCGTCGATGAGCAACACAGGCGGTGGGCCAGCAACGGGACTGATTGCCCGCAGCAGCGCGCGCTTCAGCAGAAAGCGTTCGTTGTAGAGCTGACCCTCGAGCGCTGCGGTGCCCGCACCACGGGCTTCGCCGCTTGCCTCGGCTGCACGCAGGTGCAACAACTGGCGGCTGTAGTCCCAGTCGTAGACGGCCTGACTGGCGTCGATACCTTCGTAACACTGCAGTCGAATCATTTCGCCGCCGGTCCAACGGCTGAGCACCTTGGCGACTTCGGTCTTGCCGACGCCTGCTTCGCCTTCGAGGAGCAATGGCCGGCGCAGTGCAAGCGCGAGGAAAATAGCGGTGGTGAGACCCTCGTCGGCGAGGTAATCATGCGAGGCCAGCGCGGCTGACACATCGTTGACGGTGAGGTTTGGCGGCAGCATCTGGGCAAGGCTAATTGCCCGGGAGTACACGAACCCCACTCGAATCGGCGAAGATCATTGGGTGAGCGCAACGTGGCAGGCCTCAACCCAGAGTTGGACCGTCACGTTGTGGAGCGCGAGTGCGGTTTCGGCGCGCCTGTTGGTGATCAATCGAGGCGATCCATTCGGTGTCGTGCGCGACGACGTGATGGTCCGCGACGGCGATGTGTGGAGCACCACGGTGGCGACCGCCGACATCGGCAATGCCGATCTCTATGGCTTCCGCGTCGAGGGGCACGGCCATCGTTTCGATTCGACGAAGGTGTTGCTCGATCCCGAGGCGACCCAAGTGTGGTTTCCACCTGAGCACGATCGCGACATCGCCGCCGTACACGGTGCTGACACGCTGGGTCGAACTCCGCTGGCGGTGTTGCGCCGCGAGGCGCCGCGTGCGGCGTCGGCTCCTGGGCCGCGCCATGCGTGGAGCGATCTTGTTGTGTACGAATTGCACGTGCGTGGCGCTACGCAATTGGCCGAGCACGTGCCCAGCGAACTGCGCGGCACGTTTGCGGGGTTGCGGCATCACGCCGCTTATCTCGCGCTGTTGGGCGTGACAGCGGTAGAGCTGCTGCCAGTGCACCAATGTGATCCGCTCGAGGGCAGCTACTGGGGCTACATGCCGTTGGCCTGGAGCGCGCTGCATCACGCATACGTTGCGGGCGACGACCCCGAAGGTGAGTTCGTCGAAATGGTTCAGGCGTTTCACGATGTGGGCATCGAGGTTTTGCTCGATGTGGTCTACAACCACACCACTGAGGAGGATGAGTTCGGCCCCACGTATCACCTGCGCGGCATCGACGATGCCGCGTATTACGTGGTCGATTCGAGCGCAAGCTACTACGACGCCGCCGGCTGCGGAAACGTTGTGCGAGCCGCGCATCCTGCGGCCGCAACGCTCATCATGGCCTCGCTTCGCCGCTACGCCGACCTTGGGGTCGATGGCTTTCGTTTCGACCTCGGCTCGTTGTTGGGTCGCGATCTCGACGGCATCACGCAACAACGCAGCTCGCTCATCGACGAGATCACCACGTTTGCTGCGATGCGCGGGCTACGTCTGATTACCGAGCCATGGGACCTCGGCGCGTATCAACTTGGCGACGGCTTTGCGGGTCAGACATGGTCGCAGTGGAATGGTCAGTTTCGCGACGACGTGCGCTCGTACATCCGCGGAGAAGAAGGCTTCGTGGCCCGCATTGCCCAACGGCTTCGGGGCAGTCCCGATCTGTTCGGTGGCGACGCACATCGCAGCGTCAACTTTGTAACAGCGCACGATGGCTTCACGCTCTACGACCTCGTGAGCTACGACCGTAAGCACAACGACGCCAACGGCCACGACAACACCGATGGCACTGATGACAATCGATCATGGAACTGCGGGCATGAAGGCGACGATGTCAGTGCGTTGTCTTTCGAACACGTACATTCGCTGCGCGCTCTGCAGATGCGCAATTTGCTGTGCTTGCTGATGTTGTCGCGAGGCGTTCCGATGCTGCTTGCGGGTGATGAGGTTGCTCACACGCAGCACGGCAACAACAACGCGTATAACCAAGACAATCCAGTGTCATGGCTCGACTGGCAACGCGCCGCGACGCACGGAGATATTGCCGACTTTGTGCGTGCGCTCATCGCGCTCAGGTCTCATGGTGGCGACAATGAAGTGACCTGTTTCGGAGTGGGTGGCGAGCCCGATGTCTCGTACGAGTCGCACTCAATCGCGTGGCAGTGGGGATCGCTGTATGTGATGAGCAATGCGTGGTGGGAGCCGCTCACGTTTGAGGTGCAGTCAACCGGTGATTATGAGGTGGCGTTGGCGAGCTGCGTCGAACCGGTGAGCATCACCGACGGTCGGGTGACGGTTCCGGCTCGGTGCACGGTGGTGTTGCTAGCTGTCGAAGCCCAGCCCTGATCGGTCGAGTGTTCGTAGCCACAGGTTGCGTTTGCCGGTGGCGTCTTCGCGGTTGAGCGACCAGCGGGTTGCCTGAATTCCTGCGAAGCGAAATGGCTCGGGCGGAAACGGCAATGGTTTGTTTTTGACGAATGCCGTTTGCGTGGCTTTGCTGCGTTTACCGTCGAGCAGGTCGAGTGTGACTTCGGCGCCAAAGCGAGTCGCAGCAACACCGAGGCCGGTGTAACCGAGCGCGTAGACAACCCTGCCGCCCATCGCCCCGCCGAAGTACACACAAAAACGACTGCACGTGTCGATGACGCCACCCCACGCATGGCTGAACTTTACGCCCTCGAGCTGCGGGAATGTCGTGAAGAAATGCTTCGACAACTTGGCCCATGTTTCGGGACGGCTTTCGAGCTCAGAGTCGATCTTGCCGCGCCAGTAATAGATGACGTCGTAGCCGCCCCACAGGATGCGGTTGTCTTCGGTGAGTCGGTAGTAGTGGAACTGGTTTGAGATGTCGCTGAGTCCTTGACGGTTGGTCCAGCCAATGTCGGCCAACTGCGCGTGCGTAAGCGGTTCGGTGACCATGCAGTAGTCGTAAACCGGGACCATGTAGTGGTTCAGTCGTTTGAGCAGTGGCTTGAACGCGTTTGTTGCAAGTGCAACTTTGCCAGCGCGTACTGCGCCGAGCGGGGTGCGAACAATGACACCCACACCGTCTTTGTCGATAGAGATCGCTTTGGTGTCTTCGTAGATGGTGACGCCAAGTGACTCGGCTGCGGCCTTGAGACCCCACACAAGTCGGGCTGGGTCGATGATCGCTGCGCGATCTTTGCGCCACAGGCCGCCGGTGTAGGTAGGGGAGTTGACCTCGCGGCGCATTGCCTCGCCGTCGAGCAGCTCTACTTTTTGACCCAGCGAGCGGAGCTGTTGGTAATCGTCGCGGAGCTCATCGAAGTACGACTCGCTGTGCGACGTAGTGGCGACGTCGATGACGCCGGTTCGCTCGTAGTCGCAGTCGATGTTGTACCGCTTGATGGCGGCTTCGATTTCGTTGAGGTTCTGCAGGCCGAGTTCTTCGAGCACATCGAGTTCGTCGGGAAACCGAGCCTGACCATTGGCGATGCCATGAGTGAGGCTGCTCTCCATGAAACCGCCATTGCGTCCGCTGGCCGCTGAGCCGATCTCGTGCGCATCGATCAGGATCACGTTGCGCGATGGGTCTCGCTCCTTGGCGATGATTGCTGTCCAGAGGCCCGCGTAGCCGCCGCCAACGATGCACAGGTCGCAGCTGACCGTGCGCACGAGGGTGACATTTGAGTCGGGTTCATCGACGTCTTCGTACCAATAGGGATACGGGTCAGCGTCGGCAATTGCGTCGAGATGGAACTCGTCGATCGCATCGTCGTCCATGGTTACACCACCTTGTGGGTGACACCTTAGTAGGTCGCAGACTACGGTCGTCCGCATGGACATGGGCATTTCGGGCAAACGAGCGGCGGTGGCCGGCGGGTCATCTGGGTTGGGTTTGGCTACTGCCAAGGCATTGGCTGCCGAGGGCGCACAGGTAGTCATTTGCGGGCGCGATGCAGACCGCCTCAAGGCAGCGGCGCTCGCGGTTGGGCATGGCTGTATTCCGGTGGTGTGCGATGTGGGCTCGGCCGAGGGCGGCGCGGCGTTCGTGGAAGCAGCGATCAACGCACTCGGTGGGGTCGACATCTTGGTTGCCAACTCAGGCGGCCCTCCGCCAGGAACATTTGCGTCTACTCCGGTCGACCTCTATCAGGTCGGCCTCGACCTCAATCTGCTCAGCGTTGTGGGTATGTGCAAAGCCGCGATACCCGCGATGCAAGAACGCAAGTGGGGCCGGGTCATTGCGATTACGTCGGTGGCGGTTCGTCAACCCATCCCAACCCTGATCCTGTCGAACACGGCGCGATCTGGCGTCACTGGATTCTTGAAGACAGTTGCGCGTGAGGTCGCCCACGATGGCGTCACCGTCAATACGGTGCAGCCGGGAATGCACCTCACCGGCCGCATTACTCAGCTCTATGGGGCTGCCCCTGACGCCTCGGCAATGGGCATCCCTGCTGGCGTCATGGGAGACCCCGACGACTTCGGCCATGTGGTCACGTTCTTGTGCAGCGACCACGCGAAGTTCGTCACTGGCGTGCAGATGCACGTAGACGGCGGCGCCTATGGTGGTCTGCTGTGATCACCCATGTCGTTTCATTCCGTTGGAAGCCAGAGACCACCGCCGAGCAGATCGCGCTGATCAAGCAGGCACTCGACACGCTGCCAGCGGCCATCGCCGACATCGTCTCGTACCAGTGCGGCCCCGATGTGGGCGCTCACGGTGCCGCCAACTTCGACTTCGCAATCGTGGCCACGTTCGAGAACATCGACGGATGGCGAACCTATGACGCCCATCCAGAGCATGATCGCGTGCGGTCCCAAACCGTGCGACCATGGATCTCCGAGCGAGCAGCCGTTCAGTTCGAGAGCTAATTGGTAGTTGTTCTGCGCGCACTCGAGGTTCATACTGAGCACAGAGGCTGATCTCGTGATCGGCAGTGTGGAGGTTGTTGTGAGCAATGGCCGAGTTTCCCAAAGTGCGCGACGATTCTTGCTGTCGCCGATAGTGCTGTTGGCGTTTGGATGGGGTGTCGCTGGATGCGGTTCGTCAACCACGCCGGTGAGTTCGGTCGCTGCGTCGACTACGACGACCGTGCCGGATACATCGACCACGTCGGCTGCATCGACCACGCTGCCTGCGTTCGTTGGTGGATCTACCGATCCAGTGATGGTTCCGGCCACCGGATGCTGCGCGGCCGGGCCCACGGTGCTGCTGCGAACTCAAAGCATTGAGCAGCGCGGCAATTACTATCGCATCGCCTTCGAGTTCTCGGGGCCTGTGACCAACTATCACGTGCGATACGTGCCCCTGCCGGTGCGTCAAGATCCTTCAGATCAGGTTGTCGAACTGCAGGGCGATAAGGCCATCCAGATCAGCTTTGGCGGTACTGGCCTTGACCAGTCGCAAAACCCTCCGGTGCAGACCTATACGGGTTCGCAGCGGATTGTGGTGGGCAGTGGCGCTGTGCGCGAACTGGTTCAGATCGGTGACTTTGAGGCCGTGATGAACTGGGTCATTGGGGTGCAGGGCACTCCACAGTTTCGGGTCATGGTTGAACAGAACCCGCCGCAACTCGTTATTGAGATTGCAGCGGCTTGATGATCTCAAGATCGAGCGCATCGAACTGATCGCCCAGCGTGGCGACTGCAGTGATCTTTTCGGCCGCGATGATCACCAGCGCCAAGGCTGTTTCGGGTGTGAACGACTCGTTGACCTTGGTGGCGGCGGATCGATGTTGATTCGCGACGTGTGCGACGACGAGTGCAGAGAAACTGGCTCGCCGAGTGGCCTTGTCGAACCGGTCGAGATCGGTGGACAGCGCAAACAGTCGGTCGGTGCCCGCCACGTACGCGTTGAGCAGTTCGGCGTAGATGGCTGCAGCTTGCGGATGCTGCGCGCTGTGTGGATCGGCAATGGCCGAGATGAGTTCGCCGCTGAGCAAGACCTTGCGCACGCTCATGCTGGAGTTCCGAGCGGGAGCGAGAGCATGGCCAGTGCGCGGGCTGCGCGAACGCGACGTTGGCGGCGTTCGAACCAGCCCCAGAACAGAAACGATGCGCCGACGATGGTCCAACCAGCGAGGGCATCGATGACGTAGTGCTCGCCAAAGTACACCAGCGATGCCGCCATGATGAGCGGGAAAGTGAGCACGAGAGCCTTGAGCCATTTAGGTTTGATGAGCGGCAGGAAGAACGCAGGCACGAAGAGAGCGAAGCTCGCGTGTAGCGATGGCATTGCCGCAATGGCGTTGCCCCAATCGAGTGCCGTGTTCCATTTGTTCACGAAGCCCTTGAGGCCCATTGAGCTGAATCCGCGTCCGGTGTGGCGAGCGAGGTGGGGAAGGATGTTGTATCCGCGCTTTGGGTCGGCTGCCATCCATGGCGGCACCGTAGGCAGGAGCACGAACATTGTGCACGCCACGAACAACAGGGTGGCAAAGCGCTTCATGAACCGGGCCCACTCGCGGTGGCTGATGACCCACAGCGCAGCGAGGGCGATGACCGGAAAAATGAAGTGCGAGAAATATGTTGCAGATGCAACTTTGTCGTACCAGCGAATGCTGTGTGCTTCGTAGAAGTGGCGCTGCATCCACACGTTTGGATCGGTGCCGAAGAACAAAAACCGGTCGATGTTGCGCGGCGCTTCTACTTGGAGTGGGAAGCCAGCTCGGTCGGCGCCGCCGCGTGTTTGCTCGTAGGCCAACCACATCACGCAGTAGCACAACACGTCGAAGACCAGCCAGGCCCATCGCCGTAGCGGCCGGCCAAGGTGGCCGATGGCGATGAACAGGCCCACGGAAATCGCCACAGAAATGCGGTCGATGATGAGGCCCTTGGCAACGAACCACCAGATGTAGCCAACGACATAGAGGCCCATGCCGATACGGCGCACGAGACGCCAATGATCTGATGGAACCACCGAGGTGACTGAGATGCGTGCTGGCGCCTGCAACGATTCGGCCGCAAGCGCAGCGATATCAGCGTTGGTCTCAGGCACGGCCGGTAACCCTAGCTATCGCCGCGCCACGAGACGTGCGCGGTGAGGCGCGGGTTCAGGACGATGCGTCGAGGGCGCGGCGTACCAGAACCTCGGCGAGGTGTGTGCGGTACTCGACGCTGGCGTTGTTGTCGGCCTGAGGGTCGGCGTCGGCCGAGGCAAGCTTGGCCGCATCGGCGACGCTTGCGCCCTGAGCGATGGCAGCCGACACGCTGGTGGCCAGAACAGGCGTGGAGCCCATATTCACCAACGCAACACCCGACTCGCTGCCACGGCGCCATGCGGCGACGCCAACAATGGCCCAGTCTTGAGCGCGACGGTTGAACTTCTGGAAGTTCCAGCCGGCGCCATTCATCTTGGGCACGCGGATCTCGGTGATGATCTCGTCGGCAGCCAGGGCTGACTCGAGGAAGCCGAGGTAGAAGTCGGCGGCAGCGATCTCGCGTGTGCCGTTGGGGCCTTGCACCACGTAGGTGGCCCCGAGGGCCAGCGTGGTGGCAGGAAGATCTGAAGCCGGATCGGCGTGAGCAATGCTGCCGCCGATGGTGCCGCGGTGGCGCACCTGAGCGTCGCCCACATGCGAGGCCGCATGGGCCAACAACGGAACGTGCTCGGCGAGCATGGCCGACGTCTCGACGTCCATGTGGCGGGTGAGGGCGCCGATGGCGATGTGGCTACCGGCATCGCGGATGTACGACAGGTCGGTGATGCGGCCAATGTCGATGAGCATCGTTGGCTGAGCCAAGCGGAGCTTCATCAGTGGAAGCAACGAGTGGCCGCCGGCCAAGAACTTGGCGTCGTCGCCGTATTCGCTGACGAGAGCAATTGCTTCGGCAGCCGAGCTCGCACGCTTGTAATCGAATGCTGCAGGAATCATCACTTGCTCCCAGAAACAGCTGCTGCGCTGGCGCAAGCAAGCACTGACTTGACGATGTTGTGGTAACCGGTGCAGCGGCACAGGTTGCCCTCGAGACCGAGTCGAACTTGATCTTCGGATGGGTTGGGGTTTTCGTTCAGCAAGCTGATCGAGGCCATCACCATGCCGGGGGTGCAATAGCCGCACTGCAGCCCGTGGTTCTCCATGAACGCGGTCTGCATTGGGTGCATGACGCCATCGACTTCGAGACTCTCGATGGTGGCGACCTGCTGGCCGTCGGCCTGCACGGCCAACACGGTGCAGCTCTTCACGGCTTCGCCGTTGAGGTGCAAGGTGCAGGCACCGCACGATGACGTGTCGCAACCAACGTTGGTGCCCGTGAGCCCGAGCTGCTCGCGTACGTAATGGACCAACAGGGTCCGCGGCTCGACATCGCTGTCGTGAGTGGTGCCGTTCACTGTGACGCTGATCTGCACGATGCAATCCCCTTCGATGGGTGGGTGAGTTCTTTCACGAGCGGTCAGCCCGTTAATGCTGACCATTCTGCCTTATGGCAAAGGGTGAGGGCGATACGGCCCCACAAGTTTGACGAAATCTCTGCCGAACGGCGCGGATTCGCGCCGCGAATGCAGCCATGTACGTTATGCGTCGAGTTTGTTGAGGCCGCGCCGAGCAAAGACGACTGCGGCCACCGAAAGTCCAGCGATCGCGATGAGGCCACCCCATGTGTCGTGCCACGTGACTCCGGTGCCGACCGTGTGGCCGTTCACGGTGTGGTTCACAAAACCTTGGCGAGACATCCGCAAGATGTTGGTGATCGGGTTGAGGCTGGCAACGCCATGCAGCCATCCGGTCATCACGCTCAGGGGAGCCTGGGCGGTCGACAAGAACATCGAGATGAACAGCCCCAACTGCATGATGGCCGCGCCGCGCATGTCTTGAAAGATGAACGCGAGTCCAAGGCCCCAGCCGGTGGCGACAGTGGCGATGCCTAGTGCCCCGCCGAACAACATGACCATGCCGAGTACGCCGCCGGTGAGTCGTGCGCCGAGGGCGAAACCAACGCCAGCGACCACCACGGCCACAAACAACGACCGGAACCATGCCGCGTATAGGGGGCCGAGAATGAGTGAGTTTCGCGGCGCTGGTGACATGCGCAAACGATCGAAGAACCCCGTCTCAAGATCGCGGATCAGGCTGAACCCGAGGCCGACTCCGGCGAAGGCTGAACCCATCAGCACGCCGAGCGGCATGAACCAGTTAATCGAGCGATCAGTGGGAAATCCGGGGACCTTGGTAATCGCAAAGAACGTGCCGCTGAAGGCCACGCTTTGGAAGATGGGCATCAACATCGCAGGGAAGAACGCTGACGGCAAACGTGTGATGGTGCGCAGGCCGCGCATCATCAAGCCCGATGCCGCGCGCGACGTGGTGGCGCGGGTTGCGGGTGCGTTGGTGAAACCGGAGGTGGAGGTGGAGGTGGAGGTCATACTGCGCGCAACCTTCGGCGGAGGGCGAGCAACGCAAGCGGTATCGACACACACCCGATGCCGACAGGGATCAGCAACGATTTCAGTACCGCATCGAACGACCATCCGCTGATGACCAAATCGCGCATTCCTTCGTAGAGATGTGAGAGCGGGTTGTAGTTGGCGATGGTGCGGTAGATGCCCTGCATGGTTTCTCGAGGGAAGAACGCCGACGAGAAGAACATGCTGACGAACAGCAGTGGAAAGACTCCTTGCACGGCCTCGGCGGATCCGGTGCGAAGCGCCATTGCGGCCATGAACCCACCGATGCTGAGCCCAATGAGGCCGCCCGCCAACGTGATCACCGCAATGCCCGCTGGTCCGGAGCGAATGTTGACACCGAACGGAATCATCACGAGTGTGAAGAACAACGCCTCGATCGAGCCGAACAATGCATTGCCAGCGAGTCGACCGATGAGGATGCTGACGCGGCTGGTTGGTGATGCGAGCAGGCGATCGAAGAAACCGGTCTCGATGTCTACAGCGAGCGCTGCGCCGCCAGTGACCGAGCCGAAGATGACTCCTTGCAACACGCTGGCAGCCAACGTGAGTGCGAGAAATGAATCGACCTTCGGGAAGCCGGGCAGCTGCGTGGCGCGATTGAACGACGACGCGCCGAGCGCGGCGAAGAACAATGGAAAGATCAACGAGGGAATAATCAGCGCGGGCTGGCGCACGATGGCGACGATGCTGCGCTTCGACATGGCCATCGTCTGAGCCCACGCGTGGCTTGTTTCGGCCGAGTGAGCGAACTCGGCCCGCGGTGCCATGGTGCCGGTGCTCATGCCGCCCCACTGGCGGTTTCGTTGGCGCCGCGCTTGCGGCCACGCTTGCCGGTGCCGCCCTCGGCGCCTTGAGCCTGCGGAAGCCCGGATGCCGACGCAGCGCCCTCAAGGCGGTAGCCGGTGGCTTCGGCAAACACATCGTCGAGGCTTGGCTCGTTGAGCTCAAGGTGTTGCACCTGCATGCCAGCATCGTCGAGCGACCTCACGACCGCTGGCACTGCTTCGGCTCCAGCGCTGAGGCCGACGCCAAGGGAACCTTCGGCCGTGGGCCGGAGCTCGCCAAACGAGCGCAGCACTTCGCGAGCCTGATCAAGCTGGCCCCCCGGCACGGTGATGACCAACGTGGGGGCGCCCACTTGAGCCTTGAGCTCGCGCGGCTCGCCCTGACGAACGATCTTGCCGTGGTCGATGATCGCAATTCGATCAGCGAGTTGGTCGGCCTCTTCGAGGTACTGGGTGGTGAGCAGCACCGTGGTGCCCTCGGCGTTGAGGCGGCGCACCTCTTCCCACAATGCGAGCCGGCTCATCGGGTCGAGGCCGGTAGTTGGTTCGTCGAGGAACAGCACTGTTGGCTGGTGAATTAACGAGAGCGCGAGATCGAGGCGACGGCGCATGCCGCCCGAGTAGGTGCCGACGCGACGATCGGCCGCGCCGGTGAGACCGACCCTCTCCAGCAGTTCGCGGCTGCGGTCGCGCACCTTCGCTTTGGGGATGCCGTAGAGCACGGCCTGCAACGCGAGCAGTTCGTGGCCGGTCATCAACGGGTCGATCGCTGCGTCTTGCAAGGCAACGCCTATTCGGCGACGCACTTGATCAGCGTCTTTCACAACATCGAATCCGGCGACGCGCGCAACGCCTGCGGTCGGCCGCAGCAGCGTGGTGAGCATGCGCACGGTGGTGCTCTTGCCTGCGCCGTTCGGCCCAAGGAAGCCAAACACTTCGCCAGCGTTCACTTGCAGATCGACGCCATCGACGGCTTTGACATCGCCGAAGTGACGCATCAAGCCTTCGGCGTAGATGGGATAGTCATTGTTCGGATTGGTTGCAGACATCACCGCCATTGTGCCTCATGCTGCAGCGGTGTTGGACAATTGATCCCAGACGCGACGATGCCCGCCTGCCGACATGGCAGGCGGGCATCGTGACGATCACGAGTTGTTGTGGGTTACTTCAACCACTCGGCGACTACGTCGGCGTTGGCGTCAACCCACGTTTGTGCTGCCTCAGCGGCGGTCTTGCCGTCGCTGTCGACCATTGCAGCAATCTCATTTTGCTGGTCGGTGGTGAGCTGCATCTTCGAGAGGAACGCAAACGCTTTCGCGTTCTTGGCCTCGAGCTTGGCCGATGCTGCCTTGTAGAGAATGTCGACTGGGTAGTCGCAGGCGTAGCTGCCGTCGTTGGCGGTAGCTGCAGCAGTACACGCATCGGTCACGTCGGGAAGTTTCACTTCCGACAGCTTCACCTTCGACTGCAACCAATGTGGCTGCCAGAACTGCAGCAACAACGGGGTGCCATCTTTTTCGGCTTGCTGAACTGCGGTAATCAACGCAGCCTCAGAACCTGCCACCACGAACTTGAGTGGGAGGTTGAGGTTCTTGATGATCTGCTCGTCGTAGCTCACGTAGCTCGGGTCGCCCATCAAGAACTGACCGAGGTCGCCTGATTCGGCAGTTGCGAACAACTTCGCGTTGGCGGGATCTTTGAAGCCTTCCCAAGTTGCGAGGTCTGGGTGATCGGCGAGCATCGAGGTTGGGATGTACCAACCGATCTTGGCCTTCGGGCCAAGCTTGCCGATTTCGACGACTGACTTCTTGCCGGTGATGTAGGTGTCGAAGTCTGCGCCGTGACCCGATGGCCATACTTCGAGAACGGCATCAAGCGAGCCGTCGTCGAGGCCTGGCCACGTTGCCTTCTCGTCGATGTCGACGAGGGTGGTCTTGGTGCCGAGGTTTGCCTCGAGCACGATCTTGGCGATGTTGGCGTTCACAGCCGAACCGGTCCATGGGTTCACAGCCAAGCTGATGTCGGCGCCAGCCTCGGTGGTTGCCGACGTATCGGAGGTGGCCGACGTGTCGGATGGAGCGACGCTGCCGGTCGAGGCAGGCGCCTTCGTGTCGCTACCGCATGCGGTTGCGACGACGATCAATGCTCCGAGGGTCAGCGCGGCGGCTGATCGTGTGAATCGATTTCTCATATATCCCCTTGTTCTCAATTGTGCGAATTGTTTTCTACCGTAGCCCAGCTGACGAGCGCTTTCCCCAAGCCTGGGTGATGCGGTCGAGCACGATGGCCAGCAACACGATCGCCAGACCGCCGGCCATGCCGCGCCCAGTTTCTCCCTTGCGGAGTCCGTAGACGGTTTCGAGGCCCAGACCGCCGCCGCCGATCAAGGCAGCGATGACAACCATCGACAACACCATGATGATGGTCTGGTTCAGCGCCAGCATGATCGATCGCAATGCCAGCGGCAGCTGCACCTTGAGAAGTTCTTGTCGCCCAGTGGCGCCGAATGACAGGGCAGCCTCGCGCGGCGCATACGGCACCTGTCGGAGGCCGAGGCTGGTGAGGCGAATGCCTGGCGGTATTGCGTAGATCACCGAGGCAATCACCCCGGGTACACGCCCTACGTTGAACAAGAAGATCACGGGTACCAGATAGACAAATGCTGGCATCACCTGGGCAGCGTCGAGCAAGGGTCGCAGCAGTCGCTCGAGTCGATCGGAGCGGCCAGACCAAATGCCGATTGGCACGGCCAACGCGACGCTGAGCAGAACAGCGACGAACACTTGGCTGAGCGTGTCCATAGCGAGGTCCCAGACGCGAAGCGAAGCAATGCCCACCAGACATGTCGCGCACAATGTGGCGAGTCTCCATCCGCCGCTCGCCCAACCGATGGCGGCGAAGACGACGATGATCACCCACCAGGCGGCTGCCTGAAAGAGATCGCGCATCGGTGTGAGCAGATGGATGACGAAGAAGTCGCTAAATGATCCGGTGCCGCCGACAATGGGGACTCCATTGCGGAAATGGTCGTTCACCCAAGATGCGAGTGAGTTCACTGGCTTGACGACGTCGAACCGGAGCGACTGGGGGAAGTCGTTGAGGCCAGCCATTTTGGCAACCACAGCGATGCCGACGACTGCAACCACGGCAGCCGCTGCGACGTAGCGAGGGTTGTCGAGCACTGCGCGAATTGAGGTGTTGGTGATGGCGTTCTTGCGACGAGATGGTCGTTCGCCTGTGGTGATGCGGTCGATTGCAACGGCGGCAAAAACGATGGCGAGGCCAGGGGCGAATGCGAGGCCAACGTTCACCTTGGCCAAGCCGTCGGATACGTCTTGGCCGAGTCCGCCGGTGCCAACGAGGGCACTGATGACGACGACTCCGAAGGCCATCATGATCACCTGGTTGATGCCCAGCAGAATGGCGCGCCGAGCCAATGGCAGTCGAACTTTGGTGAGGAGTTGGGGTGCGGTGCATCCGAACGAAGTGCCCACTTCGGTGCTGGTGACGGCGACGCCGCGAATGCCCAAACTGGTGAGGCGCACAGCGGGCGGGATGGCGTAGATGACGGTGGCCATCACCGCTGGCGGAATGCCGATGCCGAACGCAACGACCAACGGCAGCAGATAGCAAAACGCCGGCATCACTTGGGCAGTGTCGAGGATGGTACGCATGACCCGATCGGCGCGCAGCGACAGGCCAGCCCAAATGCCGAGCGGAATGCCCACGAGCAACGAGATGCCAACGGCGACCAGCATCAGCGCGACTGTGATGAGCGTGTCGTCCCAGAATCCGAGCACGCCACAGCCCGCCAACGCGAGTACTGCAGTGATTGCCGCTCTTCGGCCGCCGGTGCGCAGACCGACGATGCCGGTAAGGGCGAGCATCCCAGGCCAACGAAGCGCGCGTAACAGCGACAGGATCTTGTCGTTCGACCAGGTGATGGCGTCGGCGATGGGATGGAAAACGAACCGGAAGGCCCAGTTGGTGCCGTTGTTGAGCTGGCTCCATTTGTAGACACTGTCGAACCAAGGCCGCACGTGCGCGTCGAGCCATGTTGGTGCCGTGTGCCCAAGGGCGAAACCAACAACCGCCAGCGCAGTGAGCGCCACGACTGCTGTAATGAGCGGTGTCCGAGACGTGGGATGGTCGCTCGCGATGGGGTCGCGATTCGGGGTTACGCCCGACGCGCGGGTGGGCATCGTGGCGGTCATGCTCAGCGTCCTTGGGGGCCTTCAGGGTGAAGGTCTTCGCCCGCGATCACGGACAACACGGCGCGGCGATCGATGGATCCAACGGTGGAACCGGTTCCGTTGACGATTCGCACGGGTAGGTCGCTGTGCGCCACAAGTGGAACCACATCGCGAACCTTGGTGGCGCTGGTGACAGTGCCCGCGTAATCGCCATCGCTTGGCGCCGCCATCACTGAGCCAACGGCAATCACGTGAGACCGCGGCACATCGCGAACGAAGTTTCGTACGTAGTCGTCGGCGGGTGAGCCAACCACCTCTTCGGGCGTGCCCACTTGAACGAACTTGCCGTCACGCATGATCGCGATGCGGTCGCCGAGTCGCAACGCCTCAGACAGGTCGTGGGTGATGAACACCATGGTCTTGTTGACCTCGCTACGCAGGCGGATGACCTCGTCTTGCATGTCGCGACGGATCAGCGGGTCGAGTGCCGAGAACGGCTCGTCGAACAACAAGATCTCTGGGTCGGTGGCCAACGCCCTTCCGAGGCCGACGCGTTGTTGCATACCGCCGCTGAGCTGATCGGGCTTGCGCTGACCGAGGCCCCCGAGTCCGACGAGTTCGAGGATTTCTTCGGCCTTGGCGCGTCGAGCCGCCTTGTCGACCTTTTGCACTTCAAGCCCAAACGCCACGTTGTCGATGAGCGTGCGATGGGGCAGCAGACCAAAGTGCTGAAACACCATGCTCACTTTGTTGCGACGAAGTTGCAGCAGTTGCTCACGGTCGGCGCCGGTGACATCGATGCCGCTGATCGTGACCGAACCAGCCGTGGGTTCGATGAGCCGGGTGAGGCAGCGCACCAGCGTTGACTTGCCGCTGCCCGACAGCCCCATCACCACAAACACTTCGCCTGGCGCGACCTCGAGGTTGATGTCGCGCATGGCAACGACACATCCAGTTTTGGCTTCGAGTTCAGCGCGCGGCAGATCGGCATCGGGCGAGTTCACGATGCGCTCTGCTTTTGGACCGAACACCTTCCACAAGCCGTGGACGGAGATCGCCGACTCTGTCACTATCTGTTCCCCCGATTTAGCGCGCCCCCGAACCGAGTCGCGTTTGGGCTGGTGAAACGAACCATAACAGCCGCACCTTGCAGCCATTCGCCAGAACTCGCGCCAGCGGTACACTGGCGTGCCGCTTCCCGCGGTGATTGTTGCGTAGCTGCCGGAGGGCCTGGGTTGTCCGAATCGTTGACCAAACTGTTCATTCATGGGCGCCATGTCGACGCCACATCTGACGAGACATTTCCCACGCTGAATCCGGCCACAGGCGCTGTGGTCTCGACGGTGCAGCAAGCTTCTGTGGCCGATGTTGATCGAGCTGTGCAATCGGCCACCGATGGCTTCCACGATTGGCGGGCGATGTCGGGCGCGCAGCGCGGCCGTGTGCTGAACCGAGCGGTGCAATTGCTGCGCCAACGTAACGACGAGATCGCTGCGCTTGAGGTGGCCGACACCGGCAAGCCCATCAGCGAAGCCATCGCGGTCGATGTCGCCTCTGGGGCCGATTGCATCGAATACTTCGCGGGCGCTGCAGCAACAATTCATGGCGATCATTTCGACCTCGGTGCTTCGTGGGCCTACACCCGTCGCGAGCCGCTCGGAGTGTGCGTGGGTATTGGCGCATGGAACTACCCGGTGCAGATCGCGTGCTGGAAATCGGCGCCAGCGCTGGCCTGCGGCAACTCGATGGTGTTCAAGCCAGCCGAACTCACGCCGCTTACGGCAATGGTTCTCGCCGAGATCTATAGCGAAGCCGGACTTCCTGACGGTGTGTTCAACGTGGTGCAGGGCGACGCTCGCGTTGGCCGAGCGCTCACGGCTCATGCCGGCGTGGCCAAGGTGTCGCTGACGGGCGAGGTGGGCACTGGTCGCAACGTGATGGCCGATGCCTCGCGCACGCTGAAGCACGTGACCCTCGAGCTTGGTGGTAAGAGCCCGCTCATTGTGTTCGACGACGCCAACATCGACAACGCAGTGTCGGCGGCGATGATGGCCAACTTCTACACGCAGGGTGAGATCTGCTCGAACGGCACCCGCGTTTTCGTCCACCGGTCGATCATCAAGGTGTTCCTTGAGAAGCTGGTCGCTCGCGTTCAAGCAATGAAGATCGGCGATCCCACAGACCCTTCGGTTCACGTAGGGGCGCTCATATCTGTCGACCACATGAACAAGGTGTTGGGCTACGTCGCGGCCGGCGTAGCCGAAGGGGCTCGGTTGTTGTGTGGCGGTACGCGCCCCAGCGATGTGTCGTTGGCCGGCGGCAACTTTGTGGTGCCAGCGGTGTTTGCTGAGTGCACCGACAACATGAGCATCGTTCGTGAAGAGATCTTTGGTCCCGTGATGTCGGTGCTTACGTTCGATGATGAGGCCGAAGTGGTCACCCGCGCGAACGACACCGAGTTCGGTCTTGCAGCAGGCGTATTCACACGCGATATTCAGCGGGCTCATCGGGTGGTCGCAGCGCTCGAGGCCGGAACAATATGGATCAACAACTACAACATCACGCCCATCGAGGTTCCCTTCGGCGGGTATAAGCAAAGTGGCATTGGTCGCGAGAACAGCCTCGCTGCGATCAACCACTACACACAGTTGAAGAGCGTGTACGTAGAGATGGGCGATGTCGATGCGCCCTACTGACATCATCTCTATTTTCATCGCCGAGACCACTCGCTGGGGCACGCACAACATAAGGAGTCACGCATGAGCAACGCGTACGCGCAACTGAAGCAGCGTCTCGACGCTGGTGAGATTCTGGTTCTCGATGGTGCCACGGGTACCGAACTGCAGCGCCGCGGTGCACCAATGGACCCGGCTGCGTGGTGTGGGCCGGCCACACTGCACAACGACGATCTGCTCACCGAGATTCATAGCGATTACATCCGTGCCGGATCAGATGTCATCACCGCCAATACGTTCGCGTCGTCACGGCTGATGCTCGGGCCCGCTGGCTACGCCGATCGCGTTGGCGAGATCAACCTGCGTGCAGTTGAGGCTGCGCTTCGCGCTCGCGAGCAAACAGGCACCACCGATCGCGTCGCTGTTGCCGGGTCCTTGTCGCACATGGTTCCGGTTGCAGCGGGCAGCGCCACCGTCGACGCAACCAAGGTGCCCTCAAACGCTGAGATCTCCGACGCGTTCTACGAGTTGGCCAACATTCTTCGCGACGCGGGCGTCGATCACATCATGCTCGAGATGATGTACAACCCGGTGCGGGCCCAGCTTGCACTTGAGGCGGCGCTCAGCACTGGCCTGCCGGTGTGGTTCGGTATGAGCGCTCGGCGCGCCGACAATGGTCGGGTCGTTACGTTCGACGCGTTTGAAGAAGTTGCAATTGCAACTATCGCTCGCCTTATCCCTGCCCACGGTGTCGATGCTGCAGGCTTCATGCATACCGGGGCCGAAATCATCAGCGAGGCGCTTGCTGCTGCTCGTCCGTACTTTGCCGGCCCGCTGATGGCGTACCCCGACTCCGGCTACTTCGAAATGCCCGATTGGCGTTTCGTCGACACCATTGAGCCCAACCGCTTGCAAGAGTTTTTCACCGACTGGATGCAGCAGGGTGTGCAGCTCATTGGTGGCTGCTGCGGATTGACCATCACCCACGTAGAAGCCGCTGTTCGCGCTCGCGCCAGCCGCGCTTCGTAGAACTCGATAGGCATCGCTATGACTCGAAACCTCACAGGTAAGACATACGACTACGTGATTGTCGGTGGTGGCTCAGCAGGTTGCGCGTTGGCCAACCGGCTGAGCGCCGACCCAACGAAGTCAGTGCTGGTGCTCGAGGCCGGTCGCCGCGACTACAAGTGGGATGTCTTCATCCACATGCCAGCGGCGCTTGCCTTTCCCATCGGCAGCAAGTTCTACGACTGGAAATACGAATCCGAACCCGAACCATTTATGAATGGTCGGCGCGTGTACCACGCCCGCGGCAAGGTGCTCGGCGGGTCCAGCAGTATCAACGGCATGATCTTCCAGCGCGGCAACCCGCTCGACTACGAGCGATGGGCCGCCGACCCGGGCATGGAGTCGTGGGGCTATGCGCACTGCCTGCCCTACTTCAAGCGTATGGAGTCGTGTATGGCGGGGGGCGACGAGTTTCGCGGTACCAAGGGCCCACTTGTTCTCGAGCGTGGCGCCGCCGCTTCGCCGTTGTTCGACGCGTTTTTCGACTCAGTGCAGCAGGCCGGTTATCCCATCACTAGCGATGTGAACGGCTATCAACAAGAGGGTTTCGCCAAGTTCGATCGCAACATCAAGAAGGGTCGCCGGCTCAGTGCCGCTCGTGCCTATTTGTATCCGGTGCTGAAGCGGCCGAACCTCGATCTGTTGTGCCGGGCGATGGTGAATCGCGTGTTGTTCGATGGTAAGCGAGCCACGGGCGTCGAGTTCATCAAAGGTCGTGGCAAGCCTCAGCAGGTGATGGCGCGCGAGGTCATTCTCTGTGGTGGCTCCATCAACACCCCGCAACTGCTTCAGCTCAGCGGCGTCGGTAACAGCGACGAACTGCAGGCGCTCAACGTCCCTGTGGTGCATCACCTTCCTGGCGTCGGCGAGCATCTGCAAGATCACCTCGAGGTGTACATCCAACACTCGTGCTCGCAGCCGGTGACCCAACAGCCGTCGCTGAAGATGTGGAAGCGCCCGTGGATCGGCTTTCTGTGGCTGTTCTTCCGTAGGGGCGCGGGGGCCACGAACCACTTCGAGGCTGGTGGTTTCGTGCGCAGCAACCACGACGTGAAGTATCCGAACCTGATGTTTCACTTCCTTCCCATCGCGATCCGTTACGACGGCTCACTGCCACCTGGCGGCGAGAAAATCGAACACGGCTATCAGGTGCACATCGGCCCGATGTATAGCGACTCACGCGGCTCGGTGAAGATCACCTCACGCGACCCACGCGTGAAGCCAGCGCTGCGCTTCAACTACTTGTCTACGGCACAAGATCGCCGCGAGTGGATCGAAGCGATTCATGTGACTCGTCGCATTCTCGGCGCGCAGGCCTTCGCCGCGTTCAGTAAGGGCGAAATCTCGCCGGGCGCCGAGGTGCAGACCGACGAACAGATCCTCGAGTGGGTTGCCAAAGACGCTGAGACGGCGTTGCATCCGTCGTGCACGTGTCGCATGGGCACTGACGACATGTCGGTTGTGGACCCACTCACCATGAAGGTGCACGGGGTCGAGGGCCTGCGTGTGTGCGATGCCTCGGCGATGCCCTATGTCACCAACGGCAACATCTATGCGCCGGTGATGATGATGGCCGAGAAAGCGGCAGACCTCATCGCGGGCAACGAGCCGCTGCCGGCCGAGCACGCCGAGTTCTATCGCCACGACACCCACCACGCCCACGACTCCCAGGGTCGCGAACCGTCATAAAGCCTCAGCGCACGCATGCCGTGCGCTGACGCTTGCTGGGGTTCAGGTGTGGGCGCGAGCGAGTAGCCATTCGCGGGCGTCGGCCACGAGATAGATCGAACCGGTCACCACGATCTGGTCGAGCGAATCGGCAGTGTCGATGGCGGCCTGCAGCGCGTCGCCGATGTTGTCGATGACGCGAACTGCGCAACCAAGCGCTGCGGCCGCGGCGGCAAGCTCGGCGGCTGGCCGAGCGCGTGCTGTTGGGGGAGTGCAGGCGATGACGTTGGCGAAGTTTGACGCGTCGATCGCGGCGAGCATCGCCGATGGGTCGCGCCCGGCGAGGAGTCCGATGACCAACGTGCGCTGCCCAGCGCAGGGCATGCCATCGCGGATTGCGGCGCCTAAGGCGCGAGCGGCATCGGGGTTGTGGGCGCCGTCGATGACTACTTGTGGATGCAACATCACGGTCTCAAGTCGAGCAGGCATGCGCACATCGGCAAGTGCCGAGCGGGCAGAGCTTGGCTCAAGGGGTCGCTCAAGAAACGCTGACGCTGCCGCCACGGCAAGCGCACAATTCGTGGACTGGTGTGCTCCGTGCAGCGAGAGTTCGATGCTGTCGAGAGTCTGCAGAGGGGTGCTGACAGCGACGTTGCGGCCCGTTGCTGCGGGC
>SESD01000170.1_pt1 | contig 40054 bp, 39 predicted proteins | sample 3171411 | NCBI WGS metagenome assembly SESD01 (sample SAMN06051880, study PRJNA518727) | freshwater metagenome | biome: subpolar coniferous forest; feature: holomictic lake; material: water; isolation source: holomictic Lake 442, 16.5 m depth | place: Canada: near Kenora, Ontario | collected...
ACCTTTCGCCCTGTACCTTTCGCCTTTTACCTTGTATACCTTTAACCTTGACCCTGCCTTATATGCACATCGGCCCTTACCAGCTTGATAACAATCTTATTCTTGCTCCCATGGCAGGTATCAGCGACCGTCCTTTCAGAGAATTGTGCAAACAACTAGGCGCAGGCTTAGCCGTGTCTGAAATGGTGGCCTCCAATCCTGCTTTACGTCACCATAAACGAACGGTGTTAAAAGCCGATCATAAAGGTGAATCCGGTCTTCGTTCAGTGCAAATTTTAGGTACGGATCCTCAGCAAATGGCCGAAGCAGCCCTGTTTAATGCACAACGCGGAGCACATATTATTGACATAAACATGGGTTGTCCGGCAAAAAAAGTGTGTTCAGTAGCCGCAGGTTCTGCGTTATTAAGAGACGAAGCGCTGGTTAAAAAAATACTGGATGCTGTCGTTAATGCCGTCGATATTCCGGTAACGCTAAAAATTCGTACCGGCTGGGATTTACATAGCCGTAATGCTGTTCAAATCGCAAAAATAGCTGAACAATCGGGCATTGCCGCACTAACCCTTCACGGCAGAACCCGTGCCTGTAAATTTAACGGGACAGCAGAATATGAAACGATTAAAAAAGTTAAGCAATCAGTTAGCATCCCCATCATTGCTAACGGTGATATTGATTCGGCGGAAAAAGCCGGCTACGTGCTGGCTACCACAGGTGCAGATGCCATTATGATCGGTCGGGCCGCGCAAGGAAATCCTTGGCTATTTAATGAAATAAGTTTTTTTCTTAAAACCGGAAAAACCCTTGAAAAACCAACAGATTCGACTATACACAGCACCCTTCTGAGTCATCTGGAACAACTATATAGTTTCTATGGAAATGTCAGCGGTGTTAGAATAGCCCGAAAACATATTGGCTGGTATTTTAAACATCTGGGTTCCATAAGCCAAGATACAAAAAATAACATCAACCAAGCCACATGTCCTTCCCGACAACTAGTGCTGATTAATTCAGCATTTAATCTTTTATTAAACGATAGTGCTGCATAATATGAACGTGTCTCAAAACAGTGCTGAAATCATTAACATTAACAGCAAAAAAACCGTACTGTTACCCTTATCTGCGTATGTCAAACAGACAGTAGAGCTCTATCTTTCGCAATTAAGCGGTCACGATGCCGTTGGTTTACATGCCATGGTTATCAGCGAAGTTGAAAAACCCTTATTGGAAGCCGCACTGGAACACTCTGGATACAACCAAACCAAAACAGCCAAAGCACTCGGCCTGAGCCGTAGCACTTTACGTAAAAAACTTGATCAATACGGTATATCCTAAAACTTGACAGGGCGCAGTTTAACCCTGTCCCGCCACATTTTCACAAATCAATCCATCATCAAAAGGTCTGCATGAACAAAAAAATCACTCGCGCCCTAATCAGCGTTTCCGATAAATCCGGTATCGTCGATTTTTGTCGGGAATTGAATCAACTGGGTATTGAAATTCTGTCCACTGGCGGCACAGCCAAAACCTTGGCAGAACATAAAATCCCCGTTACTGAAGTATCTGATTACACGGGCTTTCCAGAAATGATGGATGGTCGGGTTAAAACCTTGCATCCCAAAGTTCATGGTGGCATTTTAGGCCGCCGGGGAATTGATGATGCGATTATGGCAGCAAACGGCATCAGCCCTATTGACATGGTCGTCGTTAATTTATACCCATTTGAGCAAACCGTAGCCAACCCTGATTGCGACTTGGAAACAGCGATTGAAAATATCGATATCGGCGGACCTACCATGATCCGCGCCGCCGCTAAAAACCATGCCGACGTTGCCATCATTGTGCACCCATCGGACTACGCAGCAACCATCGCCGAACTTAAAAGCACTGATAACAGCCTGTCTGATAAAACCCGTTTTAATCTGGCACTCAAAAGCTTTGAACACACGGCGCGTTACGACACCGCAATTGCTACTTATTTAGCGGCTATCAACGGAACCCAGTTTCCGGAAACTCTCAATTTACAGTTTTATCATAACCAAACCATGCGTTATGGTGAAAATCCACATCAAAATGCGGCTTTTTATCGGGAAAAAGCCCCGGCCTCCGGTACGATTTCTGCGGCCAATCAACTTCAGGGTAAAGAGTTATCCTACAACAATATTGCTGATGCCGATGCAGCGCTGGAATGCGTTAAATCCTTCACGGACAAACCGACCTGCGTTATCGTTAAACATGCCAACCCCTGTGGTGTAGCTGAAGCTGACGATATTTTTACGGCCTACGATAAAGCCTACGCAACGGATCCAACGTCTGCATTTGGCGGCATTATCGCTTTTAACCGTGAACTGGATGAGCAAACCGCCGCTGAAATCATCAAGCGTCAATTTGTCGAAGTTATTATTGCACCGACCATCACACCAGCGGCAATAGCGGTTCTTGCCGACAAGCAAAACATTCGGGTATTGACCTGTGGTGAATGGGGCAGCGCCAAGCAACCGTCTCTCGACTTCAAGCGTGTGGCCGGTGGCCTGCTGGTTCAGGATAAGGATTTGGGCGAAATCACCCGCGCCGACATTAAAGTCGTCAGTCAACGCACACCAACAGAACAAGAGCTGGCGGATTTATTATTCGCTTGGAAGGTTGCCAAGTTCGTTAAATCCAATGCCATTGTTTACTGTAAAAATGGTCAGACTATTGGTGTCGGTGCAGGACAAATGAGCCGGGTCTATTCTGCCAAAATCGCCGGTATCAAAGCCGCCGATGAAGGTTTGATAGTACCCGGTTCAGCCATGGCTTCAGATGCTTTCTTTCCTTTTAGAGACGGTATAGACGCCGCCGCAGAAGCAGGCATTACCACCATCATTCAACCGGGCGGTTCGATGCGTGATAACGAAGTGATTGCCGCTGCCGATGAGCATAATATCGCCATGGTATTTACCGGCATGCGTCATTTTAGACATTAAGCAGCGGATGAAATAACTTGACCATTTATATCCCCTCTCCCCAACCCTCTCCCGTGGGAGAGGGAGTAAGATGCCTAAGTTATTTCATACTCATTCCTAAGCAACTCGTAAAAAATAAACCGCCAGAGATTCGCCGATTAAACCCCTGTATTTCTACTTAAAGTAGAATACAGGCAAGGCTAAACCTTAAATTGTCTTGCCTTAAGTTAAGTTAAGTTAAGTTAAGTTAAGTTAATAGCCAAACTTAATTGTAATCGGTGAATCTGTGGCAACTGTGGCAGGGGGTATTTTTACGATTTACCTTAATCTAAAACACGGAGACTATATCATGAAAATTCTCATCGTTGGCGGCGGCGGGCGTGAACACGCACTTGCCTGGAAAGCCAAACAATCACCTAAAGTAAAAAAAGTATTTGTTGCTCCGGGTAATCCGGGAACAGCACTTGAATCAGCTATTGAAAACATCGCTATCGCGGTCGAAGATATTGCCGGTTTACTGGCTTTTGCCCAAAAAGAACACATCGACTTAACGATCATTGGTCCTGAAATCCCCTTGGTGTTGGGTATCGTTGACCGTTTTCAAGAAGCCGGTTTACCCTGTTTTGGACCCACTGCTAAAGCCGCGCAACTAGAAGGTTCCAAGACTTTTTGCAAAGACTTTATGATTCGTCATCATATCCCGACGGCCAGCTATCAATCCTTTACTGATAAAGACCTGGCTATTGCCTATATCCGTCAACAAGGTGCGCCTATTGTTGTTAAAGCCGACGGCTTGGCCGCAGGTAAAGGCGTTATCGTCGCACAAACCGAACAAGAAGCCATGGGTGCCGTTGAAGATATGTTATCCGGCAATGTTTATGGCGAAGCCGGTAATCGGGTGGTCATTGAAGAATTTCTGACTGGTGAAGAAGCCAGCTTTATTGTTATTGCCGATGGTAAACATGCCTTACCGATGGCGACTTCACAAGACCATAAAGCCCGTGACAACGGTGACAAAGGCCCCAACACCGGCGGCATGGGTGCTTACTCCCCCGCTCCCGTTGTCACTCCTGATGTTTATGAACGGGTTATGCGTGATGTCATTGAACCCACCTTAAAAGGCATGACGGACGATGGCTTGCCTTACACCGGCTTTCTTTACGCCGGCTTAATGATCGCTCCTGATGGCGCGATTAAAGTGCTGGAATATAACTGCCGCTTTGGTGATCCTGAAACGCAACCCATTATGATGCGTATGAAAAGTGATCTGGTCGAACTGTGTCAAGCCGCCTTGGCGGGAGACCTCGATAAAACCGGTACAGAATGGGACGAACGCGTTGCCTTGGGCGTTGTTTTGGCAGCGGGTGGCTACCCGGATGATTATCAAAAAGGCGCTGTTATTTCCGGATTACCCACACAAGACCAGGAAGACAGCAAAGTATTTCATGCCGGCACACAACAAATTGGCGACGACATAGTCACTGCCGGTGGACGCGTGTTATGCGCCTGTGCATTGGGACAAGATATTCAGGAAGCACAAACCAAAGCCTACGTACTGGCTGACAAAATCCATTGGAATAACATCTATTACCGCACAGACATTGGCTTTAAAGCGATAAAAAGTTAAAAGTCATTAACAAGAAAATGGACTATCAACTTAAGCAGGGACAGTATGAATAGATTCTATTATTCGGTGAGCAAGCTCTGCTTTTGAACAATAAAATCTAATGCCGCTTTGTCCCGCCTAAGTTAATAGCCAACTTCGTAGGGGGCGCCGCCACTATCGCGATTTGAATCGTGAGTCGCAATGGTAGCGGTGCTCCCACAATAGATCTACCCATCATTTAAAGCTCGACGATTTTACAGAGTCTATCTCTTCAAGGCATGTTATCTGTCCCTGCCTAAGTGGGTTACTGCCCACAGTTAAACGGAGTTGAACCACTTCATTTATTACCTAAGTGCCTCTACACATAATTCCTACACAAAACGAAGATGCGATTAAAAAATATTCGAGCTTAATAAAGCTCTATATCTCTTTTGTAGTATGGATTGCTGCTTTTCAACTCAACCCCTAACTATAAATATCAGTTGATATTCATTTAATTTTGTGATTTACTGCACAAAAATCATAAAGCCAAACCTATTGAAAAGCAGGATCGGAAAGTCGGATATCCTATACAAATAAAACCCCTGACTGCCAGCCCTATCTTTTCGTTAACGTTACCAGGATTGGATTTAGTTTTTTATAGGGTATAAATTAACCCTGTTTTCAGAGTCAATCAAGACTGACTCCCATTGATTCTGATGTCTTAATCATCTTTGGAGGATTGAAAATGAACTATAAAAACCTCTATATTGCCTGTGTACTTAGCAGCGCATTATTGTCAGTCGGGTCAGCTTATGCGAATGAGCCTGATCCTGGCTACCTGTCCCAATTCACATCAAAATTTACTCAGGGGCTATCCAACACAACAACCGGCTTAATTGAATTACCAAAAAATGTTATTAACATCAGTCACGATGAAAATATTTTTGTTGGTTTAACATGGGGCGTGCTACGCGGTGTAATACATTCCGTTAGCCGAACAGTTGTAGGAGCAGCGGAATTAATTACCTCACCCATTCCAACCGATGATTATATTTCACCGCCTTATGTATGGGATCGTTTTAGCGAGGATACGCGTTACTTCGGCATTCATATTCCAGGATTCTGGACTACGTATGGTCCGCTAGATGATGGCGAATAGATTTGCCCCCATTAAATAACCGTTGTATCCATCCACCACAACGTTGTGGATGGTTTGCACTGAGAGGATAAAATCATGAACAAACAATGTGTTTACCTGCCATTTGCAGTGTTAGTCGTAGCTCTTGCGGGCTGTACGCCGCCTGAGAAAGATATTCCCGGACTCACTTCTGGAATTGATGCCGCAGTAGCCGGCCATTATGGTCAATCAGTTTACCATGAGGAATTAGCCGAAGAAAAATTGGAGAAAGCTAATAATGTGTTGGGGCATTGGAAAAACGATCAATATTGGAATATTGATGAACGGCAAGAAGCAATGGATGCTGCAAAGGAAGCTGCTCAGCACCGGCTTGCATCAGAAAAAGAGCTGTGCCAATGGTTAACATCCGTGCATGGACAGAACCATCATCAAGCTGAAGTAGCTCAACAAACGGCTGCGTATTTCAAAACCGGCAGTGCAATACCCTACAAAACCAATGATCAGCACATTTCGACCTTAGGCAAATATCTGGAACATCACCCAGATGCAACCGCAGATGTTATCGCTTATACCGATACGGTTGGCAACTCGGAGAGTAATCAAAACTTATCAGAAAGACGAGGCGCGACCGTCAGTCAAATGTTGATAGAAAAAGGCGCTAAACCCGAGCAACTGCGCGTTACCGCATTGGGTGAAGCTCAAGGCGGCCCCGATAACACGCCAAATCAGGAGCATCGGACAGTCGCAATAAGTACGATTCATCCCACCTATATTGATTGTCCCGATTTAAAATAGCCGCTATAAAAGAAAAGCATTCACCACGAAGAAAAGAAAAAACGATTAACGCCCTTTGGTTTCGAAGCTCCAGCTTCGCAAGACTGGAAGCAAGAAATTGGGAGCGAGTAAATTTTCGCAAAAGCGGTTGCTTTCAAGTAACGATATCCGCTTTTTCTATAGGGGCAATCCCTTGCGGTTGCCCTGATAACAGGGTGGTATTAAAGAGCAGGCGTAAAGCTCGCTCCCTACAAAAAATTCCTGCTTCGTTGAAAAAAGTTAAATGGTGTAACACAACCTGTTGAACATTAAAAGGGGCGTGTTAACGGTAAAAGAACTGATCTTTTAACGACGGGGTTGATGATTTTGACAGGGGGGAATAAAACCCAACCCCTGGAATGCATACTGCGCATCCCAGGAGTTGGATTATTTATTACTCTGTTGGGGCGTCTTGCTTTGTTGATTCTACTACTTTAGGTGCAGATTCAGAAACGGATTTTTGTGGTTCTGGAGCCACTAAAACCGGTGCCTGAGACTCAGGACGCTCGGCTTTTTCAACTCTTTCAGCAAAATCACTGTCATAAGAACGAGTTGGTGCAGGGCGATCTTCGCTTTGTCTGTCGGCTGAAGTTTCACTACCGCCACCGTTTGAATCCCTTTCACCGTCATTTGAATCACCTTCACCGTCGGCTTTTTTGTAGTTGGGATTACGGGGTCTTCTACGGTTTGGGCCTCTTCGGTTGGTACTTTTTCTGGCAGCTTGCCTGGCTTGTTCTTCAGGCGATGCAGAGCCTTCAGGTGCCAATATTGTGGCTTCAGTGACTGCTGATTCGTTAGCTGCAACGGGTTGATTTTTGACCAGTTCTACCGTCTCATCAGCCATAGTGTTGACGGGGGCAAGATTACGCCTTACGTTACGTCCCGGCCCCCGGATATTACGGTTTGGTTTCGGCTCTTTATTTTCTTTGTTGTCCTTGTTTTGTTCCTGCTTGGTGTCTTGCTCTTTTGGAGCGCGAGGAGGACGGGATTCTTGTGATTTTGAACCTTGATTTCTGCCACCGCGTCTGTTGTTGTTTCGACCTCGGCTCGGTTGACTGTCATCAGTTGACCTGACTTTTTCAACGACAGGTGCCGGTACGGGTACTGCCACTACCACTTCTGACTCTGCACTGGGGCCTATCAGCTTATCCCAGAAGCGTTTAATCAGACTGGCTGCTTCATTTTTAACTTGCACGGGCGCAGGGGAATCATGCATAAACTCCTTGATTGCCGCTTTTTCAAGTTTTGGCTTGATTTGCTGTGCAAAATCCGGAATAGTGATGTCTTCTGCTTTTATTTGCAAGTAACTGGGCTTGTCATCGACAAATTCTTTTTCCTTGATGCGGTCAATGTCATAAGCCGGCGTTTCAAGATGTTTACTCGGCAGAATAATAATGCCCACTTTCAGTCTGGCTTCAATTTGCTCAATAGCGTGACGCTTTTCGTTTAACAGAAAAGTCGCGCATTCAATAGGCAAATGGGCAATAACTTTTTCCGTACCTTTCTTCATGGCTTCTTCTTCAAGAATCCTTAAGACCGACAAGGCAACGGATTCAACATTACGAATAGTCCCTTGACCTTTACAACGCGGACACGGTAATTGAGTAGAATCACCCAGAGAGGGACGCATTCTTTGCCTGGACATTTCCAGCAAGCCAAAACGCGAGATGCGGCTGGTTTGAATACGAGCCCGATCAATTTTAAGCGCATCACGCAGATGGTTTTCAACCGTCCGCTGATTTTTGTTGGACAGCATATCGATAAAGTCGATAACAAACAAACCACCCAAATCGCGCAACCGCAGTTGACGGGCAATTTCATCGCACGCTTCCAGATTGGTATTGAGCGCCGTTTCTTCAATGTCACTGCCTTTGGTGGCGCGTGCTGAGTTGATATCGACTGACGTTAAGGCTTCGGTATGATCGATAACCAATGACCCACCAGACGGCAAGGACACTTCACGACAATAAGCCACTTCAATTTGAGATTCAATCTGATAACGGCTAAATAAAGGCACCGCGTCTTGATACAGCTTGGCTTTTGGCAAGAAATGCGGCATCACTTCTTTAAGGAAGTCTTGTACCAATTTAAACGACTCTTCGTTATCGATCAGAATCTCATCGATATTGCCGCGTAAATGGTCACGCAAGGCTCTGATAATGACGTTGCTTTCCTGAAATACCAAAAAGGGTGCTTTCTGCTCAGTGGACGAGCGTTCAATAGCTTCCCACAGTTGTAGCAGATAGTTTAAATCCCATTGCAATTCTTCGGCATTTTTTCCACAGCCTGCCGTTCTGACGATCAGACCCATGCTGTCAGGAATCTCAAGCGAGGCCATGACTTCACGCAAATCACTGCGGGTTTCGCCTTCTATGCGCCTTGATATGCCACCCGCCTTGGGATTATTAGGCATTAATACCAAATAAGTACCGGCCAAGCTGATATAGGTGGTTAAGGCTGCGCCTTTATTGCCGCGCTCTTCTTTTTCAATTTGAACAATTATTTCCTGACCTTCCTTGATCATGTCCTTTATAGCGGGTCGACGACCTTCTTCGGCACCTTCCTGAAGTTGTCGATAGAGCGGTGAAATTTCCTTAAAAGGTAAAAATCCGTGTTTTTCAGCGCCGTAATTTATAAAGGCCGCTTCCAGACTGGGTTCTACGCGGGTAATAATACCTTTGTATATGTTGGATTTTTTTTGTTCTTTTGAAGGGACTTCTATGTCAAAATCATAAAGTTTTTGACCGTCTACCAAAGCGACTCGCAGTTCTTCAGCCTGCGTAGCGTTGATAAGCATTCTTTTCATTCAATTATCCTTGTAGTTTCCTGCTCCATTGTCAGAGTTTACTCAATTAGACTGGTTTTGGTTATCGCATCATTGTGTGTCAATACAAATATGAAGCAATAGATCCAAAAAAAACTATCAGCTTCGTTATTACGGTCTTATGTTCCGTCATCTGCGCATTTTTGTCGTTATTTAAGACTTACAACCGGTAAAGTCATAGGGTTAGCGCGGACAGGTGCCAAGTTAATATTTATTTTCAGTCTTTGGTGGTAAATTCTGTTTTAAACAGGTATTAAAAAAATCGTTCGTCTAGGGTCGAACGATGAACCCAAAAATCGTATAATGAAAAGCCAATGGCACATTGTGCTGTTTTAACTTTCATTAAGTTGCTCCAAGCCGGTTTTTTTTATTGAAATCAGCAGAGCATTAAGTATGTTCTTTATAAAAACTTGCCTAATATAACAACCTTATCGTCTCACATCAATTTTAAAGAATCAATTATCTCTGGATACTGGTATTATTTGCCTAATGAGTATAGAAGAAAACACGTTACCCCATGTTGTATATGTCGAAATTACTGAAGACAATTGCGATCAACGATTAGACAATTTTTTAATTGCCCGCTTAAAAGGAGTCCCTAAAAGCCGTATTTATCGGATTGTAAGAAAAGGCGAAGTCAGAGTTAACAAAGGTCGCGTCGATGTTAAATACCGACTGCTTGCCGGTGACCTAGTCAGAATCCCTCCCGTCAGAGTCGCTGAACGCAGCGAAGAGTCTTACGTGCCGCAAGGGTTGCAAGCGGCGCTGCAACAAGGCATTTTATTTGAAGATGACGGCTTTATGGTCATCAATAAACCGGCGGGCTTTGCTGTGCACGGTGGCAGTGGTGTAAGTTCCGGCATTATTGAAGGACTTAGACTGATAAGACCCGAAGCGCGTTTTTTAGAACTGGTGCATCGACTTGATAAAGATACGTCCGGTTGCCTGCTAATCGCCAAAAAACGCAGTGCCTTGCGTCAATTACAAGAGTTTTTTAGAAATAGCGAGATTCAAAAGACTTATCATGCCTTACTTTCAGGACAGTGGGGCAGAAAAAAACTGATAGTAACGGCACCCTTGTTAAAAAATGTCAGTAAAGGCGGCGAACGTATGGTGATAATCAGCCAAGCCGGAAAGTCCGCTGAAACACTCTTCACTCGCTTAAAGACCTTCCGTCATGCAACCTTGGTAGAAGCGTCTCCAAAAACAGGACGTACCCACCAGATTAGGGTTCATGCTGCCAGCTTGGGTCATCCTATTGTTGGCGATGATCGTTATGGCGTAGATGAAGTTAACAAAACATTTAAAAACAAAGGCTATAAGCGGATGTTTCTTCATGCGAAAACATTAAAATTTAAGCACCCGGTCACCGGTGAAGTCATGTTTATTTCAGCCCCCTTACCTGCCCAACTTGAAACGTTGTTAACTAATGAAGAATCGGTTTGATTTAATTATTTTTGATTGGGACGGCACCTTGATCAATTCGATAGACTGGATTGCAAGCTGCCTGCAACAGGCGGCTGTTCAATGCGGCATCGCTGTTCCTGAAACTCAGGCGGCAAAAGATGTTATTGGTTTAAGCATCAACAAAGCCATGCAGACCCTATTTCCTGAAATAGACCCACACACACAGGCGCAATTGGTGGCCTGTTACAGCCAGCAATACAACTCAAAACAAATCAGTCCTGACGATTTGTTTCCCGGGGTTTATGCCATGCTGGTCGAATTGAAGGAAAGCGGTTATCAACTCGCTGTTGCTACCGGCAAAACCAGAGTCGGCCTACAAAAAGCATTACAGGCAACCGGAACTGAAGATTTATTTTGTGTCACCCGCTGCGCTGATGAAACCGCCTCCAAGCCAGATCCAAAAATGTTATTTGAGATTATGCAGCATACCCAAGCCACAAAGGAGCGAACATTAATAATCGGTGATTCCATTCATGACTTGAAAATGGCACTCAATGCCCCTATTTCTGCCATTGCGGTGTCTTGTGGCGCAAACTCGGCAGAACTTTTACAACAATACCATCCGTTACTGTGCTTGCAACAGCCAACTGAATTACTGAATATTATTTAAGGTTAAAAAGTCATGGAAAATCAACAAAACAAGCCCGCCCAAGAAGCCGGGTGGGAACGTAAAATCATTGAAAAACTGGCTTTAGCTGCGGTAACAGAACAAACAAGAGCCAGGCGTTGGGGCGTTTTTTTTAAGTCTTTAATCTTTGTTTATTTGTTTGCCGTATTTGGCATGGCGATTTATCCAAAAATAAAAATGGGTATCGGTGTTGACAGTAAATATCATACCGCCGTCATTGATGTGGTGGGTGTGATTGCTGAAGATAAAGATGCCAATGCCACCGACATTATTGAAAGCTTAAGGGACGCGGTAAAGGACACCAATACCAAAGGTATTATTTTGCATTCAAATTCGCCGGGCGGTAGCCCTGTGCAATCAGCTTATGTTTATGAAGAAATCAGAAAAATAAAAAAAGAACGTCCTGATTTGCCGATTTATGCCGTCGTTAGCGATATGTGCGCCTCGGGTTGTTATTATATTGCCTCGGCCAGCGACAAGATTTTTGTTAATCAGTCCAGTCTTATCGGTTCTATTGGCGTACTGATGGATGGCTTTGGTTTTGTTGACATCATGCAAAAAATGGGTGTAGAGCGCAGGCTTTTAACCGCTGGTGCACACAAGGCCATGCTGGATCCTTTTTCGCCACCTAAAGAAGATGAAACAAAATATATGCAAGGCTTGCTGGATGAAGTCCATCAGCAATTTATCAGCGCGGTTAAAGCAGGACGCGGCGATAGACTAAAAGAAACACCTGACATGTTTTCCGGTCTGGTTTGGACCGGTGAAGCCGGCGTTAAAATCGGCGTTGCCGATGGCTTTGGCAATGATGATTATGTCGCCAAAGAGATTATTGGCGCAGAAACGTTAGTTGATTTTACCCAGCAAGGCAGTGTGCTTGAAAAAATATCCGGTAAACTGGGCGCCTCTTTTGGTCATGCCATCGGTAGCTTGATTCAGAACCCGTCATTACGGTAAACGCTAAAGTCATCACTATTTAGTCACCCTCTTTAAAAAAGAGGGGCTAGGAGGGGCAATCCCCTCCTAGAATGTGTCTACTTTTAGTTGGAACTGACTGACCGCTCGCTCACGACCCAAACCAGTCGTCCAGATATGGATTTATGCAACCCTATACCTGTCATTCGTGAAGCTTAATAAACGACAATAAGCAGGCAGCCAAAACATTAGACAGTCCGTATCGAAATGTCTAATGTTATTGTTCTTAATTCGTGCGTCACTCAATTCAACGACGTTTAGCTAATTTCTTTATTCGTAAGGTTTGATAGGCTTGTATGTTCTGCAAAAATGGGTTGGTCTTTAAAAAGCGGAGATGAGTTATCTAAACAACAAAAGCGACTTCTTCTTGGTTTATTATCTTTAATGCGCAACAAATACCACCTTCATCGCCCATATACATCACATCAGTAACTTCTATTTGTGAATCAGGAGAAATTTAGTTCCTTGTTCCTTTAGTTGACGTATAAGAATATCTGTCGGCTTAGCAGGAATAGGTAAATGCGTTTTCAATTTCCGCATTAATGCTTCCACTTGCTTTGAATTACCAATCATATTGTTTCATGGCTATTTGGGGTTTATTCTAGCCCCATTAATTTCAGTTTTTTGATGTTATCGAGAAAAACTTTATCAACAGGTCGTTTCCAGTGAATTTCTTTAAATTCCAAAAAATCATTATGTAAATATTTGACCATAAGATCAACAACCCTTTCGGAAGAAAGTTTTTCAGTACATTCACTCTTCCAAGGTCCTGATCTTAATATTAGCGTGTGACCATCTGATCGTTGACCGATCCAAATACTTACAAAGTGCTCTTCATCAATCATCAATTTTACTAAATCATTCTCCTGCGCACCTTCTCCTGAATAGATAACGGCATCACAAATATTATCTTCTGTCGGGTTCTCAAAATGACCAATAGTGTCTGTCCGCAATTTCATATTTACTAGTTAAGTCACTTGCTGTTTTGGTGTGTACGTTTGAAGATTTTACATGGTATCCAGAAACTGGATAATTTTTGTTGTTTTGCAACTAGACATTTTGAACCCTTTTGTCTACTGTTCAAAACAGTGCCCCTTGATTTTAGAGCCTTTCAAGGGCGGTCAAAACGCCAAAACAGTAGACATTACGATAACACCATCTGAATTAACAACACATTGCCCACCATATTCATCGCCACAAAGCCGTCAGCTCGTGGCCGCTATGTGTAGATTAACATAGCGACCCAAACCGGCCACTGACGCAAGACTTACGAGCGGCAGCAATCTAATACAAAGCTACCAGTCGATTTTAGTAAACCAACCGGTACGAACCAAACGATAAATCTTTTTTGTAGCTCGGGGATAGCCAAGAGCAGAATGGGTAGAGCAGTGCTCTACCCATCGCATAAGGAATCCATTATGATGGATTTCGCGCTGCTCTACCCATCGCGCTACCGTTTATTTACAGTCCATATCGGGTTAGAGGATAGTCGTAACCCGACACATTCTCTGATGATATTGGCCATGAATAATCAAAATGTCGGGTTACGCTACCGCTAACCCGACCATGACTGGAAAAGATGCTCAAAATTAATCACAGTGCTTCAAGGTTCCGTTCCTTGAAGAAATTGAGCAGCAACTAAAGTAGGTATTGAATTGAAGTTTTAGTTAAAAGAAAGGAGGGGAACACACACCATTCGTTAATGTAGAATCAGCAGGGCAACTTACAGTTATATTCTTGGCTGGAGTATTATAAATTCCTATGGAATTGAACTCTAGATATGGGGATAAAGATTTACCAAAGGTATTTTTACTTGTGAAATCATAATCAACGCCCGTATTAACATATGGCCCCTGAGCACTTATGCCAGCAAACAAACCTTTTTTCGCAAAATCCCAGCCGCCACCAACTTCGCCTTGAAGATAGTCCATACCATTTAAGTATTTGGCACGTAACTTACCCACATGAATGAAGTCGTCTAACTTCATATTACCCGTTACCTTAAAAGCAATAGATACATCTGCACCTTGTGTTGCTCCACTAGACGTAACAGAGGCATATCGATAACCAGCCACAATCTCTGGAACCATGCCTTCACCTAATGTCCACTTTACTCCGCCATAACCCATATTGACATTGGCAGAAGAACCTGATTCGTTGTAGATTGGCGTTATTTCATTAGGTATACTCCAACTCACTACCGGGGCAATTAACAATATGGTCGCAGCTAAATAGAGATAATATTTAAGTTTCATAATTTTTCTCCAAAATATTTTTTTAAAAAAATAAATTATAATCGTGTTTCTCCTGTGATAGAAGCAAAATTGTCCGAATAATCCTGATGATTAAACAGTTCTGCGTCAATTATCTGTCAAACTACTCCACGACTTACAAGAAGCGAGGGAGCGGTTAAGACAATCATCGCGAAATAGTTCACGAGCACCCAGTAGTGATCTGCCGTGGAAAAAGTCTTATCGTTAGCGTAATTTATTGATTTTAAATATGCCTACCAAAATATCAATACACCCGAGAGGGTGCTTGGGGATAGGGAAGATTTTTTTAATAAATCACCCTCTGGTTATTATCTAAATTTATTAATGTCTAGCCGGTTTGTCATATAAATCATTAAACAACTTAACCACCAGTAATATCATGGCTTGAGTCAATTCAATGGCTGGTACGCGACTGACCTGTTCAGCAGCAAACTCATCAATACATTCATTCAAAAACTTCACCAAGCCCAGCTGAAGTATATTCTCTTTATACGTCGCAAAATGTTCTTGAACCCCCTCTCTCTTCGCTTCATCAACATACCGGTTTTGCAGTAAAACTGCAAATTCGGCTTCTAATAGAATGGCTTGCTTTTCCATCCAGGTGGGGTCGTCTATAGATTTTGGCGTGTCACCAAATGTTTTTTGATACACACAAAGCACATCAAAGCACAAATCCATAAACAGGTGCGCCATATCCTGATTTTGATCTGCAACAATAGACGTAAATATGCCAAATAGTGCTTGGAAAAGCTGAGGCTGATCTAACTCAAATTGAGACATCATTATTTTGGCATCGTCTTCTTCTATGCTTTTGGCATATTTCAGGGCTTGATATAGTTCGCTTTCAGTTAGTTCGTGCATGGTGCTCCCGATTTAGTCTGGATAAGAAATTAACATTGATGCGCTTTTCAGCGTTGCTTGTAATTAGTTGTCATTGAAGGTTCTGCCGCCTTGTTCAACGATAAGCGCCTTTTTTAACATTAAAACAACTTCAGGATAATTGTCATAAATAACTTTTATACCCTTGTAATATTCAATGACGTTAAAGGGTTCTTGATGTTGTCGCTCAATGGCTCTAACAAGAACTGAACGAAATGTGGGCGATACCGTAACCATTCTAAGTGCTTTTATGATGCTGGTACTGGAATCTACTAAAACAAGATTAAAAGGCAGGTAACTATCGTGATCTTCTATTTCCTCATCCTGAACCAGATGAATGGTAAAAGCCAGATCGGACCAATCAAGAAAACCCTCGATTTTGAACAAAAAAAACAAGAGGTTTTTTTCAGCAAACAATCCAAACGAAGACACGCCATTTCGGAAGGCAGTAATATTTTTTTCTGACAATGAAAAATTAAAAACCAGCATGGGCGCACCACTATTTAAAATGATGTTCATACTTTCTTCCGGCACGTCAAACGAAAAAGTCTTGCCAACTGTTAAGCTAAGAATGTCCATCACAATGCTCTATGTATAGTATGATATTGACTCTTATCATAGCATTTATTAAACCTGATTTTTAGCCCGATCTGTTTTTTTAGTTGCCAAAGCAGCTGATACCGGAAAAAAAAACAGGAAAAAGCCACCGGATTTAATATCATCAATATTTATTATTAACATGCCAGGAAACAAAATGCCGGGTCAACTCGAACCTGAACAATTAAAATCTGATCTTATTTTGCCCAAGGTTGTCCAGGGCATTATGCTAGCATTATTGATAACTTATATTATCGTCTGCTTGATTTTTGGCGACCAGATACAACAACCCCTCCCGGAAGCTCAGCGAGTCCTGATTAGAACCCTACTGTACATTGTGGCTATCGCCACCTTGCCGTTGACTAATTTGCTTCGGTACATTCAACTGCGGCTTAATCAAACCATGCCATACTCAAATGCGGCCCCCAGACTGGAGGCCAAAAAACGTTACTTAGTGACGATTATTGTATCCATGTCGCTGATTGAAAGTGTTGGGATTTTTGGCTTTGTCATGTTTATTTTAGGGGACAACTTTAATACCTTGTTTATATTTTCAGGCATATCTGCCTTAGGACTGTTTTTATATCGGCCTAAAGTGAATGAATATGCGGCTATTGTTGAAGTGCTGACGACAGAAAAAACATGAAAGCGAGAAAGTAGGGTGCGCGATGTGCGGCACCTTACCACTGCAGGTTGTATTGCCGGAATTAAGTCGGTAGGGAATCAGGATTAAAGCTGTTTATTAGATTGTGTTAATGGCCCGTTTAAAACACGGATAGAGATGCGCTTTGGCACATCCCTATCCCGGATTTTTTAAGACTCTTGATCAGCTACTTTTATTTTTTTGCGCCGATAATTGTGGCCATAAAAAATTTCAGTCACTTCTCTTTGCAGCTTTTTTTCGATCTCTTCTTTTTGAGCATCGGACAAATTACTTTCTTTCTCGAATAAATAGTTTTCCAGCTCGGTTTCCTTGAGCATCATTTTGGTATGAAAAATATTCTCCTGATAAACATTTACATCTATCATTTGATAGCTTTCTTGGGTATCTTTTGCAATATAATTCTGTATAGACGTAATATTGTGATCAATATAATGCTTTTTACCGGATATATCACGGGTAAAGCCACGCACTTTATAGTCCATAGTCACCACATCCGACTCAAAGCTATGCAGTAAATAATTGAGTGCTTTTAAAGGTGAAATACGACCACAGGTTGATACGTCAATATCAGCACGAAACGTACTAATCCCGTTATCAGGATGACTTTCAGGATAAGTATGAACGGTAATATGACTTTTATCCAAATGCGCCAGCACCGTTTCAGGTAACGGACCGGGGGATTGGCTATTCATACTGGGCGGTGGCGGCGCATCACCTTCCGAAATCAACATGGTAACGCTGGCACCTTGTGGATCATAGTCCTGATGAGCGATGTTAAGAATTTGCGCACCGATAATTTCAGCAACATCTTTAAGAATTTGCGTCAATTTCTTGGCGTTATACGCTTCATCAATATATTCTATGTAAGCCTGCTGTTGTTCAGCGGGCGCGTAGCATATATCGTAGATATTGAAACTCAGTGACTTTGTTAAATTGTTAAAGCCGTGTAATTGCAACTTATTCAAAACTGTTAAACCTCGATAACTTCAAAATCATGGGTAATTTCTACCCCCGCTTTACCTAACATGATGGAAGCAGAGCAATATTTCTCTGCCGACAACTTGACTGCCCGCTCAACAGCCGATGCTTTCAAATCACGACCACTGACGACAAAATGCAGGTGAATTTTACTAAACACACTCGGCACAGCATCAACCCGTTCAGCAGAGATTTCTGCAACGCAGTTAACAATGTTATTTCTGCCTTTTTGTAAAATCTGTACTACGTCAAAAGATGAGCAACCACCCAGGCCTAATAAAATCATTTCCATGGGACGCATACCCATGTTACGTCCACCATGATCAGGCGGACCATCCATCACAACGGCATGACCACTACCCGTTTCGCCGACAAACATGACACCATCGACCCATTTGACTGTTGCTTGCATGTTTTTCCCCAGTAAAAATTACGGATAGAGTAGCATAAAAACAGGCGCAAACAGAGTTTTCAATGTTAAATATTTGTTACTCTGTTTAAGGATGAGTCAAGGTTGGTTGAGGATTATAAAATCAAACAATGACACTATCCTTGCCGTGTAGAAGGAAAAGTGCTATTCAGTGGTATTGGCAATGATCTTGTGAATCCGTTTGCTGCTAATGGCAATAATTACCAAAATAAAAGGAATGGAAATACCTTCAATGATATCCGGATTAACTCTCCATCCGAAAATATGGAGGGCTTCGGCTATTTTACCAATCAGACTCGCGGCATAATAAGTAATGGCAACCATGGAGATACCCTCAACCATTTGTTGCATCCGCAATTGCATTTTTGCACGCAAGGCCATTGACGTTAACAAGCCCTGATTTTGTCGCTCAATAATGATGTCAACCTTGGTTCGCAATAATTGACTGGCGTTACTAACGCGTTCAGACAGTAAGGTAAAGCGGTGCGAGACTGATTCGCAGGTATTAATCGCCGGCTCCAGCCGTCGTTTGATAAACTCACCCAAGGTCTGAATACCTTGAATCCTGACTTCGCGCAAATCATTGACGCGCTGTTCAACCAATTGATAATAGGCACTGGCAGCCGCAAAGCGGAAGTGATTGCTGGAAATATAATTTTCAATTTCGGCAGCCAGCGTGGTTAACTCATCCAATAATTCGGCATCATTATTGTCTGGCAACGTCATTGCGTTGGTAATGGTATACAGTTGCCGATCAGACTTATTTAAAGCCGGATACAGTTTACGGGCGATGGGGAATGCCAGTAACGCCATAACCCGATACACTTCAATCTCAAATAGCCTTTGCAATAAGCGCCCTGCCTGCTCGGCTCTTAAGTCATTATTAATAATTAAAAAACGGCTAAACCCGTCAACGTGTATGTGAAAATCGGTAAATACCGAAGCCGCACCGCCGGTTACTTTAGAGCCAATAACAGAATTGCCGGCAAAGTGAACCGAGAGCGATGCTAAATCGGCCGCCTCTTCATAATTAATATCACCAGCAGAAACAATGCTTGCGTGAGCCGCAACAATAACTTGCCCAGATAATCCAGACAACCAATCCACCGGCACTTTTTTTAAGGCACAATCCGCAAAGGGATCTTTAGGCGTATCGTGTACATAAAAGCTGTAAGTGCTAAATTCTCCGTGCTGTTCCCATCGGATTTGAAAAGAATTAAAGCTGGCACTAAAGTGATCCGCTTCTTTTTCAGGTGGCGCGACTCCAAATCGTTCGCACAAGGTTATCAAGTGCTGACGTTCCTGCAATTTTTCATCATTTGACAGCAACAAAGCAAGATGACTGGCTCTAACCGGCAAACTGAGCATAAAAGGTGCACGGGCATGAACTTCGTTGTGAAGAACAAACCGTTGTGGATGATTTTTAGGAATGGGGAATAAAGTCGTCACAGGTGTTTTATAATCTCTTTTAAGCTAGCGAAAATCAGCTTAATTTAACCTAAAAATGCTGTTGAGCTTAAAAATAATTCAAGCGCATCACTTTTAACAGCCCGCTTATGGTTCGTTAATGATGATTATGTTGTAACTACATGAACCGAGACAGGGCTTGCAACCCGTTTACTCAAGCTTTAAAAGCCATTAAAGCCTTCAACGTTTCATTCGGGTTTACAAACCCCGACCGACATCTGCAGGTTTATTCTGCGAATCAGTGGCCGTTTATTTATTGCGCACTACCTTCGAATTCAAGCGCTAAAATGTTCGGCAATACTTGCGGTGGTTATTAACAAATTTTCTTTATTTAAGCATTAATTTATGACTAAATGACTCTTAATTTTTCTGTTGTTTTTACACAAAAAAAGCGCCACGGCAGTCAAAATTTATCCCTTCATTTAACAATCCAAGATGCCGATAGCAAGTTCATTTTTTACGGCTAAAACGCTTATAAAAAAGCTGTTGCTATCTAACAACGGATGATTCTGACACCCCGCAAAGCACCTAAAACAGTGACTGTTTTTTATTTAATCAAACATTAAATCGCTTGTTTTGCTTATTTAACGAGAGGATTATTCACTCACAAATTAAACTAATTTTGGGTAACTCAGCATGAAAATTATAAACACAATGATTTTACTGGCCTCTCTTTTTGCGATAGCTGGCGCTGCTCTTTTCCAGCTTTTTGTTTTACTAACCAATACCCTATTTGTTCAGCAAGCCTACAATCGTCATACCTAACCATTAGGTTAGTTAGCGCCTTGTCAGTAGTTTCTGATCAAGAACAGAAATCTATAAAAAACTTATCACTACGAAGGATACGAAGTTTTCTTCTTCGTATCCTTCATGTCTTTGTGGCAAATAAAATCTATTTTGTTGCTTGTAACAAATATTTCACAAAACGTCATCCTATTTTCACGTGAAAATATCACAATAAGTCCATCAACTTGTTAATTGAGGACTAATTGTCATGACTAAGCAAGCTACCAAAGATGACTGGATCAGCATATCCAGCATTATAAGCCTATCGCTTTCTATCATTATTTTTAGCCTCTTGGTAACGTGGGGTATTGAACTCTTGATGAAAGAATTATTTCAATTAGGGTAGTCTGTACGAAATTATTAAGCCACCCCGCTTAAGTTAACTCATATCACAACGTATCCGGTTACCACTTCGTACCGCTGCAAGCCAGAACCTTCAAAACCTACTCAAAACCAAGGCATTGCACCCGGCCCTTTCCTGATTAATTCACACTAAACAAGCCACTGTAGCTGTGTAGCACCGCTATTGGTTGTATAATCTTGCGTTAACAGCTCATCGTAATAGGACGAACTTCTCTGCCCTGTCACGATAAGATTTTTAATCAGCAACTATTATGAGTTAAGTTATGGATTATGCTATAGAAACCGCGCCATTAGAAACCTTGCAATGTGATTGTCTTATTGTGGGTGTTTACCAAGATCAGCAACTCAGCGCCTCAGCAAGCTCAGTCAATCAAAGCACCCAAGGACTGGTTAGTAAAATACTTGGCCGTGGTGACATAAGCGGAAAAAATGGCGAAACCGTATTAATAAACGCCATACCGGATAGCGCTATTGAGCGTATTTTGTTGGTCGGACTGGGCGAAAACAAGCCTTTATCAGGCAAGAATTATAAAAAAGCGCTGCTTGCCGCTATTAACAGCCTGAAAAAAACATCAATAAAATCGGTTGCCTGTAGCTTGGCAGACGCTGACGTTATTGACGCTGACAGACAGTGGAAAACCCGTCAAATCATCGAAGTATTTAGCGATGCGGTTTATCAATTTACGGCCTACAAATCGAATAAAGAAACCGACAGTAAAATTGAAAAAATCAGTATTACCGCGCCAGAAACAGAACAGACGCTTGCCCAAACAGGCCTGATTCAAGGCAAAGCCATTGCTGACGGCATTAACCTAACCAAGCTGTTAAGCGATTTGCCCGGTAATATCTGCACCCCCGCTTATCTTGCAGAACAAGCACTTGAACTTGGCAAGCAATACCCCAGCCTTGACATCAGCATCCTTGAAGAAGCTGACATGGAAAAGTTGGGCATGGGCGCTTTGTTATCGGTTTCACGCGGTAGCCGTCAACCTGCTAAATTAATCACCCTCGATTATCGAGGCGGTGAAAAAAACGGCAAGCCTATCGTCTTAATCGGCAAAGGCCTTACCTTTGATGCCGGTGGTATTTCCTTAAAACAAGCCCCCGGCATGGATGAGATGAAATACGATATGTGCGGTGGCGCAACAGTTCTGGGAACCCTGCTGGCCGCTGCACAAATGCAACTTCCACTGAATATTATCGGCCTGATCCCTTCATCGGAAAACATGCCGGATGGTGATGCCAACAAACCGGGTGATATTTTAACCAGTATGTCCGGCAAAACCATTGAAGTGCTAAACACCGACGCCGAAGGTCGCCTGCTTCTTTGTGACACCTTAACCTATGCAGAAAGATTCAACCCCGATGTCGTAATCGACATGGCCACCTTAACCGGCGCTTGCTTGGTGGCCTTGGGTCGTGTGCCCAGCGGCTTACTTGGTAATAATGACGCGTTATGCAATGACTTGCTGGCGGCTAGTGAAACCGCCACGGATAGCCTATGGCGTTTGCCGTTATGGGAAGAATATCAGGAGCAACTTAAATCCAACTTTGCCGACCTGGCTAATGTGGGTGGTAAAGATGCAGGTACCATTACTGCGGCCTGTTTTCTGTCACAATTTGCCGAAAACTTCCACTGGGCACATCTCGATATTGCCGGTACGGCATGGCGCACGGGCCAAAATAAAGGTGCAACCGGTCGTCCGGTTCCCTTATTAAGCCAATATCTGATAAACCGGGCGCATGGCTGAAGTCAGCTTTTATATCCTGCCGTCAGAATCAACACAGGAGCGTTATGAGTTTGCCTGCAAGCTCATCGAAAAAACGTATCGTAACGGTTGTTTTTGTTATGTGCTCACTGACAATGCAGAACAAAGCCAAAAAATAGACGACCTGCTCTGGACTTTCAGGGCAGGCAGTTTTATTCCGCACCAAATTTACACAGGCGAACTGCCCACCCTTGATAAAGTTATTTTGATTGGCTCTCTGGATGTGCCTGAACTCTGGCAAAAAACCGTCATTAACCTGTCGTCGTATTGCCCCAAACAATTCGATAGCATTGAGCGCATTCTTGAGATACTGGATAATAGCGACGCCACCAAAGAACTCGGCAGAGATCGCTATCGGAACTATCAGCAGTCCGGTATTCTTATAACGACTCATAAAATCGGGCATTAAAGTCAAGCAACAAAAAGTTGAAACGAGGATGTAAATCATGAATGTATGGGGCTTTGATCAACACTCTGGCGGAGTTAAAATTCTCGCAACTGTTAAGCAACGTACCGAACTGCGAATTTGGTCATATGCCAAGGCAAAATACGCGGAAAAGTTTAGCCTCCAGGGTATAAGCTTTCACGGGGTTTACTGTTACCACTTTAGTCAGGACAGGTTCTCATAGTGAGTTATCTTAGGGATCAACTCCCTGATGAACCTGTCTGATATTGGAATTAAGGGCTACCAACACAAGCCGGGACAGATAAATAAAGCTGGCCTATTGATTCCGGGAGCGCTGAGCCCCAGTTCGGTGTAGTCAGTAATCGACCTGACTATCCCGTGCCGATCTGGGGCTCAGCGTTCCCAGAAAGTTATCTGTCCCGGCTTAAGTTGGTAGCCGAATTAAGTATTGCCCCTACAATGCTGTAATATCAAATTAACCGGAGACCATTATGAATTTATCAGAAAAAATATTAATATCAGTCGCAGCATTACCCGAATTAAAACAGCTAGAAGTACTTGATTTTGTTGAATACCTTAAATTTAAAACAGAGAAAGAAGAAAATGCTTTTTCAATAACCTCTGCAATGAGAGGTATGGAAAATGAAGATCCGGATTATTAAACACTATGCGGATTCTTTTCTTGATTTTTATGGACTTATCACACATTCAAATCCACCAGCCTGATTCCTGACCTTAATCCTGTTAAAATACCTCATCTTTCACGAAAACATAAAGTCCCCACCATGGAAAAAACATACGCACCGCATTCAATTGAACAACGCTGGTATCAAACTTGGGAAGAAAAAGGCTACTTTGCCGCCAAATCAGAAGGTGAATCTTATTGCATCATGATTCCACCACCCAATGTTACCGGCAGCTTACACATGGGACATGCGTTTCAGGATACCATTATGGATGCCCTCACCCGCTATCATCGCATGAAAGGCTATAGCACCTTGTGGCAACCAGGCACTGACCATGCGGGGATTGCCACGCAAATGGTCGTAGAACGGCTATGTAATGCAGAAGGTCTTACCCGCCATGATTTGGGACGTGAAAAGTTTCTTGAAAAAGTCTGGCAGTGGAAAGAAGAATCCGGCGGTACGATTACCCGTCAACTGCGGCGTATGGGCTCTTCCCTGGATTGGGACAGGGAACGATTCACCATGGATGAAGGCATGTCTGATGCTGTTCAGGCGGTGTTTATACAACTTTATGAAGAAGGCCTGATTTATCGCGGCAAGCGCCTGGTCAACTGGGATCCTGTTTTGCATACCGCTGTTTCTGATCTGGAAGTGCTTTCTGAAGAAGAAAACGGTTTTATGTGGCATCTTCGTTATCCCTTGTCGAATGGCCAAGGCCATTTGGTGGTTGCAACTACGCGCCCTGAAACCTTACTGGGCGATGCGGCAGTAGCGATACATCCCAACGATGACCGTTACAAACATTTGCTGGGTGAATTTGTGGAACTGCCATTAACAGGTCGCCGTATTCCTATTATTGCCGATGAGTATGTTGATCCTGAATTTGGCACGGGCTGTGTCAAGATTACACCTGCCCATGATTTTAACGATTACGAAGTTTGGACGCGTCACCGTCATACCTCGGCTATTCAGGATTTACCGCATGGCGGCCTGATTAATATTTTTACTGTTGATGCGGCAATACGCAGCAATGCCGAGGATGAAAATGACCTGATTCCGCAAAAATATTGCGGCCTTGATCGTTTTGAAGCCCGTAAAGTCATGGTTGCTGATATGGAAGCACTCGGTTTACTGGAAAAAATCGCCGACCATAAATTAATGGTGCCGCGCGGTGACCGTACCAACAGCGTTATCGAGCCCTTATTAACGGATCAGTGGTACGTTAAGGTCGCACCGTTGGCAGAACCTGCGATTGCTGCTGTTGAAAACGGCGACATCAAGTTTGTGCCGGACAACTGGAAAAACACCTATTTTGACTGGATGCGTAACATTCAGGACTGGTGTATTTCCCGGCAAATCTGGTGGGGTCACCGCATCCCTGCCTGGTATGACGAACTGGGCAATATTTACGTTGGCAACTCTGAGCAGGATATTCGTGACAAACATAATCTGCCTGCAGACTATGCTCTCAGGCAAGATGAAGATGTCCTGGATACCTGGTTTTCCTCTGCGTTATGGCCTTTTTCTACCTTAGGCTGGCCGGAAAATACCGAAGAACTGGCTAAACATTACCCAACCAGTGTACTGGTAACGGGTTTTGATATTATTTTCTTCTGGGTGGCGCGGATGATTATGATGGGCTTAAAATTTCAGGGTACAGTGCCGTTTAAAGAAATTTATATACATGGTTTGGTGCGCGATGCGGAAGGCCAAAAAATGTCCAAATCCAAAGGCAACGTCCTTGACCCGATTGATATCATCGACGGTATAGAACTGGAAACGTTGGTAGCAAAACGTATTTCAGGCATGATGCAACCGCATTTGGCCAAAAAGATCGAACAAGATACGCGCAAGCATTTTCCGGATGGCATTCAGTCTTACGGCACCGATGCCTTGCGTTTTACCTTTGCCTCTTTGGCATCTACGGGACGGGATATTCGTTTTGACTTGGCCCGGACTGAAGGCTATCGCAACTTTTGCAATAAACTTTGGAATGCCGCACGATTTGTGTTGATGAACACCGAAGAACAAGATAACGGTTTATCTGACGCACCATGCACCTACACGCAAGTTGATCGCTGGATTATTTCAAGACTAAATCAAGTAACAGCGACTACCAGTAACGCGATTGATAACTATCGTTTTGACCTGGCGGCGCAAGCGATTTATGAATTTACCTGGAATGAATACTGCGACTGGTATTTGGAACTGGCAAAAATATCGCTGCAATCCGATGATGCGGCGCTTCAACGCGGCACCCGTAAAACACTGCTGACCGTTTTGGAGTCCATCTTACGCTTGGCGCATCCCATCATGCCGTTTATCACCGAAGAAATCTGGCAACGTGTGGCACCGTTAGCGGAGATTCATGCTGAATCGATTATACTACAACCTTATCCGGTCGCTGATGAAGCACTCGTTGATAACAATGCGATTGCTGAAATCAACTGGGTCATGAGCTTTATTTTGGGTGTGCGCCGTATTCGTGGTGAAATGAATATTGCCCCCGGCAAGCCTTTGCCGGTATTACTACAAAATGGCTCGGTGACTGACCAGGATTACTTAAGCAACAGCTCGGCTTATTTAAAAAGATTGGGGCGCTTGGAGTCTATAACCTGGTTAAATAGCGAAGATACAACCCCCGAATCTGCGATTGCTTTGGTCGGTGAATTGAAAATCTTGATCCCTATGGCAGGCCTGATAGACAAAGAAGCTGAACTGGCTCGATTGGACAAAGAAATACAAAAGATTAAAAATGATCTGCCAAGAATTGAAGGCAAGTTAAGCAACCCCACCTTTATTGATAAAGCGCCCCCCGAAGTCATTGATAAAGAAAAAGCCAAATTGGCGGATTTGCTTTCCAACCTAAACAACCTTGAGCAACAGCAAACCAAGATTCAGTCGCTGTAACTCAATCTTCAAGTTTTTAATTCAACAATGCCGGTCGGGGTTTGCAACCTCGACCGAAACGCTTAAATACTTCAGTAACTTTCAAACGTGAGTAACGAGTTGCAAACCAACTCACACTTCCGTCCATCATCCGTATTATCAAATTAACCGTAGAAGCAGACCACTGTGTCTACCCTAAATTATTAGAATCTTTTGAATAGGGCAAACATGGTGGTTCTGCCCTTGCATTGATTAATACAAAATTCGTGCATTCAGGCATTAAATTTACTACAGTTAGCACAGCTTTCAGTCATCATCGGGATTATAAATGTCAGACGTTAAGATTTATGATGTAAAACCAGCCATAGCGGTGCAGGCGCATATTACTGCCGAAACCTATAAAACAATGTATCAGTCTTCAATTGACGAACCTGAACTTTTTTGGGCAGAGCAGGCGGAACAGTTTTTGGTGTGGAACCGGCACTGGGATACCGTGATGACTTACGATTACCCAAAAGGTGCCATACGTTGGTTTGAAGGTGGCAAGCTTAACGTGAGCGTCAACTGTATTGATCGTCATCTGGAAGCACGTGCTGACCAGGTGGCCATTATCTGGGAAGGCGATAATCCGGCGCATGATAAAAAAATCACTTACCGACAACTACATGAAGAAGTCTGCAAGTTTGCCAATGTTTTAAAAGCACTGGGCGTTAAAAAAGGTGATCGGGTTTGTATTTACTTGCCCATGATTAGCGAGGCGGCGACGGTGATGCTGGCTTGTACCCGCCTAGGTGCGGTGCATTCGATTGTTTTTGGTGGCTTTTCTGCGGAGGCGTTAAAAGATCGCATTCTGGACTCGGATTGCAATTATGTGGTGTGCGCCGATGAAGGTTATCGGGGCGGCAAAATTGTCCCTATTAAAGAGAATGTTGATTTGGCTGCGGCCTCTTGCCCGCAACTTAAAAAAGTCATCGTCATAAAAAATACCGGTAATACTATCGACTGGCATGAACCTCGTGACCTTTGGTATCACGAGGCGATGGCAGAGGCTTCTGCTGATTGTCCCGCTGAAGCAATGGATGCAGAAGACCCTTTGTTTATCCTGTACACCTCGGGGTCAACGGGTAAGCCCAAGGGTATTTTACACACGACGGGCGGTTATTTGTTGTATGCCGCGATGACGCATAAGTATGTATTTGATTACCATGAGGGTGATATTTACTGGTGTACCGCCGATATTGGTTGGATAACCGGGCATTCCTACATGATTTACGGGCCGTTGTGCAACGGCGCGACGACGTTGATGTTTGAGGGTGTACCGACTTATCCGGAAGCGGATCGTTTTTGGCGGGTTATTGATAAACACCATGTCAATATCTTTTATACCGCACCAACAGCCATTCGCGCATTAATGGCCCAAGGGAATGACTTTGTTACGCGCACGGATCGCAGCAGTTTGCGCATTTTGGCGAGTGTTGGCGAGCCTATTAATCCGGAAGCCTGGGAATGGTATTACCATGTTATCGGCAACGGACGCTGTCCCATTATGGATACTTGGTGGCAAACTGAAACGGGCGGTATTTTAATCACACCTTTACCTGGGGTTATGGCCTTAAAACCCGGTTCGGCAACCCTGCCATTTTTTGGTATCTTGCCGGAAATCATGGATAATCAAGGCTGTATTATGGACGGTGTCGCAGAAGGTATTTTGGTGGTTAGTCGCCCGTGGCCTGGACAATCCCGCTCTATCTATGGCGATCATCAACGCTTTATTGATACCTACTTTAAAAATTATCCCGGTTATTATTTTGCCGGTGATGGCGCACGCCGCGATGAAGACGGTTATTACTGGATTACCGGACGCGTTGATGATGTGATTAATGTGTCTGGCCATAGAATGGGCACGGCAGAAATTGAAAGTGCGTTGGTATTGCACGACCTGGTAGCAGAAGCAGCAGTGGTCGGTTATCCACACGATATTAAAGGCCAGGGGATCTATGCTTATGTAACTTTAAATAACGGTATAGAGCCTTCTGAACAACTCAGAAAAGAACTGGTTGATTTGATTAGAAAAGAAATTGGTGCCATTGCAAATCCTGATATTATTCAGTGGGCGCCCGGTTTGCCAAAAACCCGTTCAGGCAAGATCATGCGACGTATTTTGCGTAAGATTGCGGCTAACGAGCTTGATAATCTTGGCGATATTTCAACACTGGCTGATCCAGCAGTTGTTGATGAAATTATAGATCATCGGGCTAATAAGTAAGTGGCACCATTAAGAATCACTTGATTTAAGGAATAAATATGCAAGTACATTATTACTATTTCATTTTTTCTTTTATACTTGGTGATTAAATACATTAAGGAGCTACCATGGAAAAACCATTCATCTTACACATGCTGACCACCGCTAAAAACCTAAGTCCTTTTGACGTCAATATGGCGATGGATGCTGGCTGGCTTTCGGCACTCCCTTATATCAATGTCGAAGCCAGTGAAGTACAAGGCCTAGTCCAAGACGCTATTTTTTCCCGTAGCGCAAAAAACTTAAAACGCACCGGTATTTTTATTGGCGGTCGCGATACCAAACAAGCCATGGATATGTTAAAAACAGCCAAACGCTCAATGGTTCCCCCTTTTGAAGTGTCTGTTTTTGCAGATCCTAGCGGCGCATTTACAACGGCAGCGGGCATGGTTGCAGCTGTGGAGCAAGAGTTAATCACAAAATTCAACACCACGCTGGAAGGAAAAAATATTCTTGCGTTAGGTGGAACAGGCCCTGTAGGTCAAGCAGCGGCAGTTATAGCAGCTCAAGCAGGTGCCAAGGTAAGAATTATCGGCAGACAGCTAGAAAAAGCACAACACATTGCTGAGCTGTGCAACAATGAATTTGGTGACGGTAAAATCACTATTACTGCGGGTGCAGATGCTGACAAAGCTGAATATATGAAGACAGCCGATGTTGTTTTTGCAACCGGTGCCGCCGGTATCGAATTGTTAAGCGCTGAATTGATTGCCTCAGCACCGCAACTGAAAGTTGCTGCCGATGTTAATGCCGTACCTCCTTCCGGTATAGCAGGCGTTGATGCTTTTCATAACGGCACACCTATCGAAGGATCAAATAGCGGCGCTGTTGGCATCGGTGCTCTGGCTATCGGCAATATTAAATATCAGGCACAAAATAGATTATTGAAAAAAATGATTGAAACCGATCGGCCTGTTTATCTACATTTTGAACATGCCTTTGAAGTAGCCAGAGCTTATGTTAAGTCAAAAGCTTAAACCTGCACTCATTATTAAAGAGGATATCTAATGGAGAAACGTAGCATTCTTCACATGCTTGACCCCATGCCAAACAATAGTCCGTTTGATATTAATATGGCGATGGATGCCGGGTTTGATGTGCTTATGCCTTATAGCAATGTCAAATTAGACAGCGTTTACAGGCTCACTCAGGATGCTATTTTTTCCCGTGGCCCTGCTGGTGTAAAACGCACCGGCATTTTTATTGGCGGCCGCGATTTAGGATTGGCGATGGATATGCTGGATGCCAGTCAACAAGCGATGGTGCCGCCCTTTGAGATCTCTGTTTTTGCTGACCCCAGCGGTGCATTTACTACGGCGGCGGCATTAGTTGCCTGCGTAGAGAAAGAGCTGCAAGCAAAGCACGGCATGAAATTGAAGGACTGTACGGCGCTGGTTTTTGGTGGAACCGGGCCAGTCGGTATTGCTACGGGTATTATTGCTTCCTTGGCGGGTGCAGATACCGCATTAGTCGATCATTTATCCTATGATTCCGCGGAAGACATTGCCAAAGCTTACAACCGTCGTTTTGGTTGCACGCTAAAAGGTGCGTGTGCCAGCTCTGAAGCCGATAAAATCAAGCTGGTAGCCAATATTGATCTTATCTTTTGCGTCGCTAAAGCGGGCGTTCAGGTGTTAAGTGCGGCTGTTTTAAAAGAAGCCAAGCAGTTAAAAGTGGCTGGTGATGTTAATGCCGTTCCGCCATTAGGTATAGAGGGCGTTAAACGTAATGATTTAGGTGCTCCCTTGCTTCATGCCACTAATGCTCAAGGTGCAGTCGGTGTAGGTGCGTTGGCAGTGGGCAATGTTAAATACAACCTTCAGCATGAAATGCTAAAATCAATGCTGGACACTCATACGCCTTTATATCTTGATTTTAGAGAGGCTTTTAACAAAGCCAGGAATCTTGTTTAATTAAGGCGGGCGTCTTTTTTGCCGGTTTCGGTTTCGGCTTATATCGAGTGATAATGTTTAATCATTAAAGACTGGTTTTGCGAGGGATATCGAAATTCATATTTTTATCTTCAGCTCTATCGAAAACTGACGCATTGTCAGCTTTCATCTCAACATGAAAAGGACGGAAGATAACAATATGAATCCACACAACAGAATTTTATTTGCGGGTGACCCACATGGGAATTTTAAACCCCTGATAGAGGCGGTTCATAAATATCAGCCCAAAGCTGTTATTTTATTGGGTGATTACGATCTGGATAGGCCGCTGGAAAAATGTTTAAAGGAAATTGCCGATCTAACCGAGGTGTGGTGGATTGCTGGAAATCATGATTTTGAAACACCTGCGAAATATAACAATCTTTTTAATTCTGCCTTTTCTCACCGTGACCTGCATTTGAAAGTGACTGAAATAGCGGGGCTTAGAATAGCTGGATTAGGCGGTGTTTTTCTTGGCAGGGTATGGTATCCTCCGCAAGCTCCAAAATGGCTGGGAAAACAACAATTTTTGCATAATCAGTCAGTTAATATCCAGCATTCCGAAATGTCACTAAAATACAAATCAGCGATATGGCTTGATGAGTTTGAAGCATTAAAAACACTGGAAGCCGATATTTTGGTGTCACATGAAGCGCCTGGGTCTCATCGACATGGCTTTAGGGTTATTGGTGATTTAGCGGCTGCTATGGGTGTAAAGCATATTTTTCATGGTCATCTTCATGAAAATTACGCAAGTACTATAAAAAATAATATTAAAGTACGCGGTGTGGCCGACAGGGGCGTAACAAACTTGTTTGGAAATACACTCGATACAAATTAATTCTTCAACAAAATATTTCCGGGCTTGAACATCTTGCACCCTCTCCTGCTGAAGAGCGTTGGGATGAGAAAGATATAATATTACTCAATGTATCCGAATCAACGTTGATGACCATATTGCCATCAACCTTATACCCAAACGTTAGCTTGAAGACTGACTGTTATCAACAAAGACCTTGAGTCTTTGACCGGGCAGCAGTCCTTTAACAAGTGCGGCCGCATTGGATTTACGTATTTCAGCAACGGGTACATTAAATTTTTTGGAAATTTGTATCAACGAATCGCCTTTGCCAACCGTGTAACTAATTAGGCGGATTGAAGAGGATACGCTGGCAAGTTGTGGGTTGATACTCTTGATGGTTATTTTTTGACCTGGAATCAATGCCGTTTTTAAAGCAATATTGTTCCAACTTGCAATGTCTTTTGGGGCAACAGAGAAGCGTTGTGAAATATTGAAAAACGTATCACCTTTTTTGATGACATAGACTTGAGTGCTTGCCGATTTGGTTTTAGACGCTTTGACAAATAGCGGATTAGCATTTGATTTTTCTTCTACTTCAGAAGGTATCTGTAAATTCATGCCTGAACGGACAACATTACTGGCTAAATGATTGGTTTCGCGCAGTAATTGAGCCGTTGTATTATTTTTATCGGCAATGGTCGCCAAATTATCGCCTGATTTAACTTTGTATTGAGCCAAACCTGTTCTCACGAGATCGCTACGAAGCGGCGCTACTTTTTCTTCACGCTTGTCCTGATGACGCGGTTCAGTGACCTGATCTTCATCGTATTGTTTTAAAGCAACCCGCTCCGAGTAAGGCAGCATGGCCAGATTTTCTTTGAATGATTGCGCTTGGGCAACAGGCACCAACAAACGATGTGGACCTTCAGGCGCGGTGCTGGAGCGACTAAAGCCGGGGTTTAATTTTAAAAAGGCATGCAAGGGTGTATTGGCCAGTTTTGCTGCTTTGTGTAAATCCAACGGGGACTTAATGTCAACGACTTCAAAGTAAGGTCTGTTGGGAATATGTTGTAAATGAATATTGTATTCGTCAGCATGAGCAAATAATTTGGCAATGGCCAGTAACCGGGGGACATAGTCGTCAGTTTCTTGTGGAAGGTCTAATGACCAATAATCAGTAGGTAGATTGAGATACTCATTTCTTTCAATGGATTTTCTTACCCGACCTTTCCCACAATTATAGGAAGCAAGCGCAAGCAACCAGTCACCATTAAAATCTTCACTCAATTCCTTTAGATACGTGGTTGCGGCTTTTGTTGAAGCATAAATATCGCGGCGACCGTCATACCAGTTATTTTGCTGAAGACCATACTCTTTACCTGTAGACGGCACAAACTGCCAAAGTCCTGACGCATCTGCTTTTGAATAAGCATCAGGTACAAAAGCGCTTTCAACAACAGGTAATAAAGCCAGTTCACCGGGTATGTTTTTTGCTTCAATTTCATCGAGAATATGGTGCAAATACGGCTCTGCCCGTTGCTGAATGATGGCAAGAGAAGCTGGATGCTCTAAATACCAGTATAATTCGCGGTCTATGCGTGGGTTTTTAATGTCAGGTAATGAATACAGCGACAATAACCGCTCCCAAACGGTATCTTTGTGCGTGGATGCTGTTTTGAATTTATGTGTATGCAGGGTACGATAAGGATGGTACACATAACTGTCATTACGGGTCGATTTGACAGGCGCTTGATCGTTAATGGTTAAAGGTTCTTTGGGCGTATCCGAGCAACCTGTAACAATTAAGGATATTGAAATTAATAAAAAATTAATCGACCTGTTAAAATTAACACGTGTCATCTTTTTAGGCCTAAGTGTATGTTATTATTTTGGCCGGATTATACCATTTTTTTTGATGAAAATCATCAGTGTGATGTTGTATTGAGTGTGATTAATGAAACGAAATTTCTTGTTTGCCTGGTACCAAACCCCACGGGGGAAGCTGTTAAAAGAACTTGAAGCCGACTATTTAAAACGGTCGATTACTGTTAGTTGTCAGCAAATTATATTACAAATCGGTGGCTTGGACTGGGAGGATGAATTTATTGACTGCACTTTATACAAAAATTATACCGTGCTTGATGCCAAAGGACTGGGTTGTGCCGGGGCCAGAAAAATTCGGGCCAAGGCCTATAGTCTGCCTTTGCAAAGCGACAGTGTCGATATGATTATCATACCGCACTTATTGGAGTTTGATGCGCAACGGTTTCAAACGATGAGAGAAGTCGAGCGTGTTTTAAAGCCCGAAGGACTGTTGGTGGTATTAAACTTTAATCCTTGGAGCTTATGGGTCAGGTATCAGTTCTTATGGGATAAAAAAATGGCTGATTCTTGGGGGGGGCACTTTATTTCCAGATCAAGAATCCTGGACTGGTTGAAATTATTAAATTTTGAAGTGACGGTATCATCGGAGTTTAATTTAGATTCTGTCAGCTCTAAACAGGGGAAATTAATAGCCGATAGTCACTCATTTTTTTCTACCGCTTATGCCATTAAGGCGATAAAACGACGCTACAATATAATTCCGTTAACACCTGTTAAAAACGGCAGTACCCGTTTAGCTTTGATCAATTCACTAACACCTTCAGCCCGGATAAAAAAACATGAGTGATGCAGTAATTATTTATACCGATGGCGCTTGTCGTGGAAATCCAGGGCCCGGTGGCTGGGGTGCTTTGCTTAACTATAAAGGTAAAATAAAAGAACTTTATGGTGCAGAAAAGCTGACTACCAATAATCGCATGGAACTGATGGCCGCCATACAAGCGTTGGAATTATTAACAAGACCTTGTTCGGTACAACTTAACAGCGACTCAATTTATGTACTTAAAGGCATCACCGATTGGATGCCTAACTGGAAAAAAAGAGGCTGGAAAACAGCCTCTAAATCGCCGGTTAAAAATGAAGATTTGTGGCGTAGACTGGATGTTGCCATCGCTAAACACACGATCGAATGGAAGTGGGTAAAAGGGCATTCCGGCGATATAGGCAATGACAAAGCCGATGCGTTGGCTAATCTGGGTATCGATTCATTGTAATCAGGATCAAGGTCAAAAATATTTTCTACTGTCATTTTTGCCCCCTTGTCCCCTGCCCTATTTCTTGACCAAAAGATTTTTTAAGTCTGCAAAAGGATTATGGGTTGAAGCGGGTACGCTGGATTTATTGGATTGCAGGCTGCCAAAGCGGGTTTCTTCGTAGCGTGAATGTTCATTATCGTGACAATAAAGACACAATAATTCCCAATTACTGCCATCGGAAGGATTGTCATCGTGGTTATGGTTTTTATGATGAACAGTCAATTCAGTCAGATTGGTATGGCTAAATTCACGGGTACAACGACCACATATCCACGGATAGAGTTTAAGTGCTTGACCACGATAAGATTGCTCCCTGATTTCCTGATTACGTCGGGCATCGGTAACAATTTGATTAAGTTTATCTTTATCAGGTTGGATTTTTTTTATAGTCATTGTAATGTCTTAGTCTGTTAATAAGTTGTAGTGAATGTTAAATTCCAAGTCAGGGTTTTGAATGATTTTGGGATTCACCAGTGCAGATACAACCTGTTTTATTGATATCATTCAATTATTTTTACTAGCCAACCGTCACTGCCTTTACATTGATTGGGGCCATCGGCAGCAATATTAATTCTGGCAAAGTCGCCTTTTAACGTGTCAGGCAATGTACCTGTCACCAGAAAACTCTGGTTTTTAGGGGTAATAGTGACCTCTAGCGGCTGATTTTTTACCGTAACGATAATGCTATCGGGGTTAGTGTTAGCAGATGCCGTAAAAGAAAAGGCCGACTTTGCTGCAACCTCGGCGTTATTGACGGGGCTAAATTCACTAAATTTAGGTTTATCACAGGCTTTTTTGCTACTGCTGCTACTGCCATAAGCCCAGACGTTACTGGTAACCACCATGAGCGTTAATACACATGCTATTTTATATACTTTCATTGTTAAATCTCTATTGTTGTTTTTGCTTAACTTACCATTAATAAAAGGTAAGTACACAAAAATTTTAAAAGATTGACTAAGAGCGTCATCGGCAAGTTAAAAAGGATACTTTTAGTTTGGGTAATGCACTGGTTAAATCAAAACATCTCAAATTGTCACAAGTCATGCAACCAGTCCGGACTTGCTGTTTTTGGATTTAAAGTTATCGCCATAGAAACGTGTTGCAGTGCATTTGCTTGTTGCAGCCAAATATTAAGGTCAGGATTTTTTAATAATTGTCCTGCAAACTGACAAGCCTGATCCAGATTATTTTTTGCAGGCGCACTTAAACCCTCACCCAGTTCAAGTTTTTCGGCTTTGATGCTCAGTAGAAAACACGGTGGCGGCATTTGTTTTTTTATCGATTGATAGACATCCAAAACTGCCGCAGGACTCATCGTGTGCGTCGTATAACTGTCGTCTCTGGCAGGCTCAAGTTGCACGAAATCAATCGCGCCAATACAGGAAACCGAGGCATCAACAAATAACACCAAGGATCGGTTTTCCAAATCCAGCGCGTGTTCGATTTGCAACTGAAAGTCACTGAGTATTTCAATCGCTTGCAGGTCACAGTGGCTTTCAACGTATTCCAGCAATAACGGCCCCAGCGCATCATCGCCACGACTCAAATTGCCATAACCAAACAACAGAACCGGTTTAATCATGGTCGGCTCGTTCAATTTCACCGCTACTGTGTTTAACCAGTTTATCGATTAGCTTGCCTTCGGCATCAATCAATTCTAACTGCAACGGCATTTTTCCCATGGCGTGGGTTGCACAAGACAAACACGGATCATAAGCACGAATCGCCACTTCCAAATTATTTAATAGTGGCTCGGTCAATTCACGACCTGACAAATATTCTGCCGCCACTTGCCGAACGGATTCATTCATCGCCATGTTGTTGCTGGTGGTTGAAACGATTAAATTGGCCTTGGTAACGATGTCATTTTCATCGACTTGATAATGATGAAATAGCGTGCCGCGCGGTGCTTCAATAACACCCACACCTTCATAACGTTTTTCGCCTTGTGCCACTAAATCATGACCCATAATGTCTGGATCATGGAGTAGTGTTTTAATGCTTTCGGCGCAATGCAGGGTTTCAATCAAACGCGCCCAATGAAACGCAAGTGTGCTATGAACCATTGCTTCGTTGCTGTGTGCTTTAAATTCTACCCTGGCGGCTTCCGCTAACGGCGTGTTAATGGAATCACAGTTATTAACGCGAGCCAATGGCCCCACTCGATACCAACCGTTTTCCTTGCCCATCGATAACAAATAAGGAAATTTCATGTAAGTCCATGAGCGCACTTCTTCATGGATATAGTCATTATATTTACAATAATCGACATGATCCATAATCGTTTCGCCGCTGGCATTTTTCGCACGAATGCCGCCATGATAAAGCTCCAAGGCACCATCGGGCTTGGTTAAGCCCAGATAATTAGAGCGTATGGTGGCAAAATCATCGTAATAAGGCAAATTGGAACAATGCACTTTTTTAATCAGCGCAACGGAAGCGGCCGACCACTCGATCATTTGATCAATATCTTCCAGCAAATAATCACGCTCTGCTTTGCTTAATGATTTATTCATACCGCCAGGAATTGCACACGTACCGTGAACCCGTTTGCCGGATACCATGCGTATCACTTCCTGTCCATATTTACGCATCTTTACGCCTTGTACACCCAAGTCGGGATAGGCACCCAGCACGGCAACAATAGAACGTTTGCTAATATCGCTTTCAAAACCAAACAATAAATCCGGGCTGGATAAATGAAAAAAATGCAGTGCGTGGGATTGAAACACTTGCCCAAAATGCAGCAAGCGCCTCAACTTATCAGCGGATACAGGAAGATTTTCCGGGTCAATACCGACCAGTTGATCTATAGCTTTAGCGGCAGCTAAATGATGACTTACCGGACAAATACCGCATAAACGCTGAACCAAAACCGGCAATTCCCAATAAGGGCGTCCTTGTATAAAGCGCTCAAAGCCCCTAAACTCAACAATATGCAATCGGGCTTGCTGGACTTTATTATCGGCATCCAGCAACAAAGTGACCTTGCCGTGTCCTTCGACCCGAGAGACCGGGTCAACAACGATGCGCTTCAAATTTTCTGTATTTTTGGCTGTTTCTAAATGTTGGTACATAATAATTCTCTAAAGTTGGTTGGAACAACAAGACTGCCCTGCTTGTATCGGCGGACAAGCGACGGTTCCATAAGAACAAAAAACACAACAATCACCCGGCTTAGGCTTTAATAAAACCTGACAATGGGTGCATGGGTAAAAATACAGACAAGCATCCGTTGGCATGGATTCTTGTTTTTTAAAGCCACATTCAGGGCACTGAATTACTGATTCCAAGATTAATTCTGTCATAGTCTGTTGGGTCAAATTGCACTGATATATTGTTTTTACTGTTTCTTTGGAAAGCTGTGCAATAATTAATTAGTGGCTTAACAACACCGAATTGCGCTATTTGCTCAAAGTTCCAGCTTGGTCTAATCGCCTGAAACTACTCAAAAATCTAAATCCTATGCTTCCAATACTCGGGGTCGCGGTGAAGGTGCATGACAGCAATAATATAGATGAGACCTTGATCTTCAGCATATAAAATACCGTACGGAAATCTTTTTACCAACGCTCTTCTAATGTCACCTTCAATGATCAACCATGCTTTTGGAAAATCAATAACCCTGCCGATGGCAGAGATAATCTCTAGCGAAAAATCGTAACCCAATCCATTTTCTATTGCTTCGTAATAATCAATGGCTGCATTTAATTCCAATTCCGCATCAGGATGAAATAAAACATTCATTGCTGGAATCTGGCCGCTATTTTTTTAAACACCTCATTCGCCGACTGTGCTGTTACCTCGCCCGCTCTTAATTGTTGAAGGCGTTCTTGCGCAACTGCGATCCATTTCTTATCAATAGCGGGTTCAGGTGTGTTTAAACTTCTAAGCAAAGAGTCCACAAGCAAAGCCCGTTCTTCCACAGGCAAGGAAACAGCTTCAGCAATCAGTTCTTTTGTTTTCATACTTCCCCTTCAATTCAAAAGCTCACGTAAAGTGGCTATGCGCTTTTCTTACTGCTTTGTAATTTCAATCATAATGCACTAATTCATAAGGCAACGAAGGCTCGCGTCCTTCAATTAAATCGGTCAAAAACTTCCAGAATACATCTGCCGACGGTGGGCAACCGGGTAAAAAATAATCAATTTTCACGACTTCATGAATCGGACGCACTTTATCCAACAATAAGGGCAGTTCCGGATCGCTGGGTATTTGCGCATTCTCAACACCAATGCCATCCAAATACGCTTCATTCAGGCATTCTTCCAGAGAGATAAAATTACGCATGGCCGGTAAACCGCCGTTAATGGCGCACGCACCGACCGCCACCAGAATTTTGCAGTTTTTTCTAAACTCACGCAATACATGCACGTTTTCTGAATTACACACGCCCCCTTCAATCAACCCGATGTCGCAGTTTGTGCAGTGTTCTATATCGGTAATGGGTGAACGGTCAAATTCAACGTGTTCTACCAATTGCAACATGCGTTCATCAATATCAAGAAAGGACATGTGACAACCAAAACAACCGGCCAGCGATGTGGTTGCGACTCTAATTTTATTTGCCATGTTGAGAATTCTCCGTCTCTAAACTGACTTGATCAATTTGTTTATGATCATAAATACGCTCACCAATTGGCACTTGATAAGCCGTGTGCTTAATCAAAATCGCACCGGTTGGACAAATGTGCGCGGCCTGATCGGTAACCTCAATATCCGTGTCTTTTAACAAACCGCTTTGTGCATTGACAAGCAGATGCTTATTAAGGCCGCGTCCACTGATGGCAAACACATCTTTACCGTCTTTTTGCTGGCTGGCCCTAACGCACAAGGTACAAAAAATGCAACGATTATGATCAATCATAACCTCGGCATGAGACGCGTCGACTTTTCGGGCGGGATAAAAAAGCGGAAAATGATTGTCGAGCATATTCAAATGATAAGCAACGGCCTGTAATTGGCAGTTACCCGTTTTTTCGCAGGAGGGGCAAAAATGATTGCCTTCCACAAACAACATTTGGGTAATAAGTTGCCGGTCATCGGTTAGTTCTTGCGTGTTATTAAGCACCTGCTGACCTTCCATTGCCGGAAAAGTACAGGCTGAACAAACTCGGCCATTCACTTTTACATTACACAACTTACAACTGCCATGCGGGGTAAATTCCGGATGATGACATAAATGCGGAATATAAACACCTGCCGCTGTGGCGGCTTCCATGATGGTTTGTCCCTCTTCAAAAGGAACGGTGTTGCCATCAATAGTGATTGATTTACTCATGATTCGTCCTCGATTTGGGCTAAATGCGCA
>SESD01000171.1_pt1 | contig 40039 bp, 57 predicted proteins | sample 3171411 | NCBI WGS metagenome assembly SESD01 (sample SAMN06051880, study PRJNA518727) | freshwater metagenome | biome: subpolar coniferous forest; feature: holomictic lake; material: water; isolation source: holomictic Lake 442, 16.5 m depth | place: Canada: near Kenora, Ontario | collected...
TACCCAGTAAATCACCCCTCTCCACCCCCAATAGATAGGCCCCCGTCAGGTTGATCTCTGAGATCGCCCCATCAGAACTCAAGGTCAAATATCCGACCGGTGCAGACTCATAGAGATCACGGTAATGAGCACGAGAATTCTCAAGACTGCCCCAAGCCTTCTGCAGGGCCTCGTCCTGAATCTCAAGCTCAACCTGAGAGACCTTGATCTCGTGCAGGAGATCCTTGATCGTACGAGCGAAGGATTCTGGGATGGGATCTCGGGGGGCTTTCCCGTTGGAACCCGCCCCATTGTGTGGATCCTCCCCCTCCTGATCTAAGTCATTCTTATCGATGCCGTTTCCTTATTGAGTGGTCCTGATGGTTGCACATCGCATCCCCCTTCAGTCATTTTCAAGGGAGGGATATATCCTCTTCAATTTTTATAGTACATGCCTCCTGCCGCCGCCAATATTACGCACTCATCCAGCTGAATTTTTATCGAACTATCGTGCGCGGAACATTGAATTCAATGACTATAGTGGGACGCCCCTCCTAAATTAATTTTTTAGAAGGAGACGGGTTTTGGGGGGGTACTTTAAATGAATTGATCTAAAAAATTGAACGATCATTCTTCATGACCGTGGGTCACGAATAGACCTCTTAATCAGGGGTCCTGTTGTTCATCACGAGTGCAATGAACTGTGTGAACTGATGACGACTAAAGTTATTATCCGAGACCAGTATCACCGTGGATTTTCCCTCAAAGATTGGGCCGAGGGTGATCCCCTCGATATTGTCGAGTGCGAGTGAGGAACCATCATCGTTCTTCAGGTCCGATAGATCAACGATCAGTATCTTATCGACCGCCTTGACTGTGTGACCTGAGATGGATTCAAGGCCCGATATATCGCTCGCCCCCCTGGCATCGATATAGAAGAGTCGTACCGTCTTACCGGTGGTGATGGACCCTCGGGTCTGTGCACCGATCGCGTAGGAGCGCTCGATACTGATGAACTGACGGTCACCGATTGCAACCATATCGGTCAGTCCATTGGTTGAAAACAATCCCGGTAGGATGGGGGGGGTGGCAACCCTCTCAACCGGATAGAGATACTCCTCACCCGGGAGGCCTGTTGCGATATCAAATGACAGGATACGGGCACTTGATCCATTCCCCACCCCTGAGGGGGGGCTATCCTGTGAAAGACCATTCTCAGTGGCGGTGTAGAGGGTCTTACCATCGATGGAGAGTGCCAGACTTTCGAGTGAGAGATTGTCATGAATCCCTCGATCACCCGTCCTTAAGCCACTCCTTGATCCTGAGGGATGATAATGATCGGGCACTCTAAAATCGCGTACATGGCTACCATCCGGGTTCATCTCCCTCACGGTCGGTCCCCGGTATCCGAAACGGCTGCGCTGACCCTCATTCACCCAGTAAATCTTATTGCGTGATCCGTCATATCGAAGACCTTCAGGGTCGACCATATTCCTCTCAAAGGGGCCCCCATTTTGGGTCTGTAGGGTGGTCACCGCGATAAAGGTCACACCTTCATCCCCAGGCTCAGGGGATCTCTGAAACTTAGAAAGATCCAGACTCAGTTCATAAAATCGAGCCGGATTGTTGGCGCTACGGTCATCACTCACGGCAAGATAGTGACCACTCGCAGGGACATAATCGATCGATGACAGTCCCCCGACCAGGGTCCCACCGAACTGGGTTCCTGAGGGAACGATACTCTGACCCAGATAGCTCAGAGTGGGGACTTGAGATTGTGCGAGTGGGGAGACAAATGATAAGAACGTCATCCCGATCAGTGCGCTCTTTATCTTAAAATTTAATCGTGTGGGCCCCTCTCTGGGAATGACGTCCCCCCATGACAGGTTATAATCATTTTTTTCACATGCGATCTTAGGGGGTACTGTGTTCAGAATCATTGCCGGCCTTTTAGGGTATTACTTCCTCGGTCTTGTTGGGGCATTCATTGGATACCTCTTGGGGAGCATGGCAGACCGTTTCAAGGCTTATGGGATGGGTGGCATTAATCCATTCAGCAGAGGACAACGTCAGTCGATCTTCCTTGAGACGGTCTTCATCCTGATGGGCAAACTCGCCAAGGCCGATGGCCATATCTCGCAAGGTGAGATCGACCATGTCGAGCAGTTCATTCAGAAGCTGGGGATGTCTTCCGAACACCGTCAAAAAGCGATTGCGCTCTTTGGGAAGGGTGCATCACCCGATTTTGAGATTGAGACTAGTCTAAACCAGTTCATGTCTGTCTGCGGTCAGACTCACAGCTTAAGACAGATGCTGCTGGTCTACCTGATCGTGATGGCACTGTCTGATGGCGGGATTCATACGTCAGAAGAGAACCTTCTGAGGGAGATCGCACGACACCTGGGTTATGACGCCTCCGCATTCCAGCAGATGCTGGATATGATTCTGAATCAGGCCCACTTTGCGGGGGGTCAGTCCAACTCTGCCAATGCGCTGGAGGATGCTTATAAGGCCCTCGGCATCAGCAAGGACAGCACCGACCAAGAGGTCAAGAAGGCCTACCGTAAACTCATCAGCCAGTACCACCCCGATAAATTGATCGGGCAGGGTGTCCCTGCAGACATGATCGCGGTGGCGACCCGTCAGTCTCAGGAGGTCCAGGTGGCCTATGACTTAATCGAGAAGAGTCGCAAGAAATAGCGCTTTACCGGAGATCAGTGCCGAGAGGCGGATCTCTTTCCTTGTTTTTTTGAGATATCCCGGACCCACTCCCTCTTCATCAGCTCCGTCACTCTGGGTGGATTCACCACCTCCACGGGATGGGTATCGAGATCCTTCTGATACTCTCTCCCCTCAACGAATACAACCTGAAGCATCGCCTTAAATTCTAAGTACGGCATCCTTTTCAGGGTCTCCCACTGATCCTCTGTCAGGACCATCTCCTGATCATCACTCATCTGAAATGAGTTTAATTGTTCCATTTTAAATCTCCTCTAAGTCATGCGGTCATACATCAGTGTCATAGTCATGATGCATATTAGCGTTCGCCCTGGGCCTCGTCATGAGGCGATATGACTTATTCTTATAGGTAGAATGTATTACACTGAACGAATAAACCGTAGTGAGAATCTACCATCCGAACTGGTATAAATGTTCCATAAGGCCCCCTTCGAAGGACCCTCCAGACGTGCGGCTCTGGGTCAATCTTCAATCGGTGAGAACAGGGTTTATAGGTCTTTGACCGCTTGAATCGAACGGTCTATTAGACGGCGGTTGAGACTACTTAATCCCCAAGACGGACATTGCCTTACCGAGGACCTCAACTGACTCCTTGTGATTGCCACGATCATGCAAAGAAGCTCCCTCTAACCGCATTTTTTTAATCTCCGATAACTGAGCTTCGCTCAATTTTGGATTCTTTTCCAAGGCCGCATCGATCTTCCTCATATCGATCGTGCAGTGGTATGCAAGTGCGACGCTACTGAACAGAGTCAGAACTGCAATACCCATAAACTGACGTACCCTCATGTAGTCCTCCTATTGAGAAATGATTGTTTAGATCATGGAAAATTAACCGAACATCTGATGATGTATGTACAAATTACCAAGCACCGGTCTGAATCAAATGATTTTGCGGAACTTTTTTACGAAAATACTTATCTCAGGCATTCTTGTTCGAACTTATCCACTTTCAGATCAATGTGACCCCCCCCTATGCCTAGAATTGAAAAGTCAGTCCAGATGAATCACTCAGCCAGCCAAATGTTCGCCTTGGTCGATGGTGTTGAGAGTTACCCGAAGTTCCTACCATGGTGCTCAGGATCATCTGTCGTTGCATGTGATGAGGGGGTCAATCATGCAACGATTGTGATCAGCTACCTCCATCTCAAGCATAGCTTCACCACTGAAAATATTCGGGACATTCCAAAATCAATCAAGATGAGATTACTGAATGGACCCTTTAAACATCTCGATGGCAAATGGAGTTTTATTCCGCTCTCGGACACCACTTGCAGGGTTGAATTTTTTCTTCATTACACATTTTCAAATATCCTTCTCGATAAACTGGTAGGACCCTTATTCTTCAATATCGTTAATAGCTTTGTGGGCGCATTTGCTAAACGTGCAAAAGATATTTATGGAGATTAGCTTTTGACTGAATGACCCTTCTCATTGTCACTCCATTTTAAGCGTGCGGACTGACACCCCTTCCTGGTACGACCCTCAGAAGTAACTCATCCAGAAACCATCACACATCACATGGCCCTATCTGTGTCCTTTTAAGGCACCACCCCGACGGTTGCCCAGTGTCCATCCTCCCTCTTACAGGCCTCAATCCGAGTGGTCGCCTTCAGACCGTTATAGGCATAGTTCGAGATCGTCAGGATTCGGCAGAGGTTACCCTCAAAACGGCGCCTTGAATCGACCACACCGACCTCACCCCCATTACGAGAGGTCTCGCTATGCCAACTTTTTTGAGATTCACTTACGCCATTCTCGAGCATCTCTGTAATGGTTTGGTGATACATCTTCCGATCCAAATCGTTAAAGTAAGCACCGGGTGTATCATGCATCCACCAGACATTCTGTGCACTTACGTTCGAGATCCAAAGGCTGGCTAGAATCACGCAAGAAAGACGACACACTCTCCGAATAACCATTCAAAACCTCCCAATAGTATTTCATGATCACGGCTGGGAGGATCCAACTTACCCCCCCCTCCTACCCTTAAAGGTAGATCAGGATCGACCCATGTCAAGGAGTCGGGTTAGGTTGAGGGTGCACCTCCTGCCCCCTCTCCACGTATGGAATCTCTCGACGGATTGGATGACCCTCCATAAGCCCCCCCATTTTTTCCATCCTCTTAAGAGTTCACTTCAAAACTGAACTACTCACCCCATCTCCCGGTCCAAAAGTTAACCCTCCCGCGGCCAGTCGACGAGGGCTAGGGGGCGCTGATTGGGACTCACTCACTCCTATTCGAGAGACCGATTCAAGTACGAAAAGGCCACTATTCGGTATAATCGCTCTCCACCCACTCTCAACCAGAAACGTGGGGTGATCGATCTGAACCGAGATCGAATGCTGGACTGTGTCACCGACTTAGGTTAAATTTTATGGGTGTAAGTCGCCCTAAAATCGGTTGAATGAATGACCCCTACAAATGACCCGAGCATTTAAATAAGGAGTATCTGTGAGAATAAGATCGACCGTTATTGCATTGATCGCCATCATCCTGTCATTCCCGATGACGGCCTGGTCTCAATCCACCAAGTCACCCCCCCAAAAGGCCTCATCCCCTCTCATGAGTGGGGATGGATGGAAGTTAATCCGATCGGTCCAGCTCGGTACATCGAGTCGGTACATCCATATGGTCCTGATCGATGCCAAGAGGGATTCCGATAAGACGGTCTATGGTGCTGCATTAAAGAGCATCTGCCGGTCAGAGCCTGAATTCTGCCGGGTCCGCTTCTGGAATCAGGCACGTGATGTGGCGGACAAGATCACCTTTACAGACTCCCAGTTCAAGATGCTTCGTGCTGAATTCAATCTGAACCGTGCAGGCGGTATTGAGGAGATGCGGTATGCATGTACCGTCGCACCCGAGAATAAGCAGTGCTTCTCACACTAATCACGATTAAAATTGATCGGTAGACCCCTTTTACTTTAGGGGGAGTGGCGAGATAATTCGTATCCCCCTGAATGACACTGATTAAAGGCGAGAGAATATGACCCGACGATTGATTAGCTCCGGATCCACCTTCGAGAAGGAGATCGGGTACTCACGTGCGGTGGTGGATGGGGACTGGATCTTCGTCTCCGGTACCACCGGTTTCGACTATAGTAAGATGACCATCTCGGATGATCTTCTGGAACAGACCGATCAGTGCTTTCGTAATATTGAGATGGCACTGAATGAGGCTGGATCAAGCCTAAAGGATACCGTCAGGGTGACCTACGTCCTCCCTGTCGCTGCCGACTTTGAAAAGTGCTGGCCGGTGTTACGCCGTTATCTCGGTGAGGTACGGCCTGCTGCAATGATGATCTCTGCCGGTCTATCAGACCCACGCATGTTGATCGAGATCCAGATCACAGCACGGACCCATTCAGGAACTTAATTTAATGAACACAGACCTTATCAATTCGCTCACTCATAGAGGAAGAAACTAAATGGCCAAAACGAATACCGTCTTCGTGAGCTTCGCTCTGAAAGACATCAAGCACCGTGACCGGTTGCTCGAACAGCTCAATACCCAGCAGAGCACCTTCTCATTCGTTGATATGCCGGTCAAGCAGTCTTGGGAGCCCGACTGGAAGAAAGACTGCAGGGCCGTGGTTGAGGGGTGTGATGGTGTGATCGCTCTGGTGACCCATCACCTACTCAGGGCCGATGGACAGCAGTGGGAGTTAAGATGCGCCTATGACAGCAGGCTCCCTGTCCTTCTATTGCAAGGGGATTCAGAGAAGTTACCGGGGAAGTTGCCTGAGGTGGGTGAGCGTGAGGTCGAGGCCTGGGAGTGGGATACCATCTCTTCATTCTTAAAGAGACTGTGACCGCAACACGCATCCAAAGTCAGTAGTTCACACTCAGCGGCCATTCAGATTCTGAATGGCCGCAGTACTTTAGTCCCCCTTGTTTTCCCACCCCAAACTACTCCTCCCTGAGCGCCTCAACAGGGTCCATCCGTGCAGCCCTCATCGCGGGCACCACCCCAGCAGCCAACCCCACCAGAACCGACAGCGCCAGTGCCCCCATCACGTAATTCCAAGGGATACTGACCGGAAGACCACTGACAAGCGTCTTTAAGAGCCATGCGATGGAAGTTCCCACCACGAGCCCAATCACGCCACCCAGTGTCGACAAAACAGTCGACTCCATCAGAAAGAGTATCCTGATCCGGGCACGTGTTGCCCCCAGTGCGGTCAATAGGCCGATCTCTGAGACCCGTTCCGCCACCGCAATATGCATCAGAGTCACCATCCCAACCGCACCCACCATGAGTGACACTCCCCCCAGTGCTGCGACCGCGAATGTCAGCACATCCAGGACCGTGGATAAGGTATCGAGCATCTGCTGCTGAGGCCTCATTGTGAAGTCTTCACGTCCATGACGCGCGATCAGGATTCTCTTTGCATCCTGGACCACGGCATCTAGGGGTGCTCCGGGAAGATATGCGATCTGGATCTCCATCACACCCGTCCGGTTAAAGATCTCCAATGCACGTGCTGTTGGGATATAGACCGTATCATCCAGATCAAACCCCAGTACCTGACCCTTGGATGCCATGACACCGATCACTCGAAACCGCGATGACCCGACCTGTATGCTCGCCCCTAATGGATTCTTGCTCCCGAATAACTCTGTCCGAGTCTTTGAACCCAGTACCGCGAATGCACGAGGATTACGGGGGTCATCCTCAGGTAGGAACTGACCGATCGCGATCTTCATATTGAATGCACGTGCAAAGTCGGGACCCTCTCCCAATACACTGACACGCCTGTTAAGACCTCCTACACGGACCTCTGCATTCCCCATCAGACCTGCATTGGTGTACTGCGCATAGCTCGTTGACTTGAGTGCGATTGCATCATCAATGGTTAAAGGTCGTGAGCTACTGATCGCACCGACCGATGCACCGTGGGTGCTGGTCTTACCGGGATTGATGCTGATGATATTGGTCCCGAACTGGGTGAACTCGGACAGCACAAAACGCTGTATCCCTTCCCCGATCGAGGTCAGAAGGATCACTGCAGCGATCCCGATCGCAATCCCCGATGCAGATAATAAAGTCCGGAGTCGGTGTGAGTTGAGTGAACCCATCGCAAAGCGGAGTGTGTCGAGGGTATTCATCGACCCGCCAATGCCTTGACCGGATTCATCTTCGCAGCACGGGAGGCCGGCAGGAGACTGGCCAGGATCCCTGTCAGGATCGCGATCGTGACCCCCGCAATACTCGCCCAGACCGGGGGCCATGCCGGGAGTTGAGGGTATACCAACCTGATCATGAGACTGCCGAACTGTCCCAACACAAACCCCAAAACAGCCCCTGCAAGAGAGAGCCACAAGGACTCTGCAAAAAATAATCTCCTGACATCGGATGAAGGTGCACCGATCGCTTTCAAGAGTCCGATCTCAGCCGTTCTCTGACTGACCGCGACCAGCATCACGTTCATGACCAAGATCCCTGCAACTGCGAGACTGATCGCTGCAATCCCTGCAACACCCAGTGTCAGCGCTCTGAGTATCCGGTCGAATGTGGCCAGTACTGCATCCTGCGTGATGACCGTGACATCCTCCTCACCATCATGACGTCTCTTCATCAGTTCCCGAATCGACTCCTTCGCAGATACGATATCACTTCGACTTCTGGCCTCGATCAGGATCCGAAATAAGGAGGAGGTATTGAATAGGGATTGCGCATGCTCAATCGGAATGATGACCAACTCATCCGAGTTAAATCCCATCGACTCACCCTGCACCGCCAGAACACCGGACACCAGAAAACGGCGATCCCCCAGCCTAACCCTCTGACCGATGACATTCCCCTGGGGGAAGAACTCCTGGGCAATCTTAGAGCCTAAAACGATCTGAGCACTGTACTCAGATCCTTGTGCGAGAAAGCTCCCCTGGCCGAGCTTCATATGCCTCACAGGCAATAGATCCGCGGTACTACCCAGAACGGTCACCTCCCTCAGTCGGCTCGCGGCTGCGAGCTCGACCACACCCACATTGAGTGGGGCATAACGTTTAACCTGTGGCAATTGCCCTAAGAAATGAGCATCTGCAAGGGTCAGCTCTCGTGGTGTCTGTGCCAGTAATGCACCCGGAAATCCACCCGCGGTCTCAGCCCGTCCGGGTAAGACGATGATGAGGTTGGTCCCGATCGATGAGAACTTTCCAACCACATAGCCCCTGGCACCATCTCCGAGCGCGGTTAAGACCACCACGGCAGCAACACCGAGCGCCATCGCGAGCACAATCAGGATGGACCGTGTCCGGTAGCTGACCACGGTCTTTAATGAGATCTCGAGTGTATCCCTCAGGTTCATTGCTCATCCGCCACAATCTCCCCGTCCCTCATCGCGATATGCCGGTGGGCCCTCGCACCCAGCTCTCTGTCGTGTGTGACCAGTATCAGGGTGGTCCCAGCCTGGTGCAGACTCTCAAGCAAGTTCATCACCTCAGCACCGATCTTGTGGTCGAGATTGCCGGTCGGCTCATCAGCTAGGAGTGCGGTCGGTCTTAAGATGGTGGCACGTGCGATCGCAACTCGCTGTCTCTGACCCCCGGATAATTCTGAAGGTCGGTGTTGGGAGCGATCGACCAGATCAAAGCCTCTCAGTGCTTCATCCACTCGGGACTGACGCTCCGAGTGTGGAACCCCTGCCAGGATAAGAGGCAGACCAATATTTTCTGCGGCGGTGAGTCTTGGGACAAGGTGAAATGACTGGAATACAAAACCGATCTTGTCCCTCCTGACACGTGCCTGATCGGTTTCCGAGAGGTCGGTCACATCAACCCCATCAAGCTCATACCGACCGCTATCGGGTCGATCCAGAAGACCGAGTACATTTAAGAGTGTGGTCTTGCCGGATCCTGAGGGTCCCATGATCGAGACATACTCCCCCGCATTAATTAAGAGGTCCACCCCATTCAGAGCGAAGACATCCTGATCCCCCATTTTAAATACACGCTTGATCGCGGTCAGACGGATCACGGACGAGTCTTCTGATTGACCTTTGCACCGACCACCAGACCCTCCTGATCAACCGACAAGAGGACCTTTTCTCCGACCTTCAGACCCCCTGTAATCTCGGTATAGGCCCAGTTTGCAAGTCCAGTCTGGAGGATTCTCTCCTGAACCCTCTTGTCGTTATCCATGATCAGGACTCGACCCCCTTGGCGGATGGACTGGGTCGGGATCCGTAGGATGTCATCCCTCCTATCAACCACAGACTCCACATCAGCGCTATATCCGACCAACAGTGGGAGCTTCGGCGGCTCATCAAAATCAACCTCGATATCGACCGTCCGTGCCTGCTTTTCAATCTCGGTCACGTAGGGTGCGATCCTCCTCACCCGTCCTAAAAAGATCTGTCCAGGGATGGCATCGAGTGTGACCCGTGCGATCTGTCCGACCCGTAACTTAGGCGCATCCACCTCATCCATCGGAGCACTCACGTAGAGGCATGTATCATCAATTAAGTCGATCGCAGGGGGGGTTGGAATGCCTGGGGGTGAGGGTGTTGCATACTCACCCAATTCACCCGTGATCCGTGCCACGATCCCTGCAAAGGGGGCTGTCAGGACCGTCCTCTCAAGGCCTGCCTGTGTCACCTTAATCTGAGCCTGTGCACGCTTGATATCGGACTTAGCGGACTCACAACTCGCCTCCCGGGAACGGGCTTCTGCCTCAACGGTCTCGCTCCTTTGTGCGCTTACAAACCCTTGATCGGCGAGTTGACGAGTCCGTTTTGACTCACGTCTCGCATTCACCGCCACCGTACAGACCTCGGTCCGCCGCTCCTCTGCCATGGTCAACTGCCTTCTGACCAAGTCCTTCTGTGCGGAGAGGTCGTCATTCCATAGCTCAAGAAGATGCTGACCCTCCTCCACACGATCCCCCTCCTTGACTAAGAGCTTCACGATATGACCCCCAGCAGCGGGCGCTAACTTCGCCCGTCTGCAAGCCTTGATGGTGCCTGCACGGGTATTTACCACCGTTGACTCGACCAGACCCATCTCTGCTGTGGCCACATCCACTTCGATCGGGTTGGGACGGGTAATGAACCAGGTCACAATACTGATCAGTGCGATCAGGAGTCCAAGGAGAGGAAGTCTAGGTAATTTTTTTATTTTTAACATGTGATTGGTGGGGAAATTACGCTGGCGACAATGTAACACCCGACCCCTCTTAATAGAAGTGCTTCACGAGTCCGTCCATGACTTGACAGTGTCAGACCTCGAGGACATCATTCGGTAGCGATTTTTAATGGGTTGAGGCGGGCCTATCTCTGACCTCAATGAACCCCATCATCCAATCAATCCCTCTCACCCTTAAACCAATGACCGCATAATACGGAACAGATGCAAACCACAACACACACACAGGGACGTCTCCATCTACTGGTTCTGATGACGCTCTTCATAATCGCACTAGCCTACTGGCTGTGGAGGGCTCATAGCCAGGTCACGCTCGAGATTAACCTTGCATGCAGTCAGTTAAGTCGTGACGCCTGTCTGGCTGCGGAGTCTCGGTATCTAAATAATCTGTTAGCCGGTTGGGTGGGTCAGATGTTTCCATGGATCCTCCCCTTCGTCCCTGCATTCATTTATGTCTTTTTCTTCCGATGGCTAAGGAAGGATAGACCGACCTGACCGAACGAACCCTGATGGGTTCACTATTGAGGGGTCAGGTGCAGTTCCTGCTGGTGCATGTCAGGCCCCGCGTCCAATTGACCGGTGGCAGACAGGGACCCTGCCCTCACACCGAGAAGACGTATCCTCCTGTTGAGACTCACTCGTCTCAAGCAATCCTCCCCAGCCCGTCTGATCAGTGTTGCGTCATCGGTTGGGTCAGTGATCGTGATATCCCGTGTCACGGTATGGAAGTCCTCAAAACGTATCTTAATTCCGATGGTCCGACTGAGGTACCCACGACCCTTTAAGTCTTGTGAGAGTCTGTCACACAGATCGGTAAAGATCGTAGATAACATCGGCCGATCATGACGGGGATGAAGGTCACGCTCGAAGGTCGTCTCACGGCTGATGGAACGAGGTTCCGAGTGGGTCACCACAGGCCGATCATCGACCCCATGGGATGCCGATTGCAACCACCTTGCATAGTTCAGACCGAACGTCTCCTGAAGTGTTGCAGGGTCCGCATGCGCGAGTTCTTCGATGGTATTGATTCCGATTAGCGCCAGTTTCTCGGTTGCTTTTGGACCGATTCCATTAACCTTCCTGACAGGAAGTGGCCATATCCGGGAGGGTATATCCTCGACCCCAAGGATAGTGATGCCATCGGGTTTTTCGAGATCAGAGCAGATCTTTGATAGCAATTTATTAGGACTCACACCGATTGAGCAGGATAGTCCAGTCGCATCACGGACCGATTGCTTAATCCGGCGTGAGAGTGGAAGAGTTTCTTCCGGGTGCTGTGTGAGATCGATATAAATCTCATCGATCCCGCTATCCTCGATTAAGGGTGCAATCCCCGCAACCGCCTCCTTAAAGAGTCTCGAGTAGCGACGGTAGGCATTAAAATCAGCAGGTAGCAAAACCGCATCAGGGGCGAGTTTGGCCGCCTTCATCATCCCCATCGCTGAGAAGACCCCGAGTCCACGTGCCTCGTAGGTGGAGGTGGTGACAACACCCCGACCGGCATAGTCTCGTAACTTTGCGAAGTGTCGTACCCCTTTCGAATCCGTCATCGGATGCTGATCATCTCCTCCCCCAATCACGACCGGAAGGCCTTTTAGTTCGGGGTATCGAAGCAGTTCGACAGATGCATAGAAGGCATCCATATCCAGGTGTGCGATCCGACGACCGGGTGGATTCATTGACGCGAGTGTTGAATGTCCATCACCGCCCACTCAAAAACAGAGTCCATTCGAGATCACCCTCAGGCAATCTTTCGAAGGATCGTCAAGGGAGTTTGTGAGAGGACAGAACGTGTTCCCATCAGTCCCGCGACCGTCACCCCAACCACCCCCGTCGTGAGACCGGTGACCCATATCCAGGGGTTAAAGCTATAACTTAAGTTCAGAGCATACTCACCAATGGCATACCCCAACGCGCTCGCACCCGCTGCCGCGAAGACCCCTGCAAGTCCCCCGATGATGGCAAACTCTGCCGCCCAAGAACGGACCAACTGACTACGCTGAGCACCGAGTGTCCGAAAGATTGCAGCCTCATGAATCCGCTCATCCTGGGTCGATGCAATGGCCGCATACAGAACTGCAAACCCTGCCAAGAGCGTAAATAAGAAAACAAATTCGACCGCTCGACTGACCTGGTCCATCACCTTTTGGACCTGATCAATGATGGATGCAACATCGATCACTAAAAAGTTCGGGAATGCCCTGATTAAATGGTTCATGAGATCTGATTGCTTGGGAGGGAGGTGGAAGCTCGTGATGTAGCTTGAGGGGTAGTTATCCAGCACACCGGGCGGCGTCACCACAAAAAAATTCACTCTGAATGAATCCCAATCCACCCTCCTGATACTGGTCACGTGGGCAGTGAACGGACTCCCAGCAACATCATAGGTGAGTGCATCCCCGACCTTGATCCCAACCGTCTTAGCAATCCCCTCCTCAACAGAGAGGACTGCCTTTCCGGTGTCACCCCTCCCCCACCAATGACCCTTAACGATCAGATTATCCGGTGACATCTCACTCGCCCAGGAGAGATTGAACTCACGCTCGATCAGCCTTTTAGCCCGTGTATCCGTAAAATCGCCTGACACAATATTCTTTCCATTGATCGCAGTTAGACGCCCCCTCACCATCGGAAATACCAGAGGCTGAGAGATCGCATTCTCTTTGAAGAATGCCTCCAGAGGTTGTAACTGATCCTTCTGAATATTCACTAAAAACCGGTTCGGCGCATCGGGTGGGAGGCTCGTCTTCCAGTTCTGAAGAAGATCATCTCGGATGAGTGTCAGAGCGAGTAGCGCCATCAATCCCAGCCCCAGTGCAACAGACTGGACCACACTCCCGGTTGCCCGTCGTCGGATGCTCGCAAGTCCATACCTCCAAGCACCTCCCCCCTGACCGCTCATTCCGGAGAGTGCCCTAACCAACAAAAACCCAATCAGACCGAAGAGCAAGATCGCGACCACGAACCCCCCCATGACCGAGAGGCCCAGACGAATATCCCCCGCCTTCCACACAAACAGCACCGTCAATGCGGCCAACCCGATCGAGTATCCGGTCAGTCCGTGGCCGCTTGCCAACCCGATATCACGTCTGAGGACGCGTAATGCGGGGACACTACGAAGGTTGAGCAATGGCGGCAGTGCAAAGCCCAGAAGAAGGATCATCCCTGTCAATAATCCATGGACGGCAGGGACCATGCTCGGCCATGGGAGTTCCTCGTCCACCAGTACCGAGAGCCAATAGACCAAAGCCTCCTGAGCGACTAATCCGAGTCCACATCCGATTAAGCTTGCGATCAGTCCGAGGAGTGTGAAGTGGTATAGATATAGCCTGAGGAGCGTGGATTGACTCGCACCTAAACATCTCATGACAGCACATCCATCCAAATGACGATGACTGAACCGTCTGACCGCGAGTGCGATTGCAGCAGCAGCTAGAACCACACTCGCAAGTGCTGCAAGGCTTAAGAATTTCTCAGCACGGTCCAGTGCTGCCTTGATCTCGGGACGTGCATCACGGATCCCCTCGACCCTCTCACCCATCATTAGATGTGATTGAGACCACTCCCGGAATGTTTCAACCACCCCTGCATCCCCCGCCACCAGAAGCCGGTAGACGATCCTGCTCCCCTGCTGGATCAGTCCTGTTGCAGGAAGGTCATCTGCATGGATAAGGATACGGGGCCCTAAATTGATGAACCCGATCGAGTGATCGGGCTCCTGAGTAATCCTCGCGGCCACCTTCAAACGTGAATCCCCAATCTCGATCTCGTCCCCACGTTTGAGTGAGAGACGGGCCATTAACTTGTCATCGACCCAGACGGTTCCCCTCTCTGGAATTGAACCAGCAACCCGATCTACCGGTTCTGATGCCCCTCCAAAGTCCTCTGTGATCCGTAACTCCCCACGTAGGGGGTATCCTGGGGTGACTGCCTTGATCTCACTCAGAAGACTGATATCGCCTCTTGATGCCATACTCGGAAACTTGAGTGAGGATGAGACCGATAGACCGAGTCTCTTAGCCTCATCCTGATAATGGATGGGCAGCGTTCGGTCGGATAGGATGATTAAATCAGCACCGAGGAGTTGATTCCCTTGGCGAGAGAGTGCGAGCTGAACGCGATCAGAAAAGAATCCGACTGTGGTCATCCCTCCCACCGCCACCACAAGTGCGAAGATCAGAACACGCAACTCGCCCGCACGCCAGTCACGTTTAAGCATCCTGAAAGAGAGTTTAAGAATATTCATGGAATTTCATTACCCTGTGAGGGTTCATTCAATCGTGTCCAACCACCGACCTCCCCGCCTCCAAGCGGATGCGCCTCTTGCATCGACTTGAGATGGATTCGTCGTGTGTGACTAAGATGAGTGTTGTCCCCCTCTCTTGATTGAGTTCAAACATGAGATCAATGATCTGGGCACCGGTTACAGAATCTAGATTACCGGTCGGCTCATCGGCCATCACCAGATGTGGCTGTGTGACAAAGGCACGTGCGATTGCGACCCTCTGCTGCTCACCCCCTGAGAGTTGCTTGGGGTAGTGTCCCAACCTCATCCCCAGACCCACCCGATTCAAAAGATCCATTGCAGCTGGTTGTGCATCACGGACACCGGCTAATTCCAGCGGGAGCATCACATTCTCAAGCGCGGTCAGCGCAGGGAGTAGTTGAAATGATTGGAATACAAACCCCAGTAACCGCCCTCGTAGGGCAGCACGTCCATCCTCATCTAGCGAGAAGATATCCTCCCCCGCAAGGTGAACGCTCCCGCTAGACGGTGAGTCAAGTCCTGCCAGGAGCCCTAGCAGTGTGGACTTACCGGATCCGGATGATCCGATCACTGCGAGTGATTCACCCTCAATCACGGACAGATTAATGTCATGAAGAATGACCAGATGGTCACTGCCGGTACTGACTTGCTTGGTCAGTGCAGTTGCCTTCACAATAGGGATTAACTTAGGGTCTTCTCTCATGAACTATTTCCTGATTATTCTGTGTATTCTATCAGTCGCAGCATCCCCCAATGCGGTGGCTTCGAGTCCCTCCCCCACATCCGGCACGGTTATGGTCTTTGGGGATAGCATCTCATCCGGTTACGGACTCCCCCCCGGGTCCGGTTGGGTCAGCCTCTTAAGTAAACGTCTTCAAGAACGAACCCCCAGAACTTCAGTCATCAATGCCAGTATCAGTGGGGACACTACCTCGAGCGGTCTTGCCCGGATCGAGCAATCACTCGAAACACACCGTCCCGAGATTGTCATTATCGAGCTTGGGGGGAATGATGGACTTCGGGGTTCATCCATCGACTCGATCAGTCGTAACCTCGAGACCCTGATCGAGTCCTGTCACCGCAGACAGGCCAAGGTCCTTCTGGTCGGGATGCATCTCCCTCCCAATTATGGACTGAGCTATACCCAGAAATTCCAAGAGATCTTCCCCCATCTGGCGAAGAAGCATCAGATTAAGGTCGTCCCATTCCTGTTGCACGGTTTTGGCGATCAACGTGAGTTCTTTCTCGCTGATGGGATACACCCGAATGTGCAGGCTCAAGAGAAAATTCTTGAGAATGTGTGGCCCACTTTAAAGGGGATGTTGAGGTAAGATGATTTAACCCATTCCTCTTAAAATATTCCACTGAACTTACCCTCGGTCGGGCTATACTCTTAAATTGAGGGTGTGATCAGCTCACACCACACTGGACTTATGATCACTCTTCATACAGACCCCTCACGACACACCCAACCTCGTACTTAAACACTCACTCTAAAAGACATCATGATGACACCCTTCCTCGGCGAATTGATTGGTACCTGCATCTTGGTGGTTCTGGGAGATGGGATCGTTGCCAACGTGGTCCTAAATAAGACCAAGGGTCATGGTAGCGGCTGGATCGCGATCACCCTTGGATGGTCGATGGCGGTGTTTGTTGCGGTCTACTCGGTTGCAGCAGTGAGCGGTGCCCATATCAACCCCGCTGCCAGTATCGCTTTAGCCGCATCCGGTAAGTTCCCCTGGGCTGATGTCCCGCTCTACATTGCAGGACAGATGATCGGTGCCATGATCGGTGCACTGATCGTGTGGATTAGCTACCGGCAGCACTTTGAAGAGACCCTCGATGGTGATGCCAAGCTCGCGGTCTTCTGTACCGGTCCTGCGATCAGGAGCCCACTCAACAACCTTGCCTCAGAGATTGTGGGTACCTTTGTACTGATCTTTGGGATACTGAGCATGGTCTCCCCCCACAGCAGTCTCGGATCATTGGATGCACTCCCAGCGGCATTGCTGGTTCTGGGGATCGGACTCTCGCTCGGGGGCACTACAGGATTTGCGATCAATCCGGCACGTGATCTAGGCCCCAGAATCATGCATTCCATCCTCCCAATATCAAATAAACGGGATAGCGATTGGGGGTATTCCTATATCCCAGTAGTAGGTCCGATTGTCGGCGGATTATTGGCCTCATTCGTCCATGGGCTCTTGTAGCCTCCCGATCCGTCACTCGAAACCGTTATGAATGATTATCAGAAGATTCTTCTTGCGGTAGAACTCTCGTCTGAGGATGACCCGGTCATCCTCAGGGCACAGCAGATGGCCAAACAGTATGGGTCAGCGCTCAGCATCATTCATGTCCTGGATAATATCCCCATGCCCGATACCGCGTATGGGACCGAGATCCCGCTCTATGACGGTCTCAATGATGAACTGCTCGAGGCTAAAAAGGCGCGACTAAATGATATTGGATTGGGTTTGGATCTGGATGCATCCCGTATCAGGATGGTCTGGGGATTACCCCGTCAGGAGATTATTCGATTGGCTGAGGAAACCTCAACCGATCTGATCATTGTCGGCTCTCATGGTCGTCATGGACTAGCACTGCTACTAGGCTCAACCGCGAGCGGGGTACTCCACCACTCACCCTGCGACGTCTTGGCTGTCCGGCTGAACCGTCAACCCCCTCTGAGTGATCTCGTTCTTGACGCTCACAAGTAGGTTGGTATTGGATTTGATTCTCTTGTCCCCCTGATACCAGGAGAACATGATGACGCAGCCCAGTGTAATTTCAAATGCATTCGGTGCAGTGACGCCGGCCTGAATGCTATTAAAGAGTCCATCGATCACCGCATAGGCCCCGGCTAAGGCCGTGAACTGCCAGAACCGATTCCCCCATTTAGAGGATTGATGCTGTAACAGCCATCCATCCAACTTCTCACGCATCGCGATGAGTTCTTCATCTGTCAGGGTCGTTAGATCCATCCGAGTCCTCGCTCTTATCAGATCATTTAAAGGTGACTTACACAAAAAAGCCGGTATTCAGCCGGCTTTTTTGATGGTGAGACTGAATGAATGCTCTCTTACTTGTCGGTAGAAGAGGTCGTTGATGGGGTCTCAACCTGTTCAGGCCGATCCATCAACTCAACTAGAGCCATGGGTGCATTATCCCCTTGGCGGAATCCAAACTTGAGTATTCTTAAGTATCCGCCATTCCGATTCAAGTAACGGGGTCCGAGCTCAGAGAATAGCTTACCCACCATATCACGGTCACGAAGACGGTTAAATGCCAAACGCCGATTCGCAAGTGTCGGCTTCTTACCGAGTGTAATCATCGGCTCGATCACACGGCGCAGTTCCTTAGCCTTGGGGAGGGTGGTCTTGATGACCTCGTGCTTTAACAACGAGTTCGTCATATTTCTCAGCATCGCCAGACGATGGCTGCTGGTCCGGTTGAGCTTTCTCAGGCCATTATGGTGCCGCATGACTTATTTCCTTTTTGCTTTTCTCAAGATTGACGGGGGGCCAATTCTCTAACTTCATCCCCAACGAAAGTCCGTGTGAGGATAGAACCTCCTTGATCTCATTGAGTGATTTACGACCCAGATTAGGCGTTCTCAAGAGCTCAGACTCGGTCCTTTGAATCAGGTCCCCGATATAGTAAATATTTTCAGCCTTCAAACAATTAGCCGATCTGACCGTCAGTTCAAGGTCATCGACAGGACGAAGCAGAACCGGGTCTACTTGAGGGGTCTTGGGTTGCTCGATCAGGATCGGTGTTCCCTTGAGATCTGTGAAGACCGACAACTGCTCGACCATGACCTTGGCTGCATAACGGATCGCTTCCTCAGGGTCGACCACTCCGTTGGTCTCGATATCCATGACCAATCGATCCAGATCAGTACGCTGTTCAACACGAGCGCTCTCAACGGAATAGCTGACACGACGGACCGGGCTGAACGAGGCATCGAGTAAAATACTGCCGATGGTACGACTTCCCTTCTCGAGCTGGCGCATCGTACCAGGAACATAGCCACGACCTTGTGCAACAGTGATCTGCATGTCTAACTTTCCGCCTGCGGTCAGGTTCGCCAGAACATGATCCGGATTCAGGATCTCGACATCATGGCCTGCCTCGATATCCCCTGCCGTGACCACTCCAGCGCCTTCTTTCTTCAACATCAGTACCGTCTCAGTACGGTTATGAAGTTTCAGAACGATCCCCTTGAGGTTGAGCAGGATATCAACAACATCCTCTTGTACCCCATCAAGTGCTGAGTACTCATGGACCACACCGCTGATCAGAACCTCGGTCGGCGCAAATCCTGGCATGGAAGACAATAATATCCGACGCAATGCATTGCCCAGTGTATGACCATAGCCACGTTCAAATGGCTCCATGGTGACCTTGGCATGGAGTGGCGATATATTCTGAACATCAATAATGCGTGGTGTTAGAAATGTATTACTAGACATGGCCTAATCCTTATGCGGGAATCTTGTTATGGAATTACTTAGAGTACAGTTCGATGACCAAAGATTCATTAATCGTTGACGGTAGCTCAGACCTCTCAGGCTTCGCCTTGAAGGTCCCTTTCATGGCCTTAACATCCATCGTGATCCATTCTGGGAAGGTCCTCTGTTCAGCCGCTTCCAATGCCGACTTAATACGAAGATGGTTACGAGCCTTTTCAGTGACCTCGAGCACATCACCCGGTTTCACTTGGTATGATGGGATATTCACTCGACGTCCATTCACGAGGATCGCGTTGTGTCTCACGATCTGACGCGCTTCTGAACGTGATCCACCAAAACCCATTCGGTATGAGACGGTATCCAAACGGCACTCAAGCAGTTGAAGAAGATTCTCACCGGTGATGCCTCTTTGACGATCAGCCAGCTTGTAACTGTTACGGAACTGACGCTCTAAAATTCCGTACATACGGCGAATCTTTTGCTTTTCACGGAGCTGAACACCGTAGTCAGACAGACGACCACTCTTCTGTCCATGCTGACCTGGGGCGTAATTACGACGCTCGATGGAACACTTATCGGTGAAACATTTTTCTGCCTTCAGGAATAGCTTCTCGCCTTCTCGGCGGCACTGGCGGCATTTAGGATCTAGATTTCTGGCCACAAATTACTCCCTTAGATACGACGTTTTTTCGGTGGACGGCATCCATTATGTGGAACCGGCGTCACATCCGAAATACTGGTGATTTTAAAGCCCGCTGCATTTAATGCACGTACAGCAGATTCTCGTCCGGGTCCGGGTCCCTTGATCCGTACCTCAAGATTCTTAACGCCGCACTCCTGTGCAACCTTACCCGCCTGCTCTGCCGCGACCTGGGCTGCGAATGGAGTGCTCTTACGTGATCCCTTAAAACCTGCCCCACCTGAAGTGGCCCAGGAGAGTGCATTACCTTGACGGTCGGTGATCGTCACGATCGTATTATTAAAGGAGGCATGAATATGGGCGATCCCTTCCGCCACATTCTTCTTGATCTTCTTTCTTACCCTGGTGGCTGCTTTTACCATGTCTGGCTATTCCTTAACATTACGGCTTAAATTCTTCAACGACTCAGATTTATTTTGCGGCTGGTTTTGCATTGGTAGAACGGACCGCCTTGCGTGGGCCCTTACGTGTCCTGGCATTGGTACGGGTCCTCTGACCCCTGACCGGTAGACCACGTCGATGACGGGTACCGCGGTAGCATCCTAGATCCATCAGCCGCTTAATATTCATCGATACCTCACGTCGAAGATCACCCTCGACCGTGAACTTGGCAACGCTGTCACGAACTTTCTCCATTTGAGCGTCTGTGATGTCCTTGACCTTGGTCGATCCAGGGATGCCGATTGAGGCACAGATTTGACGTGCTCGAGTCCGACCGATACCAAAAATCGAGGTCAATGCAATCTCTGCGTGCTGATGATTTGGGATATTTACCCCAGCGATACGGGCCATACGTTTTTATCCTACAAATAAAAGTGCAAAATTATAACACTGAATGACCTGACTGCCCATTCAACCTTGGCGCTGTTTATGCCGCGGATCGGTACAGATCACACGGACAACGCGGTTACGCCGGATGATCTTGCAATTCCGGCAAATCTTTTTTACTGATGCCCAGACCTTCATAACGTCTTCTCCTTGCGCTACTTGGCACGGAAGGTGATCCGTGCCCTGCTTAAATCGTATGGTGTCAGATCAACCGTCACCTTATCACCCGGTAAAATTCTGATGTAATGCATCCTCATCTTGCCGGAGATGTGCCCCAGAACAACATGTCCATTCTCCAGCATGACCCTGAATGTCGCGTTGGGCAACGTCTCCAGGATCTCTCCTTGCATCTGTATCGTTTCTTCCTTTGCCATCCTATCCTTATTCGACTCTACCGCGCCGACAATCCACCGCCACCCTTGAAGTTGGTCTTCTTCAAGAGGCTTTCATACTGTTGCGACATGACATACGACTGGACCTGTGACATGAAGTCCATCGTCACCACCACAATGATAAGGAGTGATGTCCCCCCAAAGTAAAATGGAACGTTCCACTTCAGAATCAAAAACTCTGGCAACAAACACACCAATGTGACATAGATCGCACCTGCCAAGGTCAGACGGAGCATGATCTTTTCAATATACTTAGCGGTCTGCTCACCCGGACGTATTCCGGGAATAAATGCGCTACTCTTTTTCAGATTCTCTGCCGTCTCCTTAGGATTAAAGACTAAGGCGGTATAGAAGAAACAGAAAAATATAATCATCGCTGCATACAGAATCACATAGACCGGTTGACCTGGCGACAGTGCCCCGCTGATATCTTTGAGCCATGCCATGGACTCACCGGTCGCAAACCACCCAGCCAGTGTGGCAGGGAATAAAATCATGCTCGACGCAAAGATCGGCGGAATCACACCCGCCATATTCAGTTTCAACGGTAGATGAGAGCTCTGACCCCCATACACCTTATTACCGACCTGACGCTTGGCATAATTGACCAGTATCTTGCGCTGACCCTTCTCAACATATACAACAAATGCTGTGACCAGTGCCACTGCTGCAAATATTCCAAGGGCCACCAGAAAGTGCATCGCACCGGTACTCACTAAATCAAGAGTACCCCCAATGGCACTGGGTAATCCGGCAACGATCCCCGCAAAAATAATCAGGGAGATGCCATTGCCGATCCCCCGTTCTGTAATCTGCTCGCCCAACCACATCAAAAATATTGTTCCTGTGACCAGCGTGACCACGGTCGTCATCAGGAACATCGGACCGGGCTGTATGACAAGACCCGCCTGTGACTGTAATGCAATCGATATTCCATACCCCTGAACAAGTGCCAGACCCAGTGTCCCGTAACGGGTGTACTGAGTGATCTTACGACGACCGGCCTCTCCTTCCTTCTTCAGCGCTTCCAGGTACGGGAATGCCACCGTCCCCAATTGCATGATAATCGATGCCGATATATAGGGCATGATCCCGAGTGCGAATATCGAAAAACGCGAGAGCGCGCCCCCAGAGAACATGTTAAACATTCCGAGGATGCCGCTCTGCTGAGAGTCAAATAAATCCTTCAGCACCACAGGATCAATCCCCGGAACTGGGACATGCGCCCCGATCCGGTAGACGACCAATGCCAGCACCAAGAACCAGAGACGCCGTTTCAGGTCACCTAGCTTTCCGGAAAGACCTTTCAGAGAATCATTAGCGGCCAATCTCTCTCCCCGTCGCGCTATACAGTACCGATACTGCCGCCGGCAGTCTCGATGGCGGCCTTGGCACCCTTAGTGGCTGCAATCCCTTGTAATGTCACGGCACGTTCAATCTTTCCCGACAGAATGACCTTGGCATAAAGCGCCCCACCCGGAATAACCCCTGACTGTTTAAGAACCAGGATATCGATCATATCTACCGGCAAACGGTTCAGATCAGACAGCCGGATCTCAACGGTATTGCCTCTGGTGGGAGAGATGAAACCACGCTTAGGCAGCCTACGTTGTAGAGGCATCTGCCCCCCTTCAAATCCGACCTTATGAAATCCGCCAGTACGCGACTTTTGACCTTTATGACCACGACCAGCCGTCTTTCCGATCCCAGAACCAATTCCACGACCGACACGTCTCTTTGCGTGCTTGGCACCCTCAGCCGGTTTAATCGTATTGAGCTTCATTTCTAGGCCTCAACTTTAACGAGGTAATTGACTTTATGAATCATTCCACGAACCGATGGTGTGTCCTCGAGCTCAGACTTGCTGTTCACACCCCGTAACCCTAGCCCACGGACAGTGGCCCGGTGTGACTGCTTGGTTCCGATGATGCTTTTAATCAGCGTGAGCTTAATCTTCTTGACGTCCCCGCTCATTTTGCAGTCCCCATAATCTCTTCTACACTCTTGCCGCGTTTGGCAGCAATATCTGACGGCGTATTCATCAACTGCAGTCCATGCAGTGTTGCACGGACAACATTGTAAGGATTGGTGGAACCGATACACTTGGCAAGAATGTTATGAACACCCATCACCTCGAATATGGCACGCATCGGACCACCGGCAATGATTCCGGTACCCTCTGATGCAGGCTGCATGTAGACCTTAGCTGCCCCATGACGGCCAATCACGGGGTGGTGTAACGTCCCGTTCTTTAGGTTGACCTTGATCATTTTACGTCGAGCCTCGTCCATCGCCTTTTGTACGGCAACCGGAACTTCACGGGATTTACCCTTTCCCATTCCGACACTACCATCTCCATTACCGACGACGGTGAGTGCCGCAAAACCAAGAATACGACCGCCCTTAACGACCTTGGTCACACGATTAATCGCGACCAATTTCTCCTTAAGTCCATCCCCACGATCATCACCCTGTTGAGATTTACCTTGACTCCTTCCTTGCATCTTAGCCACTATTTAATCCTCGCTTAGAATTTGAGGCCGTGTTCACGGGCAGCTTCGGCCAATGCTTTAACCCGTCCATGGTATCTGAAGCCAGAACGGTCAAATGCAACAGTCTCGATCCCCAGACTTTTAGATTTCTCTGCAATACGCTTACCGATTGTTGCTGCTGCATCGATCGTTCCGCCCTTCTGAAGAAGGGTACGAACCTCGGGTTCCAGAGTGGACGCACTGGCCAATACTTTCCCGCCAGTGCCATCGATGACTTGTGCGTAGATATGGCAGTTGGTCCGGTGTATAGACAGACGGACCACCTTCAGCTCTGCGATCTTGGCACGGGTTTGACGCGCACGGCGCAGTCGGGATTCGTTCGAGTTCAGCATATCTTCCTTGATTACTTCTTCTTGGTCTCTTTCATGACGATGACTTCATCCGCATAACGTACACCCTTGCCCTTATAAGGCTCAGGCTTACGATAAGCACGGACCTCGGCAGCAACCTGACCGACCTGCTGCTTATCAATTCCCTTGATTAGAATCTCGGTCTGGGTCGGTGTTTCGACCTTGACCCCAGCAGGCATCTTATGCGCAACAGGATGCGAGAATCCTAGAGTTAAGTTCAGCATCTCGCCCGCAGCCGCAGCTCGGTATCCCACCCCAACGAGTAGAAGTTTCTTCTCGAATCCCTTAGTCACTCCGTGCACCATATTGGCGAGGAGCGCCCTCATCGTTCCCGACATCGCGTTGGATTGTTTTGAATTGTTGGCAACCTTAACCAGTAATTGATCACCGGTATGTTCGATGGTGACATCTGAATTAAGAGCACGTTGCAAGGTTCCCAGAGGACCCTTCACTGAAATTTCAGTTGAAGTCATCTTGACCTCAACATTCGAGGGTACGGGGATCGGATTCTTTCCTACTCGAGACATGTTCTATACCCCTAAGCTACGATACACAAGACTTCGCCGCCGATACCACTCGCACGAGCCTTACGTTCGGTCATGACACCCCTTGATGTCGATACGATCGCGACCCCAAGACCATTCATTACGGTCGGGAGCTTGTCGCTGGACTTGTAGATGCGTAAACCAGGACGGCTGATCCGTTCAATCTTTTCAATGACAGGCCTTCCTGCATAGTACTTAAGATTGATCTCTAGCGTCGGCTTCCCGTCTGACTCTCTCATCGCAAAGTGATCGATATATCCTTCATCTTTTAATACCTGAGCGATGGCAGACTTCAATTTAGAGGCCGGCATCGCTACCGCGGTTTTTTCAGCGAGCTGAGCGTTACGTATACGCGTCAGCATGTCTGCTATGGGGTCACTCATGCTCATCGAGGGGTACCTCTAGAAATACAATCTATGTCAGAGACTCTGATATCAACATTTACATTTATTTGCACGACACTCACCTAAAATCTTTGTTATTCTGAATGCTCATAACCGCCATGACTACCAACTGGCCTTGGTCATTCCCGGGATCTCACCCTTCATCGCGAAATCGCGTAGCTTGCTACGACCCAGACCAAACTTGCTATAGACACCACGAGGACGACCGGTCAGTGAGCACCGATTCCGCAGTCGAACAGGGCTCGCATTACGTGGCAGTGCCTGAAGCTTAATCCGTGCTGAATGACGGTCGTCATCACTTGCCTTGGAATCATTAATCACAACAAATAACTCCGCACGGTAGGCAGCATACTTCTTGACCGTCTCACGTCTCTTCAAATCTCGGTTGATTACAGCTATCTTGGCCATGACATCCTCAATTCTTAAATGGGAACTTAAATGCTGCCAGCAATGCCTTGGCCTCTGCATCGGTCTTGGCGGTAGTGGTAATGGTGATATTCATCCCTCTCAGAGCATCGATCTTGTCGTACTCAATCTCTGGAAAGATAATCTGTTCCTTAACACCCATATTGTAATTACCACGACCATCGAATGCCTTTCCTGAGATTCCACGGAAATCTCGGATCCGAGGGATCGCAACACTGACCAGACGATCTAGAAATTCATACATCCGAACACGTCTTAGTGTGACCATACATCCAACTGGATAGGCCTCACGCACCTTAAAGGTCGCGATCGACTTCTTGGCCTTGGTCACGACTGGCTTCTGTCCGGCTATTTTTTGCATATCGCCAACGGCGTTATCCATGATCTTTTTGTCCGCAATCGCCTCTCCCACACCCATGTTCAGTGTGATCTTGCGAATCCGGGGCACTTCCATCATGGATTTGTAGCCAAACTGCTGCATCAGCTGTTTAACGACGGTATCACGGTAATATTCTTGCAAACGAGCCATTATTCCCTCATTCCAACTCAGGCGTTGAGCAACTCGCCATTTGATTTGTAATATCGTACTTTGCGCTTGTCTTCTAACGTCTTAAATCCAACCCGATCGGCCTTTTGAGTTGTTGGATTGAATATCGCTATATTTGAAATCTGTATCGGCTTTTCCATCTCAATGATCCCACCGGTCGTTCCCTTGCCAGGATTTGGACTCTGGTGCTTCTTGACCTTATTGATACCCTCAACCAGGATCAGATTGCTGTCCGCAACACGCAACACGGTCCCGCGCTTTCCTTTATCCTTACCCGTGATGACGATCACATCATCACCCTTCTTTATCTTTTGCATACTGACTCCTTGCCGTGCGCTTAAAGAACTTCTGGCGCAAGTGAGACGATTTTCATAAAGCGTGCATTACGCAGCTCACGTGTTACCGGGCCAAATATACGGGTCCCGATCGGCTCTAGCTTAGCGTTCAACAACACGGCTGCATTACTATCAAACTTGATGAGCGATCCGTCTACACGTCTCACTCCCTTTGCGGTCCTTACAACGACTGCATTGTAGATCTCTCCCTTCTTGACTCGACCACGAGGAGCTGCATCTTTAATAGTGACCTTAATCACATCACCAATCCCTGCATAGCGGCGTTTAGAGCCCCCCAAGACCTTGATGCACATGATCGATCGCGCACCGGTATTGTCGGCCGCTTGTAGAATGGTTTGCATTTGAATCATTTTTACTCACTCTTCCAACTTTTCCATTTAGGTTGCCCTGTGTGGATAGTATTGGATCCCGTTCGGGTTATGACGTTGTCAGTTATTGACCGGCAACGCGTATTAAAAATCTAAAAACCAATTGCCTGAAGAGGCGGAATTATACGGGGCTTTTGGCAAGTAAACAATATCTAAACCTGTTTAATCCAAACTTCTTAATGAATTACCTGCCCCTTTATTCAATTACTATTTTTCATTCCTAACTCGTCAGATCAATCAGGCTGCATTGCCCTTTTCGATTAGCTTGGTCACCCGCCATGCCTTGGTCTTGGAGAGTGGCCGACACTCTTCAATGGTCACCAGATCACCCATATGAAACTCATTGGTCTCATCATGTGCATGGTACTTCTTGGTACGGACCATGATCTTTCCATAGAGTGGGTGCTTGACCTTTCTCTCAACCAAGACGGTGATGGTCTTGTTCATCTTATCACTCACCACCTTACCCGAGAGACTGCGTCCTGAATTCGTTTCGCTCATGATTGTTTCGCTTTCTGACTGATGATGGTTTTCGTGCGCGCGATATCACGTCGCACAATCTGTAACTGATTGGTATTGCCCAGTTGCTGAGTAGCATGCTGCATCCGTAATCCAAACTGCGCCTTCAGCAATGACATTAATTCTTGCTGCAATTCAGCAGGGCTCTTATCTCTGAGTTCACTTGTCTTCATCATTAACCGCCTAATTGTCTGACAACAAATGTGGTTTCAATCGGTAGCTTAGCAGCGGCCAACCGGAATGCCTGACGTGCCAACACTTCATCAACCCCGTCCATTTCATACAGCATCTTGCCTGGCTGAATCTCTGCCACGAAGTACTCAGGATTCCCCTTTCCATTACCCATACGAACTTCTGCTGGTTTGTGTGATATCGGCTTGTCCGGGAATATACGGATCCAAATGCGACCCCCACGCTTGATATGGCGAGTCATGGCCCGTCTTGCTGCCTCAATCTGCCGCGCTGTCAGGCGACCTCTACCCACGGCCTTGAGTCCATACTCACCAAAACTGACCTTAGCACCCCGGGTCGCAACACCCTTGTTGCGGCCTTTTTGCTGTTTACGGTATTTTGATCTAGCTGGTTGCTGCATCTTTAGCTCCTGGCTTTACTGTTTTTACGGTCTTTTTGACCGCTGTCTTGACGGGGGCCTTCTCGTCTGCACTGACCGTTTTCTTAACTGTCTTGACCGCAACCTTCGTCTCATCGCCAGTCTTGGCTTTCGGCTTGGCCTTGATCGCAGGCTTCGCGGCATCTGCAGCTACCTTAGGTAGCCCTGCTGGTGGCCTCTTAGGGGAGGGTGTTGGTAGACGCTTCTTCTCGATCTCGGCTGCAGGGGTCGCTGTAGCGGGAGTGCTCGCCACTGCATTTTGTTCGTTATGCCCAATCACCTCACCCTTAAATACCCATACCTTGATGCCGATGATCCCATATGTAGTCTGAGCTTCGGATGTACCATAATCCAGATCAGCCCTTAAGGTATGGAGTGGAACACGTCCCTCACGGTACCACTCTCTGCGAGCGATCTCGATCCCGTTTAGACGACCCGAACTCATGATCTTGATCCCCTGAGCACCCAGTCGCATTGCATTCTGCATGGCCCTCTTCATGGCCCTACGGAACATGATCCGTTTTTCTAGTTGCTGAGCGATATTATCTGCGATCAGTTGAGCATCAATCTCTGGCTTACGAATCTCTTCGATATTGACATGGACCGGTACACCCATTCTCTTCTGTAGTTCACTACGAAGGACTTCGATATCTTCACCCTTCTTACCAATTACAATTCCTGGACGAGAGCTGTAGATGGTGATCCGAGCATTCTTAGAAGGCCTCTCGATAATGACCTTGCCAACCGATGCATGTGCTAGCTTCTTTTTGAGATATTCACGTACCTTGATATCTTCATTCAGCATCACCGGAAAATTCTTGCTATTGGCGTACCACTTCGATGACCAATTCTTCAGTACGGAGAGTCGAAAGCCTGTTGGATGTATTTTCTGTCCCATAATTCCCTCTGCGCCCTTTTATTTTTTATTGCCGGCTTTGTCGCCGACAGTGAGAAGTATGTGACAGGTTGGCTTGACGATACGATTGCCACGTCCCTTGGCACGTGTGCTCGTCCTCATTAGCGAGGGCCCTCGATCGACATATATCGTTGCCACTTTGAGCTCATCGATATCAGCACCCTCATTATGTTCAGCATTGGCAATTGCGGATTCCAGCAATTTACGAATGATGACCGCACCCTTCTTTGGGCTGAATGCGAGTAAGTTGAGTGCACGGTCCACCGGCAAACCGCGAATCTGGTCTGCGACCAGCCGGCCCTTTTGTTCAGATAACCGAACCCCACGTAGTATTGCAGTTGTTTGCATATTCATTACTCCTATTTCTTCGACCCAGCTGATGCCTTCTTGTCGCCAGAATGTCCCTTGAATGTACGTGTGTGGGAGAACTCACCCAGCTTATGTCCCACCATATTCTCGGTTACGTAGACGGGTATATGCTGTTTTCCGTTATGGATTGCAATAGTCAGCCCGATAAAGTCTGGCAAGACGGTAGAACGACGTGACCAAGTCTTGATCGGCCTCTTATCGTTGGTCGCGCGCGCCGCCTCGACCTTGTTTATCAGGTGCAGATCTACAAATGGGCCTTTTTTTACTGAACGTGCCATGATTTATTATCCCTTGTTCGAATAGCGGCGGCGTACGATCATGCCGTCAGTGCGCTTGTTGCCACGGGTACGGTAACCCTTTGCAGGCGTTCCCCACGGACTGACCGGATGACGACCTGCTGCAGTCTTTCCTTCACCGCCACCATGAGGATGGTCGACCGGATTCATGACCACACCCCGTACAGTCGGTCGAATCCCTCTCCATCGGTTAGCTCCCGCCTTTCCGATGGATCTCAGATTGTGTTCTTCATTACCCACCTCTCCGAGTGTGGCACGGCAGTCTACATGCACCTTACGAATTTCACCTGAACGTAGACGTAACTGCGCGTAATCCCCTTCCCGAGCCAGTAACTGAACCGATGTACCCGCAGAACGGGCTAGTTGAGCCCCCTTTCCAGGAAGCATCTCCACGCAGTGTATGGTACTTCCAACTGGAATATTGCGTAGCGGCAAGGTATTACCATTCTTGATGGGGGCATCGCCTCCGTTTAGCAGTTGCATCCCAGCGCTAATACCCTTAGGGGCAATGATGTAACGACGTTCACCATCTGCATAACACAATAAAGCCAGATTCGCGCTACGGTTCGGATCATATTCTAACCGCTCGACCTTAGCAGGGATTCCATCCTTATTACGGCGGAAGTCGACCTTACGGTAATGCTGTTTATGACCCCCACCCATATGACGAGTGGTGATATGACCATTGTTATTGCGACCGGCGGTATGGCTCTGCTTTTCCAGAAGCTTTGAGTAGGGAGCACCCTTATGCAACTCTGGATTAACGACCTTAACAACCGCGCGCCGCCCCGGAGAGGTTGGTTTAACTTTAATCAGTGCCATTATTTACCCCCTCCTTGTGCGATTTCAGCAAAATTTATTTCCTGCCCAGACTTGATCCCAACAAAGGCCTTCTTCCAATTACTGCGTCGACCCATAAACTTGCCAAAACGCTTTTCCTTGCCCTTGATGTTGGCCACTTGTACCGTATCTACTTGAATGCTCTGTGCCTTCCACATTAACTCGACCGCTGCCTTAATCTCAGCCTTGGTCGCATCCTGAACGACACGAAAGATGATCTGGTTATGCTTTTCAGCGATGAGTGTCGCCTTTTCGGAGACCTGAGGGGCCAGTATGATCTGCATCAGCCTTTCAGGGTTGAATGTTTTTGTGGTCATGCCAGCAACTCCTCTATTTGTGTCACCGCACTGCGAGTCATAATGACATGAGCAAAGCGAAGTAGGCTGACGGGGTCGGCATGGCCGACCTCAACGATCATGACATGCGGTAGATTACGTGAGGAGAGGTACAGATTCTCATCCACCTTATCAGTGATAATCATCACCTCATCCATCCCTAAGCTCTTCAGTTTTTGCGCGAGCGTCTTAGTTTTCGGCGTGTCTACTGTGAAATTATCGATCACTGACAACCGGCTCTCCCGAACCAATTGGGATAGGATTGCGCCTATGCCAGCACGGTACATTTTCCGGTTTAGTTTATGGCTGAAATTTTCTTCAGGACTATTAGGGAAGATCTTTCCGCCCCCACGCCACAATGGACTAGAGGCCATCCCCGCCCGTGCACGCCCTGTTCCTTTTTGCCCCCATGGCTTGCGAGTGGATTTAGCGACATCTGAACGTCCTTTCTGAGCACGGTTGGCGCTACGTGCATTTGCTAGGTAGGCTGTGACAACCTGATGGACGAGTGACTCATTATATTCGCGTGCGAACAGTGCATCTGATGCCGTAATATTAGAATCAGACTGACCGTCATCTTTAATAAGTTTAATTTCCATTATGCACCCACCTTCTTTCCAGCCTTAGGATCAATCTTGACGACTGGCTTAGCTCCGACCCTCGGAGTCTTGACGCTGGGATGTACGACCACATCACCACCCCTTGAACCGGGGATCGCGCCTTTAATTAAGAGTAGTCCGCGCTCAGAGTCAACCCGAATGATGACTAGGTTCTGGGTGGTTCTTTGTACACTTCCCAGATGTCCTGACATACGCTTACCTGGGAATACTCGACCTGGGTCCTGTGCCATCCCAATGGATCCCGGAACATTGTGTGATTTTGAATTTCCGTGTGTGGCACGATTTGAAGAGAAATGATGTCTCTTGATAACACCGGCAAAACCCTTGCCGATTGAGATACCCGTTACATCCACCTTCTGCCCAACTTGGAAGATATCGACCCCAATGACTTCACCGGGCTTGAGACTGGAGAGTTGATCCGTGGTGACGCGGAATTCCTTGAGCATGTGGCCAGCTTCAACTGCAGCTTTAGCGAAATGCCCCGCTGATGGTTTATTAACACGACTGGCGCGTCGTTTACCAAAGGTCACCTGCACGGCAGAATAACCATCTGTATCAGGTGTTTTGATTTGTGTGACGCGGTTGTTTGACACATCAAGCACAGTCACCGGCTGGCTTTCACCATCATCCGTAAAAATGCGAGTCATGCCAACCTTGCGGCCGACGAGTCCTAAGCTCATTTTAATTTCCCTTTTTAAAGGTGCCGATTACAATTGACCGGCAGATTACAAGCTTGTTTGAGCTACTTTTTCAAAAAAGTGATCTGAAAATAGTGAACTCAAAACTCTTTTTTATAAAACTACAATTTTATTTCTACATCCACGCCCGCAGGCAAATCCAATTTCATCAGGGCGTCGACCGTCTTATCGGTTGGATCAATGATATCCATTAAACGTAAATGGGTGCGTATCTCAAACTGGTCACGAGAGGTCTTGTTGACATGCGGCGATCGTAATACGTCGAACCTCTCAATCCGGGTTGGCAGAGGTACGGGGCCCTTAACTACTGCGCCAGTGCGTTTAGCTGTTTCAACAATCTCCATTGCTGATTTGTCAATCAGACGATAATCAAATGCCTTGAGGCGGATACGAATTTTCTGGTTTTGCATTTATGTTAAACCTCAGTTAAACCTAGGGATGGAGGATACAGGATTCTGGATTCGTTAATTTGCTTTTTCAGCACTTATTTCAGAATCCTGTCGCCTTAGTCCGTCATTACTCAATAACTTTCGCCACGACGCCGGCGCCAACGGTTCTTCCACCCTCACGGATAGCAAAACGAAGACCCTCTTCCATCGCAATCGGTGCAATCAGATTTACTATTACCGAGACGTTATCTCCCGGCATCACCATCTCTGTCCCTGCCGGCAATTCAACTGCACCGGTGACATCGGTAGTCCGAAAGTAAAACTGAGGACGGTAGCCTTGGAAGAATGGAGTATGACGACCGCCTTCTTCCTTGCTCAAAACGTAGATCTCAGCAGTAAACTTGGTATGCGGGGTGATGGAGCCCGGCTTTGCCAGCACTTGGCCACGCTCGACTTCTTCACGCTTAGTTCCACGTAACAGCACGCCAACATTGTCGCCCGCTTGGCCTTGATCCAGTAACTTACGGAACATCTCCACACCGGTACAAACCGTCTTAAGGGTGGGCTTCAAACCTATAATCTCAATTTCCTCACCCACCTTAACGATCCCACGCTCAATCCGTCCCGTCACCACGGTACCGCGGCCAGAGATGGAGAAGACATCTTCCACCGGCATTAAGAATGCACCGTCAATAGCACGGACTGGATCTGGAATATACTCGTCTAGCGCATCCGCTAACTTATGGATGGAAGGTTCACCAATATCGCTCTGATCACCTTCAATGGCCTTCAGAGCCGACCCAATAATGATCGGAGTTTCATCGCCAGGAAAGTTGTACTTGACCAGGAGTTCACGTATCTCCATCTCCACCAGTTCCAACAATTCAGCATCGTCCACCATATCTGCCTTGTTCATATAGACGATGATGTAGGGGACACCAACCTGGCGTGCCAGCAGAATGTGTTCGCGTGTTTGAGGCATCGGCCCATCGGCTGCTGACACCACCAGAACGGCGCCATCCATCTGCGCGGCACCCGTAATCATATTCTTAACGTAATCGGCGTGTCCTGGGCAATCCACATGCGCGTAGTGACGCTTCTGCGTCTCGTATTCAACGTGGGCGGTATTAATCGTGATGCCACGGGCCTTTTCTTCTGGGGCCGAATCAATCTGGGCGTAGCTCTTCGCTTCACCGCCAAACTTCTTCGACAACACCATCGTAATCGCCGCTGTCAGCGTGGTCTTACCATGATCCACGTGTCCAATCGTTCCTACATTGACGTGTGTCTTCGTCCGCTCAAATTTGCTCTTTGCCATGATGAGTTCCTTTTTAAAGCGTCTTTAGCATTTTACCGTTTAATCTCTATGGAGCCCATGGCCAGGATTGAACTGGCGACCTCTCCCTTACCAAGGGAGTGCTCTGCCACTGAGCTACATGGGCAAGCACTGTTACTGCTTGAAAACATCGTATCTGATAATCTTCTTCAACCTTGTTCTGGAGCGGGTGAAGGGAATCGAACCCTCGTCGTAAGCTTGGAAGGCTTCTGCTCTACCATTGAGCTACACCCGCGACTAGAGCCATTCGGATAGAAGCAACAAAACCAACTCATACAGAACTAGCTATCGCACCCAGTTCCTTCACAAGCCTTTCAATGGCCCTGTATACAACATCCATTCCCTATTTGGTGGAGGGGGAAGGATTCGAACCTTCGAAGGCAGAGCCGTCAGATTTACAGTCTGATCCCTTTGGCCGCTCGGGAACCCCTCCAAACGAAACCAGCAATTGTGAAGGTATTGTATTGATAAGTCAATGTGCATTTTTGGGTTTCTTGATGGAGTCCAAGCGTGGAACTCTGACTCTATGTGATTCCAATGTATGACGCGACCAATCAGTAAATTAGTTGATTCAACTCTTCTGATTTGTCTCTATTTTGTACCCGCCACTGTACCAAACGAATAAAAAAGGACTTAGTTTCCAAGCTAAGATCTTGTTTTATGGTGGGTCTGACTGGACTCGAACCAGTGACCAAGGGATTATGAGTCCCCTGCTCTAACCAACTGAGCTACAGACCCGATTTAGACAAAGATACCAAAAGCTTTTAAAAAAATGTTGATCAGCCTTCTGTATCCAGAAAACTGCGCAGCCGTTCAGAACGTGAGGGATGGCGCAACTTACGTAACGCCTTGGCCTCAATTTGACGAATGCGCTCGCGCGTCACATCAAACTGCTTACCTACCTCTTCTAAAGTATGGTCGGTATTCATTTCTATACCGAATCGCATGCGAAGCACTTTTGCTTCGCGTGGCGTCAATGAATCTAGAATGTCTTTAGTAACCCCACGCAAACTGGCATAAACCGCGGCATCTGCAGGCGCCATCGTAGCCGAATCCTCTATAAAATCACTCAGGTGAGAGTCTTCATCATCGCCGATAGGCGTTTCCATGGAAATTGGTTCCTTGGAAATCTTGAGGATTTTTCGAATCTTTTCCTCCGGCATTTCCATCTTCTGCGCCAACAACGCGGGTTCCGGCTCTTGTCCTGTTTCCTGCAAAATTTGCCGAGAAATACGGTTCATCTTGTTGATGGTCTCAATCATATGGACTGGAATACGAATGGTGCGCGCTTGGTCAGCTATGGATCGCGTGATAGCTTGTCGGATCCACCACGTAGCATACGTAGAGAATTTGTAACCACGCCGGTATTCAAATTTGTCCACTGCCTTCATCAGGCCGATATTTCCCTCCTGAATAAGATCAAGGAATTGCAGTCCACGATTAGTATATTTCTTCGCTATGGAGATCACTAACCGTAAATTAGCTTCGGTCATCTCCCGCTTAGCGCGTCGGGCTTTGGCCTCACCCGTTGACATGCGACGATTGATTTCTTTTAGTTCTTTGATTGGGATACCGACTTGCTTCTGCAGAGCCAGCAAGTTCTGCTGCTGTTCAATAACAGCAGGCTGATACCGTTTCAAAGCATGACCGTGCGGTTTGTCAGTCGCAGCTTCCTGAGCCGCCCAATCGAGGTTGCTCTCATTCCCGGGGAATACCTTGATAAAGTGATGACGCGGCATTCCCGCCTTAACCACACACAGCTCCATGATTTTACGCTCAAAACTACGCACCTCCTCCACCAATCCACGTTGAGCGTCGCATAGCTTCTCCACCATCTTGGCAGAGAAACGAATGCCCATGAGTTCAGCTGAGATGTGTTCTTGTATTTCCTTATAGGCCTTGCTGGCTGATCCCTTTTTCTCCAATACCTTTTTCATCTCAGCGTACGCCTGATAAATTACGGCGAACCGTTCCAGTGCATCGACCTTCAGTTTGAGTAAATTGGCGCTAGCCACTGCGACGCTATCCTCATCATCTACTTCCTCCGCACTCAACTCCTGCTCCAACGACTCATCAGAAATCTCTTCGTTGACAATTTCCTCAGCATTGGGATCAAGTAGCCCATCCACCAGCTCGTCAATCCGCATTTCATCATGCGCAACTTTTGTAGCCAGGTCGAGAATCCCTGCTATGGTGGTGGGGCACGCAGAAATAGCCTGGATCATATGCTTTAATCCATCTTCAATACGCTTTGCAATCTCGATTTCGCCTTCGCGCGTAAGTAACTCTACGGAGCCCATCTCACGCATATACATGCGTACCGGATCAGTAGTGCGACCAAATTCTGAGTCTACCGTGGAGAGCGCCGCCTCAGCTTCCTCTACCACATCCTCATCAGTCACCGTCGGCGTTGTTTCTGACATCAGCAATGTTTCCGCATCTGGCGCCTCATCATAAACAGAGATGCCCATGTCGTTGATCATGCTGATGATGCCTTCGATCTGCTCGGCATCCAGCATGTCGTCTGGGAGATGATCATTAATCTCCGCATAAGTCAGGTAACCGCGTTCCTTGCCCTGTACGATGAGATTCTTAAGGCGCATACGCCGCGCCTCAATGTCCTGCGGTGCAGCCTGTGTCTTCTCAGTATCCTGCACACCCCCAATAGCAACCTTAGGTGCACTGACCTTGGTAGCCTTGTTGATGCGTGGCTTTAATTCCTTGACCGCCATCACTGCCTTAGTGATTTCAGCGACGCTGACAGTTTCCTTCACAGCCTGTAAAGTTTCTTTCTTTGTTGTTTTAGCCGTTTTTTTTGCTGGCACTTTTTCCACCACCTTTAGCTTGGCCGTAACAACACCCTTTGCTTCCTTTTTCAATAACGCCCCACTTTTATCCGCACGACGGACCGCGGCCTTGACCGCCGGAGCCGTCACTTTAGCTTTCACTTTTGCCACTGCCTTTACCTGCGTTTTTGCCTTTACCATGTCGATTCCCAAATAATAAGCACGCTTGAATCTAAAAAAGCTTTAATTATACCAAAATTCGGACACACTTTTTGCTCGGTTACCTTCAAGATAACATTAACCTTTGATACTCCAGCCGTTCCTCTGGAGTAAGTGCGCTAAGAGACTTGCTGTGTAGTTCGGTCATTCTTTTTTTGCGTTGCATATCCCGAAGACGTGCAAGTGCCCCTGAAAATTCAGCGTCTAGATCTATGCTGTCATCCCAGGAGAGAGTCTCACTCTCAGCCTTTTCCAATAGTGCCCGGTGAGGACTGTCATGAAAATATGTGATCATCGAAGATACCCCCTTGCTCTCTTGGATATGGGGATAGCTATCGATGAATTCAACCAGTGCCGCTACTGCTGCCATTTCTTCGGTGGATTCACTCGTTCCTAGAAGTAATTCTCTTTCGAGTTTATGAGCATAAACCGGACTATGCAGCAATACTTGCATCAACCATCGGTATGGCGAGGCAGGTTTGGGCCGTGACACCCTAGCCCTCGATTGCGGGGATGCGACGCGCCTGATTTGCAACAAATCCTCTAACTCTCCTTGGCTGGCACCACTGAGTTCGGCAAGTCGCTTTAATAACATCAAGGCCAGCATTGGCGCAGCCACTTGCATAAGTAATGGTTTTACCTCTTGTACTAGCTTTGCACGACCTTCACTGGTTTGCAGGTCAGCTCTCCCAGACAACTCCTTGAATAGAAATACAGACAGTGGCAATGCCTGGCCAAGCATTTCCTCGAAAGCATTCTTACCAACCTTTCGGATATAGCTGTCCGGATCCTCACCCTCAGGCAAAAATAGGAAGCTCAGACTCTTGCCATCAACGAGCTGAGCTAAGCTATTCTCCAGCGCACGCCAGGCCGCTTTTCTGCCGGCTTTATCACCATCGAAACAGAAGACTACATCATCAGTTTGGCGCAGAAGTTTCTGAATGTGGTAGGGCGTGGTGGCAGTTCCCAGAGTAGCTACCACATAGTTAACACCATGCTGCGAAAGTGCCACTACATCCATGTAGCCTTCCACCACTACAACTCTCCCAGCTTCACGGATGGCCTTACGTGCGCCGAACAAGTTATAAAGTTCGCGCCCTTTTTCAAATAACGGCGTTTCGGGAGAGTTTAGATACTTTGGCTCACCCTGCTCCAAGACACGTCCACCAAAACCCACAATCATCCCCTTCTGATTGAGGATGGGGAACATGATACGGTCACGAAAACGGTCATAGCGTTTACCATCGTCGTTCTCAACCACCAATCCCGTCTCAACTAGCGGGTCTATTGGGGTCTTTATTTGGTAATCTGAAAACACCTCGGCTAGATTTTGCCAACCCGCAGGCGCATAGCCGATCGCAAAGCGTGAAGCAGTTTCTCCCGTCAAACCACGTTTTTTCAAGTAAGTGACGGCACTTTCAGAATGCTTGAGTTGATCGCGATAAAATCTCGTGGCGACACTCATCACCTCAAACAGGTTTTGTGAGGAGCTCCCTGTTCTTCGTTCTGTAGATTCAGATACTCCGGGATGGGGTTCTGATTGCTGCGTAGGAACCTGAATCCCAACGCGGTCCGCCAAGTCATTAACTGCTTCGATAAAGTTTAGGCCTCCATACTCCATCATGAAGCCAACAGCGCTGCCGTGGGCACCACAACCAAAACAATGATAGAACTGCTTGGTGGGACTTACTGTGAATGAAGGCGTCTTCTCGCTGTGGAATGGACAACATGCGCTGTAATTTGTCCCTGCTTTCTTAAGCGGCACGTGGCGTTCAATGACATCGATGATGTCGACACGGTTGAGCAGATCCTGAATGAACGACTGGGGGATCATTTATGAGGGATGAAGCTAATAATATTTCAGATGGATTGCGAATAAGTGCAAGCAATTCATTTGATTATAGGACAATTTCTGAGGGCACCAACAAGAGTCAGACCCCATAGCGTACGGGCTTGTCGCTATAATCGCCTACACAGACACTGAAGTGACTTAAATACAGGGAGGCAATCTGCTTCAGACTGAGAGTTTCGCCTTAACCAGAGAAGATACCTTGCCCATATCGGCACGCCCGGCAAGTTTGGGCTTTAGGAGCGCCATCACCTTACCCATATCTTGCTGCCCCTGAGCACCAGTCGCGGCAATGGCCTCAGCCAATGCTTCCTCTATCTCAGAGTCGCTCAGTGCTTGTGGCATATAAGTCTGCAATACAGCCACTTCATACTTTTCAGTATCGGCCAGATCCTGCCGTTTTGCGGCCTCGTACTGGCTAATGGAGTCTCTGCGCTGTTTGAGCATTTTCTCGATCACCGCAACGACAGCAGCGTCATCTAGTTCAATGCGCTCATCCACCTCGCGTTGCTTGATCGCAGCTTGTAATAACCGGATGGCATCACGACGCTTGTTATCACCCGCACGCATCGCGGCCTTCATGTCTTCAGTGATCCGTTGTCTGAGACTCATAATAAATTTTGATCATTACTTTGGAGCCTAACTTCACGCCGAATGCTGCAATTTCCTCCTAACCAACAGATACTAATAAAGTTTTGGTGGGAGTAATTGACTGCGCAGGCGCTTGTACGTGCGTTTGACCGCAGCAGCAAGCTTACGTTTGCGTTCAGCGGTTGGTTTCTCGTAAAACTCTCTAGCGCGTAACTCGGTTAACAGTCCAGTTTTTTCTATGGTACGCTTGAAACGTCGCATAGCGACTTCGAACGGTTCATTTTCCTTAACTTTAATAGTCGTCATGAAGATGCGATCCTTTCCTTAAAATATTAGTCGAAGGGTGTAATGTGAAGAAAGCCTAGCATTATATCAGCATGAATCTTATTATTAAAGAGTAATTCCTCCACCACTCCCTTGCTCGTACTTGGCATCGAAACCTCCTGCGATGAAACCGGCATTGCGCTCTACCATACAGAGCGTGGCCTGCTAAGTCACGCCCTGTACTCGCAAACGGAGATGCATAGCGAGTACGGTGGCGTGGTGCCAGAACTTGCATCGCGCGACCATATCCGACGAGTATTACCCTTAA
>SESD01000173.1_pt1 | contig 39745 bp, 37 predicted proteins | sample 3171411 | NCBI WGS metagenome assembly SESD01 (sample SAMN06051880, study PRJNA518727) | freshwater metagenome | biome: subpolar coniferous forest; feature: holomictic lake; material: water; isolation source: holomictic Lake 442, 16.5 m depth | place: Canada: near Kenora, Ontario | collected...
GTAATTGCCAAAAGTCAGCTGGCTTGATAATAGAATGAAGATGGGATAAGGCAAGTAAATCTTTGTCCCCGGTAACAAGATAGTTGGCGTTTGAAGCCAGAAGTGTTCCAAGAACAGGTTGGTCAGCGGCATCGCGAAGCTGGGGATCTTCTATTGGTTCAGGTTCAACCAGATCAGCGAGAAAAGCCAAACTATCCACAAAATCGCGCATTTCGGAATTAGTCCAACCCAAGCGATGATTAAGTCTTGGAAGGACGCGTAGCAATTCGTCTAAATTATATTGGGAAAGTACCACATCTAAACTACCACTTTGCCATGCCGCGACAATTTTTCCTGGGATGGAATTTGGATAGGCAGTACCAGAAAGTAAAACATTGGTATCTAAAACGATGCAAACATGGGTCATAATAAGCGTTAAGAATGCCTGGTTTCGGAAACAATAGTATCGATTTCATTCAGGCCGCCTTCTTCTGGAATAGTCGAATAAGCTTCGGCAAGACGCTGGCTTAGTATCTCAAAGCGATCTTTAAATCGGCGTATCCGATCAAATAGTTGTGTATCAACCAAGGCAGCCACAGCCTTTCCGTCTTTTTTAATTAATATAGAGTCATGGCGGTATTGAACTTGATTGAGCATTTCACCCAGATTTTGTCGGAATACAGCAGCATTTACTTCGTTAATCATGTTAATTCTCCGTTGTAGACACATTGATCATATTGATTAATATGATCAATGTCAATCATGGGTTTTAAGGCATTGACACCAAAAAATTTAACTGATGAGCAAAAAGGTCGGTGTAAACGTGTTGGGTTATGCTATCGCTAACACAGCCTAAATTGGGCTTTTTGATTTATTAAAAATCCGCAACCGTAAACGCTTAAAGTATATTTTATCGTATTACTTATGGTAACTATAACCAAGTAATATTTTCAATCAGTCACGCTAGCGCTTTTTGTTGGCAATACATTAGCCTTTGCAAATAACAATGATTTGCATTTACATATTTGTCACGTTAAAATTAATTAACTGAAAATATGAGGATGCAATTATGAAGCATAAGGGAAAACCATTAGTAAAAAGAGCAGTGCTAGCAGCGGCATTAATCACGTTAAGTGTCCCTGTTAATGCATTAGAAAAACCGCAAACTATTGAAGATATGTGGAAAATTATCCAAGCACAGCAAAAGCAAATTGATGAAATGAAAGCCAGTATGGCTAAAGGGGAGAGTAAAGTTGCGAACAGCACTTTGCAAACACCGGAGACAAAAGTAGCTACCGGCAATGTTCAGAATTCCGAGGCCAAAATTAATAAAGTAGTTAGCACACAAAGCGCTGATACTCAAGTCGCTAGCAGTGCTGTGAAAAAATTGGAACGAAAAACGGATGTCTTGAGTCAGGAAGTCGAGAAGTTACGGACTAATTTGGCTATTCCTGAAGAGAAGCAGCTTAAAAGCGCCTATGGTATGGGGCCTGCGGCATCAAAGGTTTATCAGGTCGGTAAGGGGTTGTCGATTGGTGGCTATGGAGAAGCTTTTTATCAGGATGTGGTTAGTGATCAAGGAAAAATGAATGCTGATGGTACGCTTCAACATCCTAGCAATGCTGATCTTGAACGTATCGTTATGTATTTAGGTTACAAGTTTACTGATAAAATTCTTTTTAATAGTGAAATTGAGTTTGAACATGGTACTTCTGGAGAAGGTGATGAAGTAAAAGGTGAGGTGTCAGTTGAATTTGCTTCGTTGGATTTTTTTATTGATCCTCTCGCTAATGTTCGTACGGGCTTGGTTCTAATGCCAATGGGGTTAATTAATAGAATTCATGAACCGCTCTTTTATTTTGGTAATCATCGACCTGTTGTTGAGCAGGTAATAATCCCATCTACCTGGCGAGAAATGGGGGTTGGTCTGTTTGGTGCCATAACACCTGAACTAAATTATACGGCTTATGTCGTTAATGGGTTAAATGCTGAAGGTTTTAGTTCGGCAGGTATTACTGAAGGTAAAGGCGGAGGCAGTCAAGCGCTGGCTGAAAATTTTGGATATGTTGCGCAACTGAATTATGATCCAGAGGCACTACCTGGCGTAAATGTTGGTGGTTCTGCGTATGTTGGTAATTCCGGTCAAAATCAGGCATATAACGGTCAAAAAGCCAATGTTTTTACCCAGCTTTATGAATCTCATGTGCAATGGAAATATCGAGGCTTGGAGTTTAGGGCGTTAGGTTCATGGGGATTTATTAATGATGCCGGCACGATTAGTGCTGCCAATTTAGCCATTAATAATGGTCAAGGAGTCGTAGGTTCACAAAATTACGGCTGGTATTCAGAAGTTGGCTATGATGTATTGCCTTGGTTGATTAAAGATACTCCACAATATCTGGCCCCTTTCTTCCGCTATGAAAAGCTGAATACGATGGCAGGAACACCTGCAAACTATCCTAATGATCCCACTTTGAATCAGCACATTGTTCAGTTTGGTTTGCAATACAAGCCTATTTCTCAGGTCGTAATTAAGGCGGATTATCGTAACTTTAGTGCTGCATCCGGCAATTTACCGGATGACTTTAACCTTGGCTTTGGTTTTATTTTCTAGGAGCGAGGATTTTTTTCGTTCATAGCGTAGGATGTTTGCTATCTCGCTTTCCAAGCGGTCAAACGGTTAGCAGCCATAATCCTAGTGAGATATTCTAAGTAATATGAATATCTCACTACCTATTTGGTTTTTGGCAATATAATACATTCATGGCCTATTGCATTGATGAATGGATATCTATTATGAAAATGATTAAGTTTATATTTTTTGGTTTACTATGGTTCGTAATAACACCCAGTTTGGCTACTATTTTTTATAGTAAGTCTGAGGCAATGGAATTAGCATTTGGAGCGAGTACACAAATAGAGTCGTTATCGTTATTTCCTGATGAGGAGCAGGCAGCTAAAATAGAGAAAGATGCCAAAGTTAAATTAGATTCCGGCCTGTTTACTTTCTATGTAGGAAAAAACCAAGATAAGATATTGGGTTATGCTGCGATTGAAACGACTACTGTTAGAACCAAACCTGAAACCTTGATGATTTTGTTAACACCCGATGGTGAGCTAAGTAAGGTTATAACGCTTGCTTTTCATGAACCCCCTGAATATTTGCCGCCTCAAGGTTGGTTTGATAAGCTTTATAAGCGTCCACTGTCAGAAATGGATTTCAATAAGGGCGTTGATGGTATAAGTGGCGCAACATTGAGTACACGCTCAGCAATCAACGGTATTCGAAAAGTGATGGCGATTTATCAAGTCATGATAAAAAATAAGGCGTCAGAATAATGCGTTATTTTGTAACCGGCGAACAACAGCGTAAGTCTTTATTAAATGCTTTGGTATTAATGTTTCTGGGTTATATCGCTTTGCTGTGGCTTAGTAACGCTTTGATGTATTTTCATCATATGGACTTAAAGCCTAGTTCTGTGATTGTTTATTATCTAGGATCTGAAGAAAATTTCACGCAGCCAAGAAGTTATCAGGGTATGTTGGAAGTTTCGCATTTTCATCTGTTTTCGATGGGCATGTTAATTGTGACATTAACGCATTTAATGCTGATGACAGACTTCTCTGTACGGTTAAAAATTTGGTTGAGTGCCTTAACTTACCTTTCAGCATTAGCCGATGAGGCGGGCGGTTGGTTGGTTCGGTTTGTTAATCCGCTATTTGCTTATTTTAAAATTGCTGCATTTTTATTATTGGAATTTTCTTTGGCGGCGTTGTTGATTGTCGTAATCGGTGCGCTGATTCGTGCCAGAAGCCAGATGCGACAAAGCAGTTCTCAGTAATAAAATAGGCAGTTGTGCATATATAGGCTGATTTTCAATTAGCTATGAGAAGAAATATAAAAGCTTAAATTTGTGACTTTACAGAAAGTATAACGCGCACCTGATATTTTCAAGGTGCGCGTTATAAACTGCTATCAGTTATTGGATAGATAGATAGATAGCTGCAGCAATAGAGATAGTTATTAAACCTATAGCCAGAGTTATAAACACTATTTTAGGGTTATTTATTTTTAATAATCCGCCATGCTTTATTTTTGTAATGTTAACGCCTTCAATTTGGGCGTTAATGGCTTTAAATTTACCTCGATTATCTTTACCTACTTGGTAATGAATGATATCGCCTGTTGTGGGTCTTCGACTCTCGCTGTTTAGTGAAGAGATATGTATAAAAATATCTTTTCCGCCATTATCGGGTTTTATAAATCCAAATCCCCGATCTTCTTTCCATGTTTTTAAAACTCCCTTAACCATTCTTTTTGTCATAAAAATTATTTTTTTGTTGATTTAGCATATTGATTTCTGATCACCCCTTTAAATTGGATGATTGATGCTCCTGTTTGTGTTTTCTGTAGAGACTTGGTTGTTTGATTGGGGCAATATTAAGCTGGATTTATTTCTTTATAATGATTTTATCATCAATAATTAGCTCAGAAATCCCACCTAAAGAGCCTAGGACAGTACAGCTAGCTTTTTTGAAGCCGCCGGTTTTAATGTTTTCACCTTCCCACATTAAAGTAACGTAGGTTTCTTTGTCGCTTTTAGTTTGTGATGGAAAATAGACTTGTTCCCCCGTTTTTTCTTTAATTATTTGTGGGCATTTATCATTTGCCATCGTCTGTATTGCGACGAGATTTCTGATTGATGATGCGGCTTCTCTTTGTTCATTAGTTTCATTTTTACTGGTCGCCACTAAAATAAAACCTGCAGCAAAAACCCCAAGAACAGCTAATACAATTTTCATTGTTTCAGACATTTTTATATCCCTCTTATTGTGTAACACGAAGTCGTTTTATTGACTACAAAAATACGCTTTAATTCTATGCGAATAAACCATACACGGCAATTAAAGATAATTGGCTTTAGATGATGAACTTATATCTAATCATGTCTCTCCCACTTAGGTTTAAGAACTACTGGTCTAATCAAATATCAATCTGAACTCATTGATCATTAGTAATATTAATCAGCGCAGTAACCGCAGGGTAATCTGTTTTACCAGTCGCCATAACAGGAATTGATTCTACAATTAAAATCTTCTTGGGAAAATTGATATTGGAAACGCCTGGAGATGCAGCGAATAGTTCACTAAGTGTAGCCTTTTTTTGAGAAGTGAACAGGATAATCTGCTCTCCTTTTTTTGCATCCGGTACGCTGATTACAGCATGATGCCCATCCGGCCACGCATTCATCGCCAACTGTTCTACAGCGGCTAAGGAAACCATTTCGCCACCGATTTTGGCAAAACGTTTACTGCGACCCCGTATACTAATAAAACCTTCATCATCAACATGAACAATATCGCCAGTATCATACCAGCCCTTGCCATAAATTGATTCAGGAGCAACTAGTTTGCCTGGGTTGTCTGCCAATAGATAGCCCAACATGATATTCGGGCCGCTAACGTGCAACTGTCCAGCATCATTGATTCCAGGTATTGGCTCCAGTTTGTAATCCATGCAGGGCATAAAGCGGCCTACAGTACCTGCTTTATGATAAAGCGGCGTATTAACTGAGGTTATTGGTGAGGTTTCTGTAGCACCATAGCCTTCTAGGATTCTAATGCCAAATTTATCAGCCCAGATTTGGCGAGTATTTTCTTGTAACTTTTCAGCTCCGGCAACCACATAGCGCATATTATAAAAGTCATAGGCGTGTGCTTTTTTTGCGTAAGCCGTTAAAAAGGTGTTGGTGCCAAACATGATGGTAGCGTGAGTTTCATAAGCAATTTCAGGGATAACGCTGAAATGCAGAGGGCTTGGATAAAAGAAGGTTTTCATGCCATTTATAATCGGTAGCATGGTGCCAACTGTAAAACCAAAGGAATGAAACATGGGCAGGTAGTTGAGCACAATATCCTTGGCATTAAAACTTATACAGGCTTCCAATTGTTTAAGATTGCCAATGATGTTGGCGTGTGAAAGCACTACGCCTTTGGGTGTGCCTTCAGAACCCGAGGTAAATAAAACCACTGCCGGATTATCAGGATTTTTTTGTTTATCGGTATACCAAAAAGTCGTAGTCTTGCTTTTGATTAGCGCAGTAAATTTGTCCAGCGCAGAAATGTTTTTGGCCAAATCTTCAAGATACACTAATGAGCAATGTTTGCTTAGCTGGTTAGCCTCTTCGTTTAAATTACCCATTTCTATAAATCGGTGAGAGGTTAATACCGTTTTAACTTGCGCTGTTTTACAAGCAGACAGTATGCTGGCTGAACCCATAGAGTAATTTAGCATCGCAGGAATACGGCCGTGTAATTGTAACCCTAAAATAGTGATAAGCGTTTTCGTGGAGTTTGGCAGAAAAACCCCCACATTTTCACCGACAGTAGTTATATTTTTTAACGCATAGCCAATGGCGATGCTACGTGTGATTAAGTTGTCATAAGATAAGGTGCTGCGATCAAGGTCTTCTGCTATTTTATGTTTGCCACCGTGTATTTTTCGGGACTCAAGGAGGTTGGAGAAAATGGATTGGCGATAAGGACTGGTAGTAAACATCATTTTAGTCATAATGTCTGATAAAAGATGACCACAGTATTCGCGGCGAGCTTTGCCCTTTAGAGACTTTGGCGCTGAAATATATTCAGGCGGTAAAACATGAATAGTGATTTTAGGAAAGAAACGTAAACGAACGATTCTGTGCAGCTTTGAAAAATGCGTATATTGAGCGCCCGATATACGTACCGGTAGAATGGTCGCTTGGGATTTGTCAGCGACCATGCCCGTTCCATCATAAATTTTCATTAATGAGCCGGTAACGGTGATTCGGCCTTCGGGGAAAATGACGGTTTTGGTGTCATTTTCAAGATGATGAATCAAATCTTTTAAGGATAAAGGGTGCGTAGGATCCATTGGAAACACTCGTGATAATCTCAAGAATGGTTTTAGCCACCAGCGTTGAGAAATTTGTGTGTTTATCGCAAAAGTTATTTGGTTGGGTAAAAATACACCGAGCAATAAAGGATCTAGAAAAGAGGTGTGGTTAGCTATAATTAACACCCTTTTTCCGGCTTTAGCGTAATTATCCAAGCCTTTTATTTCGACTTTGTATAAAAAAATCAGTAGCCAGCGTAAAAATATTTTTAGCATAGGGTTTCAATCAAAGATTGTTAATAGGTATTAAAAGGTTCGCTTAAAATGCCAGCAGATGCCATTAGCGGGTGGGTAAAAGTTTTCGCATAATACTACAGCACTAAGCTAGGTTGATAAACCTGTTACTGTAAAACAATAAGCTTGATTATGATTAACCAAATTTAAATGTTTCGATTTAACGTAAGATTTGATGATAAAAATATAATGGAGTCCTGTCTAATTTAAAAAACACATTGTCTATTAATTGTATGTTGATTGATTATTCACTATTATGGCACTCCTGAAATAACAATCCTTTTACTCAATAATACAATGGAGATAAGATGAAATTAATAACAGCGATAATTAAACCATTCAAAATGGATGATGTGAGAGAAGCATTATCTGATATAGGCGTTGCTGGTGTTACCGCAACGGAAGTGAAAGGTTTTGGTCGCCAGAAAGGGCACACCGAGCTATACAGAGGCGCAGAGTATGTCGTTGATTTCTTGCCCAAGGTTAAACTTGAAATTGCTGTTGCTGATGATATGGTAGAAAAAGCAGTCAGCACCATCGTTAAAGCTGCAAACACTGGAAAAATTGGAGATGGAAAGATATTTGTTTCTAATTTAGAAGAGGTTGTTCGTATCAGAACCGGCGAAACCGGTGAGGATGCGATTTAGAAAGATGTGTTTTATTTCCATTAAAAAGCCTTTGGTAGGCTTGTTATTACTTCCAAATTTAGCGTTAGCTGATCAACTGAATCAAGCCAATACAGCGTGGGTATTAACCTCAACGGTATTGGTTTTATTTATGACAATTCCTGGGCTGTCATTGTTTTATGCAGGATTGGTTAGAAGCAAAAATGTGTTATCCGTACTCATGCAATGTTTTGCAATTACTTGCATAGTTTCGATTCTTTGGTTGGCAGGTGTTTACAGTTTTATTTTTACCGATGGCGGTGAACTCCAAAAGCTCATAGGCGGCGCTTCAAAGATATTTCTTCCGGGTATAAATACGTCTGCATTAATAGGTGATATCCCGGAAGCTGTTTATTTTATGTTTCAAATGACTTTTGCGATCATTACACCTGCCTTAATTGTAGGTGCTTTTGCGGAACGTATGAAATTTTCTGCTATGCTTTGGTTTAGCTGTTTGTGGTTAATTATTGTATATATGCCAATTTGTCACTGGATTTGGGGTGGTGGCTGGTTGGCTAATTTAGGTGTTATGGACTTTGCCGGCGGCATTGTTATTCATGTTAATGCAGGCGTTGCGGCTTTAGTTGCTGCTTTGGTTTTGGGTAAAAGAAAAGGTTTTCCAAACACTGCCATGCCACCTCATAATATGACGATGGTGGTCACAGGTGCAGGTATGTTATGGGTAGGTTGGTTTGGTTTCAATGCCGGTAGTGCTTTAACAGCAGACGGACGCGCAGGCATGGCAATGTTGGCAACGCATATTGGTGCGGCTTCAGGCGCTTTAACCTGGATGTTTATTGAATGGAAGCGTTTTGGCAAGCCTAGTGTTTTAGGTATAGTGACTGGCATGGTTGCGGGATTGGGGACCATTACTCCAGCGTCAGGATTCGTTGGTCCTGGAGGTGCCCTGATAATTGGTATTGTTGCTGGAATAGTCTGTTTTTATGCTACTCAATATGTAAAGCGTGTTTTAAAAATAGACGACTCTTTGGATGTATTTCCTGTTCATGGTGTAGGCGGTATTGTCGGATCGTTATTAACGGGTGTTTTTGCTGCCAGCAGTTTAGGTGGGCTTGGATTGCAAGATGGTGTATCAATAATAGATCAAGTTCGTATTCAAGCTTTAGCAGTCGTTGTAACTGCGTCTTGGAGTGCTTTTTTTAGCTTTTTGATTTTGAAGTTTCTCGAGAAATGGATAGGTCTGCGGGTAACCCCTGATGAAGAGGTTGAAGGACTTGATAATGCGCTTCATGAAGAAACAGGTTATCTTGATTTATAAGGATAAAAAGCGATATAGTTTAGTTAACAAGAAGAGGGCTATAAAAAGCCTTATTCTTGACTAAACACTAATAGGTAAGCAGATAAAATACTATGGGGACTTATGAAAATTCGACGCATTTTATCTGAAAAAAAAACACCTCTGATTGTATTATCCGGTATTTTGTTGATTTATATCACAATCTGTTTTTTTATTTTACCCGTCTTTCTAAAGTCAAAACTACCAGAAGCCATCCAACAAGAAACCGGAAGAAAAGCATTAATTTCAAAAGTTCAGATTAATCCCTTCCCTTTGGCTGTCAATATACAAGGATTTGAACTGCAAGAGCATAATGGACAGCCTTTTGTTACTATAGATGATTTTTATATTGAAGTCGGACTGTTTCAATCAATAAAAAAGTTAGCACTGGCTTTTACTGAAGTTTCTTTCAAAACCCCTTTTGTTCATATCGTCAGAAATAAAGACGGGGTATTCAATTTCAATGATTTATTTAAGCCCCAACCTAACGAAAACAAAGCGCAAGACACCCAGGTATTCCCTGTTGATATTATCAAGTTGGCGCTCTCTAGCGGTAGAATATTATGGGAAGATGCCCGCTTTAACACCTCAGTAATAGAAGATGTTGATGCAATTAATATCGATATTGAAAACTTAACCACGCGTGTTGATAAGCTAGCTCGATTGGGCTTAAGTTTAGAATTAAAAACGGGTGGACACATGGACTGGGAAGGAACAGCCAGCATAAAGCCATGGTCTTCAGAGGGACATATCAAGCTTGATAATATAGCGCTGGAAACTATCCAGGCAATGACTATGCCCGAAACAGTGCCTTTTAAATTAAAAGGTTATGAACTGCTTAATGCTAATTATAAGGTTAGTTATCACGAAAAAGACTTGAAGTTTGCAATCAAGGGCGCTGTATTTGAAATACGCGATTTTGAGTTTTTTGACAAAAATCAAAGCAACTCACTGATTAAAATCCCCGTTTTTTCTTTACAAGGCATCGATTTTAATTCTGAAAATCAAAGTCTTGTCATTGAATCTGTTACAGCAAATGATGCTGATTTTCAGGCATGGTTGAATGCTCAAGGCGTTATAAATTTTCAACCATTTTTCCCTAGTTCTGAAACGGGTAACAATAGTTCTAGCAAGACATCTGTGAATACAGCAGAACCTAATACAACGCCTTTAAATATAACAATCAAAACAATTGCCTTAAATAATTTTGGTGTGATGTTTGAAAATCGGAGTTTTAAAAAACCTGAGCTTATGACGTTTAAGCCGATTAATTTTAAGCTGACTAATTATAGTAGTGAGTCGGGTTCAGTAGCCCCTTTTCAATTAGATGCTGTATTAAATAAATCAGGATTAATAAAGCTCGTTGGTGATACGGGCATACAGCCATTTTCGGCAAAAATTACGGTTGACGCCAAAAATATTGGCTTAGAAAGCGCCCAAGATTATATCAATAAGTATATAAACCTTGATGTTATCGATGGAAAATTAAATATTGACGGCAATGCAGTTGTCGCAACGCCAATTAAAGATGAGTTAGATTTTACTTTTAAGGGCAATGCAGCTGTTGCAAAACTAATACTTCGTGACCCGTCACTGAAAGAAAAAAATCAAAAGAAAGATTTGGTCAAACTTCCCACTCTTAACTTACAAGGAATTGACTTTAATCTTGGTAAGCAGGAATTATTATTGGATGCTGTTACAGCAAAGGATGCTGAGTTTCAGGCGTGGTTAAATCCTGAAGGCAACCTTAATTATGATGCATTGTTATCAGTTTCTGACGCCGAAAAAATAAGTATTGAAAAAACCGTGGCGGAAACTGTTAAACCTCAAACAGCAACATGGAAAATAAAGGTCAACACCATGGGCTTTACTAATTTCGGCTTAAATTTTGAAGATCAGATGCAGAAAAAGCCAGTAACCATGAGCTTTAAACCCGTTAATCTAAAGCTTGCAAGCTACAGTAATCAGAGCGGTGTTAGTTTGCCGGTTGAGCTCAGTGTCGGAATGAATAACACAGGAGTCATTGCACTTAAAGGCAATACGGTGATTTCACCTCTTTCTGCCAGTTTAAACCTTGATACCAAAAACATCGAGCTTGAAAATTTTCAACCTTATTTTGATAAATTCGTACAGATTGATGTGATAGACGGTGCATTGCATATTGATGGCAATGTAGCGGTCGTTAAACAAAAGGAAGATAAACTGGATTTTAAATTTAAGGGTAATTATGGCGTTTCCAATCTAGTCATTCGAGATCAAAAGGTTCATAAAGACTTGGTTAAATGGGATGAATTAACCTTTAAAGGTGTGGATGTTGATTTATTGGGCAATCGGTTTGTCGCTTCAGAGCTTATAATTGATAAGCCTTATGTCAAGGTGCTTATCAGAAAAGATAAGACACTAAATTTTAATAATATTCTTGTCGCTGATAACAGTAAGCCTGATGGCCTTACAAAAACAGACCCTAGTAAGCCTGCTGAACTGGTCAAGCCTTATTTTGAATTGGGTAAAATTAAGATAACGAATGGCTCTTCTGATTTTTCAGATTTTTCATTAATTCTGCCCTTTGCGGCTCAAATTAAAAATCTGGATGGTGGCGCTGTCGGCTTTTCTTCTGAGCAAAAGTCAAAAATCATTGTTGCATTAAAAGGTAATGCTTATGATTTGGCGCCTGTTGATGTTAAAGGTGAAATTAGTCCTTATTTGGGTGATTACAACGTAACAGTTAATTTTAATGGTTTACCAATGCCTTTGGTTTCGTCTTATATGGTGCAATTTGCCGGCTATAAGGTTGAAAAAGGAATTATGACGCTAGGGCTAAATTATAAGGTACTTAATAATGAGTTGACGGCATCAAATAATATATTGATTGACCGATTCGAGTTAGGAGAAAGAGTCGAAAATCCTAATGCTGTTTCATTGCCCCTTGAACTGGCTGTCGCATTATTGAAAGATTCAAGTGGTAAAATAAAAATGGATGTTCCCATTACCGGAAGCCTTAATGACCCCCAATTTAGCTTGGGCTCTATTGTCGGCGACGCCTTGATTAATGTTATTAGTAAGGTGATTACTTCACCTTTTCGTGCACTTGGCTCATTAGCAGGCACTGAAAAAGATTTGAGTGTGATTAGCTTTGCTGCGGGGAGTTCTATATTAACCCCACAGCAGCAGGAAAAGTTGGATAATTTAGCCAAGGCATTAATTGAGCGACCAGTTTTAAATCTGGATATTAAAGGTGCTGCCTTTCAAGAGCAGGATTGGCCGGTTATAAGAGAAGATGCGCTAACTGATCAACTTAAAAAACGTAGAGCATTTGAAATCAATAAGAATACTGATAAAAAAGTCCGCGATGAGTATGTCGAGCTTTCTGATGATGACTACAAACGCTTATTAGCGGAGATGTTTATTGAAAAGTTTCCTTTGTTGGCGGAAACATCAATTTTTGGCAAGCCTCAATTGATAAATTCCAGTGAGGGTGATTTTTATGAAATAGCCAAACAGAAGCTTTTTACAATTATCAAGCCGCAACCTCAGAGACTTAAACGACTTGCGTCTGCCCGAGCTCAAGCTATTGCAAACTATATTGTTCAACAAGCTGGAGTACCTCGCGAAAGAGTATTTATTCTTGATAGCGTTATTGATCCGGGTAGAAATAATAACGAAATTGTAACTGCTTTATCACTCAATGCTGAGGACTAAATTAAAGGCAGAGCCTACTAGTAGTAAACTACGTTTTTAAGTACTATTTTGATTAAATAAATCCGATAAGTAGCGCCTGCAAAAATAAAAGGTTGTGTATTGTTAAAAAATTTAATAAGTTAGTGGCAATTAAGCTCTGACAACAACAATCAATAGCAACTTTTTACCGTTTATCAAAGAATACTTGATAAATGGAGTCCTTTAGTCAGTGGAAACAATAATAATGCCCTATCAGTCCTTACTAAAAAATTTACAAGAAAGGAATAAACTTTCATCGTCAGAATTAAAAAAAGTTGAACGGGTTAAAAAAACCTCAGTAGCAGAAACGATGCCTCAGCTATTGGTTAAGCTGGGATTATGTTCCGAGCTTGATGTTGCTGATGCATTTGTTGCAGAGGGGCATTTTGAGAAAGTAACATCGGATCAATATCCGCTGGAAATGCAACTGCCAGAAGCCGTGTCTTTACGTTTCTTAAAGAACTACCATGTTATTGGCTTAAGTCATACTGACAATGACATTACCGTAGCGATGATGGATCCTGAAGATCAGTTTACTATAAGCGCACTCAGCTTGATGACTGGAAAGTTGATCATTGCAAAAGTGGGCTTACTCTCTGAAATTGATGCGGCACTCGATGTTCAGTACGGTGAAGATCGTTCAAAAATGGATAAATTGATTGATGATCTGGCAGTTGACGATTTGGGTGAAGAAGATTTAGAGCATTTAAAAGATTTGGCCAGTGAAGCACCGGTCATCAAAATGGTAAATCTGATTATGCAAAGAGCGATTGAAACCCGAGCATCGGATATACATATAGAACCTTTTGAGCAAACGTTAAAAGTCAGGTTACGTGTTGATGGGGTTTTACAAGAAATTGATGCACCTAATGTAAAATCTACCGCAGCAGTCATTTCACGCATCAAGATTATGGCAAAACTAAATATTGCTGAACGACGATTACCGCAGGATGGTCGGATCAAAGTGCAAATGATAGGTAAAGAACTGGATTTGCGGGTATCAACAATTCCAACCATGCACGGTGAAAGTGTCGTTATCCGGTTGCTCGACAAAGAAAATACCGTCCTTGATTTTGCTGCCTTAGGCTTTGCTGGCCGGCATCTACAACAATTTATTGATGTATTGTCACTACCTCATGGCATTATTCTTATTACCGGCCCTACCGGTAGTGGTAAGTCTACAACCATGTATGCCGCACTCAAGCAACTCAACACACCAGAACGAAAAATCATCACGGTTGAAGATCCGGTAGAATACCAAATGGAGGGTATTAACCAGATTCAGGCAAAGCCACAAATAGGTTTAACCTTTGCTTCAGCCTTGCGTTCTATCGTAAGGCAAGACCCTGATGTAATTATGATTGGTGAAATGCGGGATCTGGAAACAGCACGAATTGCCGTACAATCAGCGCTTACCGGACATTTAGTGTTATCAACACTTCATACTAACGATGCAGCTGGTGGTATTACCCGATTACTCGATATGGGTCTGGAGGAATATTTACTCACATCCACAGTTAACGGCATATTAGCACAGCGTCTGGTGAGAAAATTGTGTCCGGCCTGTAAAAAAGGTACTATCGCACCACCCGAAGTTGTAGCAGATTTACGGTTGCAACGATTTGCACCTGCCGGCAATATTATTTTATACAAACCTGTGGGTTGTTCTGCCTGTTCCAACACGGGTTACCGTGGACGACTTGCCATTATCGAGTTTTTGCCAATGACTGATCCGGTTCGTAAATTAATAATGGCCCACGAAGAAGCCGGCGCTATCCAAAAGCTCGCTATCGCTGAAGGTATGCAAACGCTCTATGAAAACGGACTGGTCAAGGTTATAGAAGGCATTACAACTTTAGAAGAGATAATGCGGGTCACATCGGAAGCTTAAGATGCCATTATATACTTATAAAGCCATTAATAATCTGGGCGAAACCGAAGAGGGTGTCCGAGATGCCGTTGATGAACAAGCCCTGATTACGTCATTGCAGTCAGAAGGTCTTATTCCCATTCGGGTTGCTGCAGCCAATAGTCGCTCTTTTTTAGGTCTGGGTTTGGGCGGTAAGCAGTCTAAATTATCTCAGAAAGATATAGCCTTACTGACCGGAGAGCTCGCAACCTTACTGGAATCAGGTTTGCCACTCGATAAGTCATTGCTTGTATTAATGGATTTGACTGAAGACAATGAACGTTTGAGCAAATTAATTGCAAGGGTTTTAGAAAAAGTAAAGGGTGGTGTTTCCTTGGCTGATTCACTTGAACAGCAACATGGGGTTTTTACCAAATTTTATTTGAATATGATTCGTGCCGGTGAGGCGGGCGGCGGACTAGATCAAGTGTTGACACGATTATCCGAATACTTGGAGCGCTCTCAAGAATTAAAAGACTCTGTCAGTACCGCCTTGATTTATCCCATTATCTTATTGGTTATGTCGTTGGCCTCTTTATTTATAATGCTGACCTTTGTAGTGCCGCAATTTACCGAAATGTTTGAAAGTGCAGGCAAAGCGTTACCAGTATCAACACAGATTGTTGTGGGCTTAGCGGAATGGCTGCAAAGTTATTGGTGGGCATTATTAATTGGTTTTATTTTTATTTCCAGTTATATGAAATATCAATTAGCCGATCCAGTCAGAAAGAAGGTCTGGGATGGTCGTTTTCTTAAGCTCCCTTTAGCCGGTACAATTATTACCAATAAAGAAACAGCCAATATTAGCCGGACTCTCGGAACATTACTGGGTAATGGTGTATCAATACTGTCAGCCTTGGTTATTGTGCGGGAAACTGTTGATAATCTGGTTATGGCGTCTGCTATTGCAGATGCCGAAGAGCAATTAAAGCAAGGCAAACATTTATCAGATGCATTACTGGAAAAACAATTGTTGCCTAAAATGGCGATGCAGATGATTAAAATGGGCGAAGAAACCGGGCGACTTGAAGAGATGTTGCTACGAGTAGCGACTATTTATGACAAACAACTCAGAGTGGCAATACAGCGACTATTGGCTTTTCTTGAGCCAGTATTAATAATTACCTTGGGACTTATGATTGCAGGTATCATCGTGTCGATTTTACTGGCTATCTTGAGTGTTAATGATTTAGCTTTTTAACGGAAACAATACAACCGATGAAACATATTAAAAATTTTAAGCAAACAGGTTTTACGCTACTGGAACTATTGGTGGTGCTGGGTATTATTGCTATGCTGGCGGGCATTGTAGGTCCGCAAGTCATGAAACACATGGGTGAATCTAAAACCAAAGCGGCAAAAGTACAAATAGAAGATTTGGCCGCTACCATGGATATGTATAAACTGGATGCCGGTAGTTACCCGACTACGCAACAAGGATTGCAATCGTTAATAGAAGCACCCGACAATGCCAAGCACTGGAATGGTCCTTATTTAAGTAAATCTAAAGTGCCGCTAGACCCTTGGCAAAATGAATATCATTTTCTGTCGCCCGGCGAACATGGAAAATTTGACATCTTCTCTTACGGTGCTGATGATAAAGAAGGTGGAGAAGGCGAAGATAAAGATATTGTCAGTTGGGAATGATAAATAAGATTCAAGATTCAAGATTCAGCTTAAAAAGAGCTTGGGGCATACGCCTTGAGCCTAAAGCTTTGCGTTTGAATAAAGGCTTTACTCTGCTTGAATTGATTGTGGTGTTGTTTATTGTTGTCTTGGGCTTTTCTGTTATCGGCGTCAATCTTTCCTCAGGGAATGACGCTACAGAACTCAAAGTTGCTGCCAGAGATATTGTTTCTGCACTTCGTTTTGCCAGAGGACAAGCATTAATGTCTCATCAGGAAACGACAGTTACCCTTAATCTTGCAAACAATACATATACCGTCAGCAAGCGGGACAAAGTTTATCCAATTCGAAAAACAATTGCAGTGACATTGGTTACCGCACAAAGAGAGCTGAGTGGCGAAGGTACCGGGAATATTCGGTTTTTTGCGGATGGTTCCTCAACAGGCGGTAGAATAACACTTAAGCATGGTAAGGCTGCTTGGAAAATAGATATAAACTGGCTGACCGGTCAAATTGAGCTTAATGATACCGAACCGAGTAAATAATCAAAAAGGCTTTTCTTTACTGGAAATTCTGATTGCATTTTGCATTCTTGCCATTTCCTTAGGTATTTTGCTGAAAATATTTTCTGCAGGTGTCAATACAGCGATAGTGTCAGAGGATTATACGGCTGCAGTTCAAATCGCAGAAAGCTTGATGGCTAAAACCGGTTTGGAATCCGCATTGCTACCCGGCCAGGATTCCGGTACTGAAAATGAAAAATATGATTGGCAAGTCACTATTAGCCCGTATATGTTTAACCCGGGAAATATTGATGAGACCAGTCTAACGGTCGCTCTTTTTAAGGTTAAAGTTGTCGTAAGTTGGGATGCAAGTAAAGCCAAAAGCAGGCAGATTGAGTTAACAACTATAAAATTGGTTAATAAAACCTTATGAGAATAAACCAGTTACCCGTTACTGGCTATAAGGTCCAACCCTCCCGTTTTTATTTGGGTAGCTTGCGTCCTGTGTCTAAAGGCTTTACCTTGATAGAGGTGCTGATAGCCCTAACGCTGTTAAGCATTATGGTTGTTTTATTATTTACGACTTTAAAAATTTGTGCCGATAGTTGGGAAAAAGGCGAAAACAAAATAAATGACGTTAATCAAATTGCTGTTGTTTATAATTTTTTTCAGCATCATTTGGCAACCGCTAAACCTTTATCAACTTCTAATGCTGAAGGTGAGAAAACGCTTTCTTTTCAGGGGCAAACACAGTCGTTGCAATTTGTTTCATCATTTCCAGCCAGTGCTGGTAAATTAGGCTTGCAGTTGTTTACTATCAAGTTTCTTGAAGATGATAATGATCAGTATATTGATGTCTCTTTAGTTCCATTTGCTACTCTGTCAGAAGATGAAGAGCCTGCTAAGAAAGAAGAAGTCACCTTAATAAGCCACGTAAGCACATTTAAACTGTCTTATTTTGGTTCTGACGATATCGTTAGTGAGGGTGCTTGGGCAGACGAGTGGGTCAATAAGGAAACCTTGCCCAAGCTCGTAAAAATAAACATAACGTTGGCAAATGGTATGTTTTGGCCAGAGATGATTTTTGATCTTAAAGTGAACGGGGTCGAAGAAAATAATGGTCCGGCACCAAACATTATAGATAACTCACAGGATATAAGTGAACCCGAGGCCGTCGAGTGATACGACAAAGAGGCATGGCCATGGTTCTGGTTTTATGGGTATTAAGTATACTCATTATTATGGCAGGAAGCTTTGCACTCAGCATGCGCAGAGAAGCGGCCATTGTTTCAGTGATAAAAAACAATGCGCATGTCATGGCAATAGCAGAGTCTGGACTTGCTTTGGCTGAAATGATGTTACTGAACCCTGATCCGAATAAAGTTTGGCGGGCTGATGGCAATATTTATGAAATAGTTGCAGCCGATGCAAAAATACGAATACGGTTATTATCTGAAACCGGTAAAATAGATATTAATAAAGCTGATCAAGCTGCATTGCAAAGTCTAATGGCTTTTGCGCCTGTTGATTCAGATCAACAAAGTAAATTGGTTAATGCGATACTTGATTGGCGAGATGCCGATGATCTGGTACACATAGACGGTGCCGAAAAAGAAGAGTATCTGGAGGCGGGTTTAAAATATGAACCCAGAAATAAGCCTTTTGAATCAACTGAAGAACTACAGTTAATATTGGGCATGAATAAATCAGTACTCGCTTGGCTAGACCCTTTGGTGACGGTTTATTCTAAACAACCTCATGTTAATTATCAGGTAGCGACCAAACAAATATTGCAAACAATACCCGGATTGGACGCCGAAATAGTAGATTCTTATGTTGCCATGAGACTGGATAGCGCAAAAAATAATTTGCCAGTACCACCTTTTCCGGTCAGTACTGGCGGCATAAACAATGCCGCAGGACAAGATAATATATTAACCCTGGTTTCTGAAGCCATTACTAATGATGGCTCAAAAGCGTCGTTAAGTGTAGTGATAAAAAAATCCGATAACAATGTAACAACCCCATTTCAAATATTGAAATGGCAGCATGTAACAGCAAATAATGTCTCGTTATTTACTGTTGCAATGAGTGAATTAGTAGTGAAACAATATGCTGAACCTGAACTCAACAATTGATCTTAACTTTAAGCAGTTTTTCCGCTGGTGGAAGCGAGAACTCAGCTTTCTGTTGCCTGAAAAAATAAAACAGATTATCAGTGATAAACAAGGCCTTATCATCATTAGCCCTAAAGGCGGTCAATTAGTTATAACGTTTAACTATAGAGGCCAAGTTGAACCCTTGGTAACCATTGATCGAGGCCAAAAAGACTTTAACCTGCAAAGCCTTTTTGAAAAAGATGAACGCTTGGCCAAAGCGATCGTGATACTCAGATTATCTGAGCATGATGCCTTGCAAAAAGAACTGGGTTTGCCTCCTGCGGCTAAAGAAAACCTTAATCAGGTTGTCGCTTACGAACTTGATCGTTACACACCCTTTAAGGCCGAGCAGGTTTATTTTGCGGTTAAACTTGTACCGGGTGTCAATGAACCGGGACAAATTAAAGTTATCATGATATTGACTACTCGGGAATTGCTTGACGGACTCTATGAAGATGTCAAAGCCTTGGGTGTATCGCCAGCGTTTGTTGATTATGAGGGTTTACCTAACAGTTTTGAAGATCCGGACTACAATTACGATCTTTTACCTGAAAACTTACGACAAAAAACAGCAAAACTGCCGCAATTAATTCATTACTCATTGATAACTTTAACCTGCTTGTTACTGGTTGCCGTTATAGCGATGCCGGTGTTGTTTGAATATCAAACCGTTAATCTATTACGCTCAAAAGCTGAATCATTAGAAAAAGATGCCAAAAAAGTCAAGGCCATGCAATCCTCTATTGATGCCGTCATAGATGAAACCAATCAGTTGATTAAAGAAAAAAATGCAACGCCTGAAGTGATTGAGATGTTAAATACCTTAAGCTCACTAATTAAAGACGATACTTGGCTAAGTTATTTACAATACTCCGATGGGCATGTACAAATCCAAGGCGAATCGCCAGCGGCTTCAACATTAATTGCGGTGCTTGAAGAATCCCCCTTGTTTATTAACGCCCGCTTTGCTTCGCCGGTTACTCAAGATAGAATCAGCAAACTTGAGCGCTTTCAGATTACAGTCGATGTGGCGACCGCAGATGGTACGGTAAAAACAGAAGGTGAAGTCATTGAGTAAACTAAAAAAAATCGATCTGTTTACCCCAGAACTACAACAACGTTGGCTGGCTTTAGGCTTATTAATTGCCGTAGTTATCGTGAGTATTTTGCTTATTTTTGCCCCTTTAATTGGCAAAGGCCTAGAGTTAATCGAAGATAAAAATAATCTGGTGATCAAGTTACAGCAATATGAGCGTATTTTGGCAAAAAAAGACGCTGTAACCGCAAATATGGCCGATATAACCGAACAACACAAGACTCAGGGCTATTTTAACAGCCAAGAAACAGATGCTTTGGCCTCTGCAGAAATGCAGGAATTTATAAAAAAAGCAATTGTTGATGCCGGCGGTCAATTAAGCAGTACTCAAGCACTGCCTGTCAGCACCAAAGATGATTTTAATCGGATTACCGTTAGAGTGCGGATGACCGGCAATAGTGAAGTTTTGCGCGCGGTGCTCTATAAGATAGAAACTTCCGAGCCCTTAATCATTATTGATCAGATTGATATAAGACCTATGCGTGGAACAAGAAACAGAATGACACGCCAAATAGAGTCGAGTAATGAACTGAATGTTAATTTTCAAGCCGTTAGTTTTATGAGAAAACCAGCATAATGAATACTAAACTCATATCTGCGCTGGCCTCTATCTGTATCGTGTGTGCATTGCTTATCATGGGTGAATGGTTTTATGCCCTGTGGACAGAAAAATCAACCTTGTCTTCCTTGGCGGCAACAGACACAAAAACATCACACGATGACATGCCAAACATCAATCTTAGCGAGAAGACAGAACAAAGCTTTGCCGATTTGGTAACCAGACCCTTGTTTATTAAAGGTAGAAAACCCGTCGATGAACCTACGCCAGAAGAAGCACAAAACGCTGCTGCAGTTGCCCCGGTTGTTTTTGATTGGGAACTAAACGGTGTTTATACAACACCTAAAGGGTTATCTGCATTATTCAGCCGCTCTAAATCCAAAGTAGCAAAAGATAATTATCGAAAGATCAGTGTCGGCGCAGATCTTGATGGCTGGAAGCTCACTGAAATTTTTCAGGATAAAGCGGTATTAAAGCAAGGCGCCCAGCAAAAAGATTTACAGCTTAGAAAAATAAAAGTGAAAGATCCATCCAAGAAACCCGTTGACCCGAACATACCGGTTGAACCTCAACCAGAAGAAAACCAAATACCCGAAGGCGAACTTGAGAATACTAATGAATAATTTTAAACAAATAACTAAAGTTTCGTGTTTGTTGGTTATAGGGTTGTCACTAGGCAGTTGTGAATTAATGGGACCCCAGACTTCCGGTAAGCGCGTTTTAAATCCGGTAAAACCCGATCAGCCGGACGTAGTTTTTAAACAGTTGGAAAATAAACCGCCAGTTGCTGAAAAACCACCTGAACTGTTTCCCGGTAATAACCGTTTTGTCGCGGCTGAAACAACTAATACCAAAAGAGCCGCACCCACCGGTAAAGGTTCTTACAGTCTTAATTTTGATGAAGCCGATCTTGGTGAAGTGGCAAAAGTGGTTTTGAGCGATATCCTTGGTGAAAGCTATGTATTAAGTCCCAAAGTAACCGGTAAAGTCACCTTGCAAACCACTGAGCCCTTAACTAAAGAAGAGCTACTGCCTACTTTGGAAATGGTCTTGCGCATGAATAATGCGGCCTTGGTTAAAGATGGTCGAATTTATCATATTGAACCGACGGCCGATGCGTTATTTACCTCTGATTTGTCGGCCAGAGCGGCCGGTTATCAAACTCGTGTTATACCGGTTAAAAATGTCGCCGTTCAGGATATTGCCGACATTATAAAACCGCTGGTACATGACAAAACCATTCTTAATGTTGATGGCAAACGTAATATTTTAATAGCGGCCGGTTCGGCGGATGAAATAGCCAGAGTGATGGATATGATTCGCACCTTTGATATCGATTTGTTAAAGGGACGATCTTTTGGTTTGTTTCCCTTGGCGCATGTCGATCCAAAAAACATGATTGAAGAGCTGCAAAGTATTTTTTCAGAAAAAGGTAAAGGTAAAGGCGATGATTCAGATTTTTTTAAATTTATCCCTATAGAGCGTTTAAATTCCATTTTAGCGGTTACCCGTCAAGCGCATTATCTGGAAGATATTGAAAGTTGGATCTTCAGGCTGGATAAAGCCAACACCGCTTCTGGCGGCGGGGTTAATGTCTATAAAGTGCAACATGTTGATGCCAAAAAATTGGCGGCTACGTTAAATCAAATTTTTAATACCTCCAAAGGTAAAGATAGCTCAGCTTCCGTTGCGCCGGGTGAAGTTGCGGATAGCATTTCTAACGACGACTCAAGTAGTTCAGGGGGCTCATCGTCAGGAATGAATAACTCCTCATCTGGCATGGGGGGTAACTCTTCATCCTCTGGTATGGATAGCTCCTCATCAAGTATGGGCAATTCATCTTCCAATATGGGCGTCTTCAATGCTAATCAGGATGAAGAGTCCGCCGGCGATGCAGGCGCTTTCGCGCTTAACGAGATAGATAAAGACTCAATAGCAGGTCTTGCCGAGGCCGGGAATGCCGGCATATCAAATGTCGGTAAAGTAAAAATTATTGCTGACGAGGCGAATAATTCAGTTGTTATTGTTGCAAGCGCACAGGACTACGAAGTGATATTGCCGGTTATCGAGCAATTGGATGTCATGCCTTTGCAAGTCTTGATTGATGCTACCGTTGTACAGGTTAAATTAACGGATAATTTAAAATATGGTATTTCTTGGTATTTTAATGAAGGGAATAGCCAGACGTTAGTAAATGCTGCTACGGCAATAGCATTGCCAGCTGTAACAGGCGGCCTGAGTACTTTTTATAATGCCGGTTCTGTCAAGGCCCTTTTAAAAGCAGAAGCCAGTTTAGATAATATTAACGTTATTTCTTCACCATCATTGATGGTCTTAAATAATCAAAAAGCCAGAATAAATGTGGGTCAACAAGTGCCTATATCAACCGGTACCTTTTCGAGTGTTATCAATACCGGTACACAATCCAGCACAATTCAATATAAAGATACCGGTGTTACCCTTGATGTGACTCCCAGAGTCAATGCCAATGGTTTGGTAATTATGAAACTGAAACAAGTGGTGAGTAAAGTCGTATCAGTTACTGATCCAACAGATACTCAAAAACAATCACCGACGATTGATAAAAAAGAAATTACCAGTTCCGTGGCGGTAGCAGATGGTGAAACCATCGTTTTGGGTGGCTTGATTGATGATGCTATTACTGATACCAAGAACGGCATACCTTATTTATATCAATTACCTATCATAGGATCATTATTCGGTGGGACAACTAAATCGGATATCAAAACCGAATTGGTTATCTTGATTACGCCTCGGGTAGTAAAAAGCAAGCAGGATTCACGGGTAATTTCTAATGAGTTTAAACGTAAATTAACCGGAATATATCAAGAAGAAAAATTGGATGGTGCTAATAATTTAGGAGCCCAACAAAGCCAATTTCGTTAATTGTTATGAATAGATTAAGGAGATAGATTCATACTCCGTTTATCTGTAACAAAACGATATAGTTGATTAAAAATCCAAGCGTTTAGGATGATACAACGTTCAGGGTGGCTACTAGGGTACCCTGTGATCCTGTAGGTTAAAAAACTTGGCAAATGGTATTCGTTTGAAACGTTGGTGTTCTTCGTGGATCAAATGATTTTACTAGGGTCATCCGACTTGATTGATAGCGCTTTTTGCTGTTTTTTGTAGAGATCAATTACATAAAAAAGCCCCATGAGAAAAATAAGACGCATGGGGCTTTAGTGCAGAGTGGCCGTATGAAATTTACGACACTTTTTCTAGCCAAATTGATTATTTTGGCATTAAAGGCAATTTAGCCCCTATAACGACATCGCCAACACCTTGTAAAAAGCTTTCAAGTTGCAGAGCACGCGCAGCCGTCGTTTTCGTGGTCGCTTTTGCTAAGGCCGCGTAGTATTTTGCATCCAGTGCGACCCGCTTTTTACGAAATTCAATAGTGCGTTTTGCAAGTTCGCCGGCTTGGGCATCCGTTAATTTATCAATATTGCTTAAATAGTCGGCAATAATCTCTAAACGTTTAGTATTTAATGCCACCAATTTAGCGTTAAAAACATAGTACACATCCAAAAATTTCTTTTCTTGCGCTGGATCTAATTTTAAAGACTTCTTAATGTAGTCTTCTTTGTCCATTTCCAAAGCAAAACGGAACATTTCAAGTTCGTTGCCATTAGGTGCGGCAGTAACCGCCACTTTTGCTGGTGGCGGCGTTGCTGATGGGCTGCTGACGTTTTCTGCGTAAGCAACGCCATTAATGGCCAATAAACTTAAACCCGATGCCGCGAGTATAATCGCAAATTTTTTATATTTCATAATTGACCTTTAAAGGTGAAAAGTAGTGGGAGATTAAATTATAGTTGAAATAAGCTAACAGCAACACTAGGTGGTTAAACTACACGTGTATTTTATAAACCGACTGTCACACTAATGATATCGCTCCAATGTCCAACAGCTTGCTCATCCAGATGGTAAATCGCTTTATATTTCCAAAGTGCCCCACTTCCACCTTTGGGTAAGGGCGTTAAGTCGGTTACATTGGGTTTTGTATTAACGGAAAGTAATACAAAATTGTTGCTATTGGTTCTATCGACCCAGATTTCTATGGCGCTGGCTTTACCTTTGTTCCAGACAATAACAGGGTGTCCAGCCTGCAAATAACTTATTAATCGAGGCTGCCAGGTGCTTGGGTCGATTTTTTGTTCGCCACCGATCAGCCACAAGTAGATACTTTAATTTTGAATAAGGTTGGGCAAAAGCCCCGCTTTTTGTGCCCAATAGATGTCATCAATGTCGGGCACAAAAGGCGTAGCCCGACAAAACTTCACTTAAATTTAAATCGAGCTAATGACCATGGACACTGAAAACATCGAAAAACCCACCACTGATGATATCGATACTCAACGTAGCAATGTCAACAAGCTGGCTTTCTTGGACACCGCCGGTGGTGATGACACTGGTGCTGTCAATTTGTAAGGCAACAAATTTATTGTTGCCTTACAGCAAAGTATTAAAGCTAGCTAACAATAGAGTGGCAAAATACAAATTATCGTGTAATGACTTCAGTACCTTTGCCAATCAACACCACATCAGCTGGACGCATGGCAAAAAGGCCATTGCTAACAACACCCGTGATATTGTTGATGATTTGTTCCAACTTGATAGGATCTAAAATATCCAGATTATGAACATCAAGAATAACGTTATGATTATCGGTAATAAAATTCTCGCGCCATACCGGTTGACCGCCTAACTTAACCATTTCTCTGGCAACATAACTTCTCGCCATGGGAATAACTTCTATCGGTAAAGGAAAGGCCCCCAAAACGTCAACGCATTTAGTTTCATCAACAATACAAATAAATTGTTTACTGGCTGCGCCAATAATTTTTTCACGGGTTAAAGCGCCACCGCCACCTTTAACCATGTGCTTATGAAGTGTTACTTCATCCGCGCCATCAATATATACATCGAGGGTACCTACGGCATTTAAGTCCAATACGGGAATGCCGACTTTTTTTAGGTGAGCGGTAGTTGCTTCAGAGCTGGAAACAGCGCCTTCAATTTGACCTTTAAGATCAGCCATGTAATCAATGAAATGTCTAACTGTAGAGCCTGTGCCCACGCCAACAATGGCAACATCTTTAATATAATGTAATGCGGCTTGAGCCACCTTTTGTTTTAATTCATCTTGTGTCATCGTGTGCTTCCGTAATAAAGTAAAAGTTGTAGGATAATACCGCAGAAACCGCTAATTTTCAGCTGATTTCTGATAAAAGCAGGGCTATCATGTTTTCAGCTTGGCGTTGATAACCCCGGCCAAACAAGTTTAGGTGATTTAAGATATGATATAAATTGTAGAGTGTCTTTCTAAGACCATAACCTTTATCCAGTGGCCAAGTCGCTTGATAAGCGTCATAAAAATAGCGACTAAAGCCACCAAACAGCTCGGTCATCGCTAAATCAGCTTCTCTATCACCATAATAACAGGCGGGATCAAAAATGACAGGGACGCCTTGTTTATCAACCGCTGCATTACCGCCCCATAAGTCGCCATGTAATAATGAAGGTTGTGGCTGGTAATTTTCAAACAGCATATCCAGCTTGTTACAAAGATGTTCACCATCAGTTTGCAGCCTCCCGATATAACCATTAGTTGCTGCCAATTGTAATTGAAACTTCAAGCGCTGTTCGCACCAGAAGCTTTGCCAATTATTGCTGGAACCATTAATTTGTAAGTTACTACCAATGGTATTTTCGCGATGCCAGCCAAAATAGGGTTGTTTTTGCTGATGCAGCAAGGCGATCTGCTGGCCCAGCAAACCATCAGACACTTTGTTTGAGCGGCCAAAATCTATATTTTCAAGTACCAAATAGCTCTGTTCGGTTGTTTTTCCGCAAACAATGGGCACTGGAATTCTAACCGTATTGGTTTTTGCTAATTCCTCTAACCCGGTAAATTCGGCTTCAAACATACTTACCAAATCAACATGATTTAACTTAACAAAAAAGGACTTTTGTGCGCTTTGCAATCGATAGGCAACATTTATGTCGCCACCAGAAAGCGCATGAGCTGATAAGACCTTGAAGGGGAGGCCAGTTGCGGCTTCAATATCAGTTGAAATGGTTTGCCATTTTATCATCAAAAATCTTATCCTTTTAAGAAGTGTATTTATTGGGCAAGCCTTTTTTTATAAATAACTGAGGACATAACCGATAGGCCTATCATAACAGCGCCAACCAAGCCGGTAATTACTTCAGAAATGTGATAAGTCATACTGATTAGCATAATAGCGGCCAGTGAGCCAATTGCGTAATGAGCACCATGTTCTAAAAACACATACTCATCCAAAGTACCTTGGCGAACCAGATACACAGTTAGGCTTCTTACGAACATCGCACCTATCGCCAGACCTAACATAATAATGACGACATCCTGGGTGATCGCAAAAGCACCGATAACGCCATCAAATGAAAAAGAGGCGTCCAATACTTCAAGATATAAAAAGCTCATTACACTGCCTTTTTTAATGATGTTAGAAACTTCTTCACCTTCTTCTTCATCTTCAAATAAAGCCGCCAAGCTGTCTACAATAACAAATAAAATAACGCCTGAAATACCGGCTACCAACGCTTTTAAACGAATATCATCGGGCAACCAACTTTGGCTAATTAACAGCAGACCCAAGGCCAGAATTATTTCTATTGATTCAAGCTTTCCAAAGCCGGACATTTTTTCTTCTATGTATCCCAGCCAATGTAGTTCTTTGCCTTCATCAAAGATAAACGAGAAAAACACCATGAGTAGAAACATACCGCCAAACGCCGCAATTTGAACATGAGAGGCATTTAAATGCATGGCATAAGTGGTGGGATCGTGAAGAGCCATATCAGTGACGCCCAAGAAACCAATGCCGGTTGCGACAGCTACAATTAAAATAGGAAACAATAAGCGCATACCAAAGACGGCGATTAAAATGCCCCAAGTTAAAAAGTATTGTTGCCAACGTTCATCCATGCGTTTTAATATTGACGCGTTCACAACAGCGTTGTCAAATGATAAACTGACTTCAAGGACGCCGAGAATCAGCGCAATAAAAGCGCCCATGATGCCACCCCAATAAATGGCTATGGCCAAACAAACCGCTGTAACAATAAAAGAAAGACGAAAATGCTGCATAAAGTACCTTAATTAATGAGTGTTTTTGTTGTGCAACTATAAGACTATTTAACTTAAAATCAACCTAATGAATGATAATCATGCTTTTTTTAACGCTGCGCAGCAATTAATTGATGCCGGTCGTTTTATTGACAGCAAAGGCTGGGTTCCAGCAACCAGTGGCAATTTTTCTGCTCGATTGCCTGATGGCACAATAGCGATTACCGTTTCCGGCAAACACAAGGGCCAGTTAAAGCTAGATGATATTATGTTAATTGATGCTGAGGCCAATTCTTTAGATGGAAAAAAGCCGTCAGCTGAAACAGTGTTACATACGTCTTTATATAAGCATTTTCCAGACATTCAGTCAATATTGCACCCTCATTCATTAAATGCCACCTTAATTTCAAGAGTTTTTAAATCTGAAGTTGTGCTTGAAGATTATGAGTTATTAAAAGCATTAAGTGGAATAACGACACATGAAGTTAAGGTCATAGTACCTATTTTTGCTAATGATCAAAATATTCCCCGTTTAGCAAAGCTGGTAGAACTGTATCTGGAAAAGAATAGTGGCTGTTACGCCTATATTATTGCCGGCCATGGCCTCTATACTTGGGGTGGTTCGGTACAGGAAACCCTGCGTCATCTTGAGGCGTTGGATTTTTTATTTGAATGTGAATTAAGATTGCATGGAGTTAAAGACCAATGAGCGCACTAACTATTTATCCTGATAATCAGCCTGAATTCGGAGAACTATATACTGATTTTGCAGCTATCCAGAAACAACTTGAGAACATTGGCGTACATTTTGAAAAATGGACGAGTGATTGTCTACTAGCTGCTGATGCCGATCAGGCTTCAGTACTTGGGGCGTATGCCAGTTCTATAGAAAAGCTTAAGCATCAATGTAATTTTCAATCAGTTGATGTAATGAAACTAAATCCAGATCATCCAGAAAAGTCTGTTTTTAGACAGAAGTTTTTAGCTGAGCATATCCATGATGATTTTGAAGTGCGTTTTTTTGTCGAGGGACGTGGATTGTTTTATTTACATGTGGATGATAAGGTTTATGCCGTTTTATGTGAGCAGGGTGATTTAATCAGCGTACCAGCGAATACCACGCACTGGTTTGATATGGGTGAAAATCCGAAATTTACTTGTATACGATTATTCACGACGCCCGATGGCTGGGTGGCCAATTTTACCGGCAGCGAAATTGCCAAAATTTTTCCAACATTTGATCAATATGTCGCAGGGTTATAATGATTAGAGCCATAGTTACCGATATTGAAGGGACGACATCATCTTTATCATTTGTTAAAGATGTCTTATTTCCTTACGCACGCGTAAATCTGGCAGATTATGTTCGTTATAATGCAGAAGAGCCACAAGTAAAGTTGTTACTGGAAGCCACGAGCAAAGAGGTTGGCGTTGAGCTTGATACTGAGCAAGCAATCACACAGTTAATTCAGTGGCTGGATGAAGATAAAAAAGTAACCCCATTAAAGTCGTTACAAGGTCTGATTTGGGAGGCGGGTTATAAAAAAAGTCATTTTAAAGGCCATGTTTACAAGGATGCTGCAGAAAATCTTAAGGCGTGGAAAGTGGTTGGATTGAGTTTGTATATTTATTCATCAGGTTCAGTATATGCGCAAAAGCTTTTATTTGAGCATACTGAATTTGGTGACTTAACACCGTTATTTTCTGGTTACTTTGACATGCATATCGGTGGTAAAAAAGAACGAGAATCTTATTGCAAAATAGCCAATCAATTAGGTATTCCAGCAGATCAAGTATTGTTTTTATCTGATATTAAAGAAGAGCTTGATGCAGCCAAAGCGGCTGGATTTGAAACTGTCTGGTTAACCCGGGATAGTTTGCCTGATCCAACGGCAGAGCATTTACAAGTCAGCAGTTTTGATTTTATAAATTTGGAAATGTAGAAGCGAGGTTTTGGGCTTACTGATAACAAATGAATTGATGGAATAAAATTCAACCCTGCTCATAGTAAAAATTGGGCAGGGTTGATGTTTGTTTAGCTCGCTTTACCGGCTTGTGTTGCTGCAGGTACTTCGATTAATCTACCTGAGGCACACTCGTAGATATAACCATAAACAGGAATATCAGAAGGTACTAACGGATGATTTTTAATGCGAAGTACATCTTCAAGAACACTTGATTCTTGGTCTTTAATAGTTAGCCAATCAATATAGTTGGCTTCTGCAGAGCCTGGACCTTCACAGCAATCATGCCAACCATTTTCATCAATCGAAGCGGTTTTTAAGCTGCTGGCCAACAGATCTCGCATGATCTCATCGCTAAAAAGTTCCATTCCGCAGTTAGTGTGGTGAACAACAAACCATTCACGGGTTCCTAATAATTTATAGGAGATAACCAGTGACCGTATCGCATCGTCACTGGCACGACCACCCGCATTACGAATGACGTGTGCGTCACCTTCTGAAAGACCGGCATATTTTGCAGGATCCAAACGAGCATCCATACACGTTAAGATGGCAAAATGCCTTGCTGGTGGTAAAGCTAAATCACCTTTGTCACCGAAATTATTTACATAATTCCTGTTTGCAGATAAAACTTCATTAAGAATTTTGCTCATAAATACCTCTAATTATTATTTGGCAATAAAAAACCGTTTGGCTCTATTAATCAATTTTAAGAACCAAACGGCATATAACTATCTCCGAACGAAAGTCTACCCTATTAAATGAAGGTGTCAATTGGCGCTAATTGTTTATAAAATATAAACTTAAAGTTTATAGTGTGGATATATGGATAAATTAAATAATATGCGGGTTTTTTGTCGTATTGTAGAGTTGGGTACTTTTGCTGCTGTGGCACGCGAAATGAATCTTTCTGCAATGATGATAAGCAAATACATGGCTCAGCTTGAAGAATCACTTGGTGTCGCCTTGTTGAACAGAACAACCCGCCAAAATAGTCTTACTGAAGCGGGTGAAATTTATTTCCATAGAAGCAAGCAGCTTATGGATGATTTTTCCGAACTGGATGAATATACTTCACAGATGGGACGGCAGGTAAAAGGATCCTTAAAAATTAGTGTGCCAATTGATTTTGGAGGCTTATACATGGTGACTGCTATAGATGCCTATCAACAAAAATATCCGGATGTTAAAGTAATGATGACCTTACATAACAACCGTGTAAACTTAAGTAAAGGCAGTTTTGATTTGTCTATTTTAGTAACCGATAGCTTGGAATTAGGGGTGGTTGCGAGAAAGATAGCTGAAACCCGTTTATGCATTTATGCCTCACCTGATTATCTCGCTAAATATGGTAAACCTGAGAATATCGATCAATTAGCCAACCATTGTTGTTTACATTACATGGATACACCGCATCACGATTATTGGTTATTTAGAGTCGGTACAAAAGACATTAAAATCAAACCCGAATGGCATTTTTCTTCTAATAATGGCCGGGCATTGTGTCAGGCGGCTGTTTTAGGAATGGGAATAACTCAGGTACCCGAGATATCGGCTGTTAATCATGTGGAGCAAGGGGCGTTAATAGAAATTTTACGGGATTTTCAGATTCCACCATTGTCTATTTATGCAACCTATCTGCAACGACGGTTTTTGCCTGCTAAATTAACGACGTTTGTTGATTTTATGGTTAAATACTTTTCAGATTTGAGGTATAGCGAAGACAGACTTTCGTAAAATTATCAATTTAAGAAATTGATAGGGTTAAGCATGACAAAACCAAGCAATCATAGCGTTGATTATTTTTATACTTTTTGAGTTTTATGGATATGAATGGCATACAGAAAATAATCTCTGTGGATAAAAAAAATCCACCAATAGATTGGGCAGGACCTAGGGAGTTACTATCATGGGCATTTTATGATTTTGCTAATTCTGGCTATACCACCGTAGTGCAAACCACTATCTTTAGTGCTTATTTTGTTGGCGTGGTTGCTGGCGTTGCACAAGATGTTACTCCGGGTTTATCGACTTTGCTATGGTCGTTGGCTATTGGTATTGCCAATTTTATAGTTATGATTAGTGGGCCATTAATCGGCGCAATTGCGGATCACCGAGCCTGCAAAAAAATGTTTCTGTTGATTTCCTCGGTGGGTTGCATCGTATCAACAGCTTTGCTAGCTCTGGTCGGTCCTGGGGATATAGGGCTAGGGATGTTGCTGGTGACTCTTTCAGCTATTATGTTTGCTAGTGGTGAAAACCTGATCGCCGCATTTTTGCCCGAACTGGTTCCCGAAGAAAATATGGGTAGAATGTCAGGTTATGGTTGGAGTCTGGGGTATTTTGGCGGCTTGCTGACTTTAGGTATTTGTCTGGCTTATATTACTTGGGCCAAGCAACACGGATTATCAGAAACGCATTTTGTACCCGTTACTCTACTTATTACAGCAGCAATATTTGCTTTAGCTGCAGCGCCCACGTTTATCTGGTTACGCGAACGCGCAATACCCGTTGTTTGGGATAAAAGTCTCTCTAATCTCCAATTAAGTTTTGCTCGGTTGGTACAAACTTTTAAAGAGGCCAGCAGGTTTCGCGATTTACTGTGGTTTTTAATAACATTAGGCGTATATCAATCTGGGGTTAGTACTGTGATTGTTCTGGCTGCAATTTATGCTCAAGAAGTTATAGGCTTTGATACCCAGTCATTGATTGTACTTATTATGGTTGTTAATGTGACGGCGGCTGTGGGTGCTTTAATTTGCGGACATTTGCAAGACCGAATCGGATCAGTTCCTACATTGGCAATTACGTTGCTTATCTGGGTATTAGCAATCATTTTGTCAATATATGCGACTAAGCCGTTACACATGTGGATAGCCGGAAATATAATTGGACTTGCCATGGGCGCAAGTCAGGCAGTGGGGCGTGCTTTGGTCAGTAAGTTTTCGCCAACCGAGCGAGCAGGTGAGTTTTTAGGTTTATGGGGTTTGGTTAATCGCCTGTCTGCTATAGTAGGGCCTTTAAGTTACGGACTGATTAATTACTGGAGTAATGGTAATCATCGCTTGTCATTAATGTCTACGTTAATGTTTTTTATCTTGGGATTGGTGTTGTTGAGTAAAGTCAATGAACAGCGGGGTAAGGCCGCGGCAGTTAGCGTCAGTGTATAGAAATGCAGTTTCTTTAAGTATTTTGGCTAAATGACAATACTTGGGTTTGAAATGATAACCAGCATTAATAACTGGTTATTAATTCAAATTGCTCTTTAGGATCAGGGTTTGCATTGATGGAATATGTTTTACCCAGTTTTTTAGCGCCAGGGCAATCAATACTGAATCTTTGAACTTGTTCCCCAAGTTTTAATGCGGTTAATTGCCCACCCCATAAACAGCCGGTATCAATGGCATAACAGTTGGGCCCTTCATGGTAACCCAAAGTAGACCAGTGGCCGAAAATGATACGCATATCAGCGCTTTTCCGTTTTGGAGTCTCAAACCATGGCATTAAGCTTTTAGGTTGAGAGCCCAGAGGTCCGCTATTGGCAAAGTCGAGGCGTCCATTAACATCGCAATAACGCATGCGAGTAAAGCAGTTAATGATAAAACGTAATCTTGAAGTGCCTTTTAAGCTGGCTGACCAGATATTGGGTTTATTACCATACATTTGTTTTAAGAAGCTCTGATAATTAGGGCTTCTTAATGTTTGTTCTGCCAAGAGAGCCATTTTTTGGGTTTTTTTAAAATCCCACTGAGGAGGCAAGCCGGCATGAAGCAAGCAGAAATCATCGTTATAATGAAATAGGGGGCGATGTCTTAGCCAATGAATTAACTCATCTCGATCAGGTGCTTCAAGAACTTTACTGAGCGTGTTTTTTTTATCGGCAATTTTTGGTAAACAAGAGGCAGCCAGTAAGTGCATGTCATGGTTGCCAAGGACAGTGACGGCTGAGTGACTCAAGGACTTTACAAAACGTAAAGTTTCTAAGGATTTTGGTCCACGGTTAACCAAGTCACCTGCAAACCACAGTTGATCAGTGTTTTCATTGAAAGAAATGTCATCAAGGAGTCTTAATAAATCATCAAAGCAACCTTGAATATCACCAATTGCGTAAATAGACATTTATCTAATGTAGTGTTCTTGGTATGGATAAAGTAAATTGCGGAATAATGGCATTAAAATTATCGCCCTCATCAGGTTGCATTGTGTACTGACCTTGCATAGTGCCAACTGGCGTTTCAAGTACTGCACCGCTGGTATAGCAAAACATTTCTCCAGGTTTAATATAAGGCTGTTCACCTATGACTCCGTCACCTCTGACTTCCTGAATTTTGCCATTGGAATCGGTAATTAACCAATGACGGTTTAATAGTTGTACCGGAACAGTGCCTTCATTCCTGATAGTGATAGTATAGGCAAACACATAACGATCTTTTTCAGGAACCGATTGCTCTGTAATAAAATAGGGTTTAGCTTCAACTAATATTTTGTTTTTTTCAGTCATTATTAGATCATATATCAATTATTTTTGATTATTTCATCGTAACTTATCGTTTAACGCAAGAAACCATTTCATATAATGGATTCAAGCATTAAAAAAAATATTTTTTTAATCATCAGGACACGACATTGCATATTCACATTTTAGGTATTTGCGGCACATTTATGGGTGGACTTGCCGTTATTGCAAGGCAGTTGGGCTATGAAGTTAGTGGCTCGGATCAAAATGTATATCCACCTATGAGTACACAATTGCAAGAGCAAGGTATTGAGTTGATGGACGGTTACCGCGCTGAAAATCTTGATACCAATCCAGATTTAGTTATTATTGGAAATGCCTTATCTCGGGGTAATCCAGAAGTTGAAGAGGTTCTAAATAGAGGCTTGAATTATGTATCAGGTCCGCAATGGTTGGCAGAACATGTTTTGCACGATAAATGGGTGCTGGGCGTTGCCGGAACCCATGGTAAAACAACAACTGCCAGCATGTTGAGCTGGATATTAGAGCATCAAGGTTTTAATCCGGGATTTTTGATTGGTGGTATACCCTTAAATTTTGGTATTTCTGCGCGTTTAGATGGGGGTGCGGAAAATAAGTCAGGTTTTTTTGTCATTGAAGCTGATGAGTATGATTCAGCCTTTTTTGATAAACGTTCAAAATTTGTGCATTATCGACCACGTACAGCCATACTTAATAATCTGGAGTTTGATCATGCTGATATTTTTCCGGATCTGGATGCCATAAAACGACAATTTCATCACCTAGTTAGAACGATTCCCGGAGAAGGGTTGATTATTAGCCCTGAGTGCGATGCTAATATTAATGATGTATTAGCGATGGGTTGTTGGACACAGGTAGAAAATACCTCGATCAATGCAAGTGCACAATGGAATGTAAAATTGCTTAAAGCTGATGGTAGCCAATTTTCTGTGTTGTTTGAGAATAATGAACAAGGTGTTGTCGACTGGACGTTAACAGGCGATCATAATGTTTATAACGCGCTGTCTGCGATTGCAGCGGCCAATCATGTGGGCATTCTTCCCAAAGACGCCATAGCGGCTTTGGGCCAATTTATCAATGTAAAACGCCGCATGGAAGTGATTGCGAATATAAAAGGCGTCACTATTTACGACGACTTTGCGCATCATCCAACAGCGATAGCAACAACACTAGATGGCTTACGTAAACAGGTCGGGCAGGAGCGGATTATCGCTATTGTAGAGCCCAGATCAAATACTATGCGTTTAGGAGTTCATACAGAAACATTGGCAAAATCGTTGGCTAATGCTGATTTGGCGATTATGTATCAACCGCTCAATCTGGATTGGGATTTAAGTAAACTGACTAATATTGCGGATAATATTGAAATTTATCAATCTCTTGATGCCATTATTGCAAAGCTTAAAGTTGAAGCCTGTTCAGGAGGACATTTTGTGTTAATGAGTAATGGTAGTTTTGGCGGAATATATCAACGGTTGATAGAAGAACTTTAGTTTTCTGATCGGGTTTCATAAATCCACTTTAGAATCCAAGAGGTATTTGTATCAGAGCCTCTTAGCGACTTGAAAAAAGATTTAAAAGCCGCAACTATTGCGGCTTTTTGATGTTGTTTTCTCAAATAGACTCATCGTGTATCATGTAAGCATATAAAAATGTGCTCCAAGGCTTTCACCAAAACTCATGGCACTAAGTACCACTATAAAAAATAATTAGTTATGAAGATACTCAACATACATTTTCAGAATATAAACTCCTTGGAAGGCGAGAGTCAGGTTGATTTTGAGCAACCGCCTTTTTCCGATACGGGTGTTTTTGCCATTACAGGGCCTAACGGCTCAGGTAAATCTAGTGTTTTAGATGTCATTACTCTTGGTTTATACGGTCAAACTTTTCGTTTTGACAGGCCGGCTGATTATGTAATGACAAAGCATACAGCGGAGTGTTTTGCTGCAATAGAATTTTCTTTGGGCGATGAAAAATACAAATCAGCTTGGTATGTGCAACGTGCGGAAGGCGATCCAAAGCGTGAACTAATGCCGCCGGAAATGCAATTAGTGCGTTTGAATGACGGTGAAGTATTAGCTGAGACACCTCATGAAGTATGTGCCAAGATAAATGAAATTACCGGTATGACTTTTCGTAACTTCACTCGTTCGGTTATGCTTGCACAGGGTGATTTTTCTGCTTTTTTAAATGCGCTTGATAGTGAACGCATGGATATACTTGAAAAAATAATCAGCACCGATATTTATGCCGATTATAAAAAAGAAGTTATTGATAACGCGGAAAATGCGCAAAAGGAGCTGGATCTTTTAAAGCACAATATAAAGGCTATTCAATTAATTCAACCTGAAAAGCTTGAAGCCAGTGAACAAGATTTGCTTGATTTTAAAGAGCAATTAACAGAGTTGCAGGAAGTACAAAAAACTTTAAAGCAACAGCAAGCCTCGTTAAAAGAGCAAACAGTCATTAAAAAGCAGATTGCCGAGCAGGAAAGGAATCTGGAAAGTGCCAAGCAACAACTAGAAGAACTCCAAAATTTATTGGATAGAATTGCTACAACTCAAGATGCATTAAATTTTAAGGATGATATTGAGGCGCTTAAGGATAAAAATCATCTTATTCACCAAGAAAAATCGACCTTGGATGCTTATCAAAGCGAACTTAAACAATTAAAAAATAAGCTGGGTGATGACAAAACCGCTCCCGAAGGTCTCTCACAGCTATCATTTACCAAGCAACAGAAAAAGCTGGAAACTATTAATGCCCAACTCACACAGTTTTCTTTAAACAGGCAATCTGAGACTGAGCATTGGCAGTCTTTAGCGGCACAATTTGCAGAAAAGGAGTCAGTTTTTACGACAGTGTCCGCTTGGATTCAAGAGCATGAAGTTGATGCTTCACTGTTAACCGATTTTCCAGAGATTGGTAAGTTAAAAAAGCTTAAGACCGAGCTTATTGAATTAACTGGAAAACAAAAGACATTTTCCAAGCAATCAAAAAAAGTCCTCGAGGCACTTAAAACCAACACGCTTACGATTAACAAAGAAAATAGTAAACAGGCTGACCTAACCAGTCAGTTGCAGGCCGATGAAAAAGAACTGGTGGAAATTGCGCAGGGTAATACACTTGCCGATATTGATGCCTTAAGGCTAGAACAACAAGAGCGTGTTAAAGATTTTCAGATGCTTTATAAGCTTGCGCAAAATCATCAAAAATTGACCGGTAACCTAGGCTTTTTTTCCTTTTTTAGACGTAAAGAACAACCGGATCATGATGCAGAAGTCTTAAGTTTGGATCTTGAAAAGCTAAAGATGGAAATAAAGCGTGAAGAAAACATTAAACGCACTCTTGAAGAAGCGATCATTAATGAATCGTTATTGAAAAAAATGGCCCCTGACAGGATTCATCTTGTTGATGGCAAGCCTTGTGCTTTATGTGGGGCTTTGCAACATCCTTACGCTAAATTTCCACCGGCAGTCAGTAACTCTAAACAGGCGCTGATTGATCAAAAAGCCAAGCTAAGAATGTTAATAGAAAAGTCCGGTAATACGGGACTTAAAATTAGTGAAGCAGAAAAGCAATCTCAAAAAAACCAGTCTAGACAATCCCGATTACTTCAAATCAGGGGGCAGTGGTTAAGCCTTTGTAATCGACTAAACATTGTGAGTCACGATCTTGATATCAATAACTTGAGCTTGATGAAAGAGTTGATCACTACAGAAGATGCCGAACTTACTGAAATTGTTATTTTCGCCAAGAAATATCGCAGTAAACAAGAGGATATAGAAAAGTCAAAAGCGCTGCTTGCCAAAGGTTTAATTATGCTCGAGCAGTTGCAAGTGAGCGCTCAACAGTTGAGTGCAAATAATCAAGAAGTTCCTCAGGAACAGATAGATATTGAAGCGGCTTTAGTACTTTGTCAGGCACAAGAAAAAGAGCTGGCAGATAAAGTTTTAGCGCAGTTGACTTTGCTTGGCGAAAAAATGCCCGCAAAAGGCCAAGAAGATGCTTTGTTTGATCGACTTAATTTGCGTCGACAAGATTACCATGGCTACGCTTTCCGCCATAAAACCTTAAAAGAAGAAATGGCTGCTTTGGAAGTTAAACAAACGGCTTGTCAAACTGAAATTACGGAATGTAATAAGCAATTAGAAGTTTATGGCAGTCAGATACAAAAAGAAGAGTCAATAGGTCTACATTTAGGGCTTATTGAAAAGCAGAAATTAATAGCCGAAAAAGAACAATTACTGACTAAGCAGGAAATTGAAGTTGCCAACTTGCAATTGGCGATAGAAGCCAAAATGACCGAAACCCAATTTACAAGCTTGCAAGAGATAAGCAAAAGCTTGGAGCTAATAGTACATCAGCCGGAAATTGAACGCCAAAAAGCAGAGCGTGAACAAGAGATTGATGCCAAAACTATTGAGTTAGCAGCGATTAATGAACAACTGGAAATCGAACTGACCTCCTTAGAGGTAAGCGCTTTAAATACAGCAGAAATAGAAGCGCAGTTAAAAGGCAAAAATGAAAAGATAGCGATAACCAGTATGGAAGTTCAACATCTGGAGAGACTCTTAAACGAACAAGAACAATTGCAACAGTCTTATGATGATTTGATCTTACGATTGCAACAACAAGAAGTAGTCTCGCAGCCTTACTTTGCAGAAGCGGCGCTATTAGCAGAGGAAAGCGGAATGGCTTTTCGTCGAAGGGTTCAAGGACATGTTGCTGAAAAGTTAGTATCTCAAACCAATGAAATACTCGAAAAAATCAGTGGACGTTATTATTTACGACAAGCTCATAGTGAACAAGGCTTGGCACTTGAAGTTGAAGACACTTACCAAGCCAATGTAAGACGATTACCGAAGACATTATCTGGTGGCGAAAGTTTTATAGTCAGTCTGGCATTGGCGCTGGGGCTTTCTGAATTGGCTAATAACGGACGCTCTGTCGATTCGTTATTTCTCGATGAGGGCTTTGGTAATCTGGATGCAGATTCGCTTTATACCGTTATCAGTACTCTTGAGAATTTGCACACCTATGGAAAAACCGTGGGTGTTATTTCTCATGTTGAAGCAATACAAAAACGCTTCAAAGCACAATTACAGGTCGTTAAAAAACCCAATGGCATGGGCCAGTTAAAAAAAGTATCTTGATAGGGGGTTCATGAAATTCTTTACACCCTCAACAATCCTGTATCAGCAATAGCAAGAAATAGTGCGCATTGCGAAAACAAAAAAGTAGACTATCCTAACTGTGGAAGCCTATTCATTTATAGACCTTATGCTAAAGCAGCAATATTATTTAAAGTTGATGAGTAGTCTGGATTCTTTTTTCAGGTAAAACTGGTTTATTTTCACGAGACTTAAATGTAGCATCGATAAATTAGGACAAAGTAAAAGTTAATGGGATGTGGATGGCATCAAAAGTACATTAATAGTTTTGTCGGTGCAGGTATTTA